>Ga0172372_10001614_pt1 | contig 34992 bp, 28 predicted proteins | sample LakKiv5m_2_FD_114544 | JGI IMG/M metagenome (GOLD analysis project Ga0172372, IMG submission 114544) | Freshwater microbial communities from Kabuno Bay, South-Kivu, Congo - kab_092012_9.5m | ecosystem: Environmental > Aquatic > Freshwater > Lake | place: Democratic Republic of the Congo... | reverse complement strand
GCCGGTCGCGGCGTCGAGCGCGACGACGGCCTGGAGGCGCGGGTGGATGAACTGGAGATAAAGCCGGCCCTCGTGCAGCACCGGCGTGCTGTGCATCCCGAAGTCGTAGCTGAACTTGCCGTAACGCTCCTGCGCGTTAATGCGCCAGACTTCCTTGCCGCCGAAGTCAAACGCCGCGAAATCGCCGCTGCCGAAGAGGGCGAAGACCAGCTTGCCATCCGTGCAGGGCGAAGAGGACGCGCTATTGCCCTCGCCGCCGCGCGCCTTCGAGCTGCCTTCGCCGAGCTTGCGCTGCCAGCGCTCCTTGCCGTCGGTGCCGAGGCAGAGGAGCACGAGGTCATTGCCCGCCTCGCTGGTGAGGAAAATCTTGTCACCCCAGACGGCGGGCGTGGAGGAGGCCATGCCGGGCATGGGTGCTTTCCAAAGCACGTTCTTCGCGTCGCTCCACTCGGCGGGCAGGCCGGACTCGCGGCTGATGGCGTCGTGGTGCGCGCCGCGCCACTGCGGCCAGTTTTCGGCGAGGCACAAAGTGGTGGTGAGCAGAAGGCTGAGGGCGGCTGGCAAGAGGCTGGGTTTCATGGGCGAACTTCAGACGGCACAGCGCAACGGAGACTTCAGGGATGGCAAGGACGCCGGTTAGAGCGAGTGGCCGGGGAAGGAACATCGGGGCATGTCGGCGATGTTCACACCGGGCCGATAGGTTCCGCCACGCGGGCAAACCGGGAGGGCCGAACCTTTCAGGTATCCGACGAAGTCAGCAAAGACGTAAGTGTTGGTTGTGAACTTCTTGCTCTCCAAGGCCCAGCCTTGGCACGCGCCGTCAATCTGCTTCAGATTGGCAATACACGCACGCTCGGCTCTGCGCTCATAGACCTTGAACAGCACCGGGACGGAAGCCAGCACCAGCACGACCAAGCCCAGCATGACCACCACGAGTTCCGTGCGCGTGAACCCGGCTTGTTCGTTCATAGCGGCTGCGGCGCGCGATGCCGCCGCTCAGATGAACGGCGTGCTGCCGGGGCGGGCGACGGGCGCGACCGGGAGCTTCATGTCCCACGTCATGTTCTGCGGGAAGAGGTCTTCCTTCGAGTTGAGCGCCTGCTCCCAGGTGATTTCCTTGCCGGTGTAGGCGGCCATGCGCGCCATGATCGCGCAGAGCGTGGTCTTGATGAAGCGGTCGCCGGTGTTCAGCGGCTTGCCGGCGCGGATGCCCGCATACATCTCGTCGTGCTCGGTCTGGTAGCCGTTCTGGGTCTTGTCGCCGTTCCAGCGCCAGCGGTTCTCGCCGGTGATGATGTGGCGCTTGCTGCCGCTCTCGCCTTCATACACGCCCTTGGTGCCGAAGACGCGTTCAGTCACCTCGCCGTGGCAGCGGTCGAACTGGCGGCAGAGGTGGTAGCCCTTCACGCCGTCGGCCCATTTGTATTCGGCGGCAAAGTGGTCGTAGATGTTGCCGTATTCGCCGCCGGCGGACTCGACCTCGTCCTTGTTGCCGTCGGGTTTGCCCAAGAGGTAGGTGCCGGGCGGAAGCGCGCCCGGGCGCACCTGGCGGCCACCGGTGCAGATCACGCTCTCGGGCGGCTCGTCCTTCATCGCCCACATGAGCTTGTCCACGGAGTGAACCGCCTGCTCGACGATGTGGTCGCCGGACAGCCAAGTGAAGTAATACCAGCGGCGAATCTGCCACTCGAGGTCGGTCTTGGTGTTGGTGCGGTTCCACTTCGGGTAGCGGTCCACCGCACCGGAGTAGTAGCTGGTGTAGATCGCCCGGATGTCGCCGACCGCGCCGTCGTGGATCTTCGCAAAGGCGTCGCGGTTGGCGGTGGTCCAGCGCCAGACGAAGCCGTCCACGAGCGAGAGGTTCTTCTGCTTTGCCAGCTTGATGCTCTCCATCACGGAGCGCACGCCGGGGCCGTCCACGGCCATCGGCTTCTCGGCGAAGACGTGCTTGCCCGCCTCGATGGCGGCCTTGATGTGCTGCGGGCGGAAGCCGGGCGAAGTCGTGAGCAGCACCACGTCCACGCCGCTGTTGAGCACCTTCTGGAAGGCGTCAATCCCGGTGAACTGGCGCTCCGGCGCGACGCTGACCTTCTCCGGCGTCTTGGCCTGCACTTCCTTCAACGAGGCGAGGCCGGAATCAATCTTGTCCTGAAACACGTCGCCCATGGACCACATGACGAGGTTCGAGTCCGCGTTGAGCGCCTGGTTCGCCGCGCCGGTGCCGCGTCCGCCGCAGCCCACCCAGCCGATTTTGATTTTGTCCCCGGCCGCCGCCGCGTTGGCGACGTGGGGGAAATGGACGGCTGTGGCGAGCGCGCCACCGGCGACGGCGGAGGTCCTGACGAAACCGCGGCGGTCGGCGGGCGGGAGGACGAGCGAGGAAGTGTTCATGCGTTTAGTCAAATGGTTCGTGTGGTGTAGTTCAGCGCAATGTCAGCGTCAAGCAGCGCGGCAATCATCGGAAGCCGCCTGCAGCAGCGACATTCAAGGTGCGAAGCACTCCGCCGGCATCGTGCCCGGCGTGCCGACGCGGGGCGCGAACTCCATCCGGCCGAGCACGTCCGCCGCGAGGTCCGCGCCGGGGGCCAGCTCGCGCAGTCGCAGGCCATCCGCCGCCAGTTCGAACACGGCACGCTCGGTCACGTAGAGCACCGACTGCCCGCGCGCGACCGCCGAGGGACCGTGGAAGCAGACCTGCGCGACGCGCGGCACGAACTTCGCCTTCGCGCCCTCCCGCGTGATGCGCAGCCGCCCGTCGGCCGCCGCCACGGCCAGCCCGTCCGCGCGGAACGGGCACGCGAAGACGACGCGCCGCGCGCTCGACGTGATGTTCACGAAGCCGCCCACGCCCGCGAAGCGCCCGCCGCCCGGCGTGGTCACGTTCACATTGCCCTCGGCATCCACTTCGAGCGCGCCGAGCACCGCGAGGTCCAGCCCGCCGCCGTCGTAAAAATCAAACTGCGCCGGCTGGTCCACCACCGCCTCGGGATGCGCGCTGCACCCGAAGCTCAAGCCGCCCGCCGGCACGCCGCCGATCGGCCCGCTCTCCAGCGTGAGCGTGAACTCCGCCAGCCGGCCCGTCTCCGCCGCCACCGCCGCCACGCCCTCGGGCACACCGATGCCGAGGTTCACGATGTTGCCCGGCTGGATTTCGCGCAGCACGCGGCGCGCGATGATTTTCCGCTCTGAGAAGGGCATGGGCGGAAACTCCACCGCGCCGTTGCCGCCCGTCACGTAAGCCGCGTTGAACGGCTCGGCGAAGGTCTGGTCGTGCTGCGCGCCGCCGGAGACGACGAGGAAATCCACCAGCGCGCCCGGCACGCGCACGGCCTTCGGGTCCGCGATGCGCCCGACGACGCGCTCGACCTGCGCGATGACCAGCCCGCCGTGGTTATGCGCCGCCTGCGCGATGGCCAGCGCCTCGCCCAGCAGCGCCTCGCGCTCGAAGGTCAGGTTGCCCCGCGCGTCGGCGGTCGTGGCGCGGATAAGGCCGACGGTGACGGGAAACGCGCGGTAGCGCAGCCAGTCCTCGCCGTCGAGCCGCACGCGCTCGACCAACGGCTCGGTGGTGCGTGCGTTGAGCCGGCCGCCGCCGTTGACCGGGTCAATGAAGGTGTTCATCCCGACGCGCGTGAAGACGCCGGGGCGCTTGGCCGCGATCTCGCGCAGCAGCACGCAGAGGACGCCCTGCGGGAAATTGTAAGCCTCGATCTCGCCCGCCAGCGCGAGCCGCCCGAGCTTGGGCGCGAGGTTCCAATGGCCGCCCACCACGCGCCGCACCAGGCCGGGGTGCGCGAGGTGGTTCAAGCCCCGCTCCGCGCGATCGCCCTGCCCGGCGCAGTAGAAGAGCGTGAGGTCGCGCGGCGTGCCGGTGTCGAGGAAGCGCCGTTCCAGCGCGGCGGAAAGCAGCTCGGGATGCCCCGCGCCCACGAAGCCCCCGACCGCGACCGTCGCGCCGGACGGGATCGCGGCCACGGCCTCGGCGGCGGAGACGATGCGCGCAAGGGACCTCATGCGGAACGCGGAGCGCGGAACGGGGAACGCGGAATGGAGCGGCGGTCGCGCGGCAGTCCCCGGCCGTTCCGCGTTCCGTCTTCCGCGTTCCGCGTTGGATTCACCCGCGCCATCCTCCATTGACCTCAAGGGTCTGCCCGCTCACGTAGCTGGCGAGCGGTGAGCAGAGGAAAAGCACGACGTTCGCCACCTCGTCCGGCGTGCCGAGGCGGGCGAGGGGAATCTGCTTCAACATCTCGGCGCGCGCGGCCTCGGGGATGGTCGCGGCCATCGCGGTGTCAATCACGCCGGGCGCGATGGCGTTGGCGCGGATGCCGCGTCGCGCGGCCTCGCGCGCGAGCACGCGCATCATGGCCTGCACGCCGGCCTTGGCGGCGGCGTAGTTGGCCTGGCCGAAGAAACCCTGGAGCGCCGCGATGCTGCCGAGGCTCACGATGGCCCCGCCGTCGCGCATGACTTCGAGGCCGAACTTGCAGCAGTGGAAGACGCCCGTGAGGTTCACATCCACGACGGCGTGCCATTCTTCGAGGGACAGCTTGGCCACGGTGCGGTCGCGGAGGATGGCGGCGTTGTTGATGAGGAAATCCAACCCGCCGCGCCGGGCCTGCGTCATCTGCATCATCGCGCGCACGGCCTCGGCGTCGGCCACGTTGGCCGCGAGGGCGTCGGCGCTGCCGGGCCGGACCGCGTTCAATTCGGCGGCCAGCCGCTCCGCATCCGCGCGCGTGGCCGGGAGGCCGGGATGGTTCAGCACCACCGCCGCGCCGGCGGCGTGCAGCGTGCGAGCGATGCGCGCGCCGATGCCCTGGGACGCGCCGGTGACGAGCGCAACCTTGCCGGTGAGATCAATGGCGACGGCCATGCGGTGCGGCGATGAAACCGGAGCGCGCGGGGAAACGCGAGCGGGAAAACCTCGACTTCGCGGAGGCGGACGGGCAAATAGTTTCGCCGAACTCGTCCCCGTCGGGGCAAGTTCATCCGCACAACATGGCCCGCATCCTCATCGCCGACGACGATCCCGACCTGCTGGCGTTGATCCAGCGCGCGCTGACCGCCGTCGGCCACGAAGTGCAGGGCGCGCAGGATGGCAACGAGGCGCTGGCCCTGCTCCGCGCCGGCCCGGTGGACGTGGCCATCGTGGACATCTACATGCCCGGCAAGGACGGCATCGAGACCATCATGGACCTGCACCGGCGGCACTCCGGCATCAAGATCATCGCCATCACCGGCAGCGCCCCGCAGACCGGCAAGGCGATGCTGGCGATGGCCCAGCGGCTCGGCGCGCATCTCGCGATGGCCAAGCCCTTCACCGTGGAGGAACTGCTCAACGGCGTGGCCAAGGTGCTGGCCGGCCCGGCGGAACTGCCGGGGCCACCGCCCGCCTGACCCGCTCCCGCACGATGGATTGCTCCCGCGCCCGCACGAAGGATCCCGGCGAGTGGCTCCAGACTTGCCCGGACTTTTCCCAGCCGCTGGCCGAGCAGGTCGTCGAGTGGTTCCTCAACTGGCAGCCGGACCTCGCCGAGTCCATCAAGTGGAACATGCTCTGTTTCTCCGGCCGCAAGCTCGTCTGCGGCCTGAGCGCCTGCCGGCACCACCTCGGCATCGCCTTCTTTCGCGGCACGGAACTGCCCGATCCCGCGAAACTTTTCAGCCCCGGCGGCGAAGGCAACACCAACCTCCGCTCGCTGCGGCTCACCACGCTCGCAGGTTTGGATCGCGCCGCGCTGCGCGACCTGCTCGCCGCCGCCGTCGCGCTCGACGCCGACCCGACGCTCCCGCCCGCGCCCAAGGTGAAGCGCCAGCCGTGGCCCGTGCCGGCGTTCTTCAAGGCCGCGCTCGCCCAGCCGCGCCACCGCGCGGCGGCGGACGGGTTCAAACGCCTCTCGCCCACCTGCCAGCGCGAATACCTCGTCTGGCTCACCACGGCCAAGCGCCCCGAGACCCGCGCCCGCCGGCTCGCCCAAACCCTCGCCGCGCTGCGCTCCGGCCGGAAGTGGGCGCAGCGCAAGCCGGCGTAGCCGGAGCGCGGCACGCCGTTGCGCGGACACTCATTCCCGCAGCGCATGAACCACCCGGAGAAGACCCAAAGATTGGGGGCGGACAAAGATTCCAAGCTCATCTTTGTCCGCCCCAAATCTTTGGGGCCTTGTCATCGGGTTCTGGGTGGCATGGCGCGGCTTGCCAGCCGCAGCGCCCCTTCACGGCGCGCGGAGCCGGTAGAACTTGCGCGGCACGCCGGTGGTGTTGGTCACGTAGAGGAAGCGCACGGAGTTGTTGGTCACGAACACCGCCGGCTCGGCCACCACGGTCCACACGTTGCCGGTCGAGACGAGGTCGGGGTTGAACTCCAATTTGAAGTTCGCCGCGCTCTCGGGCCAATACAGCACGAAGAGCGGCGAGCCGGGCGTGAAGTCGAAGGCCAGCGTGCGGTCGGCCTCGGTGATGACCGGGATGTAGAGCGAGCCGAAGTTGTCGCCGGGGAACGGGTCGTTCTCCGTCAGCGTGATTTGCGCGCGGTTTTCGGACAGGCCGTTGACGCTCGCGGTGGCGACGATGGTCACGGTCACGGCGGTGCCGTTGGTGAGCGCGCCGATGCTGCACGTCACCACGCCGTTGAGGAACGCGCAGTCGCCGCGCGTGCTGGTGGCCGAGACGAACCCGTAGCCGGCGGGCAGCGTGTCCGTGACGGTGACGCCGCTGGCGATGGAGGAGCCTTGGTTGGTCACGACTACCGTGATGGTGACGTTCGAGCCGAAGCTCACGATGGACGGCGAGTTGGTCATCAGCACCGCGAGGTTCGGGTTGGCCGTGACGATGTAGTTGAACGGCCCCGCGCCCGTGCCGTCGGGCGTCACGACGGTCAGGGGGCCGGTGGTGGTGCCGATGGGCACGACCGCGACGAGCTGCGTGTCCGTGACCGAGGAGAAGCCCGCGTTCACGCCGTTGAAGCGCACCGCCGTCGCGCCCGTGAAGCTCCGGCCGCTGACCGTCACCGTCGTCCCGACCGGCCCGAGCAGCGGCGTGAAGGCGTCCACGCGCGGCGTGACGGTGAAGTTCCCCGGGCCGGCGATGACGCCGCCGGGCGTGGTGACGGTGATGACGCCGGTGACCGCGTTGGTCGGCACCAGCACGGTCATCTGCGTGGCGGACACGCTGGTGACGGGCGCGGTGATGAGCGTGGCCGCCGGGCCGGCGAAGGTGACGGAGGAAACACCGGTGAAGTTTGTGCCGGTGAGCGTCACCGTCGTCGCCACCGGCCCGGTGGCGGGCGAAAAGCTCGTCAGGCGCGGCGGCAGGTAGAACGGCACGGAGCTGGTCACGCTCCCGCCCGGCGTGCTCACGATGATGGGGCCGGTGGTGGCGCTGGCGGGCACGGTCGCGTTGATCTGCGAATCCGCCGGCGTGTTGAAGGTCGCGGACACACCGTTGAAGAGCACGTTGGTCGCGCCGAGGAAGTTCGCGCCGAGGAGCTGCACGCTGGAGCCGGGCAGGCCGTTCGTCGGCGTGAAGTCCGTGAGCACCGGCGCGAGCGCGAAGACGGTGACGTTGCTCGACGAGACGTTGGTGCCGCTGGGCGAGATGACGCGGAGGGGGCCGTTGGTCGCGCCCACGGGCACGGTGGCGCGAAGCTGCGTGCCGGCCGTGATGGTGAAGGCCGCGTTGGTGAAGCCGCCCGAGGCGGAAGTCAGCGCCACGTTCGTCACGTCGAGGAAGTTCAGCCCGTCCACGACCACCTCCGAGCCGACTTGTGCCGCGACCGGGCTGAAGCCGGTGATGAACGGGCCGATGATGAAGTTGCTGCCCGTGGTGTTCGTGCCAGCGGGGTTGATGACCCGGATCGGGCCGGTGGTCGCGCCGGCGGGCACGGTCGCGGCGATCTGCGTGTCCGAGGTGAGGAAGGCGACGGCCGTGACGCCGTTGAACGAGACGTTGGTCGCCGTGGTGAAGTTGATCCCGCTGATGACAACGGGATCGCCGGCCTTCCCGCCAAACGGTGCGAAGCCCGTGACGATGGGCGCAAGGCCGCTGACGACGAAGTTGTTGGTAGTCGTGGCCGTGCCGGACGGCGTGACGACGGAGACTGGCCCCGCCGACGCGGTGGGCGGCACCGTCGCGTGGATCTGCGAGGCGGCCGTGACGGTGAACGACGAGGCGTTGACGCCGTTGAAGCGCACCGCCGTCGCGCCGGTGAAGTCGCCGCCCGAGATGACGACGACGGAACCCGTCGGACCGATGGCGGGCGTGAACCCGGTGATGATCGCCGCGCCGGAGACGACGAAGTTGCTGGTGGTGACGTTGGTGCCGGCGAAAGTGGCGACGGAGAGCGGCCCCGTGACCGCGCCGCTGGGCACGGTGGCGAAGAGGACTGACGCCGCTGTGACGTTGACGGTCGTCGCGGCCACGCCGCCGAAGCGGACCACGGTCTGGCCGGCCCCGGAGATGAAGTTCGCGCCGTTGACCTGGATGGATGCGCCGACGTTGCCGAGCGCTGGGCTGAAGCTGTCCACGCGCGGCGCGACGGTGAATACTCCGCCGGGAATGGTGCCCGCGGTGACCTTCACGCTGATTGCCCCTGTCAGTCCATCCGCTGGGACGGCCGCTTGGATTTGAGTAGCGGATAGGACCACAGGTGCAACGGCGGAGGAATTCCCGAACTTAACCTCTGTGGCAGTTCCCAAGCCTATTCCGTTAATGGTCACGGTGGTTCCAGGCGCGCCAAACGACGGCGTGAAGCCGCTGATGCTCTGCGCTGACGCGGTCAGGCCGAAGCCAAACCAGAGCAGCACGAGCCAACAGCGGAAGGAGTTATGCGGCAACCGAAACACCGCTGGCACTCAATCAGAAATTCCCCCTACAGGCAAACGGGCAGACCGCCCGAGCGCTCAGGAAAACTCTGTAGCAAAAACTCCCCAGGCCCACCGAAGAAAGCCCCAACGATTCAGGGAAGACAAAGATTCCAAGCTCATCTTTGTCCGCCCCAAATCTTTGGGCTTCTGTCCTTGGTTCATGGTCCCAATGCGCGGCTGGCGGACCGTGGCGGCCCCCCATGAACCTGTGCCGGCGGCTTCCAGCGCCGCCCGAAGGCAACAGCAGTTCGAACCCGTTCCGAGCGGTCCACCCGCAACGCGGCGGCTGGAAGCCGCCGGCACGGATTCAGGGGCCGAACTCGCGGAACTCGGGCCGTGGATTTTCTCCCGCTGGGAGAGAGCGCCACGCTGGCCGCGTCGCGAAGCACCGGCCCATGCGGAGGCACGAGGCGGCTACGCCGTGACGGAGGCCAGCGGCCAGTTGGGCTTCACTTCCTCGTCCAGCGAAGTCGGAGCGATCCCGTGCTTCAGCTTCCGCTCGGCGAGGAGGCCGACCATCGCGGCGTTGTCGGTGCAGAGGGATTTTTCGGCGAGGCGGAGCGTGAGGCCGTGCTGGGCGCAGGCGGCGGCGAGCTGCTGGCGCAGGGCGCGGTTGCAGGTCACGCCGCCGGACGCGGTCACGCACTTCACGCCGAGGCGCTTCGCGGCCCGCACGGTTTTGGTCACGAGCACATCCACGATGGAGGCGCGCACGCTGGCGCAGAGGTCGCGCACGCGCTCGGGGTCTTCGAGGACGAAGGGCTGGTCGCGCAGGAAGTAGCGCACCGAGGTCTTCAGGCCGCTGAAGCTGAAGTCGTCGTGCAGGTCGCGGATCATCGGGCGCGGGAAGTCGAACGCGCGCGGGTCGCCCTGCTCGGCCAACGCGTCCAACTCCGGGCCGCCGGGATAGGGCAGGCCCATCAGCTTGGCGGCCTTGTCGAAGCACTCGCCCGCCGCGTCGTCCACGGTGCCGCCGAGCAGGTGATGCTTCAGCTCGGCCTCGACGAAGACGAGCATCGTGTGGCCGCCGCTGACGATGAGGGAGACGTTGGGCTGGAAGGCGGAGAAGTCGGCGCGGAGCGTGGTGCGTGGTGCGTGGTGCGTGACTTCGTTCGCAATCCAAGGCGAGTAGAGGTGGGCCTCGTGGTGGTGGATGCCGAAGAAGGGTTTGCGGAGGGCGAAGGCCAGCGCCTGCGCGGCGCGCGCGCCGATCATCAAGGCCTGCGGCAGGCCGGGGCCGAGCGTGGCGGCGATGGCGTCGAGCGCGTTCAAGGCGGTGGTAGTCTCGCTCTGATCCCCTCGCCCCCATCGGGGGAGAGGGTCAGGGTGAGGGGGCGGGCTGACTAGGCCGACAAGGCCGCGTGTTTCCGCACCCGCTGCCCCCTCACCCCGGCCCTCTCCCCCGGTGGGGGCGAGGGAGGAAGACGCCGCGCGCAATGCCTCGCGGGCGACGGGCAGCAGGTTGCGCAAGTGCTCGCGCGTCGCGAGTTCGGGCACGACGCCGCCGTATTCGGCGTGGAGCTTGATCTGCGAGGAGACGACGTTGGCCAGCACGCGCCCGTCGTGGATGACGGCGACGCTGGTTTCGTCGCAGGAAGATTCGAGGGCGAGGAGCATTCCCGGCTTAGGTCAGCACCAGCAGCGCGTCAGTTGGATCTTCGCCGAACGTGTGGATAGTCACAGAATGCCGGCGCAGCAATTCAGCCAGCTCCTCCACAGTGCAATTGCCAATCCGAATCCAAACGACTTTCGGCGGCGCACCGCGCAGCGCGCTTCGCTCCTGGAAATCGGAGTCCTTCGTGGCAATCGCAAAGCCGTTCTCCTTGGCATGGATCCACACGGCCTCGTCTCCCGTGCTGCCCAGTTCGAGTTCGTGGACATGGGCGGAACCGGGATACAAGTCAGCCAGGCGACGGACGAGCGAAGGCGGGAGGTTCTCGTCGAACAGCAGCTTCATCCTCAGGCGAAGAACGAGCGCTTCTCCCGGTCGGCGGCGAAGGACAGGCAGGCGAGGATGTCCTGCTTGGTGAGGTATGGAAACTCGGCCAGCACCTGCTCGTGCGTCATGCCGGCGGCCAGATACTCGAGCACGTCATACACCGTGACGCGCAAACCCCGGATGCAGGGCTTGCCCGAGCGCTTGCCCGGCTCAATGGTGATGATGTCGCGGTAGTCCATGCCTACTTCTTCACCGGCTCCGCCTGCGCGGTGACCTTGCCGGCGGGCTTGCCCTGCTTGTCGTAGAGGAGGATGCCCTTGAGCATGTCGGTGGCGCGGTCAAGCTGGGCGTCGCGGGCCTTGGCCACCAGGTCGCGCTCGGCGGCGTCGAGGGCGTCCAGCGGCGCGCCGGAACGCTTGATGGCCAGGCGGCGCTCCTCCTCGGCGGACATGGCGACGACGACGTCGGGCGTGATGCCCTTCTCGTGGATGACCTTGTGGCTCGGGGTGTAATACTTCGCGGTGGTGAGGCGCAGCGCGGAGCCGTCGGAGAGCGGCAGGATGCTCTGGACGGAACCCTTGCCGAAGGTCTGCTCGCCGAGGACGACGGCGCGCTTCACGTCCTGTAGGCAGCCGGCGACGATCTCCGACGCGCTGGCGCTGCCGCCGTTGACGAGGATGACCAGCGGGAGCTGCGGGCGCGCGTTGCGGCCGGAGGCGGTGTATTTGGCGATGTCCGCGACCTGCCGGGCCTCGGTGGAGACGACGAGCTGGCCGCGCGGGAGGAATTTCTCGGACACCTTCACGGCCTGGTCGAGCAGGCCGCCGGGGTTGTCGCGCAGGTCAACGATGAGGCCCTTGAGGCCGGTCTTCTCCATCTTGCCGATGGCCGTTTCCAACTCGTCGGACGTCTTCTCGCCGAACTGGCGCAGGCGCACGTAGCCGATCTTGTTCTCGTCCAGCGGGTATTCGCCGCGGCCGTTCTGGTCGCGCACGCTGGAGACCTTGATGACGGCGCGCGTGAGCTTGATTTCCGATTCCTGCTCCGTCGCGGGCCGGAAGATGGTGACGGTCACGTCGGTGCCGGGCTTGCCGCGGAGGCGGCGCACGGCGTCGTCGAGGTTGAACTTCTCGGTGGACTGGCCGTTGATCTTGATGATGCGGTCGCCGGAGGTGATGCCGCCGCGGCTGGCGGGCGTGTCCTCCATGGTCTCGGAGACGGTGAGCGTCACGCCCTTGCCGGGGCTGTTGGTGCGGACGCCGAGCACGATGCCCACGCCGCCGAACGCGCCCTCGGTGTCCTTGCGCATGTCGTCATACTTGCGGGCCTCCATGAACTCGCTGTGCGGGTCGAGCGAGCTGACCATGCCCTTGAGCGCGGAGTGGATGAGCTGCTGGTAGGAGATCTTGCCGCCGTCCACGTAGTTCTGGCGGATGGTCTCCAGCACGCGGGTGAACAGCTCGATGTTCTCGTAGGCGTTTTCCTTGGCGGCGGTCTCGGCGTGCGAGAGGTAGAGCCGCGTGCCGAAGAGGAGGTTCAGGCCGAGGACGGCCACGAGCAAGCCGAGGAAGAAACGTCGTTTCATAAGACCGTGGGCCGAAAGTAGAAGCCGCCCGGGTGCTTGGCAAGTGGGGGCTTCACCGCAGGCCGGAGAATGGACTGGCGGCCCCGTTCAGCCGTTCATTCTTTTGAGCAGCAGCTCCAGATACGGCAAGTCCGCCGGCGAAGTCGCCTTCGGGTTCGGCTCCCGGCCTTCCACCAGTGCCACCGGCTGACCGATCAATTCGCACGCCGCCGTGTCATCTGTCACCAGCAGGCCGCGCTCGCGCACGGCGGCCAGCGCACGACGAATCACCTCCACGCGGAAGGTCTGCGGTGTCTGCACCGCCCACAGGCGCGAACGGTCAATGTGCTGCGCCACCAGCGTCCCGCCGTCGGATTCCTTGATGGTGTCGGTCACGCGCTGCGCGGCGACGGCCGCGCCGGTCTCGCGCGCCGCCGCGATGGTGGCCGCGATGACCGCGTGGCTGGTGCAGGGCCGCGCGCCGTCCTGGATGGCGACGATCTCGCAATTCGGCGGCAGGGCTTGCAGGCCGTTCCACACGGAATCCTGTCGTTCCTTGCCGCCGACGGTCAGGGCGAACGGCTTCTTGAAACCGCATTGCGCGGCAAGCTGGCGGAACTCGTCCTGCATCCCGTCGCGCACGACGAGCACGAGGTCGGCGATCTCCGGCGCGGAGTCGAAGCGCGCCCATGTGTGCGCCACGATGGGCCGGCCGGCGAGTTCGAGGAAGAGCTTGTCCACGCCCGGCCCCATGCGCGTGCCGGAGCCGGCGGCGACGATGACGGCGGTGGCGTGGGGCGTGGGGCGTGGGGCGTGAGCGGAGTTCACGGCGCGGCCTTCAGCTCAACGGCAGGTCGCCCTCCGCCGGCTCGGGGGCGGGCGCGGGCGCGGCGGTGACGGCTGATTGCACCGGCAGCGGAGCCTTGGGCGGTTCCAGCAGCACGAGCGCGGGGCGGAGCATCTGCCCTTGGAAGGTGTAGCCGGTGGCGACAGTCTCGAAAATCTTCGCGTCGTCGGGCACGTCCTTCCGCCCGTCCGCCGTCTGGTGCTGGCCCGGCTCGAAGCCGTCGCCGGCGGCGGGCGCGAAGGCCACCAGGCCGATGCGGCGGGCGGCGTCGCGGCAGGCGTTCTGGAAGTGCGCGAGCTGCTCGATGAGGTTCTGCTGGCCGGAGTGCCTGCCCGCGCGGTGCAGCGCATAGACGTGGTCGAGCACGCGGACGAGCACCTGGAGCCAGTCGTTCTCCGTGCGCTTGAGCTTCTCGACTTCGAGGCGCAGCGTGGCCTTCTCCGAATCGCTGGCCTTCTTCATGAACTCCGCGAAGCGCACGGCCTCGGCGGACATCTCCTCGGAGACGTGCTTGGCGGACTCGATGGCCTTGGCGTTGTGCTCCTGCACGTTCTGCCACTGCGCGGTGGCGATGGTGATCTGTTGCGCGACCTTCTCGAGGTTTTGAATCTGCGTCGCCGCCGACTGAAGCTTGTCCAGCTCGTCGAGTTTCACGGCGTTGTCCGCGTCGGTGAGGAACGGAATGACCGAGGCCCACGTCGCGCCCGCGACGGCCACCACGGCCAGCACGGCGATCCAGATGTTGATGGGTTTGTCGCTCTTGTCCACGACCCACCAGGCGAAGCCATCAAGCAGGGCTGCGCCAATCAGAAACGGCAGGACGGACGGCCAGCGGGCAAGCCGGGCCTCGGGACGGTCACTCATGGCGGCGGAGGGTAGGGAGCGAGGGGGAAAGTTCAACCCGGAAAGCGGGCGGGCGGGCGGGAGTGTGGAAATGGAGTAATGGAGTGTTGGAGTAGTGAAGGTCAGTTGCGCATCACTCCATTACTCCAACATTCCACTCCCGCAGCCGGCCCCCCTCACTTCGCCCAGCCCACGCCTTGCGCGATGCGCATGAACACGTAGGCCACCGTCGCCGTGGCCGGAAGGGTGAGCACCCACGCCCAGAGGATGCGCTCGACCACGCCCCACTGGATCGCGTTCCAGCGCTTGGCCGTGCCCACGCCCATGATGCTGGTGGTGATGGCGTGCGTGGTGGAGACGGGCATGCCGAGCTTGGCGGCGACGAAGAGGACGGTGGCGGCGGTGGTCTCGGCGGCGAAGCCATGCACGGGCTGGAGCTTCACCATCTTGTGCCCCAGCGTCTTGATGATGCGCCAGCCGCCGGCGGCGGTGCCGGCGGCCATTGTCAGGGCGCAGACCACCTTGATCCAAATGGGAATCTGGTCGCTCTTCGCGCCGAGGCTTTCGATGCGGAGGAAGTGCAGAAATTCCGGCGCGTGGGCGAGTTCGCCGGACTTGGTGCCGGCCAGCAGGGCCAGCGCGATGATGCCCATCGTCTTCTGCGCGTCGTTCTGGCCGTGGCTGAAGCCCATGTAGCCGGCGCTGAAAATCTGGAGCTTGCCGAAGGTGTTGCTCACCGTGCGCGGCCGCCAGCGCAGGCACAGCGTGTAGAGCGACGACATCACGATGAACCCCACGATCAGCCCGCACAGCGGCGAGCTGACCATCGGGATGACGACCTTGTAGAGCAGGCCGCCGCCCTCATACCAGTGCGCGCCGGCGGCGGGCGGCTTGGACCAGATCAGCGCGCCGAAGTTGCCGTGCGCGGAGGCGAGCGTCGCGCCGACCAGGCCGCCGACCAGCGCGTGCGTCGAGCTGGAGGGCATCCCGAACCACCACGTCAGCAGGTTCCACACGATGCCGCCCAGCAGCGCGCAGATGATCGTGTGCGTGGAGACGAACTGCGCGTCCACGAGGCCGGAGGAAATCGTCTTGGCCACCGCCGTGCCGAAGAGCGCGCCCGCCAGGTTCGTCGTCGCCGCCAGCACGATGGCCTGGCGCGGCGTGAGCACCTTGGTCGAGACCACGGTGGCGATGGAGTTGGCCGTGTCGTGGAAGCCGTTGATGTATTCAAACACCAGCGCGACGAACACGACGGTGAGGACGAGTTCCATCGCGGGTCAGGAGTTCTTGAGGACGATGTGCGTGACGACGTTGCCGGCGTCGCGGCAGCGGTCAATGACCTTTTCGAGCAGGTCGAAGAGGTCCTTGAGCAGGACGGTTTTGTGCGCCGGATGCTGGCCTTGATAGACCTCGCGGAGCAGTTCCAGCACGGCCTTGTCGGCGTCGCCCTCGAGCTGCTGGAGGCGGTCGTTGAGCGACTTGACCTGCGCGAGGTCGGGCCGGCGCAGGCCGCGCACCATGGTCACGAGCGTCTCGACCGCCAGCTCGATGAGCGCGGTCTGGCGGGAGAAGTCCAGCCCGCGCACCTGCTCGGGCGCGAGGTTGAGCCGCTCGGCGAACTTCTCGACCGTCTTGGGAATCTTGTAGAGCGCGTTCGAGAGCGCCTCGATGTCCTCGCGCTCCAGCGAGGTGACGAACGTGGTGGTGAGCGCCTCGCTGATCTCCTGCGTGATCTGCTTGTCCCGCCGGCGCGAGGCGATGAACTCGTCCAGGCTGCCCGGCTGCCCGGCGTTCTTGGTCAGCTTCACCATCGCCTGCACGCTGCACCGCGCCTCCTCGGCGCTGGCCTCGAGCAGCTCGAAAAAGCGGTCTTCCTTCCCAAAAAATCGGGCGAGCGAGAACATGGGCGCGGGTTATCACACAAGGCCCCCGGCCGCGCACGCCTTTTCTGGCCGCCGTCACTCAATCGTAACACTCAACGTCGGCGGCCGGGCGTAGTCGCGCCACAGCCGCTCCAACTCCGCCTTGTCCGCCGGGCCGTCGGCCAACACGAAGCGGTAGCGCGAGACGTAGGGCTTGCCCGGCGTGATTTCCCAATCGCCCTCCGCCGAGGGCGCGACGCAGAGCTGCGGGTTCTTCGGGTTGAGGCGCAGCGGCTGCGGCGCGCGGAAGTTGTCCGGGTGGATTAGCACCGCGACGCCCGCCGGCGCGCCCGCCAACTGCCCGCCCATGTGAACCCAGTTCGCCTTCGACGCGTCGCCCTGCTTCCGGTCGTCGCCGTTCGAGGTCAGGAACGTCACCGCCTCGACCGGATCCCACGCCGCCGCGCCACGCACGCCCAAGCCGCCGTAATAATACTTGGGCAGCTTCACCGGGCTGGTGCCCGCGCACTGCTGCGTGGAGACGAAGTCCATCAGCCACGCCCGGCCGCCGCTGGCCGCCACGGCGTAGGCGGTCACGGTCCATTCCTCGTTGAGCATGGCCTTCGGCTCCGGCCCCAGCCGGTCCTCGAACCGATGCCGGCTCACGAACCCGCCATGCACCGGGCCGCTCCACGTCCGCTCCAGCCCGGCGAACTCGGTGGCCGCCGTGATCTTGTTGTCGCCCTTGCCCATGTTCCAGAAGTCCGGCTCGCGCCCCTCGAACTTCGTCTTCGTCCACGCGAAGAAAATGCCGCGCTGGTGCTTGTGGTCCGGCGGGTAATCCCCCGTCACCAGCCGGCCGGCCGGCGTGAACACCGGATGCAGATACGCCCCGTGCGCGTAGTGCGCCGCGACGCCCTCGGGCGGCTTGCTCGGCGTGGTCTGGTAATCGGCCACGGGCTTGCCGCCGACGGCCAGCCGCACCAGCGCGCCATCGCGTTTGGCCGTGACGACCGGCAGGGCGACCGGGCCGGGCTGGAGGCGGAAGGTGCGGCTCGCTCCGGCCGGGAGTTCCGCCAGCACGAAGCATCCCCGGTTGCCCGCCTCCAACTGGAATGGCACCACCGCGCCCGTTTCAGACTCCAACCGCGTCCAGCCGCGCGCCTCGGCCGGCACGGGGAAGGACACGATCGCGTCGCGGCGGCCATGCTCCCCCGCGCTGACCGTGACGCGCAACGCGGCGGCGTGGACGGGGAAGGCGAGAATATTTCCGACAAGCAGCAGGGCGACGGGTTTCATAGGCTGGCTGGGGAGAATGAACCGCCCGCCCGGCCTGTCCACACTTTTGCGGGAGATGGCCGAAAAGAGCGGCAGCAGCCGAAAGCAACCCGATGACTGGCAGGCGAATGGGGGCAGGCGAATCATTCCTTCGATCCCACATTCGTTTGCCCCGATTCGTTTGCCGACTTCGGAATCAAGGCGGCGGTGGTGGTGGCGGGAGCGGGATGCCCGGCCCGGGCGTGCGGGTCTTCAACAAGGACGCGGCGTGCCGCTCCACTTCCTCCGCCGTGGCCGCCAGCGGCCAAATCCAGTCGCGGCCTTTCTGCCAACTGGACTCGGTGCCCATGATGGACATACGCCAGTTTGAGCCACCTACGACGGAAGGCGGCGGCTCCGTGGCGTCCCCGCCATCGTCCATTTCGTTCCAACCCACGGAATACAGCAGGAAGGCGCCATCAGGCCGGGGTCGGTAGCGCAGCGGCTTGCCGTCCATTGGGTCGTCCGGCACACGGGGCAGGAACTGAGGCACGAGTTCGGCGAGCGCGGCCGGCAGGCGGCGGTGCGCGAGCAGATGCCGACGCAGCGCCAGCGCCGTGACGGCCAACCGGGCTTGTGTCTCGCCCGCCACGGTGTGGGCCAGCGATTCCTCCATCGCGCGCATTTCCGTCATGATGCGCGCTAGCGGCCACCACCGCGAGGGCGCGGGTGGCGTGCCGGCCCGGAACTGCGCGAGCGCGACTGACACGGAGTTGCTCGCCACGGCGGTCCGCACGGCTGCGTTGTGCCGGTCGAACTCGCGCAGCAGCCACAACTCGTCGCCGTAGGAAGTCCACGCGGGCCACGCGGCGAGCGTGGGCGCGGCGTCGGACACGAAATCCCAGACCACACGCGGGTTGGCCACCAGAAAATCAAGATCGAAACTGGGCATCCCGACACCTGAACCGGAGCTGGCCATCGTCATCGCCGCCGCGCCGCCCGCCATCGCCACGACATAGACCGGATTGCGGCGCAGTTCGTCGAACATCTGGAAGATCGCAGCCCTGCCCAGTTGTTCGGCGGACGGACTCGTAACCAGACGCCGACGATGGCTCCACAGTGCCTGTGCCTCGGCGAGTTGCGCCTCGGTCCAGTCCGGGTGCTGCATCAGTTCCCAAGACACATGAAAGGCCGCCTCGGCCAGTCCATCGCCGCTCAAATAGAGGGAAGTTTCGCCCGCCACGAGCGCGCCCAGCCGAAGCATGCCCCGCCAGAATTCCCAAGCATCGCTGCGACGATCCTCTCTCGCGGCCACCAAGGCGTGCAGTCCGAGCCAACGCTCGAACTGATCCACAGCCAAGGAATCCATGCTACCCTCCAACAACCGATCAAGATTGGTGCGCGTCAAAAGCGCGAACCGAGGCAGCGCGGTGGCAGCGAGCAGTTCCGCCAACCGGTTGGTGTTCTCGTTTGCCTGCTCGGCGAGGGCTTCCCAAGTATGATCCTTGTCCTGCTGCACGAGCGGGTTGTGGTGCAAGGCCACACGCGCATTGTTGGACGAAACCAGTTGCATCCACGGTCCTGGCCACCCGACATGGTGGAGCTGTCTTTCGAGATGCCGCAGCACCACGGCGGCATTTGAGGCCGCCGGCGGGGCGGGCGGGAGCAGCTCGCGGAGCGTGAGCTTGTCGCCGCGCGCGGTAAGCGTGCGCTGGTAGGCGGCCAGTTGCGCGGCGCAGCGCCCGTGCTCGATCCACAGGATGATGACGCCCAGCAGCGCCAGCACGCCGCACCACAGAAGGAACTTGGCAAACTTGCTTTTCACGCTGGCTTGGCTCCCCGCCAGTGAACCGCAGCCGTCCGGTGGACGCAACCCCCGCGTGCCATCCCCGTGGGAGACGGCGCATCTCACTTTCTTGCAGGCTGCCGAAAGCCCGGTTGATGCGCGGTCGGCAACTGGTGGCGCCCCTTCCCCCTCACCCCGGCCCTCTCCCCGGGGAGAGGGAGGAACGCCTTCCGCTTTCGGCCAACAGGAACGCCACAGCACTTCGAGCGCGGGCTGACTTTCCCCCTCTCCCCGAGGGAGAGGGCCGGGGTGAGGGGGAACGGCGGCAACTCCTTCTCCGCCCCGGTCCGAATCGCGCTGAAACAACCTGCAAGATGCTGAGATGCGTCAGTAGGAGACGACGTGACAGTCTCACTTGAATTGTGGAGCGCGGAATCCGGCGTCCCGTCAGCGACTCGCCACCTCGTCTCCTACGTGAAGCGGGACGGCCCGCACCCCTCCGTTCTTGGCTCCGCGCCCGGCTGTGCTACGCTCCCCGCAACATGACGACTCCGCTCCGCCTCCTCGGCCTCGCCGCGCTCGCCGCCGCGCTGCTATCCTCCACGGCTTCCGCCGCCACCACCGCCACCTTCGCCGGCAACGGCACGAAGGGCTTTGCCGGCGACGGCGGCCCGGCCACGGCGGCGCAGCTCGACAATCCCTTTGGCGTCGTGCGCGGGCCGGACGGCAACATCTGGTTCTGCGAATACACCGGCCAGCGCGTGCGCAAGGTCACGCCGGACGGGAAGATTCACACCATCGCGGGCAGCGGGCAGAAGGGTTACACCGGCGACGGCGGCCCCGCGCTGCAGGCCACGTTCAACCTCCCGCACGAAATCCGCTTCGACAGGGCCGGCGACCTCTACATCGTGGACATGGCCAACCACGCCGTCCGCAAGGTTGCGCTCAAGACCGGCGTCATCACGACCTTCGCGGGCACGGGCAAGCCGGGCTATTCCGGCGACGGCGGCCCCGCGAAGGACGCGAGCTTCAAGTCGCCGCACAGCATCCAGTTCGACCCCGCCGGCGACCTCTTCATCTGCGACATCGGCAACCACGTCATCCGCAAGGTGGACATGAAGACCGGCGTCATCAGCACCTTCGCCGGCACGGGCCGGCCCGGCCCGACGCCGGACGGTTCGCCCCTCGCCGGCACGCCGCTCAACGGCCCGCGCTCGCTGGACTTCGACGCCGCCGGCAACCTCTGGCTCGCCACGCGCGAGGGCAACCAGGTCTTCAAGTTCGACCTCAAGGCCGGGAAGATTCAGCACATCGCCGGCACCGGAAAGAAGGGCTTCACCGGCCACGGCGGCCCGGCGAAGGAGGCGACGCTCTCCGGCCCGAAAGGCATCGCCGTCGCGCCGAACGGCAACGTGTATCTCGCCGACACCGAGAGCCACACCGTGCGCATGGTGGACGTGAAACGCGGCACGCTCGAGCTTATCTGCGGCACCGGCGAGAAGGGCGACGGCCCCGACGGCGACCCGCTCAAGTGCAAGCTCGCGCGCCTGCACGGCCTATGGGTGGACAAGGACGGCAGCGTCTTCATCGGTGACAGCGAGACGCATCGGGTGCGCGTGATCCGGCCGTGAGGAGATTCTGGTGAAAGCTCCAAATCCCAAATCCCAAGCCCCAAGCTCCAATGGGCGCGGGTGCCGGATCGTGTCTGAGACAAAGCGGCCATGAGTGCCAGCACCGAGACGATTGCCATTGCGTCGCCTTCTCCCTTCGCGGAGCGAGGGGCGAAGGTGGCCGCAGGCCGGATGAGGGGTGCGGCCACCAACGCCGACACGGCCAACCCCTCACCCCAGCCCTCCCTTGCTGCGCAAAGGGAGAGGGAGTCGGTCACTGGTTTGCGATCACGTCTTGTCTCAGCACAATCCCGGTTGGGTCAGAACCTCCTCACACTTCGAGGACGAATTGGGATTTGGAGCTTGGTGTTTTTCTGGAGCTTGGGATTTGGGATTTGGAGCTTCGCCGGCCAGCCGCCTTTTCCCGCCGTCGCCACCAACGCCGTCACGCCGCCCACCTTCGAGCAGCTCGCCTCGAACGTCGTGGCGCGCTCGAAGTTCGAGCGCACGCAGAACACCACCGCGCAGTTCGCCTTCACCAAGCAGCGCGTGCTGGAGGAGTTCGACAGCAAGGGCAAGCTGGAGGAGCGCAAGGACTCGCGGCAGGAGTGGTTTCCCATCAACGGCTCGCCCTTCGCACGCACCGTCGAGCGCAACGGCAAGCCGCTCACGGAGAAGGAGCGCAAGGCCGAGGAAGAACGCGAGGCCGCCGTGCGCGCCGGCAAGCGCCCCGCCCGCAGCCCCGAGGCCACCAAGCGCGACAAGGAATGGCAGTTCACCGACGAGATGCTCTCGCGCTACGCGTTCAAGGTCACGGGGCAGGAAACGGTGCGCGGCCGGCCCGCGTGGGTGGTCGAGTTCGCGCCGCGCAGCAAAGACCTGCCCGTGAAGCAAATCACCGACCGCGTCGCCAACAAGGTCGCGGGCAAGGTCTGGGTGGACGCGGAGGACTGGGAAGTCGCGCGGCTCAAGGTGTGGCTGACGGAGGAGCTGACTTTCATCGGCGGCGTGGCGGGCGTGCTGCGGAAGTTCGAGCTGCTGCTGGACCGCGCGCGCGTCGAGCCGAACGCCTGGCTGCCGACGGCGATTGACTTCGAGATGGCCGGCCGCGAGTTCCTCGTGAACAAACGCGTCCACTACCGCGAGGAGGCGAAGGATTTCAAGCGCGCCGCGCCCGCGCCCGCTGCGGCGAAGTAGGTCATACCAGCTCGCAATGAGTTTCGGCGGCATGGCTGAACTGCGTCGGAGCCGTTCTCCCTCACCCCGGCCCTCTCCCCAGGGAGAGGGAGGAACGCCTTCCGCTTCGGACTGGCAGGGACGCCAAAGCACTCCGAGCGCGGGCTGACTTGCTCCCTCTCCCAGCGGGAGAGGGCCGGGGTGAGGGAGGACGCGTGCCCCGAGTGGCAAAGTGCCGACTGTCCTGGGCGATTAGCGTCAGTGCGTCCCGCCTGACTTCTGATCTCAAGCAGCCGTTCGAGCGGGAATTCCAGATGGAAGGTCAGACGGGACGCGCTGTCCTACTTGCTACGCCAGCACGTCCTTCACCACGTTGCCGAACACGTCCGTCAGCCGGTAGTCGCGGCCGGCGTGGCGGTAGGTCAGGCGCGTGTGGTCGAAGCCCAGCAGGTGCAGCATCGTGGCGTGGAAGTCGTGGACGTGGACGCCGTTGGTCGCAACCGCGTTGCCGTGCTCGTCGCTCTCGCCGTAGCTGAAGCCGCCCTTCACGCCGCCGCCGGCCATCCAGCAGGTGAACGCCTGCGCGTGATGCTCGCGGCCCTTCGCGTCCTTCGCCGTGTTGAATGGCGTGCGGCCAAACTCCGTGGCCCACACCACGAGCGTGTCCTTGAGCAGGTCCCGGCTCTTCAAGTCCTTCAGCAGCGCGGCCATCGGCTGGTCCACGTTCTTGGCGAGCGGGCCGTGCGCGTCCATGTTGCCGTGCGAGTCCCAGTTGCCGGACGCGCCGGTGTCAATCAGCTCGATGAACCGCACGCCGCGCTCCGCCAGCCGGCGCGCGATGAGGCATTGCCACGCGAAGCCCTTCGTGCTGCCGCGCGGCAGGCCGTAGAGAGCGAGCGTCGCGTCGGTTTCCTTCGCGAGGTCGAACGCCTCCGGCGCGGCGGCCTGCATGCCGTGCGCGGTCTCGAAGGCCTTGATGCGCGCGGCGAGTTGGGGATCGTTCCCGCGCTTGAGCAGGTGCTTTTGGTTGAAGGCCGCGCCGAGGCCCAACTCCAGTTCCTGCAGCTCCGCGTCGGCCACGCGCCGGTGGATGTTCGGCACCGGTTCCGCGCCGGGCACGACGCGTGTGCCCTGATGGCAGCCGGGGAGAAAATCCGCCGACCACACCTGCGCGCCGGCATACGGCAGCGCGGGCGCGATGACCATGAAGCTCGGCAGGTTCGCGTTCTCCGTGCCGAGGCCGTAGCTCACCCAGGAGCCGACGCTGGGCCGCGTGAACGTGACCGAGCCGGTGTGGATGCCGAGCGTGGCCTGCGCGTGGTCCGCGTGGTCATTGAACATCGAGCGGATGAGGCAGAGGTCGTCCGCGCACTCGGCGGTCTTGGGAAACATCTCGCTGATCCACAGGCCGGACTCGCCACGCTGTTTGAACTCCCAGCCGGGCTTCTTGTAATACTTCACCTCGCTCCGGTTGTTCTGCGCGAACGCCTCCAGCATCTTCTTCGGCACCTGGTAGGGCTGGTTGTGGTCCGCGATGAGGCGCGGCTTGTAATCCCACGAGTCCACGTGCGACACGCCGCCGCTCATGTGCAGGAAGATGACGCGCTTGGCCTTCGGGGTGAAATGCGGCTGCTTCGGCGCGAGCGGGTCGGCGGGCGCGACGGAACTGACGGCGCGCTTCGCATCGGCGGCGAGCAGATCGGACACGATGCCCGGCAGCAGGAGCGAACTCCCGGCGAGCGAGCGGATGGCGGTGCGGCGGTTCACGGTGGATTTCTGCGTAAGTGCTCTGACGCGGCGGCGGCGTTTCGTTCGCAAACAAATTTCTGCAACTCGGTCGAGCGCCGTGCCCGATCACGGCACCGTCCCGGCGAAGCTCACCCAGCCGCGCTGCGCGGCGCGCGCGCCCGCCCGCAGCGCGCGGACGGCCTCCAGCGAGCGCAGATCCACGCCCGCCGCGTGGCACAGGCTCGCGGCCTGCGCGGCCACCGCCTCGTCGTGGCCGGCCAGCGCGGGGAAAATTTTCGCCGGGCTGGTGCCGTGGCGGGCCACGAGTTGTTCGGCGTAGCGGCGGGCGGAAGTGAACTTGCCGTCGCCGTCGGCATCCACCCACACCGGGTTCGTCGCGCCGAGCACGCGCGGGTTGAAGGTCTTCGAGCTGGGCTGATACGGGCGCGGCGTTTCCCAGAACGGCGCGGTGACGCCCGGCCCGCTGGCGATGGCGACGAGGTGCGCGTCGTGCTTGAAGCGCGGCAGCTTGAAGGTCACGCGCGCCTTGGTCACGCCGCGCGCCGGTTCGAGCTTGTGTTCGGCCACGCGCACGCCGTTGGCGAACAGCTCGACACGATCCGCTTCCACCCACGCGGGGCCGAGCACGGTCACGACGGCCGTCACGCCGCGCTGGCCGCGGAGCGCCAGGTCGCCCGCGCCGAAGCGTTCGTTGACCATGAGGTTCGCCAGCAGGCCGAAGCTCACCAGCGCGCGGCCCTCGCGCAGGCTGCGGCACGCGGCCTCCACGTCGAGCGCGGCGACGTTCGTGTCCGCGCACTGCACGTAGGTCCGCGCCTGGCCGAGGATGAAGCGGCTCACGTCGTGCGTGTCGCTGGAACCGAGCGCGGTGACGCGGTGGCCGTGGTTGAGCAGCGCGAACCAGTCGCGGAACAGCAGCAGGATGTCCGACTGCATCGCGGCGGAGGTGACGACTTCGAGGCCGTCGAAGGCGAACGCCTGCCCGCGCAGGGCCGCGCCGGAGACCGGGTTGAAGTTCGCCGGGCCGAGCGGCACGAAGCCGCTGTGCAGGTCGCGCGGATGGTTGAGCGTGATGACCCGCACGCCGGGCGTGGCGCGGATGCCCGCGAGCAGCGCGGGCCAGTTCGTCACCGTGAAGTCCGGCGGCGCGCTACCGGGCGCGATGGGGAAGGCGTTGAAATGACCGGCCTTGGTCGTGACCTCGTTGCCGGGCACGGGCGTGAAACGGTCGCCGAGGCCCGTGCGCCGCGCGGCCTCGGTGTAATCCGCGTGGACGTTGTGGTCGGTGGCGACGGCCAATTCGATGCCCTCGCCCGCGATGGTGAGCATGCGCTCGTCCTCGGTCGCGTCGCCGTGCCGGCTCTTCGTGAGCGTGTGGATGTGCGTGTCCGCCGCCACCCAGCCGGGCGTGGGCACGACGCGCCGGATCGCCAGCGCGACGGTCTGCGTCTGCCCGGCGACGAGCGTCACCGCCTGCGTGGCGACGCTGAACTCGAAGCCGCGCGAGGCGAAGACCGTGTAAGCACCGGGCAACAGCCCGACCGTGGCCGCGCCGTCGCGCGAGTAAAGCACGCCGGGCCGCGCGGCGAGTTCGGCCTGGTTCGTCGTGCCGGGGCGGAACGCGGCCAGCGCGCCCTCGGCATCCACGATGGTCAGGCGGCACGGCAGGCCGGCCTTGGCCTCCGCGTCGGTGACTTGCAGCCGGAGCGTCGCCTGCGTGAGCGTCTCGGCCAGCGGCGCGGCGGCGAGGCGGAAGTCGCCCACCACGATGTCATCCACCGCCGTGGGCGGGAGGACGGCGAGCGTGTTCGAGCCGTCGCGCAGCGCGCCCGGCGGCACGGGCAGCGCGTGGACGAGCGGGGTTTCCTGCGTGACGAGGTTGCCGAGGCGGCGGCCGTTGAGCTGCACCTGCCAGCCCTGCTTCACGTCGCGCTGGCGCAGGAGGAGGGTTTGCTCGGTCGCGTTGCGCTGGGCGTCGAAGCGGATTTCCAGCATCCGGCCGTGCGGCTTTTTGCCGGCGAATTCCTGCCACTCGGGGAAGCCCTCGGTGCCGAGATGATACCGCGTCGCGTCGAGCACGCGCGGCTCCGCGCCGGACGACGCGGCACCGCCGCAGGCCAGCGCGAGGCAGGCGAGGCGGAAGGCGACGCGACGGAGCACGACGCGAGTCTAGGTGAGTTTCCGCGCGGGGGCAATGCGCTTGGTGGGTTGCGCCGGCATTGGGGCGCAGCTCAGTTTCTTGCCGGTTGTTTCAGCGCGATTCGAACCGGGGCGGAGAAGGCGTTGCCGCCGTTCCCCCTCACCCCGGCCCTCTCCCTCGGGGAGAGGGAGTCAGTCAGCCAGCGCTCGCAGTGCTGCGGCGTTCCTGTCGGCCGAAGGCGGAAGGCGATCCTCCTTCTCCCCGGGGAAGAGGGCCGGGGTGAGGGGGAAGGGGCGCCACCAGTTGCCGGCCGCGCCTCAACCAGGCTTTCGGCAGCCTGCAAGAAAGTGAGCGCGCCCCCGACATTGCCGCGTGTCCCCGCGCCGTGGTTTGATGGCCGCGCTTTGAAGACGCCGCCCGAATCTCCGCCGCTGCCCGCGTGGCAGCCGCTGACCTTCGGCGGCGTGGCGGCCTTCGCCCGCGCGCGGTGGACGCGGCTGCTGCTCGTGCAATCCGTGGTGGCGGCGGCCGTCGCGGTGGCGGTGGTCGTCGTGCTGGGGCGGGGATGGTTTCCCGTGGTGACGGAGGCGGTGCGCGGGCTGACGGACTTTGGTTCCGTGCGCGGCGGGCGGCTGGCGTGGCCGAGAACCGAGGCGGTGCTGCTGGCGGAGAGCCGCTTCCTCGGCCTCGCGATTGACCTCGAGGAAACCGGCGCGGCGGGGCAGATCGCGGACTGGCAGGTCGAGTTCACGCGCGACCGGATCAAGTTCGTGTCGCTGCTGGGCTACACGGCGCTGCCGTATCCGGCGGGCGTGGAGATCGAACTGAACCGGCAGCGGCTCGACCCGTGGTGGAACGCGTGGCGGCCGGCGTTTCTCTTCGCGGGCGGGCTGGGGACGGTGGCGTGGCTGTTCGCAAGCTGGGGCTTGCTGGCGGCGCTGTATGCGGTGCCCGTGCGGGTGCTGGCGTGGTTCGCGGGACGCGCGGCCTCGCCGGGCAAATGCTGGCGGGTGGCGGCGGCGGCGCTGCTGCCGGGGGCGTTGTGGATGGGCGGAGCCATCCTGCTGTATGCGGGGGAACTGCTTTCGCTGATCGGGCTGGGGATCGCCTTCGGGCTGCACTTCGTGATCGGCTGGGTGTATGTGCTGGGCGCGCCGTTCTGTCTGCCGCGCCAGGACGAGGACGCGCTGGCGACGGGGGCCAATCCCTTCATCCCGCCGCCCGCGCCGGAAGCGCCGGCCGCCGCCGCGCCGCCGGCGGAACCGGGAAATCCCTTCCAAGGCGGCCCGCGCGCATGAGCGTGGTTGCGCCCGTGCCGTGTTTCGCTAGGCTCCGCGCCATGATTTTTCCGGCGTGCCGACGCCTCACCTCCGGCCTGCTCCTGCTGCTGCTCTGCGCGGCGGGCTGCATCCCGACGCGGGACAACGGCGCGGACGAGGAGCGCGAGCCGCATTTCCAGCGCGGGCGGGAGCTGACGAAGGCGCAGGATTTCCGGGGCGCGGCGGACGCCTACGAGCGCGCGCTGGAGGCGAACCCGCGCTCGGCAGCGGCGCATTTCGAGCTGGCCCTGCTCTTCGAGAAGCCGTTGAACGAGCCGGCGGCGGCGGTCTTCCACTTCGAGCGCTTCCTGAAGCTGCGCCCGACCTCGGACAAGGCCGACGTGGCCCGCCAGCGCGCGACCAACTGCAAGATGGAGCTGGCCAAGCTCTTCCTCATCGCGCCCACCGCGCCGTCCGTGCAGCGCGAGATGGACAAGCTGCGCGGCGAGGTCGAGCGGCTGGGCTTGGAAAACCACCAGCTCCGCCGCCATGTGGAAGTGCTCAACGTCCAGGCGGCCACGCGCGCCGTGACCGCGTCCGTCGCGCCCGTCACAGTGGCACCGGTGGTGAGCGCGACGCCGAAAGCAACCGCCCCGGCCGGCCCGGCGCTGGTGCCCGTCTCCGCCAAACTGCCCGCGCCGGCCGCCAAGCCCGCATCCGCCCCCGCGCCCACCGCGCGCACGCACACGGTGAAGGCGGGCGAAATCCCCGAGGCCATCGCGCGGCGTTACGGCGTGAAGGTCGAGGCGCTGCTGGCGGCCAATCCCGGCCTGGATCCCAAGCGGCTCAAGATCGGCCAGACGCTGAACCTGCCCGCGCAATGAACCGCCCGATGAACCGCCGGATGAGCCGCCCGAAGGAGCGCCCAAAGATTTGGGAAAGACAAAGATTGAACCTGAATTCCGAAATCCGAATCCCCGAAATCCGAAGGCCGAAGCGAACTTCGTCCGTGCGTTGGCAAGAATACCGAGCGCCCTCCCTGCCAAACGCCGCCGTTCGGGCTTCGGGCTTCGGTGTTCTTTCGGACCTCGGATTTCGGACTTCGGATTTCAGATTGAACCAACCCCATCTTTGTCTTCCCCAAATCTTTGGGTGCTTCCTTGCTGGTTCATGGTTCCATCGCGCCGGTTGGACATCGGCGCTCCCCGCCCGCTGCCCGGCATGAGACGCCTCGCCTTCCTCGTCATCACCGCGTTCTTCCTCACGATGAACGTGCTGCTGTGGCGTTCCGAGTTCCGCGCGCAGGGCGAGGGCAACCCCGTGCCGCTGGCCGCGGTCTGGGAGCGCATCCTCCGCGCGCCCGACGACTCCGACCTCGAAATCTTCCACCAGAAAAAGAAGGTCGGACACCTGCGCTGGGCCGCGAACGCGGGCGAGACCGCCACGACCAACGCGCCCTCCGCGAACGACGACCTGCAGGAGGGCATGGTGCGCAAGGTCAGCGGCTACACGATTGACATCCTCGACGGCCGCCTCGACCTCGGCGAGGAGCGCAGGCGCATCCGGTTCACGATGAACACCACGCTCGACACGAACCACCAGTGGCTGACCTTCAACCTCCAGTTCATCCAGCGCCCGGCCGCGCTCGACGTGATCGCCTCGGCCACGAACCAGACGGTGACGGTGTCCTACCGGCAGGGCGAGGAAAGCGTGGCGCGCACGCTGACCTTCGCGCAGCTCCGCGATCCGACGAAGCTGTTGCAGGAGCTGGCCGGCCCGGTGCCGCTGGGCCTGCTCACCGGCGGGCTGCTGGGCGGTTTGGGCGGCGGCGGGCCGGGCACGGAGCTGGCGGCATTGCCCGCGCTGCAAAAACTCTCGCTCGGCCTCCAGTGGGATTCGCGGCAGGACTGGCTCAAGGTGGGCAGCGCCAAGCTCCGCTGCTACCGGCTGCACACGCGGCTGCTGGAGAAGCACCAGGCGGTCATTTACGTCAGCCGCGTCGGCGAAATCCTCCGCGTCGAGCTGCCCGACGGCTACGTGCTGCAAAACACCCGGATGCTGCTGCTATGAAAGCGCGATGCTGGATGCCGGAATCCGGATGCTGGATGGACGGCGCTCGCCGGCGCGGCTTCGAGCGTCTGCGGCCATCCAGCATCTAGCATCCGGCATCCAGCATCGCCCTTCCCCATGATCGAACTCCGCAATCTCACCAAGCGTTTCGGCGAGCTGACCGCCGTGAATGACGTGACGCTCACCGTCCACCGCGGCGAGTTCTTCGCCGTGCTCGGGCCGAACGCCGCCGGCAAGACCACGACGATCAAGATGATCACCGGCCTCATCAAGCCCACCGCCGGCGCGGTGCGCGTGGCGGGCTACGACGTGCAGGCCGAGCCGCTGGAGGTGCGCCGCCGGCTGGCCTACGTGCCGGACTTCCCGTTCCTCTACGAGAAGCTCACGCCGTGGGAGTTCTTCCGCTTCATCGGCCAGCTTTTTCAGATGCCCGACGAGCGCATCGAGACGGCGGCGCGCGCGCTGATCCCGCGCTTCAACCTCGAGGACTACCTGCGCAAGCCCGTCGAGGGCCTCTCGCACGGCACGCGCCAGCGCGTCGCCATCGCCGCCGCGCTGCTGCACGACCCGGAGGTCTTCGTGATTGACGAGCCGATGGTCGGCCTCGACCCGCACCACGCGCGCGTGGTGAAGGACATTTTGAAGGAGCGCTCGCGCACGGGCATGACGGTGTTCCTCTCGACGCACCAGTTGAGCGTGGCCGAGGAGATGGCCGACCGCATCGGCATCATCCACCAGGGCCGGTTCGTGGCCGTGGGCACGAGCGAGGAGCTGCGCAAGCAGAGCGGCTCCGACGGCGTGTTGGAACACTCGTTCCTCGCGCTCACCCGGATCGAGGCGAACCTCAGCGAAGAGAATTCCCGGCTGAAGGGCACGGCAGATTGATCCATGGAGCGCGGCCTTCAGGCCGCAGAAGGTTGCGTGTGAAGGAAACGCCCTGGTCCAGCGTGGAGTTGCGGTGCCATCCACCCTGCTGCGGCGTGAACGCCGCGCGCCGGGCGCGAAAAGGGCGTGACCGGCCCGGCCCGCTTCCCTAGCTTGCGCGCCATGCCAACGTGGCGGGAGCGCGCGGACGAGTTTTGCGGGCACGGGATTCTTTGCCTCGTTGTCGTGCTGCTCGTCACCGGGCCGCTGCTGCTGGGCGGGGCGCACGTCGAGTTCTTCGCGGTGCTGGCCGGGCTGGGCGTGGCGGCGCTGCTGCTGTGGGTGGTGCGGCTGTGGGTCGCGCCGGAACCGGCGGTGTTCTGGCCGCCGCTGGCGTGGGCCGTGGTGGCCGCGCTGGGTTACGCGATGGTGCGCGGGCATTACGCCGTGCTGGAATACACGGCCCTCGGCGAGCTGCTGCGGCTGGGGCTTTACGGGGTGGTTTTCTTCGTCGTGCTGAACAACCTCGGCCAGCGCCATTCCGCGAACTGGGTGGCGGGCGCGCTGCTCGCGGTGGCGGCCTTCGGGGCGATGTATGCCATTTTCCAAGCGCTGACCAAGTCGTCGCACGTCTGGCACTTCGAGCGCGCGGCGCAATACGTCGGGCGCGGCTCCGGCCCCTACATCTGCCCCAACCACCTCGCGGGCCTGCTGGAAATGGCGCTGCCCCTCGGCCTCGCGTTTCTGTTCCTCGGCCGCCTCGGGCACCTGGCGCGGATCGTGACCGGCTACTCCGTGCTGATCATCCTCGCGGGGCTGGCGGCGACGCAGTCGCGCGGCGGCTGGGTGGCGACCGCCCTGGCGCTGCTGGTCTTCTTCGCCGTGCTGCTGCGCCAGCGCGGCCAGCGCGGGCCGGCGCTGCTGCTCATGGTGCTGCTCGCGGGCGCGGCGGTGTGGTTCATCGTGGAACTCCGCGTGTCGTCGGAGCGCGTGCGGCAGGCGCTGGGTGAGGAGCAGCTCAACGACATCCGCTTCCACATCTGGCCCGTCGCGGTTCAGATCTGGCACACGGACTTCTGGTGGGGCGCGGGGCCGGGACACTTCGATCCGCTCTTCCGCCTGTTCCGCAACCTCCATGTGCAGGCGCGGCCCGAGCGCGCGCACAACGACTACCTGAACCTGCTCGCCGACTTCGGCCTGACGGGCCTGATCCTCGCGCTGCTCGCGCTGGGCCTGCTCGCGTGGACGATCTTCCGCGTCTGGCCGCACGTCCAGCGCGAGGGCGACGACTTCCGCGCGCGGCAGAGCAACCGCGCCGCGTTCGTGCTCGGCGCGGGCACCGGCGTGCTGGCGCTGCTGCTGCACGCGTTCGTGGACTTCAACTTCCACATGCCCGCCAACGCGGTGGCCTTCACCGCGCTGGTCGCGCTGCTGGCGGGGCATCTGCGCCACGCGCCGCAAAGTTTCCGCGTCCCCTTGAGCCTGCCCAGCCGCGTGGCCGTGACGGCGGCGGGGCTGGCGGTGGCGGTCGTGCTTGGGCACGCAGCGGCCCGGCGCGGGCTGGAGGATCATCTGCTGCGCGAAGTCAACGACCCCCGCACGAACCGCGCCGAGCAGTTCGCGCTGCTGCGGCAGGCGCACGCGCTCGAACCGACGAACCCGGAGACGCACTTCGCCCTCGGCGAGGTGCTGCGTGTGACCGCATGGGAAATGCCGCCCGGCCAGCAGGACGGCGTGCGCGACGCGATGCCGTGGTTCGAAAGCGCTTGGCAGCTCAATCCCTACGACGCCTATTCGCACCTGCGTTACGGGATGTGCCTGGATTTGCTGGGCGACCGCGACCGCGCCACGCGGCATTTCCTGCGCGCGCTGGAGCTGGACCCGGTGGGGGCTTTCACCCTTTCGCACGTCGGCTGGCACTACATGCAGATGGAGGACTGGGCCAAAGCGCGCAAATACCTCCGCCGCGCCGCCGAGATGCCCGGCACGGACTTCACGATCCCGAACGCCTACCTGCCCGTGGTGGAGGAACGCCTCGCCGAGCAGGAGCAACGGGCGAAGGCGAGGTGAGCGGAGGGGGCGGTGGGGCGATGGAGTAGTGGAGTGATGGAGTATTGAGACTCAGCCGAAACGATGCAGTTTGGATTGGGGAGCGCGCCCGCCCCGGGCGCAGCGAACCAACACCCGCAGGGTTTGGTGGTTTCGTTGGCATCCGAGTTCGCCGCGAGGGCGCGGCAAACAGCAGCCGGGGCGGCTGCGATCCCCAAGTCCTGCAACCGCATCGTTCCGGCTCAGAGATCGCGTTCGGCCCAACTACTCCACTACTCCATCACTCCGCGTCAGCGCCCGCCGCCGAGCAGCGCGTGGCCGCGCCGCAGCAACGCCTCCGTGTCCTTCCACCCGAGGCACGCGTCGGTGATGGAGACGCCGTAACGCAACTGCTTCAAGTCCGTTCCCAGCGGCTGGCTGCCCTCCTCCAGGTTGCTCTCCAGCATCACGCCGATGACCGACGGGCTGCCGGCCGCGCGCTGCTCGATGATGTGCTCCCAAACCGTCTGCTGGCGCGTGTGCTTCTTGCCCGAGTTCGCGTGGCTGCAATCCACGATCAGCGCGCCGGGCAGGCCCGCGTCGCGGAGCTGCTGCACCGCGTCGGCGATGCTGCGCTCGTCGTAGTTCGGCGCGTGCTTGCCGCCGCGCAGGACGACGTGCCCCCAGTGGTTGCCCGTGGTCTGGATGATGCAGGTGCGCCCGTCGGGATCAATGCCCAGGAAACTGTGCTCGTGCCGCGCCGCCTTCATCGCGTTGACGGCCGTTTCCAGGCTGCCGTCGGTGCCGTTCTTGAAGCCCACGGGCATCGAAAGCCCGCTGGCCATCTCACGGTGCGTCTGCGACTCCGTCGTGCGCGCGCCCACCGCCGCCCAGCTCACGAGGTCGGCGAGGTATTGCGGCACCACCGGGTCGAGGAACTCCGTGCCCGCCGGCATCCCGAGGCCGACGATGTCCAGCAGCAGCTTGCGGCCGACCTTGAGGCCCGCCTCGATGTCGCACGAGCCGTCGAGGTGCGGGTCGTTGATCAGGCCCTTCCAGCCCAGGATCGTGCGCGGCTTCTCGAAATACACGCGCATCACGATCTCCATCCGGTCGGCGAACGCCGCGCGCAGCGGCATCAGGTGCCGCGCGTAATCCACCGCCGCCACCGGGTCGTGGATCGAGCACGGCCCGACGATCACCAGCAGCCGGTGGTCCTTGCGGTCGAGAATGTTCTGCACCGCGTGCCGGCCGGCGACGACGGTGTGGGCGACTTCCGGGGTGAGGGGAAGGGAATCGGCCAGGAGCCGCGGCGTGATGATGGGCCGCGTGGCCTGGATGTGCCAGTTGTGCGTGCTCTGCATGAAAAGCCCCGCTGGCGCAACCCGCCGCGAGGGACGCGCACTGTGCCGGAACCGGCCTCCGCCCCGCAAGCGGGGATTCACCAACGGCCGGCTCCGCCCGCCTTTGGGCCTGAAAAAATGATTCGCCCCGCCGTCGTCCATCCGGCACGCTGCCGGGCTTTATGTCGTTTAGCGCACTAAACCTCGCCCCGGAAATCCTCCGCGCCATCGCGGACTCCGGTTACACCGAGCCGACCCCCATCCAGACGCAGGCCATCCCGCAGATCCTCGCGGGCCAGGATCTCATCGGCATCGCGCAGACGGGCACGGGCAAGACCGCCGCCTTCACGCTGCCGCTGCTGACGCGGCTCGCGGCGACCCCCGGCCTCGGGCGCGGCACGCGCGTGCTCGTGCTCGCCCCGACGCGCGAGCTGGTCGTGCAGATCGAGGAGAACATCCGCGCCTATGGGAAATACCTGCCGTTCAAGATGGCCACCGTCTTCGGCGGCGTCGGCGAGCACGCGCAGATCAAGGCGTTGCGCGACGGCCTCGAAATCATCGTCGCCACGCCCGGCCGGCTGCTGGACCTGATGGGGCGGCGCTACTCGGACTTCTCCGGCCTGCAATATCTCGTGCTCGACGAGGCCGACCGGATGCTGGACATGGGTTTTCTCCCGTCCATCCGGCAGATCATCCGCTCGCTGCCGAAGCAGCGGCAGACGCTGCTCTTCTCCGCCACGCTGTCGCGCGAGATCGAGGGGCTGACGCACGAGTTCCAGCGCGCGCCCAAGCTGGTGCAGATCGGCCGCCGCTCGAACCCCGCCGAGACGGTCACGCAGTTCGTCTATGAAGTGCCGCACTCGCGGAAGGTCGCGCTGCTGGCGCACCTGCTCGACGACCCGAACATGAACATGGTGCTGATCTTCGTGCGGATGAAGCACGCCGCCGACCGGCTGGCGCGGCAGCTCGAGGCGCACGGCATCACCTGCGCGACGCTGCACTCGAACCGCTCGCAGAACCAGCGGCTCCGGGCGCTGCGCGACTTCAAGTCCGGCGTGGTGCGCGTGCTGGTGGCGACGGACATCGCGGCGCGCGGCATTGACGTGGACGGCATCTCCCATGTGGTGAACTTCGACTTCCCGATGCACGCGGAGGACTATGTGCACCGCATCGGACGCACGGGCCGCGCGCAGGCGATCGGGGATGCGATCAGCTTCGTGACGCCGGAGGATCACGCCGAGTTGCGGGCGCTGGAGCGCTTCATCGGGCGCGGTTTGGTGCGCAAGCACGCCGAGGGTTTCGACTACACCGCCCGGCAGGAGCCGCGTCCCGCCCCGTCGGCGCAGGGGCACGGGCACCGCCAGCAACCGCGCTCCCCCCAGCACCAGCGGCCGCCGCAACGGCCGCCGCAAGCCCAAGGGGGACGCGGCCCCAGCCAGCCCCGGCAGCAGCGGGGCGGCCAGTCCAACCGCCCGCCGAACGCGCCGGTGCCGCCGCAGCAGCGCGCGGACAGTTGGCACAGCGGCTTCGCCCCGGAACCCGGCACGCGGCCCGGTGGCGGGCGTCCCGCCGGCCGGCCCTTCCGCCGCCGCTGGGGCCGGTGAGGCGGAGTCGGGCGCATCTCAGTTTCTTGCAAGCTGTTTCAGCGCGATTTGGACCGGGGCGGCGAAGGAGTTGCCGCCGTTCCCCCTCACCCCGGCCCTCTCCCTCGGGGAGAGAACCCACGATCCCCAAACTCCCGCGATTTCAGCCCCTGAACCTGCTAGGGTGCGGGCGAGCTCGTTCCCG
>Ga0172372_10001612_pt1 | contig 35006 bp, 35 predicted proteins | sample LakKiv5m_2_FD_114544 | JGI IMG/M metagenome (GOLD analysis project Ga0172372, IMG submission 114544) | Freshwater microbial communities from Kabuno Bay, South-Kivu, Congo - kab_092012_9.5m | ecosystem: Environmental > Aquatic > Freshwater > Lake | place: Democratic Republic of the Congo... | reverse complement strand
TTGCGCGGGTTGCCGATGGTCTCGCCGTAGAAGGCCTTGGTGTTGGGCTGCACGGCGGCGGCCCACGCGTCGAGGTCGTCGGGGTCGTCGATGAAGGTCACGTCGATGCCGAACTTGGGGAGCGTGTAGTGGAGCAGGTTGTAGGTGCCGCCATAGAGCGCGGCCGAGGCCACGACATGACTGCCCTTCTCCGCCAGGTTCTGGATGGCCAGCGCCTCGGCGGCCTGCCCCGAGGAGACGGCCAGCGCACCCGGGATACCCACGGCGGTGGCGGTGCCCCCTTCGAGCGACGACATGCGGGCCTCGAACACACCCTGCGTCGGGTTCATGATGCGGGTGTAGATGTTGCCCATCTCGGCCAGCGCGAAGAGGTTGGCGGCGTGGGCCGTGTCGCGGAACTGGTACGAGGTCGTCTGGTAGATCGGCACCGCCCGGGCCCCGGTGGTCGGGTCAGGCTCCTGGCCGGCGTGGATCTGACGGGTGTCGAAGCCCCAGTTGTCGCTCATGTCGCTCCTCGGTGACGGTCGCCCATCGGGCGACGAACGGGAAACAACCTAGGTTCCGATTCCCGACCGATCAAGTCAAGAATTGGGCCCCGAGGTTGGGCAGCGGCGATCGACCAGCGGGGCGTCCGGTCCGGCGAGGAATCGGCCGTTCACCTCATGTCGCACATGTGCGACACCCCCCTAGACTCCGTCCATGTCGCTCACCTCCGATCCGCCCACCGTCGGCGCCCGTGAACTGCGCAACGAGACCCGAGCCGTGCTGGACCGCGTCCTCGAGGGCGACAGCGTGATCGTGACCCTCGATGGTCGGCCGGTCGCCCGCATCGAGCCTCTGGACTCCCGACCGACGTTCGTGTCGACCGACTACTTCCTCACCCACATCCTTCGCCCAGCCGACCCCGGCCTCCGCGATCTCCTAGACGAACTCGACGAGTACCTCGACAACGATGAATTCACCTGACCGGGGCGCCGCCGCTGGCGCAGCGGTCGTCGACACATCGGTCTTCATCGCACTCGAGAGCCGACGCCCCCTTGATCGATCGAAGATGACATCCGAGGTGTGCGTGAGCGTCATCACGATCGGAGAGTTGCGGGCCGGAGTCCTCAGCGCGCCCGATGCTCGATCCCGGGCGCGTCGCCTCGAGACGCTGACTCGGGCCATGCGGCTCGAGCCGCTTCCCATCGACCGTTCGGTTGCCGAACGCTGGGCCGAGCTCAGGGCCCTTCTCCGCGAAGCGGATCGAAGGATGAAGGCGAACGATTCCTGGATCGCCGCCACCGCGATGGCGCACGGCATCCCCGTCATCACCCAGGACGGGGACTTCGTCGAAGGGCTCGGGTTCGAGATCATCCGCGTCTGACCGCCGAGTGGGGCGAGCCAGCGTTCGATGGAGTTGCTCGGGGGTCCGGAAGCTCCGGACCGGGCGTCAGCCCTGAGCGCCGCCCGAGGTCTCGGCCACGCTCTTCCGACCGGCGGAGATCCACGGCATCATCGACCGCAGTTCCTTGCCGGTCTTCTCGATCGGGTGCTCGGCGCCGGCCTTGCGCAGTTCGTTGAACCGCTTACGGCCCGACTCCGACTCGGCGATCCACTCGTCGGCGAAGCGACCCGACACGATCTCATCGAGGATGTTCTTCATCTCGGCCTTGGTGGCCGGGGTGATGACGCGAGGTCCGCGGGTGACGTCGCCGTACTCGGCGGTGTCGGAGATCGAGTAGCGCATGCCGGCGATCCCCTCCTCGTACATGAGATCGACGATCAGCTTCACCTCGTGGAGGCACTCGAAGTAGGCCATCTCCGGCTGGTACCCGGCCTCGGTGAGCGTCTCGAACCCGGCCTGCACCAGCGCGGTGACGCCGCCACACAGCACGGCCTGCTCGCCGAACAGGTCGGTCTCGGTCTCCTCGGTGAACGTCGTCTCGATGACGCCGGCGCGCGTTCCGCCGATGGCATCGGCATAGGCCAGCGCCACGTCACGGGCATGACCGGTGGCGTCCTGCTCCACGGCGATGAGGCAGGGCACACCGCCACCCTCGGAGTAGGTGCGACGCACGAGGTGACCCGGGCCCTTGGGGGCGGCCATCACGACATCGACACCGGCCGGCGGCACGATGCGGTTGAACCGGATGTTGAACCCGTGGGCGAAGAACAGCGCGTCACCCTTGGACAGGTTCGGGGCGATGTCGGAGTCGTACACCGCCTTCTGCTCGGTGTCGGGCAGCAGGATCATGATGGCGTCGGCCCACGCCACCGCCTCGGCGATGGGCAGCACGCGCAGACCCTCGGCCTCGGCCTTGGCCTTCGACGACGAGCCCTCACGCAGGCCGACGACCACGTCGACACCCGAGTCCTTCAGGTTGAGGGCATGGGCATGGCCCTGGGAGCCGTACCCGATCACCGCCACCTTGCGATCGGCGATGAAGGAACGGTCGGCGTCAGCCTCGTAGTAGACGGTGGCCACGGGAACTCCTGGACGTCGAGCGGCCGTCGTCGGACGACCGGATGGAAGGAACCGGCAGGTTAGGGCCGACCCGGCGGGCGGTCGAACCGCCGCCTCAGTGGGCGATGCGGGGCAGGGCAATGCGACCGGTGCGCTGATAGGCGACGACGGCCGAGCCCATGCGGGCGGTGAAGGCGTCGAGCGCCTCGGGGGTGCCGCCCAGCGACACGGTGATCCGGTCGGCGGCCTCGTCGAGGACGACGCCGCTGTACTCGGCGGTCAGGGCCAGCAGGTCGGCGCGGCCGACGGCATCCACGGTGACGGTGACGATCATCAACTCGCGCTCCACCGCCGAGTCGGGGGCCAGTTCGTCGATCTGCACCACGTTGATGAGCTTGTCGAGCTGCTTGGTCACCTGCTCGAGCGGCGTCGAACGCACGTCGACGACGATGGTGATGCGACTGAGGCGAGGATCGTCGGTGGGGGCCACCGCCAACGAGAAGATGTTGAAGCCGCGCCGGGCGAACAGTCCGGCGACGCGCGCCAGCACACCGGGCTTGTTCTCCACCAGCACCGACAGGATGTGATGGCGCACGTCGAGGGCCGCCTCTCCGGCCGATGCGATCTCTGCTCCGGGGGCGCTCATCGGGGCTCCGGACCGACGACGATGTCGGAGTTCGACGCTCCAGCGGGGACCATGGGGAACACCTTCTCGCGCGAATCGGTGCGGAAGTCGATGACGACCGGACGGTCGTCGATCTCGTTGGCCCGCTCGATGGCCGGCAGCACGTCCTCGGGCGATTCGACGCGCATGCCGACACAGCCCATCGCCTCGGCCCACATCTTGTAGTCGGGCAGATCCGGTGACAGGTACACCTCGGAGTAACGCTCCTCGTAGAACATCTCCTGCCACTGCCGCACCATGCCGAGGTAGGCGTTGTTGAGGATGGCGATCTTCACCGGGATGCGCTCGGCTGCGGCAGTGACGAGTTCCTGTGCCGTCATCTGGAAGCACCCGTCACCGTCGACGGCCCACACCATGCGGTCGGGACGTCCGACCTTGGCGCCGATGGCGGCCGGCACCGAGAAGCCCATGGTGCCGAGACCACCGGAGTTGATCCACGTGTAGGGATGGGTGAACTTCCAGTACTGCGAGGTCCACATCTGGTGCTGACCGACACCGGAGGCGACGATGCAGTCCTCCGGGACACTCCCGCTCAGCATCTCCAGCACGTACTGCGGCTTGAGCAGGTCACCGACCTCGGACTGTTCGTAGGCCAGCGGGTACTTCTCCTGCCACCCGCTGAGCGTCGAACGCCACGGTCGCAGATCGGCCCCGGCATCGGGCGCGCCCAGCGTCCGCAGGGCCACCAGCAGTTCCTCGATCACGAGGCGACAGTCGCCGACGATGGCCACGTCCGGTCGACGCACCTTGCCGTGCTCGGCCGGGTCGATGTCGACGTGGATGATCTTCGCCTCGGGCGCGAACGTCGACACCTTGCCGGTGACGCGATCGTCGAAGCGGGCACCCAGTGCGATGAGCAGGTCGGACTCCTGCATGGCGGTGACGGCGGTGTAGTTGCCGTGCATGCCCGGCATGCCCAGACACAACGGGTGATCGTCGGGGATGGCGCCGCGGGCCATGAGCGTGGTGACCACCGGGATCTCCAGCATCTCGGCCAGGGCTCGCAGCGGTTCGGCGGCGCGGGCCTTGAGGATCCCGCCACCCACGTAGAGCACGGGACGTTCGGCGGCGAGGATGAGACGAGCAGCGGCCTCGATGGCGGCTGGATCGCCCTCCAGTCGGGGCGAGTACCCGGGCAGGTCGACCGACTCGGGCCAGTACCAGTTCATCTTGGAGTTGGGATGGTTGGGATCGACCATGTCCTTGGGGATGTCGATGAGCACGGGGCCGGGACGACCGGTGGTGGCGATGTGGAACGCCTCGCGCACGATGCGAGGGATGTCCTCGGCCCGGGTCACCAACTCGTTGTGCTTGGTGATCGACCGGGTGATGCCGACGGTGTCGACCTCCTGGAAGGCGTCGAGTCCGATGCCGGCTGAACCGACCTGACCGGTGATGACGACCATCGGGACCGAATCCATGTAGGCGTCGGCCAGCGGCGTGACGATGTTGGTGGCCGCCGGGCCGCTGGTGACCATGGCGACGCCGGGTCGTCCGGTGGCGTGGGCGTAGCCCTCGGCCATGTGGCCGGCCCCCTGCTCGTGGCGCACGAGGATGTGGCGGATCGGCGAGTCGATGATCGGGTCGTAGACGGGGAGGATCGCCCCGCCGGGCAGGCCGAAGATCACATCGACACCCTCGAGCTCGAGGGCCCGGATGAGGGCGGCGCCGCCGTTCGTCGGAGTGTTCGTGGTCATGAGGGGTTCCTGGTCCGGTCGTGGGGTGCGGGGATGCGGGGATTCAGGGAGTGGAGGAGGTGAGGGCGAGGGCAGGGGCGAGGGCAACGACAACGGCCTCCCGTGAGGGAGGCCGGGAGATGCGCGCGTCGGTGGAGACCGGCGGGCGCTAGTCGGGTACTACGAGCGAGGTCGAACGGATCGTGCTCACAGACCTCCAAGTGTGGCCGGGGGCGGGGCCCCACGGCAACTTCGTGCCAACCTCGGGGTTCCCGAGCACCGAGAGGGGTTCTTGGCTACTGTCCCGACCATGACGACACCACCACCGCCCGTGCCGACGCCGCCGCCTGCGGCCGGCGCTCCCAAGTCCCGCATCGCCGCCGGAGTCCTCGGCATCCTCCTCGGAGGCCTCGGGATCCACAACTTCTACCTCGGGTACAACAAGAAGGCCGTGATCCAGATCATCGTGACCTTCGTGACCTGCGGCATCGGCTCGATCTGGGGTCTGGTCGAGGGGATCCTGATCCTCGTGAAGAACCCCAGTTACCTGACTGATGCGAACGGCGTCCCCCTCGCCGACTGAGGTCAGAGCGGACAACTGGCCTCGACGAAGGCCTGGATGTTGCCGAGCGCCCGGGCCAGTCCGGGCTGCTCGGCCGACATGAGTTGTTCGGCGTAGCGCTGCACCGACGCCGGGTCGTTCAGGTCGAGTGGCGCGGCGCCCGGCCCACTGGCCATGGTCGACAGGCGATCGACGACGATCATCCAGTCGCTGCGCAGGTCCTCGGGCAGCTGCGGGGTCACCGCCCCGAGCGTCGCCACCATCGATGACCAGTCGGCGGCGCCGTCGCCGGTGAGCATCGTCCCCACGGCCTCCACCAACGAGTCGCACACCGGCGAGGGCACGGCCGTCGTCGAAGTGGTCGACGTCGACGAGGGCACGGTCGACGAGCTGCTCTGCGAACCGCCGCACGACATCGCCACCAGCGAGACCGTCACCACCAGCGCGACCGTGGCGCCGCGGCGTCGGTTCCGACGGCCCGAGTCGGTCTGACCGGAACCACCGTTGATGGGGTGTGCGGACTCGGCGGTCATGGTGTCCTCCTGGTGTCGACGACGTATCGCCAACCTAGGGACCCGAACGCGCCGCCGGTAGGGCGGGTCGGCTCAGCCGACGAGGAGCCGGCTCAGTCGGCGGCGCGCCGGGCGAGGATCTCGGCCACGGCGCGGCCGTCGGCCTGACCCTTGGTGGCCTTCATGATCTTGCCGGTGAAGAACCCCTGCAGCTTCGCCCGCTTCTTCTCGTCGCCGGTGCGGAAGTTCTCCCACTCGTCGGGACTCTCGGCGATGACGGCGTCGACGACGGCCTCGAGGGCACCGGTGTCCATCGCCTCGAAGCCGAGTTCTGCGGCGATCACGTCGGGGGCGCGTCCGGACGCCACCATGTCGGCCAGGACCGTCTTGGCCTGCGTGGCCGTGAGATCGCCGCCGACCTCCATCGTCACCAGCGCAGCAAGGAGGGCCGGATCGAGTCGATCGGCACCGTCGACGGCGAGGTTGTGCTCGACGTGCGTGAGCACGCGTCGGGGATCACCCCCGGCACCGACGGCGGCCAGGGCCAGCGCGTCAAGATCGCGTTGCACGGCGATGACCACGCCGGGATCGGTGGCGGCGACACCGGCGGCGAGGGCCAGCGCATCGCGACGCGCCGCCGGCAGTGGCGGCAACGCCGCGTCGACAGCGGCCACCCACGCTGCGTCGGGGGCCAAGGGCACGAGGTCGGGCTCCTGGAAGTAGCGGTAGTCCTCCGCCTCCTCCTTGGATCGGCCCGGGCGCGTGCGGCCGGCGCCCTCGTCCCAGTGACGCGTCTCCTGCTTGATGCGCTCACCGGTCTCCAGCAGATCGACCTGACGACGCGCCTCGTACTCGATGGCCCGGCCCAGCGAGCGCAGTGAATTCAGGTTCTTGATCTCGCAGCGTGTGCCGAGCGCATCGTCACCGACCCGACGCACCGACACGTTGGCGTCGACGCGCAGCGACCCCTCCTCCATGCGGGCGTCGGACGCACCGGTGGCCAGGAGGATGGCGCGCAGTTCGTCGATGTAGGTCTTGGCCTGCTCGGGATGGCGGATGTGGGGTCGTCCGACGATCTCGACCAGCGGCACGCCGGCGCGGTTGTAATCGACGAGCGAGTAGTCGGCGCCGTGGATGCGACCGCTGCCACCGGCGTGGGTGTTCTTGCCGGTGTCCTCCTCGATGTGGGCACGTTCGATGCCGACGCGGGTGCCATCGGGGAGATCCAGCCAACCGTCGACGTTGATCGGTCGGTCGTACTGGCTGACCTGATAGTCCTTCGGCATGTCCGGGTAGAAGTAGTTCTTGCGGGCGAACACCGACGGCTCGACCGTGCAGTGCAGCGCACGGCCGAGACGCATGGCCAGTTCCACGACGTTCTCGTTGAGCACCGGCAATGAACCGGGAAGGCCGAGACACACCGGGCACACATTGGTGTTGGGCTCGTCGCCGAACATGTTGGGACAACCGCAGAACAACTTGGTGGCCGTGGCCAGCTCGCAGTGCACCTCGAGTCCGACCACGATCTCCCAGTCGTCACCGGTCGTCTCGCTGGTGACGACGAAGTGTTCACCTTCGATCAGTTCGTGCGTGAGGCTCATGTCCACACCTCATCGAGCGGAGGCGCGGCGCGCTCGAGCACTGCCGCAGCACGGAACATCACCGATTCGCCCAGCGCCGGGGCCAGCAGTTGCACGCCCACCGGCATCCCGTCGGCGCCGCCGCCGAAGGGCACGCTCATCGCCGGGTGTCCGGCGAGGTTCGACGGGATGGTGCAGATGTCGTTGAGGTACATCGACATCGGATCATCGGTCTTCTCACCGAAGCGGAACGCCGTGGTCGGCGAGGTCGGGGTGAGGAGCAGATCGACCTGGCCATAAGCCCGGTCGAAGTCGCGCATGATGAGCGTGCGGACCTTGAGGGCCTTGCCGTAGTAGGCGTCGTAGTAGCCCGCCGACAACGCGTAGGTGCCGAGCATGATGCGTCGCTTCACCTCGGGTCCGAATCCGGCGGTGCGGGTGGCGACATTCATCTCGGCGGTCGTGGCGGCGTCGACGCGCAATCCGTAGCGGACACCGTCGTATCGGGCGAGGTTGCTGGACGCTTCGGCGGGGGCGATGAGGTAATAGGCCGACAATCCATAGGCCGCGGCCGGGATCGACACCTCCTCCACCGTGGCCCCGGCGGCGCGCAACGCGTCGGCCGCCTGTTCCACCCGGGCGGCGACGTCAGGGGCGATGCCCTCCCCCATCAACTCGGTGACCAGTCCGACGCGCAACCCCTCGACTCCGTGGTCGAGCACGCCCAACAGATCGGGCACCGGACCGTCGATGGAGGTCGAGTCGCGACCGTCGTGTCCGGCGGTGACACCGAGCAACAACGCCGCATCGGCCACGGTGGTGGCGAACGGTCCGATCTGGTCCAGTGACGAGGCGAAGGCCACCAGTCCGTACCGGCTCACCATGCCGTAGGTCGGCTTCACACCGACGACACCACACAACGCCGCGGGTTGGCGGATCGATCCACCGGTATCCGAACCCAACGACAGCGGCGCGTGACCGGCGGCCACCGCGGCGGCCGAACCGCCCGAGGAACCTCCGGGCACCCGAGTGAGATCACGAGGATTGCGCGTCGGCCCGAACGCGGAGTTCTCCGTCGACGAGCCCATGGCGAACTCGTCGAGGTTCGTCTTGCCGACGGCCACCGCCCCGGCGGCGGTCACACGTTCGACGACGGTGGCGTCGTAGGGCGGTCGCCAGCCCTCGAGGATGCGACTGGAGCACGTGGTGGGGATGCCGCGGGTGCACAGGTTGTCCTTCAGCGCGATGGGCACACCGGCGAGGGGGCCGGGATCATGCCCGGCGGCGACGGCGGCATCCACGGCCGCGGCCGCGGCTCGCGCCTCATCAGCCAGCACCAGGTTGAACGCGCCGATCTCGCCATCGGTGGCGGCGATGCGATCGAGATGGTGCTCCACGACCTCGGACGCAGACACCGATCCGGCGCGCACCGCGGCGGCGATGGCGAGCGCAGTGGTGGGGAGATCGTTCATGTCAGGGTTCCTCGCCGAGGATGGCCGGCACGCGGAAGCGGCCGTCCTCCACCGCCGGGGCCTGGGCCAGCACCTCGTCGCGATCGGCGCCGGGCACCACCACATCGGCGCGGAAGACGTTCACCAACGGCAGCGGATGGGCGGTGGGCGGGACGTCGTCGAGATCGAGGGCGGCGATATCGGCGGCGTGGTCGAGGATGGCCCCGAGCTGGCCGGTGCACAGATCGAGTTCGGCATCGGTCAGGTGGAGCCGGGCGAGGTCGGCGACCTTGGCCACATCCTGCCGGGTCAGTGATTCGGGCATGGCCACTCATCGTAGGCCTCGCCCCGTACGCTCCCTGCGGCCCGTCCGACGTCGGGCCACCGCCCGAGGAGCACCGATGCCGCACACCTTCCTGAGTCCCGAGTGGATGGACGCCGCCCGCCAGTTGCGCGATTCGCTGCCGAAACCGGCCACCGCGCCCCCGGTGGCGGTGCGAATGAACCTGGTGGTGACCGAGACGCCGTTCGCCGAGGACCTGCATGGCCACATCGACACCTCCGAGGGCGAGGTGGTGATCGAGGCCGGTCACCTGAGCGACCCCGATCTCACCGTCACCGTGGACTGGGCCACCGCCCGTTCGGTGTTCATCGATCAGGATCCGGCGGCGGCCATGCAGGCGTTCATGTCCGGTCGTATCGCCGTGGATGGCGACATCACCAAGATGCTGGCCATGCAGTCGACGGCGTCGACTCCCACCGACGAGGCCCAAGCCGTGGCCGACGCGCTGCGCGAGATCACCGCCGACTGACCGGTGCACGGTCGGCCGACCGACGGCCGTCAGGCCATGGCGGGATCGACGCTCAGCGGTTCGATGGTCGCCGTGGTGCGGGAGCGGCGGACGAACAGCGCCACGACGAGCGCCACTGCTGCGGCCACCGCACCCCAGCGATAGGCGATGGCGTACGAAGTGGCGCCGGGTGAGGACTCGTTGGCGGCCTGGATGGTGAGGAGCAGCTGCATGCCCGTCACCACGCCGATCTGCGCCATCGTCTGTGATGCCGCCCCGGCCACACCGAGATCCTCGCGCTCCACCGAATTGGCCAGCGCGGCGATCATCGCTGGCGCGCAGGCCCCCATTCCGATACCCGAGAGGATGAGCGCGACGTACAACAGCGACTCGGATGTCGATGCGGTGACCAACGACAGCGAGAGCATCGAGGCGGTCAGCATCGACGAGCCGAAGCTGCCCACCACCCGTTCGCCGAAGCGCAGTACGAACCAGCCGGCGAACGGTCCGATGATGGAGAACGCGGTCGGACGGGCGATCGACACCAGGCCAGCCTTGGTCGTGCTGTAGCCGAGCACCGAGGTCATGAGCAGCGGTGTGAGGATGAACCCGCCCATGTAGGCGAAGTTGGCGAAGAACTGGTTGGCCATCGGGAACAAGAAGTTGCGACGGCGGAAGTACCCCATCGGCAACAAGGGATGGGGTACGCGTGTCTCGACCACCACGAAGGCCACGAGCAGCAGCACGCCACCGACGAAGCCGCCCTGCACGAGTGGGTTGGTCCATCCCGCTTCCGGTCCGCGGTTGAGGGCCAACAGCAATGACCCGACACCGAAGGCGAGGAGCGCCGAGCCGGCGAAGTCGAAGCGCTGACGTTCGCCGGGAGCGGTGTGGGGCAGCACGAGGAACCCGATCAGAACTGCGGCGAAGGCGAACGGTGTCTGGAGGATGAAGATCCACCGCCACCCGAACGCCTCCACCAACGGGCCACCGATCACCACGCCGATCACCGGCGACCCGGCGCCCACCAGCGACCAGTACCCGAGCGCCTGGGCCCGCTTGGCCGGCGTGAACGAGCGGTTGATCATGGCCAGGGCGGCCGGTCCCACCGCGGCACCGAGCACGGCCCCGGCGATGCGGGCACCGATGAGCGTGCCGCCGCTCCAGGCGAAGATCGTGGCCGCCGACATCACGGCCACGCCCGAGATGCTCCACAGGTACACGCGCCGAGCACCGTGGCGATCGGCCAACTTGCCGCCGATCGGTCCGAGCACGGCCATGGCCAGACTCGGCCCGGTGATGGCCCAGGTCAGGATGCTCTTGGTGGTGCCGAGGGTGATGGCGATGTCGCCCAGCGACACCGTGAGCACGGTGAGCGAGAAGCCCGTGGTGAACATCCCGAGCAACGTCGCGGCGAGGACGATCCATGCCTGACGGGGACTGCGTTCCAGTCGACCGGCGACCCGCCGACGCAACATGAGGCTCCACGGAACGGGCGCCACCTCATCGACACCGGGCGCCTCGAGACCGATCTCGAGCTCGTCGAGTTCGGGGCCGGGCGACGACGCGTCGTCGCGCACCTCAGCCACAGGCGATGGTGACGGTCGAGCCGACGCGCACCTGCGATCCGGCGGCCGGATTCACCGAGCGCACCGTCGCCCCGAACGGGTTGATGTTCACGACGAGTCCCAGTCCCTGCAGGGTCGAGGCCCCGGCGCTGCACGGTTGGCCGATCACGGAGGCGGGGATGGTGACGGGTCGCTTGCCCTTCGACACGGTCACGTCCACCGTCGAACCCTTCTCCACCGACTGGCCCGCGGCGGGCGCGACCGCCATCACCACCGATTCGGGCACCGTCTCGGACCAGTCGTCGATGCGCTTGACCTTGAGTCCCAACGAGTCGAGTTGCGCAGTGACCTCGGCGATCGGCTTGCCCACCAGACCGTCGGGGATGGTGCGCGGACGAGCGCCGGCACTGACCACGAGCGGAATGGCCGAACCCTTCGGTGCGGAGCTCCCGACTCCGGGAGCGAGCGACAGCACGATGCCCTTGGCCACGTTCTCGTCGAACGTGTCGGTCAACGGACCGAGTCGCAGCGAGGCGCGCGCCAGCGAAGCGGTCGCCTGCTCGACGGTCATCCCGACGAGATCGGTGGGCACGGCGACGGGCGGCGGACCGGAGGACACGATGAGCGTGACCGTCGAACCCTCGGCCAGCGTGGTGCCCGCCGGCGGATCCTGCTCGATGACCACATCGACGGGCACGGTCTCGGAGACCTGTGACTCGGTGGCCACGCGCAGTCCCTTCGACTCGAGCGCGGCCCGGGCCTCGTCGACGGGGAGGTCGACGAACGAACCGATCGTGTGCGTCGGGGTGCGCAACAGGGCGAAGGCGCCGGCGCCCCCGATCACGACGAGCGCAGCCAGGGCGATGAGGAGCAACCGTCGACGACGGCGAGGACGACGGACTGGCGGCGCGTCACCGACGACCGTTGCGGCCGTCACTCCATCGATCGCGCGATCGATGGTGCGGGTCGCCGGCTGCGCCACGGCCGCGGCGCCTCCGGTCGGAATGGATGAGACCGCGGGGTCGGCGAACACCGGTCCACCCGGTCCACCCGTCGACGTCAACGGCACGTACATCGTGGTCGGTTCGCGGGGATCGAGATCCTCGGGCCGCAGCGCAGTGGTGCCGGCCAGTGGAAGACGCGCCACCGACCCGAGATCACCGGCGGCCATGAGCATGGTGGCGAAGGCGGCGGCGTCGGGGCGATCGGCGGGATCGGGAGCGCCGGCGGCGCGCAGGGCCGGTGCCAGTGCGCCCATCGCATCGGGCACGGGCACCGGTCGATCGATGCGGGCCATGAGCGTGCCCAGGGTGGTGTCGGCCGTGAAGGGCACCGAGCCCGTGACCGCCTCGATGAGGACCAGACCCAGCGAGTACACGTCGCTGCTGCCGTCGAGGCTGGCGCCCTGGGCCTGTTCCGGTGAGGCGTACTTCGCCGTTCCCAGCACGGCACCGGCCGGCTCGGTCCACGCCGCCTCGGCCAGCGCCCGGGCCAGTCCGAAGTCGGCGATGCGCACCATTCCCTCGTCGTCGAACAGCAGATTGGCCGGCTTGATGTCGCGGTGCACGAACCCGCGTCGATGCGCATGATCGAGGGCGCGCGCCGCATCGACGCCCACCTGACGGGCCTGCGCCGGATCGAGCAGCGCACCGTGGTCGAGCAGAGCGCGCAACGAACCACCGTCGAGCAGTTCGGTCACCAGATAGGGGACGTCTCCCTGGCCCCAGTCGTGCACCGCCATGATGTGGGGGTGGTTGAGTGCCGCCGCAGCCCGGGCCTCGGCCTCGAACCGGCGCAGGAACGCTGCGTCGCCGGCCAATGCATCGTGCAGCACCTTGACGGCGACGCGCCGGCGGAGCACGACGTCGTCGGCCAGATACACCGTGGCGGACGCCCCGGTGCCGATGGGGGCCAGCAACCGGTACCGCCCGCCCAGGACCTGACCGACCCGGTCGGCGGCGCGGGCGTTGGACACCCCGGAAGGCTAACGCCGCGCCCCTCGACGCCGGTTCACCCCGTCTGCGTCGCGCGTGTCGCACGAGCGCAGTCGTCGGGCAGACTCACCGCATGACCGCACCCGATGTCGCTCCCCGCCGACGTTTCGCGCTGCGCCACCTGGCGTGGATCGGCCTCGTCCTGATCGCCGTCGTGTGCGTCGTGATCGTGGCCCGCACCGGTACGTCGGAGACCGGTGGTTTCGACGGCGGGCGCGTCGAGCGCCTCATCCCCCTGCCCGGCTCGAAGATCCTGCAGCAGGACATCGTCGGCATCGACATGGCGCCCGGCTACGAGTCGACACTGGCCATCAACGGCGTGCCGATCCCCCTCGATCAGTCCAACGTGATCGGTCCGATCAACCAGACCACGTTCAAACCCGGCCCGGGCAAGGTGTTCGAGCAGTTGCCTGCCGGACAGAACTGCGCGGTGGCCACCTATTGGCAGTCCTCGATCGGGCCGTCGGTGTCATCGACGCGCTCGTGGTGCTTCACCGTCGTCTGAGCGCTCGCGCCCACTACGCCGAGAGCAACCGATCCAGTTCGGCGAATGCGGCGGTGTGGTCGTCCTCCACGAGGATGGCGTGCATGCCGAGGGCTCGGGCCGCCGCGATGTTGCCCGGTGCATCGTCGAGGAACACCGAGCGTTCCGGGGCCACCCCCAACTGCTCGAGCGCCATGCGGTAGATCCGGGGGTCGGGTTTGCGCATGCCCACCGCCGACGAGTCGACGATCACCTCGAACAGTTCCTCGACCGGGATCATCGCCCGCCAACCATCGGAGAACTCGGCGATGTTGTTGGTGATGAGCGCAGTGCGGAAGCCACGCGCTCGCAGGTCGAGACCGATGGCCACCACATCCTCACGGGTCCCGCCGGCGCCACCCATGGCGCCGAACATCTCGCGCAGATCCACATCGAGTCCCATCTCGGCGCCGACGACCTTGATCTGCTCGGCGGCGGCCTCCAGCGCGATCTCACCGCGCTCCAGTCGGTGCCACGGGTGGTCGGTGTCCTCGTCGTAGGGACCGAACACGGCGCGCAGACCGGTCTGCGGATCGATGCCGCGGGCCACGTGCCAGTCGTGGAGACCGGTGAAGGGCGATCCGGTGAACACCCCACCGAAGTCGAACACCACTGCTTCGATCGTCACGTCTCCCCCTCCGTTGCGGTCACGACTGCGTGGGCACCGTACCGGTCTCCAACAGGGCCACGAAACCGTCCTCGTCGAGGATGGGGATGCCGAGTTCCTCGGCCTTGGTGAGTTTGGATGCGCCGGGTCCGACGCCGACCACGACGGCGGTGGTCTTCTTCGACACGCTGCCCGGTGACTTGCCGCCGCGACCCTTGATGGCCGCCTCGGCCGACTCCCGGGTGAATCCCTCCAGGGTCCCGGTGACGACCACGATCATCCCGTCGAGCACCTGGGGCAGCGCGGAGGTCTCGGGCCCGGTGAAGTTCACACCGGCGGCGCGCAACTTGGCCACGATCGTCCGGTTGTCCGGATCGGCGAACCACTGGTGGACCGAACCGGCGATGACCGGGCCGACGCCCTCGACCGCCGCCAATTCCTCCTCCGTCGCCCCCTCGATGCGATCGAGGTGACCGAAGTGGGAGGCCAGCGCAGTGGCACCGGCACCCGCCAGATGGCGGATGTTGAGCCCGACCAACAGGTTGGCCAACGGGCGATCCTTCGAGGACTCGATCTCGGCCAACAACTTGGCCACCGACTTCGCCGCGAACTTGGGCAGTTCGGCGAGTCGCTCCGGGTCGAGCGAGTACAGGTCGGCGACATCGACGACCAGTCCGAGTTCGCACAACTGCTGCACCCGCTGTTCGCCCAGTCCCTCGATGTCCATGGCCCCACGCGAGGCGAAGTGCTCGATGGCGCCGGCGACGCGGGCGGGACACGAACCGTTCGGGCAGCGAGCGTCGGCCTCGCCCTCGGGTCGGACCAGTGATGCGCCGCACACCGGACAGTTCGTCGGGAACTTCCAACGACGCAGGCCCTTGGGGCGGTCGGACAGCACCGGGCCGACGACCTCGGGGATGACGTCGCCGGCCTTGCGCACGATGACCGTGTCCCCGGGGCGCACATCCTTGGCCGCCACCTGGTCCTCGTTGTGCAGGGTGGCGAACTCCACCGTCGAACCACCGACGAACACCGGCTCGAGCCGCGCGTAGGGGGTGGCCCGACCGGTACGCCCGATCGACACCTCGATGCCGAGCAGACGCGTGGTGCGCTCCTCGGGCGGGAACTTGTAGGCGATGGCCCACCGTGGTGCGCGGGTGGTGGCCCCGAGTTCACGTTGCAGCGAGAGATCATCCACCTTCAACACGACGCCGTCGATCTCGTAGTCGAGGTCGTGCCGGCGTGACTGCCACTCGGCACAGTGGAGGACAGCGGCATCGAGACCGGCCAGCACCTTCGTCTGCGGGTTCACCGGAAAGCCCATCGATGCGAGGAACTCGAAGATCTCATGGTGACGCAACAGCGTCGGGCCGTCGACCATCTCGCCGAGTTGGTAGCTCCAGAACGCCAGTCGACGAGTAGCGGTGATCGACGCGTCCTTCTGGCGCAGCGAACCGGCCGCCGTGTTGCGCGGATTCACATACGTGCGCTCCCCCGCCTCGACCTGGGCGCGGTTCAACTCCTCGAAGGCGCCGATGGGCAGGTACACCTCGCCGCGCACCTCGAGGACGCGCGGCGCACCAACGGGGAGTCGGTGCGGGACCGAGTCGATGGTGCGCACGTTGGCCGTCACGTCCTCCCCCACACGACCATCACCGCGGGTGGCGGCCTGCACCAGCACTCCGTCCTCGTAGCGGATCGATACGGCGAGGCCGTCGATCTTCAGTTCGGCCACCAGTCCGGCCTCCCGGTCGGCACCGAGTTCCTCGATCCGCCGTCGCGTGCGTTCGGCCCACGCCGCCACCTCGTCGGCGGTGAAGGCGTTGTCGAGCGACATCATCGGCACGCGGTGCTCCACCGGGGCGAACGTGGTGCTGGCTCGGCCCCCGGGCCGTTGGGTGGGCGAGTCGGGAGTGAGGAGATCGGGGTGCTCGGTCTCCAGGACCACGAGCTCTCGCAGCAGCGCGTCGTACTCGGCGTCGGGGATCTCGGGTGCGTCGGCCCCGTAGTAGAGCTCGTCGTGATGACGGATCGTGGCGCGCAACTCCTCGATGCGTCCGACCGGATCGAGCGCGCCGTCTCTCGTCACGGGCGCACCCTAGCGAGCGGTCGCGGGCGATCCCGGCGCCGGTCCGCGCTGGAGAACGCGCGCCCGTCCGAACGTCGGCTCAGGCGCCGACGGTCATGCGCACGCCGGTGAGCTGCTCGAGCACCCGGCCGGCGAGACGGGTGGTGTGCTCCATCACCTGTTCGGCCTGCGGGATGCCGTGTTGGGCCAGTCCACACACCGGCGTGATGAGGGCATTGGCGCGCAGCGCCACCGGATCGCAGGCCTCGGCGGCGAGGTCGTCCCACACTCGGGTGAGTCGCCGCCACAGACGATCGACACCGTCCCCGATCGGTCCACCCGTCGGCACTGCGCCCCACGCGATCCACCCACCACGCTCGAGCCAGTCGCCGACGAGGCCGGCATGGCGCACGATGCGTTCGTCGACGGGCACCGAGAGGATGTCCGGTCCGGCGCCGAGGAGGAGTCGGTAGTCCACTGCCGTGCAGCAGTGCAGTCCGGTGATGGCCATCGTCTCGACCGAGGCCAACGACGCCGAGACGAGGTCGACTCCCTCGTTGGGGCCGATAGGGAATCCGTCCTCGGTGAGCGAACCCATCGCCGGTTCGTCGAGGAACACCACCACCTGCGCCTGCGGGACGCGCCGCAGCACGTGATCGACGAGCAGCCGTGCCCGACGGCGCGTGGCCGCGCCGGCCACGCGGAAGGCGACATCGACGTCGACGCCGTTGGCCCACAGCGCGACACCGAGGGTGACCGGTCCGGTGAGCGAGACCTTCACCGGACCATCGCGGTCGGCGACCGCGTTGAGGAAGGCGCGCAGCCCCACCCATGCGTCGCCACCGAAGCCCTCGTCGTCGAACGGCGCATCGGGATCGAGCGCGCGCACCGCGATGTCGAGCGAACCGTCATCGGCGATGGTGATGCCGCGCAGTCCGCTGGCACCTTGGGCGATCATTCCTTCGCGCCGCGACCGCGCCGGCAGCGCGGGTGCGGACGGGAGTCGCGGACCGTGCCGCAGCACGAACTCGACTGCATCGCCCGGATCGCAATGCGGCAGGTGACCGATCCCGCAGGCGAGTCCACTCGGGAGAAGGGGTCCGGGCCGGTCCATGGCGCGAACCGTACCCCCTCGAAATATGGCCTCTGTCACAGGCGGCGTCGTTGGAACGATCGGCCCGGATCTGTGAACCTCGCGCCGGTGACCACGGCGACTCGACCCCCATCGAACGACGGCCGACGAGCGCGCCTGCTGGCCCGCTGGGCTCCCGTCGCGGTGTGGCTCTCGTTGCCGCTTACCGCCGGCCCCACCTTCGGTGACGCGTTGGCCGACCGCTCGGCACCGGTCGTGCTGGTGGCTGCTGTCGGACTGTGGACCGGATGGGCGGGAGGGCTGGTGGCGGCGCTGGTGCCCAGCACTGCGTCGCTCACCGCCGTGCGGATCCTGTTCCCGGCCGCCCTCGTCGCCGCGGTGTGGGCGGCGATCCTCTCCGATGACCCGACGGGCACGGCGGCCTCGTTCGCCCTGGCCGTCACCTCGTTGGCGGCGGTGCTGTCGCTGTGGGCGATGGTGGGCGACGTGTACGTGAACGGCTCGTCCTACGGCGACGAGCGGCGCTTCCCGTTGCGTCCACCCGGTCCGGTGGTGCTCGGGCCACTCGAGGTGGTGTGGGCCGTGATGGTGGCTGCGACCTTCGCCGGGCCACTGCTGCTGGCGGCGCGCCAATGGGTTCCGGGCGTGGTGCTCACCGTCATCGCGGTGGCGGTCGACATCATCGGTGTGCGGGCGCTGCACCAGTTGTCACGTCGGTGGCTGGTGTTCGTGCCGGCCGGTGTGGTGCTGGTCGATCGCAGCGTGCTGCTGGAAGCGATGCTCACGCTGCGTCCGCGCATCGAATCGATGGGACTGGCCGCCGAGGATTCCGAGGCCGTCGATCTCAGCAATGGTGCCATCGGTCTGCAGGTGGAACTGCGACTGGACCGGACGGGTGACATCGTGCGCACCCCGGCCCGTCGCGATCGTCATCTGCTGGTCGAGCCGGTGGAGGTGACCGCCGTGCGCTTCTCGCCGAGTCGGCCCGGTCAGGTGCTCGACGCCGCTCGGGCGCGACGCATCACCGTGGAGTGACGATCCCGCCGCCGAGCACCAGATCGCCGTCGTAGAGAACGATGCTCTGGCCGGGCGCGACGCGCCGGGTCGGCCGGGCCCAGTCGATGTCGACACCGCCGTCGACGGCCGTGATCGAGGCAACGGGAACGACGGCGCCGTGGGCGCTGGTCTGCCCCACGAGATCGTCGGCCGCCAGTGCGTGGGCTCGTGCCGCCGCGTCGACCCAGGTGACCGAACCCAGTCGCTCGCCGTCGACATCGAGTTCACCGACGTCACCCACGCGGATGCGCCGACCGGGCACGTCCACCTCCACTGCGTAGCGAGGCCGACCGTCGATCCCCACGCCGAGACCACGGCGCTGGCCGATGGTCACGAGTTCGACGGCGTCGATCCGACCGAGTCGAGTGCCGTCGGCATCGACGACGTCGGCGGGATGCAGACCGATGCGATCGCCGAGGAACGTCGATCGTCCGCCATCGGTGCGGGTGATGAAGCACACGTCCTGACTGTCGGGCTTGGTAGCGGTGCGCAGTCCGAGGGCCGTCGCCCGAGCACGGACCTCGTCCTTGGTCATCGAGCCGATGGGCAGCAGCAGTCGTTCGAGACACGCGGCGTCCAGCATGTGCAGTACATAGGACTGGTCCTTGGCCCGATCGGCGGCGCGGGCCAGGCGAGGACCGGTTGCGGTTCGCTCGATACGGGCGTGGTGCCCGGTGGCGATGGCGTCGAAGCCGAGAGCGAGGGCCCGATCGAGCAGACGCGAGAACTTGAGGTGCCGGTTGCACTCGATGCAGGGGTTGGGAGTGAGTCCTCGCACGTGATCGTCGACATAGGGACCGACCACCTGCCGATCGAAGTCCTCGGAGAAGTTGAACACGAGGTGTTCGATGTCGAGCTGCTGAGCCACCCGGCGGGCGTCGTCGACGTCACTGACCGAACAGCACCCGGAGTCGGACGGTCCTCCCCACAGACGCATGGTCACGCCGACCACCTCGTGACCCTCGTCGCGCACCAGCGCTGCGGCCACCGACGAGTCGACACCGCCCGACATGGCCGCCAGTACACGCATGATCAGAGACCGCCGTTGCGCAGTCGCTCGACCGCGGCGGGTACGACGACCAGCGCGTCGTCGGTGTCGCTGGCCGTCGTCGTGTGACCGAGTGAGAGTCGCAGCGAGCCGCGAGCCAAGTCGGCGTCGACACCCATGGCGGCGAGCACGTGCGACGACTGCAGCGCTCCGCTGGCACATGACGACGCCGCCGAGGCCGAGACGTCCTCCCGTTCGAGCAGATAGAGCAGCGCCTCCGACTCGACGCCCGGGATGCACACGTGGGCGATGCCGGCCGCCCGATCGGACCGGTCGGGTCCGAGGGTGTCGACCACGCCGTCGATGCGCTCGAGGAGTCCGTTGAGCAGGTGGTCGCGCAGCGCACCGACTCGGGCGATCTCGGCGTCACGCTCGGCCGCCGTGCATCGGGCGGCGACGACCATGGCCACGATGCCGGCCACGTTCTGGGTGCCCGAGCGTCGTTCGCGCTCCTGACCGCCGCCGAGCAGTTGCGCTCGCAGCGGCACACCGGATCGCACGATCAACGCACCCACGCCCTTGGGACCGCCGAACTTGTGCGCACTGAGACTGAACGAGTCGACCGGCGCGCACATGCGGGCCACATCGGTCCAACAGAAGGCCTGCACCGCGTCGGAATGGAGCACCGCATCGGGTGCGGCGGCGCGCACTGCGCTCGCCACCTCGTCGAGCGGTTGGATCAGACCGGTCTCGTTGTTCACCGCCATGATCGAGACCATCCGCACCGGCCCGTCGGCGATCACCCGACGCAGGTCGTCGACATCCACCCGACCGCGCCGATCGACGGCCACCACCCGCCCCTCGATCGACTCGACGGGATCGAGCACGGCGTGGTGCTCGACGGCGCTGCACACCACGGCGCCGTCGCCGGTCCCGAGGCCGAACACGGCCAGGTTGTCCGACTCGGTGCCGCCACTGGTGAACACCACGTCACCGGGTTCGCACCCGACCAACGCCGCCAGTTCCTCGCGGGCCTCGTCGACGGCCCGACGGGCGTCGCGGGCCCGCCGGTGGGCCCCCGACGGATTGGCGAACCGATCGGTGAGGAACGGCAGCATCGCCTCGACCGCCTCGGGACGCATCGGCCCGGTGGCCGCGTGATCGAGATAGGCGGGCATCTCCGCAGGGTACCGGCGCCGCTCCTGCGCGACCGGCGAGGCAGACTCCGCCGGTGGACACCGACCGCACCGATCCCACGCGCTACGGACGGTCGTTCGCCGATGTCTACGACGACTGGTACGCCGGCGCGTTCGACACCGACGGGGCGGTGGCCACCATCGTGGAACTGGCCCACGGCGCCCCCGTGCTGGAGTTGGGGGCGGGGACGGGGCGACTGGCCATCCCACTGGCGACCACGGGTCTCGAAGTGGTGGCCCTCGACGCCTCGATCGAGATGCTCGACCGACTGCGAGCCAACGACCGGGCCGGACTGGTCGAGCCCGTGGTGGCCGACATGTCGTCGTTCGCCGGTGCGCTCCCCGATCGCAGGTTCGGGGTCGTGGTGTGCGCCTTCAACACGATCCTCAACCTCGCCGACGACGCCGCCATCGCCGCCTGTCTCGCCGATGTCGCCGCCGTGCTGCAGCCCGACGGGATCGTGGTGATCGAGGCCATAGTTCCCGCCGATCCGGCCGATGTCCCGATCCGGTCACTCACCCCGGCGCAGGTGCGAACCGAGGCCGTCGTGTTCGTGGAGACCAACGTCGACACGACGACGGGTCGCCTCGAGGGCCGACACGTGGAGATCGCCGCCGGAGCGGTGCGGACCCGACCGTGGTCGATCGTGCTGTGCGGACCCGATCGCCTCGATGCCGCCGCCGCCTCGGTCGGCCTGCATCGACGTCACCGATGGCAGGACTGGAACCGACAGCCGTTCGACGACGAGTCGACCATGCACGTGTCGATCTACGCGGCCGGGCCGTAGCCTCAAACCATGGCGACGATCCGCGTGTCCACCGTCCTCAATGCCACACCCGAACAGGTATGGGAATCGGTCGAGGACATCTCCAGTCATGTCGAGTGGATGCACGATGCCGTTGCCATCCGCTTCACGTCCACCTCGACGTCGGGGGTGGGCACGACATTCGACTGCGACACCAAGGTCGGCCCGTTCCGTCTGACCGATCGCATGGAGATCACCGCATGGGACCCACCGCGCACGATGGGTGTGCGCCATGTCGGCATGGTCACCGGTACCGGCGAGTTCACCATCGACCCGGTGGGCACCGACCGGTCCGGGTTCACCTGGCGCGAACGCCTGGTGTTCCCTTGGTGGATGGGCGGCCCGATCGGCGCCTTCTTCGGCGGGTTCGTGCTGCGACTGGTGTGGAAGCGGAACCTGAAGGGTCTGCAGCGGATCGTGGCTTCACGTCACGGCGCGTGACGCGACTTCCACACATCCGAACCACAACATGGCGGTGATGGCGAGGCATGACAGCGTGCCCGCCCAGGGCGACCTCACCGCGCCGTCGAGGGCGAACACCAGCGCACCCACGATGACGCCGGCGACGAGGCCGGCCACATGGGCACCGATGGCGATCCCGGGAACGGCGAAGGTCAACAACAGGTTGATGAGCACGAGTCCGCCGATGCCGTTGCGCCACACGTCGATGCCCGACCGTCGCTGGGCCACCACGGCCGCACCCATCAGACCGAAGACGGCGCCCGAAGCACCCACCGTTCCCGCGGAGGGTGTGACCACCAGGGCGCCGAACGATCCGGCGACCAGACAGGCGACATAGAGCGCAGCGAAGCGGGCCCGGCCGAGCAGCGGCTCGAGCTGTGAGCCGAGGAGCCACAGCAGCAACATGTTCATGCCGAGGTGGAACAACCCGGCGTGGAGGAACCCGCCGGTGACGATCCGCCACCACTCCCCTTGGGCCAAGCCGATCGGGTCGACGGTGACGAGACCGCCACTGCGTCCATAGAGCACACCGAACCCGATCGTCATGCCGCGGTCGGTGGCGCCACCACCGCCGTTCCACAACGTGCCGCCGGTGGCGAGGACGGCGAGGAACCCGGCGACGTTCAGCGCGATGAGGGCGATGGTCACGATCGGACGATCGGCTCGCAGATCCCGGAACCGGATGACCGGCGACCGTTTCGCCGCACCCTGCACGCACTCCGGGCAGTGGAACCCGACCGAGGCCTGCGACATGCACGACGGGCAGATGGGCTGGCCGCAGCGCTGACAACGAACCCCGGCCCGTCGGTCGGCGTGCCGGTAGCACTGGTCGATGGGCGCGGTCATCGGCCGGTGAACACCGCCTTGCCCGGTCCGTTCTCGAGGAACGACGTCACCCCGATGCGGGCATCGTCGGTGGCGAACACCTCGGCGAACCCGTCCTGTTCGAGTTCGAGACCGGCCGCCAGCGTCGTGTCCAGTCCGGCGTCGATCACCCGCTTGGCGATGGCGTGGGCCTGCAACGGACCGGCGGCGTAGGTCGCAGCCAGTTCGCGCACGCGTGCTTCGAAGGCCGACGCCTCGACGACCTCGTCGACCAGCCCCATGCGGAACGCCTCGTCGGCGTTGGCGTTGCGCCCCGACAGTACGAGATCCTTGGCCCGGGCCGGACCGACCAGTCGGGCCAGCCGTTGCGTGCCGCCGCCACCGGGGATGATGCCGAGCAGGATCTCGGGCTGGCCGAACCGGGCCGTCGACGACGCGATGCGGAGGTCACAGGCGAGGGCCAGCTCGCAACCGCCACCGAGGGCGGGTCCGGACACCGCGGCGATGACCATGCGCGGGATGGCGGCCACCGCACCCAGCGCGTCGACGAACAGTCGGCCGATGCGGCGGGCCTCGTCCGGACCACCGAACTCGGAGATGTCGGCCCCGGCGGCGAAGATCCGTTCGCTGCCCGTCACCACCACCGATCCCGGCGGATCGGCGTGGAGCTCGAGGGCGATGGCGTGCAGTCGCTCCAGCACGGCGACGGACAGCGAGTTGACCTTGCCGTTGCGCAGGCGAACCCAGGCGACGCCGTCATCGGTCCGTTCCAGCTCGACGAGATCGGGGACGTCGGACATGGCTCGACCCTACCGGGTGACCACTGCGGGCCGACCGCCGCTGATGTCGGTCAGCGCACGACGGCTTGCGCCTCCACCACTCTGACCGGGAACGTTGTCGACCGTTCGACTGTGCCCAAGGGCTGACCCGATCCGTCCGACGAGTACCACTCCACCTTCCAGATCATCGTCACCTCCACCCATTCGACGCCGCCCCCGGACCACATCGACGAGCGTTGGAAGGTGTGCGTGCAGTCGCTGCGTTGGGCGCGCGCCGGCCGTGCGGTGTCGTAGGGGCGACCCTGATCGCACCACACCGTCGTGCCATCGGCGAAGGTCCAGCGCGCCATGATCGGGAAGGCGGACACCGCTGCCCATGTGTCGCCGATGGCGGCGATCGTCGACACCCGCTCCCAGGGTCGTTCCAACCACATCCACATGGGGAGCCCGACGAGTTGTTCGTCGGACGGGTTGACGACGGGATCGGGCATGGGCAGTTCGAGTCGGCGGCGTGCCTCGTCGAGGGCCCGCTCGGTGGTGGCGATGCCGGAGAAGATGTCGCGGGGATCGAACACGACGTAGCGGGATCGCACGAGTTGGCGGGTGCCCTCGGGTTGTTCCGAGAAGCACCCGACCATGTACTCGCCCCCGTCGATCGGGGACACCCGGGTCGTCCAGTCGACCACCGGCGAGGGGTCGAGCACCGAGTGCATCGGGGCGATGATCGGGTGATAGCCGCACACCCATCGGGGCCCGGAGCGGCGCGAGGACTCCCACCGCATGATGGTGCGTTCGTCATCGACGATCACGATGACCTGCGGGACGCCGTCCACCACGCCACCCCATGTGCTGTCGGCGGCCGCCGGTGACGGTGACGTCCACCCGGGGACGATCCCGACCGTGGCGAGCAGTCCGAGAACCACGAGCACCGCTGCTGCCTTCCACGCTGCTGTCCGCGCTGCCGTCCTCACCACTGGTCCACCTGCCCGTCACCTGTGTGGGCGGGGGACGGTACCCACCGATCCGGCGCGCCGGAATGGTCCCGACGACCCTGTTCTCACCTCGGCCGGCAGTCCTCGGCGGATGGCACCAGTCAGTCGGCGGTGAGACGCGCAGCAGCCGACCACGGATCGAGTCGTCCGGCGGCGATCTCCGCGCACAGTCGCGTCCACTCGTCGCCGGTGGCCAGCGCGTCGACACGCGAGGCGAGGACCGCGGCCATGGTGCGACGCAGGCCGGCCTCGATCCGCGCTGCTCTTCGGCGAGCCAGCTCACCGGTGTCGACGAGATGGGCTCGATGCCGCTCGATGGCATCGGCCAGGTCCTCCACACCGTCGCCGGTGGTGGCCACCGTGGCAACGACCGGCGGGCGCCACCCCTCGTGCGCTCGCAGCATCAACATGCGATCCAGATCATCGACGGTGGACGAGGCTCCCGGACGGTCGGCCTTGTTCACCACGAACACGTCAGCGATCTCCATGAGACCGGCCTTGTTGGCCTGCACCGCATCGCCCCACCCCGGGTTCACCACCACGACGGTGGTGTCGGCCTCGCCCGCCACCTCGACCTCCACCTGACCGACACCGACGGTCTCGATCACGATGCGGGAGAACCCGACGGCGTCGAGCACGCGCACGGCATCGGGCACCGCCACGGCGAGCCCACCGAGATGCCCACGGGTCGCCATCGATCGGATGTAGACGCCGTCGTCGAGCGTGTGCTCACCCATGCGCACGCGATCGCCGAGGATCGCTCCGCCGGTGAACGGCGACGAAGGATCGATGGCCAGGACCGCCACCGGATCACCGCTGGCGCGCAGGGCGCGCACCAACGCCGAGGTCAGGGTGGACTTGCCGGCACCGGGTGCGCCGGTGACGCCGACGGTGGCTGCCCGTCCCGTGTGCGGGTGCACGACACGACTGATCTCGCGCGCATCGTCACCACCGCGCTCCACCATCGACAACGCGCGGGCCAGCGACGTGCGATCACCGGCGAGCGCCGCCTCCAACACCACCGTCGGCGAGACGTCGGACCCGCTCATGGCGACACGCTAGGAGAACGGTGCCGACCCGACGGCGACGTCAGAGCGAGACCGGCGTCTCGCGCGGAGGTGGTGCCGGACGGGTCGCCGCCTCGGCGGCCGCAGCGGCCGGTGACTCCACCGGGCCCTCGCCCCCGATCTCGTGGCGGGCCGCACCGACATCGATGACCTCGGTGACCCCGGGGACACGATCCATGAGGATGCGCTCCAGTCCGGCCTTGAGCGTGACCGTCGACGCCGGACACGACACGCAGGCGCCGAGCAGCTCGACGGTCACCACACCAGTGGCATCGTCGACCCCGTGCAGCACCACATCGCCGTTGTCGGCCTGGATGGCGGGGCGGATGACCTCGATGACCTTGGCGACCTCGTCGAACACGCCCCGAGTGTAGGGAGGGGTGGGCGCTGCGCCACAGACCGTGCCGGAGACTGCGCCACAGACCCTGCCGCAGACCGCGACCCGGCGCGTCGGGACCGGATCAGGGGCGTGGGAGACTCGAATCATGAACCCTGTTCTCCTCGCCCATCAGGGCGGATGGGACGAAGCGCTGCTCGTGCTGGTGCCCATCGCCGCCTTCGCCTCGCTGCTGGTCTTCGCCACCCGTCGAGCCAAGGCGATCCAGCGGGCGCGCCAAGAAGCCGAGGCCGGTCGGGACGCGCCCGACGCGGGCGAGACGACGCCGAGCGGGTGAGCATCATCATCGGTCCCGCCGGCGTCCACCGGCGTCGGTGCGGCCACCGATGACCCGACTCCATCACCGTCACCGCGTCAAGAACGCCACGGCCGCCGAGTGGCTCAGTCCGCGCCGCGATGTGGTCGTCGAATCCGCCGTGCGGTCGACTCCCGATGGCGCCGAGTTCGAGGCCACCACCGGTCCGTTCCACGAGTGGCGGCGAGTCGTGCGACTCGAACGCAACGATTCGGAGACGGTGGTCGACGAGACGATCGACTACCGCCTGGCCGTGCCCGTCTGGGGCCCGCCGTTCCGCGTCGCACTGTCGCGACACCTGCGACGCGCGCCGTCGACCACGGGCAAGCCACCGTGGTGGGCACCACCTGACGCGCTCGATGCCCGGGCCGCCACGGTGTTGTCGCTGCTGTGCGTGTTCGCGGCCATCAGCGGGTACCTCGGGACCATCATCACGCAGACCCTGACCTACGCCGCCGGTGAGTTCGGTTCGTCGACCGGGCAACAGGGGACCTTGCTCGCTGCGGTGCGCGTGGGCGTGCTGCTGTCGTTGCTGGTGGTGGCGGTCGCCGATCGACGGGGCCGTCGGCGCGTGCTGGTGGCGGCCGCCATCGGCGCCTGTGCCCTCACCGCGCTGGGCGCACTGGCCCCCGGACTGGTGTGGTTGGGCGCGGCTCAGACATTGTCGCGGGCCCTGTCCACGGTGATCGCGCTGTTGGTGGTGATCATCGCCGCCGAGGAGATGCCCGCGGGATCGCGTGCCTTCGCCGTCTCGGTCATCACCATGACCGGCGCGCTCGGTGCCGGCCTGTGCGTGGCCAACCTTCTGTACGTGGATGTCGCACCCGGCGCGTGGCGCATCGCCTACGTGGTGCCGCTGCTGGCCATACCGCTGTGCATTCGTCTCGGGGCCCGACTGCCCGAGACGCGTCGGTTCGAATCGAGTCGACTGGCCGAGCAGTCGGCGGCGCACCCGACCACTGCGCACACCGCGCATCGCGGGTTCGATTGGCGTCGATTCGTCATGTTGTCGCTCGGCGGGTTCCTGTGGTCGTTCTTCCTCGCTCCTGCTGCGCAGTTCCTCAACGAGTTCCTCCGCACCGAACGGGGTTTCTCCGGTGCACTGATCGCCGTGTTCGTGCTGGCCACCAACACCCCCGGCGGGATCGGCATCGTGCTCGGCGGCCGCATGGCCGACCGACGCGGGCGCCGCATCGTCGGCGCCGTCGGCATCGCCGGCGGTGTGGTGTTCACCGTGGCGTCGTACCTGAGCACCGGCTGGTCGCTGTGGACGTTCTCGGTGCTGGCCGCGGTCATCGGTGCCGTGGCCGTGCCCGCGCTGGCCGTGTACGGGCCCGAACTGTTCCCCACCGGCCGGCGGGGAACGGCCAACGGCGGCCTGCAGGTCGTGAGCGTGGCCGGATCCTCGGCCGGACTGCTGCTGGTGGGCTGGCTGTCGGACCGACTCGGCGGGATCGGTCAGGCCATGGCCGTGGCCGCCATCGCCCCGGCCCTGCTCATCCTCGTCGTGCTGGTGTGGTTCCCCGAGACGGCGCAACGCGAACTCGAGGATCTCAACCCGTTCGATCGTCCCCTCGACTCGCCGTCGGACTGAACGGATCCCGCCGTCCGACTGAACGATCGCCGCGCGCTCACCGCCGCGCGCTCACCGCCGCGCGCTCACCGCCGTGCGCTCAACGCAATGAACGCACCCAGCGACGTACTTCGGCGGCGATGCGTTCGTCCTGCCCGCGTGGATCGTGTGCACCCGGCACGATGATCAGCTCCACCGGCGCGTCGATGGCCTGCACCTCTCGCTCGAGTTCGGTCGGCGTCCCGAAGGGATCACGCTCACCACTGACGAACAGACACGGCACGGTGATGTCGGCGAAGTGCTCGACGCGCAGCACCTCGGGTCGACCCGGCGGATGGAGCGGATAGCTGAGCAGTACCAGACCGGCGGCCGGTCGACCTTGGGCCACCGCCATCGAACACATCCGTCCACCGAACGAACGTCCGCCGAGCACGAGTCGGTCGGCGCGCAGGCGCGCCGCCGTGCACAGTGCCTCGGCCTCGGCCATCACGGCGGCGATGGCCACGGGAGCGCGGTCAACGCCCTTACGACCCGCCTTCCGGGCCGGGAAGTCCATCCGCTCGACGGGCAACGGGGCGACGGCATCGGCGACGGCACACAACGTGTGATGGTCGCGGTCGGCGCCGGCCCCGGGCGCCAGCAACAGCGCGCCGGCCGTGCTCATCGACCGGTGAGCAGGCGACGGGCCTCGGTCAACTCGGCGATGCGCTCGGCCGCGCCGTCGCTGGTCCCGCCATGGTCGGGATGCACATCACGCAGTCGCTCTCGATAGCGACGTTGGACCTCACGCGCGCTCGGCGTAGCGCCCCGACCGGCGAATCCCAGTCGGTCCAGCGCCCACGCCCGCGGGTCGGCGATGGAGGAGAACGCGCCGGATGCGGTGCGAACTCCACCCAGCGCAGCCATGAGTTCCCCACCGATCCGTCCGTGCCAGTGCAGGCCGCGTCGGATGGCCGAGATCACCAGTCGTCGTGGCTCGGGATCGAGTCGACCGGCGGCGTAGGCGGCGGCCAGCACCTGCTGGGCCGGCGCACCGCGATCGTCGAACTCGAAGCGCAGTTCCTCCCCCCGGGCCACGAGACGATGGGTCACCGCATCGAGACCGATGGTGTCGACCTGCAGACGGAAGCGGAGCCGCGGTTGGGCGATCCGCCGGCCCTGTTCGAGATCACGGAGGAGCGCCTCCACCTCGGGTACCGAGTCGGGATCGAGTTCGTCCACGAAGCGGGCGGCGATCCCACCGAGAAGGACACCGGCCGGTCCGGGAGCGGGATCGCAGGGCAGCGAACCGGTGCCCAGGGCGAGGCGACGCGTCGGCGCGTGCGGCCGGGAACAGAAGACCTCGAGTTCGGCCACGACCACCCGCGGGGATGCCACCGGTCGAGGGTATCGGCGCTCCCGGGGGTTCACGAGGCCGGACCACTAACGTCGGACCATGACCGACGTACCTCTGGATCGCAACCTCGCTCTCGACCTCGTGCGCGTCACCGAGGCGGCCGCCATCGCCGCCAGCCGGTGGATGGGTCGGGGCGACAAGGAGGGCGCCGACGGCGCCGCCGTCGATGCCATGCGGCTGGCGCTGCGCACCGTGCCGATGGACGGCATCGTCGTCATCGGTGAGGGTGAGAAGGACGAGGCGCCGATGCTCTACAACGGTGAGCGCATCGGCGACGGCACCCCGCCGGAGGTCGACATCGCCGTCGATCCCATCGACGGGACGACGCTCACCTCCAAGGGTCGCGGCAACGCCCTCGCCGTGATCGCCCTGTCCGAGCGGGGCACGATGTTCGATCCGGGACCGTGCGTGTACATGGACAAGTTGGCGGTCGGCCCCGAACTCGTCGGGGTGTGCAGCATCGACGCCTCCCCCACCGAGAACCTCAAGGCGGTGGCCAAGGCCAAGCGCATCGACATCCGGGACGCGACGGCCGTCGTGCTGGAGCGCGATCGCCACAACGACCTCGTGGACGAGATCCGCGCCGCCGGCTCGCGCATCCGCCTCATCCCCGACGGTGACGTGGCCGGTGCCATCACCACGGCGTGGCCCGACTCCGGCGCCGACATCATGTTCGGCATCGGCGGCACGCCCGAGGGCGTGATCGCCGCCGCCGCACTCAAGGGCATGGGCGGCGAACTGCAGGGTCGACTGTGGCCCCGCGACGACGCCGAGAAGGCAGCGGCGATCGCCGCCGGGTACGACCTCGACCGCGTGCTGCTCACCGATGATCTCGTGGCCGGTGACAACTGCTTCTTCGCCGCCACCGGCATCACCGACGGAGAACTCCTCAAGGGCGTGCACGTCTCGGCCGGCATCGTGACGACACAGTCGCTGGTCATCCGCTCGAAGACCGGAACCGTGCGCCTCATGAACGCCCGACACCGACAGGACTGAGTTCGCGGCGATGGAACGTTCACGCCGGACGTTCCTGCTGTGGTCGGGCGCCGCGGTGCTCGGCGGCGCCGCCGTGGTGGCCGGCGCCCGCCTGCTCGACGGTGGCGACGAGGCTGCGTTCGGCCCCGCGCCGCGACCACTGCCCACCCCCGACCGCGTCCTTCCCGGTGGCTCGGTCGACTTCGGTGCCGCAGGACTCGGCGTGGCCGGCATCTCGCCACTCATCACTCCCACCGCCGAGTTCTTCCGCATCGACGAGGCAGCGGGAATTCCCTCGGTCGACACCGCCACCTGGCGGCTGGCCGTGCGCGGCCGCGTGCAGCAACCGTTCGACCTGACCTACGACGATCTGCTGTCCCTGCCCCAGACGTCGGTGCCCATCACGCTGTCGTGCGTGTCGAACCGTGTCGGCGGCTCGCTGGTCGGCACGGCGGTGTGGCAGGGCGTGGAACTGGCCACCCTGCTCGATCGGGCCGGGGTCGATCCGGCCGGTACGCAGATCGTCGGGCGCTCCGTCGACGGCTTCACCGCCGGCTTCCCCATCGAAGCCGTGCGCGACGGTCGGCCGGCACTGGTGGCCGTGGGGATGAACGGCGAACCACTGCCCCGCCAGCACGGATTCCCGGCCCGACTGATCGTGGCCGGTCTGTTCGGGTACGTCTCGGCCACCAAGTGGCTGTCGACGATCGAACTCACCGGCTGGGACGACTACGACGGCTACTGGATCACGCGGGGTTGGGCCAAGGAGGCGCCGGTCATCTCGTCGTCGAGGATCGATGTTCCCTTCGACGAGGCCCGCGTCCCGGCCGGTCCGATCACGCTGGCCGGGGTGGCATGGGCCCCCATGGCCGGGGTCGGTGCCGTCGAGGTGCGCGTCGACGGCGGTCCGTGGCAGCGCGTCACTCTCGGCGAGGACATCGGCAACAGCGCGTGGCGTCAGTGGCGATGGGACTGGGACGCCACACCCGGCACGCACACGGTGTCGGTGCGCACCATCGATCGGGACGGACGCGTGCAGGACGCCACTCGTCGACCACCGCTCCCGGCCGGAGCGACGGGACTGGTCGAGCAGACGATCATCGTGCGCTGAACCGACCGCGTACCGCGCGTCGTGCATGTTGCGCGACGCGCGCATCGATGTCGCGATTCATCCCGTCATCGCCGTAGCTGCCTCACGCGAGGGTCGTCGGGCTACCGCACGACCATGATTCGCAGGGGTATTCGCAGCGTTTCCGTTGGGGCGCAGCGCGCGCGTCGCCACGGTCGAACGGGTGACCGTTCACCGCTCCTGCGCACGACGCGCATCAATCATCACCATCGTCATCACCGCGCTGACACTCCTCTTCCTCGGATGCGGACCACGGACGACGTCGAACGCGACGCCGATCTCGCCGGACGTCACCGTCGCAAAGGACGTGAATGACCTGTCGACGACGACGGAGTCGACGACCACCCTCTCCGCACCCGCGACCGCGTCGACCGTCGAGCCTCCACGTGCGGCCGCTCCGTCACCCGACGGGTCGACGGAACCCGCAACGGGACCGACGAGCGTCGGGGTCGAGGCTCTGCTCACGCCCGAATCACTCATCCTTCTCGACATCCCGTCGACGATCCCGGGCTGGACGATCATCTGGTCCGACATCTCACCCGGGGCCACGGCGATGACCTACCGGGACAGTCGGGAGATCATCCTGTTCAACGGCGCCCTCGGATCCGATCCGGCGCGTCGCGCTCGCGTGCTCGGTCACGAGATCGGTCACGCCATCGACTTCTCACGGCTCGACGACGAACGACGCAACCAGTGGATGAACCTGCGGGCACTTTCCGGCGCGGGGAACGGCTGCTGGGGTTGCACCGACTTCGGCACCCCGGCCGGGGACTGGGCCGAGGCCGTGGGTCACACCATCACCGGGGGGCTCGACCCTTGGCGCAGTCGATTGGGGCCACCCCCGGACGAGACGGCCCAGGCCTTCATCTGGTCCGTACTGGTGAACTGAGCGACGTGCCAACGAGCCGAGGAAACGAGCCTCAGCTCGCGCTGGCCCGACGCAGCCGATCGATCACAGCCGACCCGATGCCCTCGGCCGGCGGCGGGACGCACACGAGATGGCGCAGGCCGAGACGATCGGCCTGCCGCAGTCGCGCGTAGAGCACGGCGGCGTAGTCGTCGGGGGGGCCGGCCGGTTCGAGTTCCACCACGCCGTCGGGCGCGTCGGCCATGACGCCGGGCGCGAGCAGCCCCACGAGTCCCTCGTCGGCGGCCAGCAGATCGGTGAGGACGGCAACGGCCTCACCGGCGGCGACGAGATGCACGCAGGCCTCGGGGGCGTAATGGGACTCGAGCATCCCGGGAGCGCGGGCCCCACCGGCCGGACCGGGCGTTCGCTCGTCGTCGGCGCGGTCCACCTCCACGCCGAGCACCTCGGACAGCCGCTCGGCGGTGATGGCGCCGGTGCGCAACACCACCGGGTGCGCCCCGGTGAGGTCGACGATCGTCGACTCCACGCCGACGGCGCACGGTCCACCGTCGAGCACCATGTCGACGTCGTCGCCGAGATCGGCGCGCACATGCGCCGCGGTGGTCGGACTCACCTTCCCGAAGCGATTGGCCGACGGCGCAGCGATGCCGCCACCGAAGGCCCGCAGCACGGCGAGGGTCAACGGATGCGCAGGGACACGAACCGCCACGGTCGGTCGACCACCGGTGACCACGTCGGACACGTGCGCGCCACGACGCAGCAGGACGGTGAGCGGGCCGGGCCAAAACTCGGAGGCCACCACGCGAGCAGCCGGCGGCACGTGGTCCACCCAGTCGGCCAGTCGATCGGCGTCGGCGATGTGGACGATGAGAGGATGATCGGCCGGTCGGCCCTTCACCGCGAACACTCGGCGCACCGCGTCATCGTTCGAGGCATCGGCACCGAGTCCGTAGACCGTCTCGGTGGGCAGCGCCACCAGTCCTCCACCGCGCAGCACGGCCACGGCCCGCGCCACCTCGTCCTCGTCGATCATCGGCCCGACGGGCAACGACTCGTCGGACACCGTCAGTCGATGGCGGAGATGACGTCGGCACCGAGCCAGGCGACGCTGTCGAGCCACTCGGCTCGCGTGTCACCCGGCAGCACGACGGTGAGCGTGTCCACGCCGATGGCGGCATACCGACCGATGTCGTCGACGAACTGCTCGGCGGCCGGGAACGGACCGGCGAAGAGGTCGTAGCCGATGGGCGTGAAGATCACCTCGGGCACGTCCTCCCGACCGGCGCGCTGGGAGGCGGCGCGCAGGTCGGCGATCCGGGCGGCGAGATCGTCGATGGTCTCGATGGGTGGAGTGCGCAACAGACGACTGGCACGCGCCGGGCTGGGCATCGGGTTCCAACCGTCGGCCAGTTCGATGGCCCGACGCATGGCGCGGTTCGAGTTGCCCCCGATCCATATGGGCGGATGCGGACGCTGCACGGGCAACGGCAACGCCACCGTCTCCACGGCGTCGAAGTGCAGCCCCTCCATGGTCACCGGTTCACCCGACCACACGGCCTTGAGCGCATGGATGGCCTCGTCGGTCACGTCATTGCGGCGTTCGAAGTCGGCCCCGACGGCGGCGAACTCGGCGGTGAGATAGCCCGCCCCGGTGCCGAGCACGACGCGACCGTTCGACACGACATCGAGGGTGGCGATCGCCTTGGCCGAGACGAACGGGTTGCGGTAGGCGAGGATCGCCAGGTTGAAGTGCAACTTGAGCGTCGAGGTCGCCATGGCCGACACCGACAGCGTCACGAACGGGTCGAGGGCGTGGTGGCCACCCTTCGACATGAACTTCACATCGGGTGCCGGGTGATCGGTCACGAAGGCCGCCCACGCGCCGGCTGCTTCGATGGCCGCCGACATCTCGGTGATCGCCTCGGCCGAGCACCATTCCTGCGGCGAGTCGACATGGTGGGTGGGGAGTCCGACCGAGATCCTCATGGGGGCGTGGCTCCTGCGCTCGTGGTGGTCGGCACCGTACCAATGACGGACTGCCTACATTGTCGGACCGTGGGAACGAGCGCGCTGGCCGCGAACACACCATGGCCGTTGCTGGCAGTGGCGGTCGCCGTCGTGGTGGGCGCCTGCCTGTGGGGACTGTTCCGTCGCGGTTCGATCGCCGATCGGGCCCGGACCGATCCCGTTCAGGACCGGGCCGACGGCGCGCCGAACGACGAGAGCTGACCGGTCAGCGTCGACGCCACCACGCGGGCCATCGTGCGGCGCAACTCGTCGCGTCCGGCGCCCCATGTCTGCAGACCGACGACGTGGGCGGCCACGTGGGCCAGCATCGACACCAGGACGCCGGCATCGGCGAGCGGATCGGTCACGGTGCCCGGCGGCAGTTCGCGCAGCACCGCCACGAACGCCTCGGACGGTGCGTTGAGCATCCGACTGCGCACGTCGCGGAACCGCTGATCGCCCTCGTCGGTGGCCAGGTCGACGACCCGCAGGATGGCGCGGTCGCGGTCCCACAGGTCGAGGAACGCGTCGGCCACACCGAGCGCAGCAGCCATCGCGTCATCACGGGCCCAGTCGACGCCGGTGATGCTGGCGGCCAGCGCCGGAGCGGCGGTGTCGGCGAGATCGGAGGCGAGG
>Ga0172372_10001611_pt1 | contig 35010 bp, 20 predicted proteins | sample LakKiv5m_2_FD_114544 | JGI IMG/M metagenome (GOLD analysis project Ga0172372, IMG submission 114544) | Freshwater microbial communities from Kabuno Bay, South-Kivu, Congo - kab_092012_9.5m | ecosystem: Environmental > Aquatic > Freshwater > Lake | place: Democratic Republic of the Congo... | reverse complement strand
GGCTTCCGCCCAGCCGCTATCACGGCCGCACTTCCAGCCGCATGGCGGCAGCCTGCGGGCAAACGGCCGCTGCAAACGCGTTGCCAGCGACCTCGCCAGGGCGGGCACCTTCGGTGCGGAACACAGCCGGGGGCTTCCGCCCAGCCGCTCGCAAATTCAGCTGCATGGCGGCAGCCCGCGGGCGAAGGGCTCTGCGGAGGCGTTGAATTGAGGATGTTCCTCAGCTGTACCCCCATGCGTCTGTCGCGTCCCGTGCTGGTTGCCGCCTCTGCAAAGAAACGAAAACAGCCTGTGGTTTAACCCACAGGCTGTTTTCGTCAGTTCCCGGTGCGTCCCCTCGCGGCAGCTGCCATGGCGACTGGTGTGTCGCCGGATCGTTCGGTCAGGAGTGCGGACCTGCGGATCCCGAAGAGCAGGAAGTGATGCTGTCGGCTGAGCTGCTCTCTTCAACCCGCCGACTGCTGTAGTTCTTTCGGACCTCCCTGATCGTCAGAATCATCAAAATCAGCAATTCTGTCCCAGCTTTACCATGTTTACAGGCGTGAAGCGGTGAAAATTGCCGATGGCGCAAGCCGAAGTCAGGGAAAGTCTCACTTGCATCCCCGTTCAATTGTTACGGCAATCAAAGGGGATACATATGGATACCCTTGCGCTGCAGCAGAGAAATCGAATGTCAAATACTGGTGCCACCTTTGAAGAATTCACGCTCGCCGGGGGTCTGCGTGGACATCGTCTCCAGACTCGCGATGGCACCCAGGCTGAACTGCTCCTTCAGGGGGCACACGTGCTTCGCTGGCAGCCTGCGGGTCATCGTCCGGTGCTCTGGGTAAGTCGCAGTTCGTGGTTTGAATCCGGGAGACCGATTCGCGGTGGAATTCCAATCTGTTTTCCGTGGTTTGGCCCGCATCCGACTGATCCTGCTCAGCCGGCGCATGGTCTGGTGCGCCTGCGGCCGTGGGAATTAAATTCGCGAGAGTGTTCTGGGGAGGGCGACACGATTGAGTTATGTCTGGTGTGTGTTGAGGGACCATTCGAGCTTGAGTATCGTGTGCGAATTGGACGAGAGCTGAAATGTTCGCTGCGGGTACACTTGTCGGTTTCAGCGGGTTCGGCCGCTGAATGCGAAGCGGCGTTGCACACCTATCTGGCGGTATCTGACATTCGCAGTGTGCAGGTGACGGGTCTGGAGTCGGTACCTTTTCTGGACAGGGCTCCGTTGCAGTCTGACGGTGTTGCTGCGGGGAAGCCGATCGAGTTCGGGTCAGAGATTGATCGGATTTATCAGAACACGGATCACACGGTGAGCGTTCTGGACCCTGGCTGGCAGCGGGTGCTCACAGTCAGCAAGTCGGGTTCGTTGTCAACAGTTGTCTGGAATCCGTGGATAGACAAGAGTCTTCGGATGCCGGACTTTGGTAACGACGAGTGGACGGGGATGCTGTGTATTGAAACAGCTGCTGTGGGTGACTGTCGGCTGTTGCTTGAGCCGGGCGAGTCACGCACGATTCAGGCGGTGATTGCGGTCCGTCACAGCTGAATCGGCATTGATTGAATCTGTCGTCTGCAGTTCCACATCAAGAATTCTGAGGCAGTCGCCGTCGAGCAGTTGGATTATTGGGGAGCTGCAGCTTGGGCAGATGAAGCGGAATTCAACGAGAGAGAACTGGTGTTTGCAGTTTTCGCAGAGTGCGGGTAGTCCGGGGTTTTCGATGAGCAGCGCCGCTGATTGCGATAGCGGGGATGTGTTTTTGAGTCGATCGAAGGCTTCGTGGAGTTGCGAGGGTTCCACACCGCTGAGGGGTCCGCAGGAAACGCGAACGGCGACGACGCGTTGAGCGTTGTGACGGTGGCAGAGACTGAGTGTTTGCTGGAGGAGGCTGCGTGCGAGTGATTCTTCGTGCATACCGTTATTCAGGCGGAGCTGGAGAGCAGTCGAATTTCTTCGAGCAGTGTCTGTCGAATGGTTTCAATTTTTTCAGCGGACTCGATTTTTCGGCCGAATTCATCGAGCACATAGAAGACATCGACGACCTGATCGACACTGGTATCGATGCGAGCGAGGTGAATGGTGAGTCCGAGGTTATAGAGGGCACTGGAGAGTGTGTAGAGCAGTCCCTGAGTGTCTGTGGCGAACACATCGATGACGGTGTAGCGTTGCGAGCAGTCGTTATCGATGGCGACTTTGGGATCCTGTCGGATGATGATTCCGCGAAGTTTGCTGAGTTGCAGGATGCCGCTGCGACGAAAGGCGGTGTCGGGATGTCGTTTTGCAAGGAGCACATCAGCGATGACACCGACAACGTCTTCGATACGTGATTCGGGTACGAGTCCGATGAAGTCACGATCGGCACCGCGAAAGGAGGCGATGACAAATCCCTGTGTGGATGTGCAGACGAAGGCTTCGCGAATGTCCATGCCCATTCCGGAGAGGATGCCTGCAATGCGTTGAAAGCTGCCGGCGGCGCAGCGTTCGGTTGCGAAGGCGCGGTAGGTGACCATCTCTGTCTCCGGCTCGAACCCACCTTCGATGTGAACCTTGAGTTCGGGCAGCTGCTGGATGACTGCGAGGTCTCTTGCGATGCGAGCGGGCTGCTGGTTCATGAGATACATGGCGGGGAGCGCATCGAGCTGTTGGTCGGCCCATTCGGCCCACGCTTCGGCGGACAGTGTGGATTGATCTCCGGCCGGCTGGAAGGACTGGCGGGCTGCGAGCCGAATTTTCTGAATGCGTTCGCGTTCGAGGTGGTTGTAGGGGCGGCCACTGAGGATGAGGTTGGCGCGGTCGTAGAGGTCTGCGAGCAGTTCGCCTTTCCAGTCGGTCCAGACATCCGGGCCGACGGCGCGAATATCGGCGACTGTGAGGCAATAGAGCATACGCAGGAGTTCGGGGGCACCGATGAGGCGGGCGAAGTCCATGAGCACGCGGCGGTCGGTGATATCGCGTCGGAAGGCCAGATCGGGCATGATCAGGTGGTGCCGCACGAGGAACATGAGCATGCTTTTTTTGTTGGCAGCCAGCTGGAGTCGTTCAGCGACCTGTTCGGCCAGAGTTTCGCCGACGATGCAGTGATCTCCGGCTCGGCCTTTGGCAGAGTCGTGCATGATGAGTGCCAGATGCAGCGTGGCACGATGGCGAATTTCCTTATAGGCCGAGCCGACGGGCGACTGATCGCTGGCGAAGCGGGCGACTTCGTCGAGCGTTTTCAGGGTATGTTCATCGACAGTGAAGCTGTGGTACTGGTTGAACTGCATCAGGTTGCGAATTTCGCGGAAGGGAGGAACGAGCCAGTCAAGCACTCCGGTTTCTGCCATGGCCCGAACGGTACCCGAGAGTCCTGCGACACTCCGTAGAATCTCGCGGAATTGTTCGGTCATTTCGAAGCTGAGTTCTTCAGGGAGCTGGGGTGTGATCTGACTGATGCGACGGCGGAGTTCGGGTGCCAGTCGAGCGGCGTTTTCAGCGGCGGAGACAAAAATCTGCAGCACGCTGTCAGCAGAATGAAGTTCAGTAAGCCGAGCTGCGGGAAGCTGCAGCACACCGTCCACGATCAGAAAGCCCTGCGCGGTCCGAGTGGGCAGGAGGATGTTGCGGAGTCGGGTGAGCAGTGGCAGTCGGCGGGGAACATCGGCGACTCGCCGCGCGATCGCAGCGACGCGCGATGTATGCCCGAAATACTGCTGCATGAAGACTTCCACGGGCCGTGACGGATTAGAACCGGAGATTCCGTGATCGCCGGAGATTTTCAGCTGGAGTTCCCGAGTGAGCACGTCCTGGCGGAGGTTCTGCATGAAGTGCAGGTCCATTCGCAGTGACGTGAGAAATTCGTCCGCCCGCAGCAGATCATCCAGTTCGGCCGCACTGATATCACCGGCTGACTGCAGCGACTGTGGTTCCGGATTTCCGTGTCGCACGCAGGCGATCCATCTGAGGAGCTGGATGTCGCGCAGGCCGCCGGGTGATCGCTTGACGTCTGGTTCCAGCTGATTTACGGAATTGCCGCGTGCCAGCCATTCTTCCTGACGTGCTGAGACGACTTTCAGGATCCAGTCGAGCCCCTGTCGGGCGTAGACCTGGGTGCGAACCTGTTGCAGCGTTGATTCCGCCAGCAGTGGATTTCCAAGCAACACGCGGGTTTCGCAGAGCGATGTGGCGAACTGCACGTCCCTCGCGGCAAATTCGACAGTGTTTTCGCGGGTCCGAACAGAGCTTCCCAGCTGCAGGGTTGCATCCCAGCAGTCGCGGACGGCCGCTGCCATCAGGGGGCTGATTTCATCGGTCAGACGCGTGTCGATGATCATCAGCAGATCCACGTCGGACCACGGCGCCGGGCGGCGTCTGGCATTGCCACCGACGGCCAGCAGCACGAAGGCGTCAGTTAATTCCGGCCGCGCACCGCGAATCGCTCCGCCCCAGACTCGACGAAGGAAGCCATCGAGCAGATCCGAGTGGGCCTGAGAGCACACAATTCCGGATTCACCCGCCGCGCGACGCAAACGAATCTGCTGACGCATCCCCGCAACCGCCGCCTTGTTCTGCTGCAGACGCTGCTGAAAATCCTGGGGGTAATCGGGCTGAGTCGACACGCCTGAAGGACTCCTGTGAGAATGTTTGGGGGACCGCCGCTTATCTGAATCTGCGGAAGCGTACCGCTTTCCCCTTCTCAGGCAACGCTCACTGGTTCAGTGTAGCACGGGGCAGCCGCTGGCGAAACCAAAATCCCCGAAGACCACGCAGCCTTGTATTCCCCTGACTGCCCGTGAGAATATGATACTGGAAACACGCTCCGTCCTTCGTCTCTCAAGCCCAGGCAATCCCAGTCATGTCGTCTGAAACTCCGGATCAACTGCATTTCGAAACCCGCTGCGTGCACGGCGGTGTCCACAAGGATCAGCAGTACAACAGTGTCACCACGCCAATCTACCCGACCTCCACCTTCTACTGGAATTCACTCGAAACGCACTCCGGATACGACTACACACGTTCCAGCAATCCAACCCGAAAAGCTCTGGAAGAAAACATCGCAGCACTCGAAGGCGGCGCTGGGTGCGTGGCCACCTCAACCGGCATGTCTGCCATTCATTGTGCCATGGCTCTGTTTTCGCCTGGTGATCACATCATCGCGCCAGCCGACCTCTATGGCGGCACATTTCGGTTGTTTGAACGCTTTCTGAAGGAAAAGGGGCTGCAGTTCACATTCGTCGATATGACGCATATTGATCGCGTCGCCGCGGCCTTTCAGCCCCACACCAAAGCAGTCTGGATCGAAACTCCAAGCAACCCACTGCTGAAGGTGATCGATATCGCCGCCGTCACCGCACTCGCCCGCGCGCATCACGCCACCTCAATCTGTGACAATACCTTCCTCTCTCCTTACCTTCAGCGTCCACTGGAATTTGGCGTCGATATCGTTGTGCACTCGACTACGAAATACATCAACGGACATTCAGACGTCGTCGGCGGCTGCGTTGTCTCAGCATCTGCCGATACAGCCAAACGCATCGCCTGGATCTGCAACGCCCTTGGACTGGCCTGCTCCCCGTTTGACGCATGGCTCGTGCTTCGCGGCGTCAAAACTCTCGGCTGCCGCATGGAAGCCCAGCAGTCCTCGGCGCTCCGCATCGCTCGATTTCTCGAATCCCACCCCCTCGTTGAACGCGTTTACTACCCCGGCCTCGAATCGCATCCCCAGCACGCACTCGCCTGCCAGCAGCAGAAAGGCTTCGGTGCTATGCTGGCCTTTGATGTCCGCGATGGTCGGCCTGTCGCTGAACGCGTCTGTATGAATTCAAAACTCTTCGATGTCGCTGAATCGCTTGGAGGAATCGAAAGTCTGATCTCCTTCCCCACCACCATGAGCCACGCCTCCATGACTCCGGAAGCCAGAGCAGCGGCGGGGATTACAGAAAAAACTGTGCGAATCTCCGTCGGACTCGAACATCCGCAGGACCTCATCAACGACCTCGCGCAGGCGTTGTCCAGCTAAACATCCCCGCAAAATCTGCAAAATCGTCACTTTCGACAGACTCCTCCCACACCCGCCGAAATCCGCGGCGGGTCTATCTTGACGGATTGTTTTGAAAGGAATATCAACGGGCCAGTATCAATCTTTGCGACACTCCCCTTCCTGTCGCCGGAGATCCCCAAATGCAGATCGTCAAGAAAACCGTTGGTGCTGTCCTGACCTTTCTTTCCACCTTCTTTGTTGTGGTTGGTATTGGACGCGCACAGTCTTCAGCCGCAGTGACTCTCCTCGGACTGGCAGTTGCCTTTGGAAGTCTGGGCCTGTGGCTCCTGCTGTCCAGGCCCAAATCGCAGACAACCGCCCGCTAAAACGCGTTTCACGAATCCGAATCTTCTGCCGACCGCTCCCTCTGAAGCCAGCTGAATTCAGGATTTTTTAGAGGATTTCCTGCAGACGCCGGGATAAGATCTCTGGGGTTCTTTCTGAGTCCCACGTTGATTAAATCCCCCGTGCGTTCTGAAGGTAAACACTGTGAGCGAACCGACGGCGATCAATTATCGTCAGTCGCTGCCTGCCATTGCCAGGCCATGTGAAAAAGAGCAGCAGTGTGCGTGGGAGATTCACGTCGAGTTGCGGACGCGAATTACTACGCAGCGGCTGCGGTATCTGGACGGCGACGAAGCCATGGCACTGGACAGCCTTGTCAAGCTCTTTCAAATTGTTCGCGAAGTCTGTCGGGAAAGCTCAATCCGGAAGATCTGCGGCGTCTGTTTCGGGTTGAGCTGGCGGAAGCCCGGCAACAGCTTCAGTTGATCAGTAACGCCTTGTATGTGCTGGCAACGGGGCAACCGGAGACATCATGGCTTCAAAAGCAGCAGCCGAAATCGTCGCCGGAACAGTCATCAATCAACTACGACCGGGTTCTGGGGCTGGCCTCGAAAGATTCCGAGCGGATTGTCGAAAAGGAAGCCGTGGAGATTCTGGATCGTCGCGAGGTGGTGCTGCAGAGAAAAAACAGACCGAACAGGCCATCAGATCTCTGCGGTCTGGCAATTTCAGGCGGTGGGATTCGATCGGCGACGTTTGCTTTGGGAGTGGTGCAGTCGCTGGCACGCAGCGGTATTCTGGCGCAGGTGGACCTGCTCTCGACTGTCTCCGGAGGCGGCTACACGGGTTCGTTGCTCAGCAGCTATCTGAACGCCAATGGGACTCAGGCCGCAAATCCGCCTGGGCCGCATGGGGGACAGCCACCGTTCGATGCGGCCGTCGCCGGCGAATCTCATGCGATCAGGTACGTGCGGAACCGCAGCAAGTACATGCAGCCTTCAACCTATTCTGCATGGGCCAAAGCTGCGGGCATGGCATTGTATGGGATTGTCAGCAATCTGCTGATTGTGGGAACACTGGTGCTGCTGGCTGCGCTGCTGACGGAGGTCTGGTACGGCACAGCACTCAGAGACTATTACCAGCATGGGAAACTGGAGTCGTTGACTGGATATCTGGGCTATCCGCTGTGGGGCGCCCTTTTGCTGACGGGACTGACTGGCGTGATTGTGATCCTGCTCCCGGCTGTTCAACGCTGGAGGCTTGGGGGCGACCGAACACATCTCAGTCGTTTGTTGTGGATGGAGTCCGGGGCGATTTATCTGGCATTCATGACCGCATTGTCGTGGCTGTCCCTGTTACTGCTGCCCGTGGCGGCGCTGACGTGGCTGATGCTGGCAAGATCAATTGGTGGCTTCAATTCAAGTCTGGCGACTGTTCCGTGGTCCGCGGTGGCCACAGGAATTGCTACATTCGCCGGTTTTCTGACAGCTCGCGGCAACTATCTGCCGCAGCGGCGGCGGAAATCACCGATTCTGGCGGCGCTGATGACTGCACTTCTGTGGGTCGCCGGTCCATTGCTGCTGGGGTTTGTCTATGTGGAAACTGTGCGGCTGGTGATCGCGTCAGCGGTCGAAATGTGTCTGTTTTCTGAATTGTTTTCGTGGCAGGCTGTTCTGCTTGCTGTGGCATGGCTGGTGAGCACTGCATTTGCGGTTTCCTGCAATGTGAATCTGACGTCGCTGCATCGGTTTTATCGCAATCGTCTGGCAGAGACATTTCTGTTGCGGCATAAGTCGAGTGCAGGTCAGCAGACAATCAGCGTTGCGTCCAGTGATCCTCAGAAACTGTCAAAACTTCGATCCAGCGGAGCAACCTCGCCTTATCACCTCATCAATGCGGTTGTCAATCTGACCACGTCAGAGAACCCTGAACTTCGGGGACGAAACTGCGACTACTTCCTGTTTTCAAAGCACTTTTGTGGTGGCCCGATTGTCGGCTATCGAGGGACCGATGTCTGTGAGACTGCCAATCCGATGCTGGATCTGGGAACAGCAGTGGCGATTTCAGGAGCGGCTGCGGCACCTCAGATGGGAGTGGCGTCGGTGAGTGGAGCCAGTCTGCTGCTGACTCTGCTGAATATCCGACTGGGATACTGGCTGCGATGGCCAACGGAGCAGGCGACAAAGGAGACTCGTGGGTTTGGAAACGGACCGGGGCCGCTCTATTTGTGGTTTGAAGCCATCAATCGCATGAATGAGCGACAGAGATTTCTGAATCTGTCTGACGGCGGGCATATTGAAAATCTCGGGATCATGGAATTGCTGCGCCGTCGCTGTCGATATGTTGTGGCGATTGACGGTGAGCAGGACGGTGAACTGAAGTTCCCAAGTCTGTGGATGCTGCAGCGGTATGCTCGAATCGAACTGGGGACGGATATTGAGATTGACTGTGATCGCGTCACGTGGGCGAAGCCGGTACAGTTGCCGGATTTACCGATAGTTCAAAGTGGCTCCGGTGCGTATGGAACTGGGGATGCGAATACTGAGTCGGAGCCTCGCTGCAGTCGGGCACATTTCACGCTTGGCAGGATCGTCTACCCATTCGACGAAGTTGCTCAGCAGCATCCGATTGGCTGGCTGGTCTACGTGAAGCTGTCTGTGACCGGCAACGAGCCTCAGTATGTGCTGGACTATCGCCGGCGATTTCCGGATTTTCCGCATCAGTCCACGTTAGCGGACCAGGTCTTTGATGAAGACCAGTTTGAGGCGTATCGGCGTTTGGGCGAGCACGTCGGGGAAGATCTGTTTGCGGATGAATTGCTGGATGAGTTGTGGTATGTGGATGCAGGCGAGGCAGATGGTCTGAAGACGGCCAGGGGAGAACACTGGTTGCTCGTGAGCGGCTGGGTGAATGCTTTGCGGGCCGCATTTCGGCTGTAAACCCGCGAGGGCATCGAGATTATCTGTGACTGGAGTGGGTGGCAGAACGGGAGGGGTAACGGCGTGCAGGTGGCGGACACCGGCGAGTGACGCATGATTTTCGGGCTTCAGGCATTACGGCCGCAGCAGGCACTTGCCGGAGACGCTGGAGTCTTCTGCGGCGTGTATTGCAGCGGCAGCCTGTTCGAGTGGCCAGGTGTTGGCGATTTCGGTGCTGAGGATGCCGCTGCGGATCAGTTGCGTCAGGCGACGGACAAGGCTTAAACGGAACAGCAGTCCCCGCTGCTGCACGAAATGCCCCAGCCAGAAACCTTCGACCGAGCTGCCGACGGTCATCAGGGTGCGGGGAGAAAACGTGAGCGGCTGACCGCTGAGAGTGCCATAGGCGAGCATTCGTCCGCCCTGCCCGAGGCTGCGAATCACAGCTGAACCGACAGTTCCGCCGACGGCATCCACCGCAAACAGAAGTCCATCGCTGCCGACAATCGCGCGGATGCGGTCCGGGAGTTCTGTGGCTGCTTCGTCGCTGCTGCAGACGAGCACCGCATCGGCGCCCTGCTGCTGCAGGTCAGCGGCCTGAGCGTCGCGGCGAACGATATTCAACGTACGAAATCCACAGAGCTTTCCGAGCCGAATGATCATGCGGCCAAGAGCAGACCCGGCTGCGGTCTGCAGCAGCCATGCACCAGCAGGTACTTTGAGCACTTCGCGAGTCATGACCCAGGCCGTGGCGGGGTTCACAAAGAAGCAGGCAGCCTGTTCATCGCTGAGCCCGCTGCTGACCGGGACAATCTGCTGGTCCGGGACAATCGCGTATTCGCTCCAGTTGCCGCCAGCGCGATTGAGTACGACAACGCGTCTGCCGTTGAAGAGTTTTCCGCGCCAGCCACCTCCTGAAGCCTCGACGATGCCCACACCTTCAAAACCGGGTACTGCCGGGCATACCGGCGGCACCGTGTAATGGCCGCGAATGTACATCAGGTCGGACGGATTGACGGGAGACGCCAGCATTCTCACACGGACCTGACCCGGGCCGGGTTGGGGCAGCGGGAGATCGGTGAGCCGGAGCACGGAGGCGGGGTCACCGGGTGCGGAAAACTGAAGCGACTTCATGGGGTGGCCGAACTACTTTTTCTTCGGACTGAATTTGTGAGTTGGCTGTCCGATGATGCCTTCAGCGGCTTCCATGAGTGTTTCGGAGAGGGTGGGGTGAGCATGGATGGAATCGGCGAGGTCACGAGCTGTGGCGCCCATTTCGATGGCCAGCACGGCTTCAGCAATCATTTCGCCAGCGCCTGGTCCGGTGATGCCCACACCGAGCACTCGTTGTTTGCTGTTTTCGACGATGATTTTGGTGAGCCCTTCAGTGCGGGCGAGGGTTTGAGCACGGCCGGAGGCAGCCCACGGGAAGCGATAAACCGTGACATCGCGGTTCTGCGATTTGGCTTCGTTTTCCGTGATACCGGCCCACGCCACTTCGGGGTCCGTGAAGACCACTGCGGGAATCGCGATGTTGTCGAATTCAACGGGTTCACCAAGGAGCGTTTCGACGGCGATTTTGGCTTCACGGGTGGCTTTGTGGGCGAGCATCGGTTCGCCGGCAACATCGCCGATTGCCAGCAGCTTGGGGTCGCTGGTCCGCTGGTTGCGATCGATGCGAATAAAGCCCTTGTCGTCGAGCTGGGCGCGAGTGTTTTCAAGTCCGAGGTTGCGGCCGTTGGGGCGGCGGCCGATCGATACGAGCACTCGGTCAAAGGTTTGCCGTGGTTCGACGCCAGCCCCTTCAAGCGTTGCCGTGATCCCATCCGGACCAGCTTCGAGTCTGGCGACTTTGGTGTTGAGATGAATGGCATGGAAATGGTGTGCGAGCCGTTTCTGGAGCGGTGTGACGAGGTCGCGGTCCGCACCCGGCAGCAATCCGCCCGTCATCTCCACCACGGTCACGGATGAACCCAGAGCCGCATAGACGCTGCCCATTTCAAGACCGATGTAGCCACCGCCGATGACCAGCAGTCGTCGCGGAATATCCTTGAGTTCGAGAGCGCCGGTGGAGTCCATCACGCGGTCGTCGCCGATCGCGAAGATCGGTGGCATGGCCGGCTGAGATCCGGTGGCGACGATGCAGTTTTCATAGTCGAGCGTTTTGCGGGTGCCGTCGGCGAAGCTGAGCAGCAGTGTGCCGGAGTTGAGGAATTGACCGCGGGCTTTGATGAGTTCGACACCGCGGGCTTTGCAGAGTCCTTCGATGCCACCGGACAAATTTCCGATGACGGTGTTCTTGAAGGTTCGCAGCTTGTCCAGCTGGATGGTGGGTTTGGGGAACACAACGCCGTACTCGGCAGCCTCTTCGGCTTCATGAAGCAGTTTAGCGACGTGAAGCAGCGCTTTGGATGGAATGCAGCCACGGTTAAGACACACGCCACCCGGCTTCGCTCCGTCGTCGATCAGTACAACCTTCATTCCGTGATCAGCAGCCGCGAAGGCCGCGGGATAGCCGCCGGGACCGCCCCCAAGAACGGCTAGTTGCGTGGAAAGATCTGCCATTGGAAGATGTGTTTTCGGTGGTTTAGGGAGGCTGAGAAGGGTGTGCCGAGAGGGCTGAGCCGGGTGCACTCTAGACTGTCCGCCTGGAGTTTTCAAAACACTTAGAAGAGTTCGTGAATTTCCCGATAGCCGAAGTCCACAAGCGGGAACGGGCGACCGGCAGGACCGGGCAGGTGAGCGTCCAGTTTGAGCCCAAGACTGTGGAAGACGGTGGCAATCACATCGCCCGGCTGCACAGGTCGGTCAGCAGGAACGCCGCCAATGGGATCGCTGGCACCAACCACCTGGCCACCGCGAACGCCACCTCCGGCAAACCCGACAGTGAAGCACTGGGGCCAGTGATCGCGGCCACCAGCCGGGTTCACGCGGGGCGTGCGACCGAATTCCGCGAGATTGCAGACGAGGGTATTTTCCAGCAGTCCACGCTGATGCAGGTCTTCGATCAGCGCCGAGTAGCCCTGATCGTACATGGGTGCGACGATATCGCGCATCCCTTCGATGGAGGTGAAAGGTTTGGAACCATGAATGTCCCATGTGATTTCGTCGAACACTGTGAGGAAGGTATTCAACGTTACGAAACGCACGCCTGCTTCCACGAGCCTGCGGGCCAGCAGGCAACACTGGCCGAAACGGTTGAGCCCGTATCGCTCGCGAAGGGATTGGGGTTCTGCACTCAGATCGAAGGCAGCTCGCGCCTGAGTGCTGGACATGAGTCTCCAGGCGGCGTCGAAGTTCTTGTCCATCATGGCTGCGTTTTCAGTGGATTCAAAATCACTGACGGCCGCGTCGATCACGTCGCGAAGTTTTTTACGGCGGCTGAGCCGAACTTCGCTGAGCGTTTTTGGGGGAAGCAGGTCGGGGACCTTGAAGTCAGGTTTGGACGGATCGGCCATCAACGCGAAGGGGTCGTGAGCTTTTCCGAGAAATCCACCAGCCTGACCGTTGGGCAGGTTGCCACCCCCGCGCCCCATGGTTTCCGGGAGAACCACGAACGAGGGCAGATCGGACCGACGTCCACGAAGAAAGCTGAGTACTGAGCCGGCGTGCGGCGTGTTGACACCACCCTGAAACTGACGCCCGGTCTGCATCATTTGCCAGCCGGCATCGTGCACCGCTGCACCCGTATGATGGCAGCTGCGGACAAGGGATACATGATTGGAGACTTCGGCGTGACGTGGCAGGATTTCACTGAGCTGATAATTGCCGCAGCGGGTGGAGATGGGCTTGAAAGGACCGCGGACTTCAAGAGGAGCATCCGGCTTCTGGTCGAAGGTGTCCAGCTGACTTGGGGCTCCCAGGTTGAAGATCATGATGCACGACCGCTCGTCGCGCCCCTGCTCAACAAGCCCCTTTTCTTTTGCATGGAGGTAGTCTGCCAACGTCAGACCGCCCACTCCCAGCGTTCCCGCCTGAAGAAAGTCCCGGCGCGTCGTACCGTCACAGGTGTGAGCAGAACCTTTACCAATCAGGTTGAACATGTGTCTGAACCTCGGAAAGGAATCGGTGTTCGGGGGGGGGGGGAACAGAACGCGGATGAGAGTGATCGATGAACTGAGGATTCGCTGGTAGCCAGCTGACCGAGATCAGCTTACTTACCACTGCCCGACTCGACTGTGCCGGCACCAGCAAACGCAGCGGCTTCCAATTCATCCAGCCCATCACGTTCTTCAAAGGGACGGTTTGCAAAGTACCAGTCCGACCAGCGTTTCAGCGCTTTTGTTCGCCAGTCATTTGCGTTTCGGAGTCGTTGTTCGGGGGGATCGGTGGGACCGAGTCCTGCGAGTGGGTCGAGCGACATTCCGAAGCCGTTTGGTCGTCGTGCGATGAACCGCAGTGCCATTTCGGCTTCGATATTGACATCGACGTTCGGGTCTTTGATGCCTTCCAGCATTTGAGGGACGAGTTTGAAGTCGCCGGTGCGTCCGAGTGCCCAGTAGACGGAGCGACGGACCTGGGCGTTGGGGTGGCGGATGAGTTTCTTCAGTCGATCGACTTCGCCGACGAGCTTTTTGGGGTCATCGATGGATTGAACACTGAGCACAACGTCGTCGGCGATGCTGCTGTCGTTTTCGTCCAGTTTGGAGAAGTCGATATTTTCCATGGAAGCGAGCAGCAGGTCGAGTTCCGAGGGTTCTTTGGCTTTTTTCTTGTCGCCGAAGGGATTGCCTTTGTCTCCGCGCTGCTGTCCGCGGCCGTAGAGATCCTTGAGGATCTGTCCGGTAGACCGCATGTAGTAGAGCAGGGCAAGGGCGGTACCGACGGTGGGGCCTGAGTGAGTCTGAAAGGCGCCGTCCTGGCCCTGAAGTGTGAGCAGTCCGTCGCCGTAGACGACGTACCAGTCGACGCCATTGATTTTGCCAAGGTCACCGACAGCGGCTGCGCGTTCGATGCAGTAGTAGAAGTACATGTTGTGTTCCACACGGCTGACCGGCTGGAAGTTACTCATGTTCCATGCGAATGCGCGATCGACGCGACTATCGAGCGAACCGGCGTCGATGCCTGGGTTATATCCGGCGAAGGCGGGCTTGACTTCGCCGGGTTCCACTTCTTCTTCGACCTTCTCAAGGGCCCCGAAGGCGAGTTCGGGTTTTTCGGTCTTTTTGCCAATAGGGCGGGAGCCATGGAGCATGATGCGGCAGATGCCGAGCGATCCTGAGGCGGCCATGGTCATGTTGTGCGTGGAACGGCCGGCTCCTGGTCCCTGGTTGGTACCCGGGCGGTAGCCCCAGCCACCATCGCCGTTGCCATTCTTGAGGAGCCAGTCAGCAGCACGTTCGACGGTTTCGGGGGCCACCTGAGCACCCGCACGCTGGCATGCCCAGAGGGCCAGCACGGCGTACTGCGTCATGCTGACGTCACCGGGGGCGTTGGCGCTGTCGCTCCAGGATCCGTTGCCGCGCTGTGTTCGCTGTACGTAGTTGGCAATGGCCTGGAGGTTGTTGACGTAGCGGTCCTTGTCGAGGTCTGCAAGGAGCATCGCATCGACACCGGCACCGTAGATGTGGTCGTAAGCGCCCACAGGCGTGTAGCCAGCAGGTGCGGCACGGCCTGCGGCGGCGGCGAGTGCCCCCTGGATGACGGGGTCCGTCTTCGGGATGCCGCACTTGTAGTAGGCGTACGCCACCAGAATGTGCTCGGCACCGTGAAGAAGCTCATCCTTTTGTCGCAGGAAGGCCACGCCCCTTTCCACAGCGGCATCAAATCGCGGCACCTGGGTGCTGTTGCGACCTTCGGCGGCGATGGCAGTCCCGGCTGACAATGCGGCAAACAGGAGAAAAACTGCGGTACGGAGCGTCATTGCAGTGTTCCGGTGGCATGAGGGACCAAATGAAATTGCTGCCAGAATTGTACTGTTGCGGAGCGAAGGGTGTCAAACTGTGGGTTGGAATTGCAGGCGGAAGATAAGAAAACACCCCGCTGCAGGCACAAGGCTTGAGCGGGGTGGAAGGAGTGTGGCTTCAGTGATGGAACAGCTGTTTAGTAGCGGTAGTGTTCCGGCTTATAGGGACCGCTGACCTTCACGCCAATGTATTCGGCCTGAGCGGCGGTGAGAGTTTCGAGTTTTGCACCCAGTTTGGACAGATGCAGGCGGGCAACTTCTTCGTCGAGTTCTTTCGGGAGCAGATGTACGCCAATTGAGTACTTTTCAGCTTCGGTCCAGAGAGCGATCTGGGCCATCACCTGATTGGTGAAGCTGTTGCTCATGACGAACGACGGATGACCGGTGGCGCAGCCGAGGTTTACAAGTCGGCCTTCTGCGAGCACGATGATCGCTTTGCCGTTGGGGTAGACGTATTTGTCAACAGGGCCACCTTCGTCCTGAGCAGTCTTGATGCGAATGCGGCGGATGTTTTTGCTGTTGTTCAGGTAGGCAATCTGAATCTCGGAGTCAAAGTGGCCGATGTTGCAGACGATCGCCTGATGCTTCATTTTGTCGAGGTGTTCACCGCGGATTACGTCGATGTTGCCGGTGGCCGTGACAAAGATATCGCCGATGGAGGCGGCTTCGTCCATCGTCAGCACCTGATAGCCTTCCATGAGTGCCTGCAGGGCACAGATGGGGTCGATTTCTGTGACGATGACGCGAGCACCGAGGCCGTCCATTGCGTCTGCGCAGCCTTTGCCGACGTCGCCGTAGCCGCAAACCACGACCACCTTACCAGCAACCATGACGTCGGTTGCCCGCTTGATGCCGTCTGCCAGCGATTCGCGGCAGCCGTAAAGGTTGTCGAACTTGCTCTTGGTGACGGAATCGTTGACGTTGATGGCGGGCAGGGCAAGTTTTCCGGCTGCGAGCATCTGGAGGAGCCGGAGGACTCCGGTGGTGGTTTCTTCGGACAGCCCGCGGATGCCCTGGAGCAACTCGGGGAACTTGTCGTGCACCATGGAAGTCAGGTCGCCACCGTCGTCGAGGATCATGTTGAGCGGTTGACCGTCGGGGAAGAACAGCGTCTGCTCGATGCACCAGTCGAATTCTTCGTTGGACATGCCCTTCCATGCATAGACGGGGATGCCGGCGGCCGCGATGGCAGCGGCGGCGTGGTCCTGAGTTGAGAAGATGTTGCAGCTTGACCAGGTGACCTGAGCACCGAGGGCTTTGAGGGTTTCGATGAGCACTGCGGTCTGGATGGTCATGTGGAGGCACCCAGCGATGCGGGCACCTTTGAGCGGTTGTGAGTCGGCGTATTTTTCGCGGAGTGCCATCAGGCCGGGCATTTCAATTTCCGCGATTTCGATTTCCTTGCGGCCGAGTTCCGCGAGGGCGATATTGGCGACCTTGTAGGGGAGTGCAGAAACAGTGCTCATAAGCGGTCTCTTGGACGAAGGAAAGGATAAGCGGACCTGAACGGTTGCCGCAGCGGGCAAACCGTTGACTGCGCAGGAACTTTAACGGTATTCGCGAGGGAAAGACCAGTGAAAGCGGGATGTTTGGGGGATTGCCGACCGCGGGAAGCGGGATTTTCGGGGTGAACAGGCCTGTGGCCCGATGGCAGGCGGCTTTGGGGTGGACCAATTGTTACGACTGTCACGATTGTCGTCACCGGTTAACGTCACCGGCAGCGACTCGATACCATTAGATAAGGATGGCGGTTGTGTTCAGCTTTTGCCGCGGTGCTGGCGTTTGCGTTCGTTTTCTCTGAGCAGTACTTTGCGGAGGCGGATGACTTGAGGAGTGACTTCGACGTATTCGTCCCATTCGATGTATTCGAGAGCGGCTTCGAGCGTCATTTCGCGTGGGGGGCGAAGGAGAATGGCGTCGTCGGCACCGGCGGAACGGATGTTGGTGAGTTTCTTTTCGCGGATGGGGTTGACGACCATGTCGTTGTCGCGACTGTTTTCACCGATAATCATGCCTTCATAGACATCTTCACCGGGGTTGATGAACATGTCGGCGCGTTCCTGGAGTTTCCAGAGGGCGTAGGCGATGGCTTTGCCACCTTCCTGTGACACGAGAACTCCGTTGAGCCGATGCGGGATTTCGCCTTCGACGGCGCGGTATTCGTCGAAGCGGTGATGCATGATGGCTTCGCCGCGAGTGGCGTTGAGCATTTTTGTGCGGAGTCCGATGAGTCCTCGGGCTGGGATAGCGAATTCAATGTGTGTCATGCCAACGCCGTTGGTGGACATGGTGCGAGCCTGTCCGCGGCGGGCGCCGACGAGTTCCATAACGGGTCCGAGGTCGGCGCTGGGGACATCGACTTCGAGGAGCTCCCAGGGTTCGCATTTTTTGCCGTTGATTTCGCGAACGATCACTTCGGGTTTACCGACGGAAAGTTCATAGCCTTCGCGTCGCATGGTTTCGATGAGCACTGCGAGATGGAGCACACCACGGCCCGAGACCTTGAAGGCTTCCATGTCATCGGTTTCTTCGACGCGGAGGGCCACATTGGACTGCAGCTCTCTTTGGAGTCGATCGCGGAGATTACGGCTGGTGACAAACTTGCCGTGCTGACCTGCGAGCGGCGAGCTGTTGATGGTGAATTTCATCGACAGCGTGGGTTCATCGACAGCAATGCGTTCGAGAGCGACGGGGTTGAGCGGATCGGCGATGGTATCGCCAATTTCGGGGTCGGGGAGTCCAATCACCGCCACAATGTCTCCAGCTTCGGCTTCTGGAGTGTCCGTGCGCCCGAGGTTGCTGAAGAGCTGTACCTGTTCGACTTTGGCGAGCGATTTGCTGCCGTCGGCACGCATGAGCGCGATCTGCTGGCCGGTGCGGAGTTTTCCAGCAGCGATGCGACCTGTGGCGATGCGGCCCACGTAACGGGACCATTCGAGTGATGTGACCATGAGCTGCAGTGGGTCGCTGGGGCGAACGACGGGGCCGGGGATGCGTTCGAGCACAAGATCGAGCAGTGGACGGATGTCGCCACCTTTCTGTGCGGGATCGTGAGTGGCGTAGCCTTCGCGGGCGCTGGTGTAGATATAGGGAAAGTCAAGAGTGGCGTCGTCAGCGCCGAGTTCGACGAGGAGGTCGAAGGTTTGGGAGAGCACTTCATCGGGGCGGCAGTCAGGGCGATCGATTTTGTTGATCACCACGAGCAGTGAGAGGCCGCACTGCAGGGCTTTCTGGAGGACGAATCGGGTTTGGGGGCGAGGACCTTCGAAGGCGTCCACGAGGAGCAGAGCCCCGTCCGCCATCTTGAGCACGCGTTCGACTTCACCACCGAAGTCGGCGTGTCCCGGGGTGTCGATGATGTTGACGCGAACGCCATTCCACATCATGGCGATATTTTTAGCCAGAATGGTGATGCCGCGTTCGCGTTCCAGATCGTTTGAGTCCAGCAGGCAGGTTTGCATTTGCTGGTTTTCGCGGAACATGCCGCTTTGCCTGATCAGGCAGTCGACCAGCGAAGTTTTGCCGTGGTCAACGTGGGCGATGATGGCGATATTTCGGACATCGGTTCGCCTGAGCACACCTGAGGCGGAGGACACTGGGGGGGCCACTGACATGAAGACAGGATCCTGGAAACGAAGCGACCGCAGAACCGGTCGTTGAGTCACTGCAGGCGGCGGGGCGAACAGGGACGCAGGAAGAAGAGGCGATCTAAAGTCCCGGAAGAGCTTTCAGCCCCAATTCTATCGGGCCGCCAGCGGTCGGAAAAAGCTGTTCGGTGAATTTCGTGGGAATTTCCGGGCGACCAGACCGAAGTGGGCAGCGATCGGGAGACGCTTTGACGGTGTCACGCAAACACACCATCGTGGCCGCCCGATGCGAGTGGCGGCCAGTGAGGCGATGGATCTTGTGGGATGACGCAGGGAATTCAGTGTTTCTGGGGCATGTGGCAAGTTTTGCAACGCCTGGCCGCGCGGACGATTTTGCCGCATTTTGCGCAGCGTTTGGACTTTTTGGCCAGCTTGGCTTTGGTGCGAGGACGGAGAACCATCGGTAAATTCCTGAACAGAATGTCACAGAGACGCCGGAAAACCCAACAGTGTACCGGTAAATCACATGTCGCACAATTGCGGATTTTCAGCGAGAATTTGAGAAGCCTGACAAAGCCCTCGTGGGGAAATTGCTGATTTCACTGTCTGTTGTCACCCAAACGTCGAACGACGCTGCGCAAGGGAATCACCAGCTGGATCTCTGCCCCACCCTCCACGCCTGATCCTGCGGAGATGCTTCCGGCGTGCGCTGACAAAATCCGGTGTGCAATGGCCATCCCAAGGCCCGTTCCCTTCTGCTTTGTCGTGAAGAATGGTTCAAACACCCGCGCACAGACTTCAGGCTTCATCCCCGGACCGTTATCGGATATTCGCAGCGAAAGTGCTGCACGACCGTCGTGTGTCACCTCCGCACACCGCACCGTCACGCAGCCCTCCTCGCCACACGCATGAATCGCGTTCTCGAAGATGTTCCGAAACACCTGCCCCATCCGATGAATATCGATCTCGCATCGGGGCATTCCGGCTGGGCAGGATTCTGTAAGCCGGATACGCCGTTCACGCCTCAATTCTGCCAGATTCTCCCATTCCTTTCTCCAGACGGCGTTCAGATCACATTCCCGAAACTCCAGATGGATCGGCGCCGCGTAGCTCCGCACCTCCTCATACAGCCGATGCAGGTCCCGCAGCGCTGTGCGGGCACGACGGGCCAGATCAAGCTGCTCCGGCTGGTCCTGCAGATCCAGAGCCAGCATGTCAAGGCACGCCTGCGCTCGCTGCAGTGCGTTACGGCTTTCGTGAGCCAGGCCGGTGACCATCTGGCCAATCGCCGCCAGTCGCTCTGACTGGAGCAACTGCTTCTGCACCTGCTCCAGATCCGTCAGATCGCGAATGATCCCGGTGAAGTAACGAGTCTGCCGAACCGTAAATTCACTGATGGCCAAATGCACCAGAAAAGTCGATCCATCCCGCCGCAAGGCTATGATCTGACGACCCACCCCAATAATGCTCGCTTTGCCCGTCTGCAGATATCGCCGGATGTACTCGTCATGCTGCGAGGCCCAGGGTTCCGGCATGAGCATTGAAACGTTGCGCCCCAGCAATTCACTTTCCGGGTAGCCAAACATTCGCGTCGTCGCTGGATTGACCGATGAAATCACACACTGCGAATCGATGGTGATAATGGAATCCACGGCCGTATTCAGCACCGCGCGACACCTCGCCACCTCATCCGGTCCCGAATTCACCACCCGCAGGCCCGCACACAGCGTCACCAGAAACAAGGGAACGTCGCAGTCGCCTCTGAGCGGCAGTGCGTGCATCTCCATCGACTGCGGTTTTTCGCTCTCCCGCAGCTGCACCAGCACTTCTGTCTGAAAACCACTGCCGGTCTCCACAAGGTCGTTCCAGCGATCCAACAGTGGCGGAAAACCTGACGAAGAAGCCACAGTCAGAGATTCAAGGAGCAGACGATCCTGTCCCAGCAACGGCGAAATTCCACGTTCGGCTGATACCGACTCAACCCGCGAATCCCGGTCACACACGAAAGCCAGGACCTTCACTGCTCCAGACTGAAACTGCTCCCTCATGCCTCCGCTCCCGCTTCGTTTTCCAACGGTCCGGCGAACACCTGTCACTTATTGACAACCACACACCCGATCCAACCGCCCTTCCGAATTCGGAGCAAACCGCAGTCCAACGTGGAAAAAACCAGCGGAATTCCCTGAGGTCAGAACGAAAGTGGCGCGAGGAATGGAAAAAACGGAAGTCAGTGGAATGAATGGCACTTGGGTCGCTAATATACAGTGGCAGGACAGGCAGCTGTCGGTTGAAAAATCTCTGACGGTTTGCCGTCTCCCCGCTGAAGTGTGTTGCCTGTCTCTCGTTCCCTGCTCCCTGGACTTCGTACCTTTTACTCATCCCCGGGATTCTCCATGGACGCCTTTCTGCAACTTGTCACCAGCATTCTGCAGCTGCTTCAGGCGATTCTTCAGGTGTTGCTCAGCCTGATCAACGTCGCCGTTCCGTGGCTGCCACTGCTGGCGTGGATCGGTTTCTGGGGATTGGCAGTGAACTGGACGAAAGCCTTTCCGATTCTTCGCCGCGGTGGATACTTCGGCGTCCTGCTGCTTATGTTCGTCGCCGTTCTGGTCTGGGGTTCCGTTGCACCGCCGGAAGGCGGCCTGCACTTCCTGCTCGGGCTGTCCGTCAGTAACTACACTGGCAAGTTCCTCTACGTGACAATGCTCGCTTGCATCGCTCTGCTGTGCGGTTCCGCTCAGCTCAATGGCGCCTTTGGTCGCCTCGCAGAGTTTCCGGAGGAGCCCGCTGCTGAAGATCATGGGCATGGGCACGATCACGGGCACGACAATGGACATGGACACGATCACGAGCATGGGCATGGCGGTGACCATGGGCACGCCAGCCACGCACACGCACACGCACATTAAACGGCTCGCCTGACCTGACTAACGGTAGTCCGCGGGCAAAGTCTTCTGCAAACGCCAACGCCAGGGTGCGCATCGCAACCTCAGCCGCCTGGCGGCAGCCTGCGGGCAAAAGTCCCTTGCCAACGCCCCTGCAAACGCCCACGCCAGCGCGCGCACCTTCGGTGCGAAACACAGCCGGGGGCTTCCGCCCAACCGCTCAGCCGCTGCTCAGCCGCCTGGCGGCAGCCTGCGGGCAAAGGCCCTTGCCACCGCCCCGCCAACGCACTCGCGAGCGTGCGCACCTTCGGTGCGAAATGGCCTTAAGGTGCATGGCACCTGCAGCGAAAATCCCAGAGAATTTATTGGCATCCGCATCATTTTGTGCAACACCGGGGACAGTTCCCGCAGTCACCGACACCGAGTGCATGGCTGCAAAGTGCATGGCACCTGCGACTCACCAGCGCAAACGCCCTCACCAGCGCGCGCACCTTCGGTGCGAAGCACAGCTGGGGGCTTCCGCCCAACCGCTCAGCCGCGGCTCAGCCGCCTGGCGGCAGCCTGCGGGCAAGGGGCTCTGCAAACACTCCGCCAGCGCCCACGCCAGCGTGCGCACCTGCGGTGCGAAACACAGCCGGGGGCTTCCGTCCAACCGCTGAGCTGCGTGGATCCGCTCCACCGTGACAAGGCGTGCACCGTCGTTGCTCTGGGGGTAGATGCAGCTCCGGCAGAATTGGCAGGACCGTTGTTTCCGATTCGATCCGTAAAATCCGAACATTTTCACAAGTCCCGGGGCGGGGAGATCGATACACAAGGAAGACGCTGGACATTCAGCGACGGTTAGGGTTTTTTCGGTGGAACAGATTCATGGCAATTCCTTCCGGTCCTTCAGGGAAATGCACAATGCAGACGGTTGGCAGGCAATTGCGGCGTTCAGCGGTGCTGGCGACGATCTGCCTGATGCTGGTCTCAAACAGCGGCTGCACGCTGACTGGGGGCTTCATCAGCGTGGTTTGGTCTTACATGACCTTCTGGAAAACGCTGCCGATAGTTCCTGTGCCTGCCTATCAGACCCAGCTGGTCGAAGACAAGCTGTGGGAAGATGAGCGATACAACCGTGTGCCGGTGCTGGATCCGGTCGAGGGTGAAGTTTTCTGTGTGGATCCTCCAAGTGAAGATCAGGTGATGCGAGCCATGCCGAGTGACGCGGCTGGCGGTTTTGCCTTCTTCCAGGAAACTCAGATCAACAATGTTCGTATTGTGGTGGAACCGCTGGTGGATCGGCTGGATGACTGCAAAGTGTATCCGCTGGTCGGCCCGGCTCGACTGCACCACTGCCACTACAAGTGTACCATCTACTACGACAAGACTATTCGGTCCTACTGGCCCATCCCGTTCACTCACACTGACGAGTCGGTGGAAGTGGTCTACATTGACAAGGACCACCTGATCCGCTGCACCGGTCCTGCCACTCCCTGAACGGGGGAGACCGGCGGAATTCGCCGGAATCAGTGAATGTATCACACGCAGAGGGAACCGCATCTGGAAACAGGTCGGTTCCTTTTTTTGTTGACTCTGCCGCACTTGCGGCCGAATTCCGTCTGCTGTATTTCGCCTCTGCCCATTTCTGACTATATTACCGGCCTCCGCAGCGATCTGCGGTTGTTCATGCTGATCGATCTGGTGGGCATGGGCAGAGCCTTCGGTGAACACACAGTCAGAAAACAGTGAGCGAATCAGTGCCGGCAACTTCTGTGATCGGTCTGCAGTGGGGCGATGAGGCCAAGGGCAAGATTGTTGATCTGCTCACGGAAACGCACCACGTGGTGGTGCGTTACCAGGGCGGCAACAACGCTGGGCACACCGTTCGTTTTGACGGTCGCACTTACAAGCTCAGTCTGCTCCCTACCGGCATTCTGCACTCCCACATCACCTCCGTCATCGCCCCTGGCGTCGTCGTCAATCCGCTCGCACTTCTGAAAGAACTGGACGGTCTGTCATCCGGCGGTCACGACTGTTCCAGCCGACTGCTTGTCAGCGACCGCGCCCATGTCATCTGCCCCTGGCACCTGCTGGAAGAGGCCGCTCTGGAAAAATCCCGCGGCCGTGAGGCCATCGGCACCACCATGCGTGGAATTGGCACCTGTTACCGTGACAAGGTTGGTCGCACCCACGCAGTCCGAGTGGGGGACCTCGTCAACCGCGACTCATTTGCTGCGAAGGTCCGGGAAATCGTTCCGTTCAAACAGCGTCTGCTGAATGCGCTGGACCCTGACGGGACACAGATGGATCCCGACCAGATCATCACCGAATATTCCTCTGCCGCTGACCGCATCCGTCCGATGGTCACCGACACGACGTCATGGCTCCTGGATGCGCTCGACCAGAACCGCTGGCTGCTCTTCGAAGGCGCCCAGGGAAGTCTGCTGGACGTCGATCATGGAACGTTCCCGTACGTCACATCCTCCAACAGCTCCGGCTGTGGCATCCACAGCGGCAGCGGAATTCCGGAACGTGCGATACAGAAGATGATCGGAGTAGCCAAAGCCTACACAACTCGTGTCGGTGGCGGCCCTTTCCCATCAGAGCTCAATAACGACACCGGCAATCGCATCCGCGTCGCGGGTAATGAATTCGGCACCGTCACCGGTCGGCCTCGCCGCTGCGGCTGGTTCGACGCCGTCGCCACTCGCTACAGCGCCCGCATCAGCGGCGTTGACTCCATCACCATTGCACTCCTTGATGTGCTCACCGGGTTCGACGAACTTTTCGTCTGTGAAGCGTATAACATCCGCGGCACCATCACGCGAACGCTCCCCAGCCGCTGCGAAGATCTCGCCGACGCCCAACCTGTCCTCCGCAGCCTCCCCGGCTGGACCGAAGACATCACCGGCATCACCCAATTCGAAAAGCTTCCGCCAAACGCCCAACAATACTGCCACACCCTGCAGGAACTCATCGGCCGTCCCGTCGAATTCGTCTCTGTCGGCCCCGACCGCGCACAAACAATCAGGCTTTAGGTCAGGGAGTGGAGCGAGGGAAGCGGGCAGCAGGAACATGCCTGGCAGGAAACATTCGATGTGCTGACAAACAAACTGCTGACCGCTAACCGCCGACACGCTGCCACGCTGCCACGCTGACCGCTGCAAGGCTGAAAGACGCAAATGATCCAGCTCTCTCATCCTCCTGTCCCAGCCAGGCCAATGACCGCTGCCTTCATCGAGCAGCTGCGGAAGATTCTTGGCAATGAACGCGTCGTGACGGCTGCCGACGAACTGATGGTCTACGAGTGCGACGCGTACGTCATCGAAAAGAGCGCGCCTCAGGCTGTCGTCTTTCCCCAAACGACGCTCGAAGTCCAGCGTATCGTGCGCGCATGTGCAGAGCACAGCGTTCCATTTGTTCCGCGGGGTGCAGGCACCAGCATCGCTGGAGGCAGTTTACCGGTGGGTGGCGGCGTCATGATTTCGCTGACTCGCATGAACCGCATCCTTGAAATCAGCCATCGGGATCGGTACGCGGTGGTTGAGCCTGGCTGTGTGAACATCCGGCTGACGCGAGCGCTTGCCGGGAGTGGCTTTCACTACGCGCCTGACCCAAGCAGTCAGGGGGCCTGCACGATTGGTGGCAACGTCGCTACCAATTCCGGCGGTCCCCACACTCTTAAATACGGCGTCACGGTCAATCATGTTCTGGGCGTGGAGTATGTGGATGCATCCGGCGATTTGATTCAGCTGGGAGGTCCGTGTGGCCGCGGCAACGACTTCGATCTGACAGGATTATTTGTTGGCAGTGAAGGCACCTTTGGCGTGGTGACTCGTGTCTGGGTCCGCATCACGCGCGATCCATCGTCCTGTCGGACAATGCTGGCGATATTCAACACGGTGGCGGACGCGACTACGGCGATCAGCCGGATCATCGCGGCCGGGATCGTTCCGGCAGCGCTTGAGATGCTCGATCAGGGCATCATTGAAGCGCTCGAAGCGGCCTTCCAGTTTGGTTTTCCGCTGGACGCCGGTGCGGTGCTCATTATCGAGACGGATGGGTTGGAATGTGTGGTGGACGGCGAAGCGGCCACCATTGAATCGCTCTGCATGCAGTACGGTGCTCGCGAAGTCAAGCGGTCGCGTTCGGAAGAGGAGCGGCAGTTGTTGTGGAAGTGCCGCAAGCAGGCCTTCGGGGCGATTGGACGTCTGGCCCCCAGCTGCTGTACTCAGGACGGTGTGGTCCCCCGCACGCGGCTGCCGGAGATTCTTGAGTTTATCCGTCAGACCGAACAGAAGTACGACCTGCGGATAGTCAACGTATTTCACGCAGGTGACGGAAATCTGCATCCGATTATTTTGTTTGACGAGCGGCATGCGGATCAGATCAAGCGGGTGCTGCTGGCCAGCGAGGACATTCTGAATCGCTGCATTGATCTGGGCGGGAGTGTGACGGGCGAACACGGGATTGGAGTGGAAAAGATCAGTTTCATGCCGCGGTTGTTTTCGCCGGAAGATCTGGCGGTGATGGCTGATGTGCGTCGAGTGTTCAACCCCACCGGCCTGTGCAGCCCCGGAAAACTCCTGCCAACTGCCGGAGGTTGCGGCACCGAAAGTTCTCTCAAGGTCGCTGCAGCCAAACGACCAGCGTTCTGACGGAGTCTTTGTTCTGTCGCGTTTCGTGCTGCGAAACGCCTGTCCCTGAATTCATCTCTGCGGACCAGTCTCATGCTGCATCAGTCTCGACTCAACCGACTCTCCGCACAATCGCTGTGCCTGGGACTTTGTCTGCTCGTTGTCAGCCTCCTGTCTTCACTGCGAGCGGCTTCCGCTGATGAACCACCGAGGACTCTGCGTCTGGTGACGCACAACGTGTATTACGGTTTTACAAAACGCGGCGAGCCGCGGTACGGTGCATGGAAACGCTGGATGGCGGCTCAGGCCCCCGACATTGTCTCCCTGCAGGAGCTCAACGGCTACACGCAGGAAAAGCTGTCCTCCGATGCTGCATCCTGGGGCCATGCCCACTCGGTACTGCTCAAGCCCGACGGCTTTTCCACCGGGATCACATCACGTTATCCAATTTCCGACGTGAAGCTGCTGCGCGATGGTTTTCATCACGGACTGCTGCGTTGCCGCATCGCCGGAATCTGGGTTTACGTGATTCATTTTCATCCTTCCAACTTCGCTCGCCGCATTGACGAGGCGGCCCTGCTGAAGGCCGACATTCAATCGCTCAACGAAGATTCTCCGCGTATCATTCTGGCCGGAGATTTCAATGGTTTTTCGCCCGTTGATCGCTCGCATTACGATGCAGATTCACAGCTGGTGCCGTTCTTCAGGCGACTGGACGAACGCAACCGGGAGGCGCGGAATCTGAATGACGGGCGGATGGATTACGGAGGGATTCAGGCGATTCTGGACCAGGGATTTGTGGACCTTGCAGCGCGTGAGCGAAGGGCGGACATGCCGTTTGTGGGCACCTTCCCAACGCCGCTCACAGCGGACGAGGACCACGGCACAGATCGACGGCTGGACTACGTCTTCGTGTCGCCCAACCTGTTGCCGACAGTGATGTCAGCCGTGATTCTGCGGGATGCGGCCACGGCAACTCTGTCCGATCACTACCCAATGCGGGCGGACTTCCGATTTGGTGCAGTGGCGACGGCGATCGAGCCGGGTTCGGCGGAAAGCCTGTTTGAAGCTGCCCCGCAGTTGCTGCAGGAAACGGGTGCTGGCGAGGGACCGGTGTGGCATCCGGACAAGGGTCTGTTCACAAGCGGTGGTGGCGACATTCATCTGCGCGCCCTTGATGGAACTCAATCCGTCTACCGCGAGGCTGCCGGATCGAATGGATTGCTGATTGATCGGCAGAGGCGGATGGTGATTTGCGAACCGGTTCGTCGGCGAGTGACGCGGCTGGAGTCTGATGGCACATTGATCGTGCTTGCCGAAACCTTCGCGGGGCAGCGTTTCAACCAGCCGAACGACCTGACGCTCGATTCGCAGAATCGTCTCTATTTCACAGATCCGTGTTACGGAGACCGTTCGGCGATGGAGCTGCGGGACAGTGCAGGGCGGACGGTGGAAGGTGTTTATCGGATTGACCCGGACGGGCGCGTGGAGCGGATTCTGGGGCGGGAGCTGGATCGGCCCAACGGGATTACGGTAACACCGGACGACAAATTGCTGTATGTGGCCGACAACAATAACTCGCAGGGTGGTGCCCGGCGGCTTTGGCGATTCCACCTGCAGCCCGACGGTCGCGTGGACGCTGCCACGCAGACGCTCCTTTACGACTGGAAGACGACGCGGGGCCCCGACGGAATGAAGCTGGACGTGGACGGTCGGCTGTACGTGGCAGCGGGCCTGAACAAACCCAGTCCGCCGCATGAATCGGCCGATGAGCCGACGGCCGGAGTGTATGTATTCAGCCCTGCGGGTGAGTTGCTGGAGTTTGTGCGGATACCGCGTGATGAGACGACCAATTGTGCCTTTGGCGGCGTGGATGGGCGGACGTTGTACGTGACAGCCGGGGGAAGTTTGTGGGGTATTCGGACCAAGGTGTCTGGTCGGACGTGGCTGCGTAATTGAGGTTTGAATGAATCCGATCAGTTTTGCATTGCGGCGTCCGAAGACGGTGGTGGTTCTGCTGCTGGTGCTGGCGTTGGCTGGCGTCAGTGTGGTGCGACCTGCGGCGGTGGATGACTGGCTGCGAGTTCGCGGTGTTGAGCTGCCCATTCGGCGCATGTCGGTGGATATCTTTCCGGCGTTGAATCTGCCTGTGATTTACGTGTGTCAGCCCTATGGAGGCATGGACCCGGCGCAGATGGAGGGGTTGCTCACGAATTATTACGAATATCATTTTCTGTACATCAACGGCATTCATCATGTGGAAAGTCGGAATGTGCAGGGCACGGCACTGATGAAACTCGTTTTTCATCCTGGCACCAACATGGCTCAGGCGATGGCCGAGACGATCAATTACGTGAATCGTTCGCGTGCGATGATGCCGCCGGGCACGGTGCCTCCTTTTGTGATGCGATTTGACACGGGCAGCGTTCCCGTCGGCTATCTGGTGCTCTCCAGTGCGACGCGAACGATTGCCGAGATTCAGGATCTGGCGTTGTTTCGGGTGCGTCCGATGTTTTCATCGCTCCCGGGAGTTTCTGCACCGCCGCCGTTTGGCGGTTCGGCTCGCACAGTTGTGATTCGGGCCAATCCGGATCGCCTGCGGGCCTATGGGTTATCTCCGGACGAGATCATCACAGCGCTGACTCGAGGAAACGCGATTGCACCTTCCGGAAACGTTCGCGTGGGGGACCTGTATCCAGTGGTGCCCACCAATGCGATGGCTCGGGATCTGTCAGATCTGGGGCGAATTCCGGTACGAACCGGCGACCGCACGGTGTATCTGAGGGATGTTGGGGTGATCGAGGATTCTGCGGACCTGACCACGGGTTACGCACTGGTGAACGGCCGCCGTGCGGTTTATATCCTCGCGACAAAACGTGCCGATGCATCGACGATGGACGTGACAGGTCAGATTCGCAGGGCACTTCCGTCGATGCAGAAGGAGTTGCCGGACGACATTCGCGTGTCCTTCGAATTCGATCAGTCCCCGTATGTCACTCGAGCAATTTCCAGTTTATCGACGGAGGGTTTGCTGGGAGCGGCGCTGACTGGCCTGATGGTGCTGTTGTTCCTGCACGACTGGCGAAGTGCTCTGGTTGTGGTGCTGAACATTCCGCTGGCGCTGCTGTTTGCGGTGACGGGGCTGTGGCTGACCGGTCAGACGATCAACCTCATGACGCTGGGTGGATTGGCGTTATCGGTGGGGATTCTCGTGGACGAGGCGACGGTGGAGATTGAGAACATTCACACGCAGTTGCGGCGGACTGGTTCTGTATCACTGGCAGTGTGGCGTGGAAACCAGCAGACCGCGTTGCCGCGACTTCTGGCGCTGCTGTGTATGCTGGCCGTGTTTCTGCCGACATTTTTCATGCAGGGTGCACCGCGAGAGCTGTTTGCACCGCTGGCATTGGCGGTGATGTTTTCGATGACGGGTTCGTACCTGCTGTCGAGCACTCTGGTACCGATCCTTTGCGTCTGGCTGCTCAGACCGGTCCTGACCGCTGGGTTTGAAACTGCGGGTGCGGAACTGGGTGGCGGTTTGTTCAGCGGACTGCTGCGACGTGTGGCGGGCGGCATGATTCGGCTGCGGTGGCTGGTGGTGCCGCTGTACGTCGTGGTGAGTCTGACGGTGGCCATTCGGGCATTGCAGCACGCGGGGCTGGAAATTTTCCCCGGCACAGACTCAGGAGAATTTCGCCTGCGTCTCAGAGCTCCTGACGGCACGCATATTGAAGCGACGGAGCAGTATGCGGTGAGGGTATTGAAGGCGATTGAGCGTGAGGCAGGTGAGGGCAATGTGTCGCTGTCGCTGGGATATGCGGGGACAGTGCCGGCTTCGTTCCCGATTAATTCCGTCTATCAGTTTTCTCGGGGGCCTGAGGAGGCAATCCTGCGGGTGGCGTTCCGAGCGGGCGCGAACTTGCGTACCGAAGTGCTCAAGCGACGGCTCCGGGAACAGTTTGCCGAGGAGTTTCCGCAGCTGCGGTTTTCGTTCGAGCCCGCGGATATTGTCAGTGAGGTGATGAGTTTCGGTGCGGCCGCTCCGGTGGAGGCCGCTGTTCGTGGCGGATCAGTGGCAGAGAATCGCGACTATGCGGTTCGACTGCAGGCTGAACTGCAGAAGGAGCCGGTGCTGCGTGACGTTCAGATCGTGCAGTCACTTGAATATCCCACGGTGGAGGTGAAGATTGATCGGGAGCGCGCGGGTCTGGCGGGTGCGACGGCCGACCAGATCAGTCGTTCTGTACTGGCAGCAACTTCTTCCAGTCGATTTGTGGTCCCGAGTTACTGGCCGGATCCCAAATCGGGGATTGGTTATCAGGTGCAGGTTGAGATTCCTCAGCCGGCGCTGAAGTCTGCGGCGGATCTGGGCGGAATCCCGGTTCTGAAGAACGCCGACGGTGCGGTGCTGCTGCGAGACGTGGCGGAGCTGAGCACTGGAAAGATGCCTGGTGAATTTGATCGTTATAATATGAAGCGTGAGTTATCACTGACGGCGAATATCGACGGTGCCGATCTCGGCTCCGCGGCGGCTCGCGTGGATGCTGCGATTCGTCGGGTTCAGCAGCAGGACGACGCGCTGAAGGACGAAGCAGAGCGTGCCGGTGTACAGCCAAAGCCGGGGCGAATCACCTGTGAACTGCGCGGTCAGATTCCTCCGCTGAGGCAGATGGTAAGTGGGCTGGGGACCGGGCTGGTGCTGGCAATTCTGGCCATTTTTCTGATGTTGTCTGCCAACTTTCAGTCCTTCCGCCTTGCGCTGGCCGCTGTGACGACCATCCCTGCAGTGCTTGCGGGAAGCAGTCTGATGCTGTGGGGGACTGGCACAACGCTGAACATTCAGTCGTTTATCGGGATGATTATGAGTTTGGGTGTGTCGATGGCGAATGCGATACTGCTGATCAGCTTTGCCGAGCAGCATCGGCGAGCGGGTGCGTGTGTGTCCGGGTCAGGTGCGGCAGTGGGCGGGGGTGTGAGTGCGCGTGTTTCTGCGGAGGAGGCGTTGCTGGGGCGATCGCGGGCGATATTAATGACCAGTTCGGCGATGCTTGCCGGCATGCTGCCGCTGGCTCTGGGATGGGGCAGTGCAGGGTCGGGCACGGCACCGCTGGGACTGGCTGTGCTGGGTGGGCTGGGTGCTGCGACTGCAGCGTCGCTGCTGGTGCTTCCGGCCGCCTATTGCTGCCTGTCTCCACGGGCCGCCTCAGCGTCGTTGCATCCGGGCGATCCGGACAGCAAACATTTTGCGGGCACAGAATTGTGAGGAATGAACACATGCGGCCATACTTCCTGAAGATGTCTGCTGCGGCAACTGCGTCGCTGCTGCTGGTCCTTGCCGGCTGTCAGGGCCAGGTGAGCGACAGTGGCAGTGCTGTTTCGGGCGGTGCAGCGACGGGGACGGAGCTTCCTCGTGTGCAGGCAGGAAAGCCGCAGCGCAAATCGCTCGTACAGAAAACGGAGCAGCCGGGGCTTGTGCAGGCATGGATGCAGGCCGACATTCATCCGCGAAGCAGCGGTGTTGTCCAGCAGGTGCTGGTTGATATCGGCGACGCGGTCACTGCTGATCAGGAATCTGCCCAAGGTCAGTTGCTGGCAGTGCTGTCTGCACCGGATCTCGAGGATGAGCTGCGTCAAAAGCAGGCGTTACAGCGACAGGCCGAGGCCGAGATTGGCCAGGCAAAAGCTGCGGTGCAGCTTGCGGCGGCGTCTGAGCGGTCTGCGGAGGCTGAAGAAGCGGAAGCGGCTGCTGGCAGGCGGCGAATTGAAGCGGAGGTTGCGCGTCTGACGTCCGAATCTTCGCGTCTGGCCGGGCTGGCCGAATCCGGGTCCGTGACAGCAAGGCTGGCGGAAGAGGCCATGCAGAAGCGGGTGGCAGCGGAGTCTTCGCTTGAGGAGCTGGCGGCAGCGGTGTTGTCCGCGGCAGCGCGACGTGGCGAGGCCCGCGCGGCGTCAGTGCGAGCGGACGCGGACCTGCAGGCCATGGAAGCACGACGCGAAAGTGCCATCGCCGAAGTGCAGCGGTTGCAGACGCTTTGTGGTTATCTGCGGATTGAAGCCCCATTCGAAGGAATTGTGGCGGCTCGACATGTTGATCGAGGTGACCTTGCAACCGCCGGCAGCGGTTCAAAGCCACTGTTTACCATCGTCAACACCACGCGAGTCCGTATTGCCGCGCGGGTCCCGGAAGCTGACGCGGTCCACATTCATCGTGGCAGTTCCGCGGTAGTGAAGATTCCGGCTATGCAGCAGCGGCAGTTCTCTGGGGAAGTCGCCAGAACCAGCTGGACCCTGGATGAGCAGACGCGGACGCTTCAGGTGGAGATTGATCTGGAAAATGCAGATGGCATTCTGCGACCCGGGATGTATGCGAATGTGGAACTGATTGTCGGACAGAACGACCAGGCCCTGGCCGTGCCGAAAGCTGCAGTGACTCAGCAGGGCGGCGAGAATATCTGTCTGGTGGTGGGGGCCGATGGCGTGCTGGAGCGACGCAGGGTGACGACAGGTCTGAGAACAGCGACCGATGTTGAGATCGTGCAGGGACTGGAAGAATCCGACACCGTTGTCACGGCAAATACTGCCGCATTTCGGGAAGGACAAAAAGTGGAAATCGCTGCGAATCCGAAGTAATCCAGGCGGTTTGGGGTGTTTTTTCTGCCTGTAGCGATGGAACCGCCTCGGCATAACTGTTGCCGTCCGCAAACTTCACGCAGTCGCACTTTCCCGTTGTCGATTTGAACGACGAGTGGATGCGGAGCGCATTCGCACGGTGCTCGACAGCGGTCTGATTTGCACGGATGTGGACCTATGAAGCGGCTGGTGAAGGCATTTCTGGCTGCGGGCTGCGGCTGGCTGACAGGTTGCCAGCTGGTCGCCCCCCACATGCAGGCGGGCTCCGTGCAGATGCTCGCGGATGCTCCTGCTAAGCAGTCGATTGCAACGTCATCGGCTGCGGATGTGCGGACCGATGACGGACCTACGGCAGCCACGGCGGAGTCACCGACAGAGACCCTTGAAATCACGCGTCTTGACCTCGCGACGGCTTTGTCGCTGGCATCAGGACGCAGTGTTCAGGCCGCCTATGCGAGGGCGAGGGTGGAAGAGGCGTATGGTCAGCTGGATCGGGCGAGGGCTCTGAAACTTCCGTCTCTGCGTGCAGGCCTGAATTACAACAAGCACGAGGGCCGGATTCAGGATGTGGCCGGGAGTGTGATTGAGACGAGTCGAGGCAGTGTTTATGGAGGCGTGGGTGCGTGTGCTGTGGGGGCCGGTTCCCCAGCGACACCAGGCCTGATCGCTCAATTCCACGTTGCCGATGCAATTTTTCAGCCGCGGATTGCAGCGCAGACGGTTCAGGCCAGGCGTCACGGTGCCCGGGCTGCTCAAAATGACGCACTGCTCGCGGCAGGTGTCGGCTATCTGGAACTGTTGCGGGCCGAACAGGAACTGGCGATTTGCGACGAAGTCGTGGGGCTCGTGGAGCAGCTGGAGCGAACGACAGGGGAGTTCGCAAAGAGTGGAGCGGGCACGGAAGCGGACCACGACCGCGCGCTGACAGAACTGGCACTGCGACGCTGTGAACAGCTGCGGGCTGAAGAGGCTGCGGCAGCGGCCAGTGCCCGGCTGGCTGAGCAGGTGCGATGGGACAAGCCGACGGTGTTGAAACCGGCCGACACGCGACTGGTGCCAGTGGAACTGGTCTCCGCACACGACAGCCTGCAGCAGCTTGTATCCACCGCACTCACATCTCGACCGGAGCTGGCTGAATGCCGCTATCTGGTGGGAGAAGCAGTCGAACGACTCAATCGAGAACGTCAGAGCCCGCTGATTCCCAGCGTGCTGCTCTCGGCCAGCTACGGCGGCCTTGCGGGTGGGCTTGGGAGTGATCTGCGAGGGGCGGGAGATCGTCTGGATGCCGATGCCATGGCTTTCTGGGAATTGCGGCAGATGGGCGCGGGCGAACAGGCGGCACAACGCGAATCGCGGGCCAGAATCGACCAGGCGCGAGCGCGGCAGTTGCAGGTGATGGATCGAGTGGCGCGGGAAGTGACAGAGTCTCATCTGCGGGTGGCCAGTGGCAAAAAGCAAATGGAAACCGCCACGCAGGCAGTGGATTCCGCCGAATTGTCCTATCGACGCAACCTCGAACGAATTCAGAACGGCCAGGGCCTCCCACTGGAAGCTCTGCAGTCCCTGCAGGCTCTGGCCGCAGCCCGCCGTGAATACGCGCGATCAATCGCGGACTTCAACATCGCGCAACTGACGCTGCAGCGAGCCACAGGGTTTCAGGTGGAAGCGCAGTGACGTGGCCGAACGAGATAAGGCGTTGCCGGTTGTTGACCGTGAAGAGAGGAGAGGAAACAGCAGGGGGATGTCAATCCATTGTTAACGGTGCGTGCCCCCGCGGCCCATACCGTATCAGAAACGCACGAAGCACTGCGTGTTTGAAGCTCGATCCGGCCGCGCCGATGGCCTTGCCAGCGCGCGCACCTTCGGTGCGAAACACAGCCGGGGGCTTCCGCCCAACCGCTCAGCCGCATTACAGCCGCATGGCGGCAGCCTGCGGGCAAAAGGCCCCAGCCAACGCCCCACAAACGCCCTCGACAGCATGCGCACCTCCGCTGCATCGCACCTCGATTGCCTTTCCTGTTTGTTTTGTCAGGATCTCTCAACAGACCAGCGTCTGAGTCCCGTGTGACGAGCACAGGCACTGGATATTATGGAGCATTGGCTGCGGGGCGGGGAACGAGCAGGTTACGGAAAACAATCAGGCGTCGCGGTGATTGAACTGTTGCTGCAGTTGTGC
>Ga0172372_10001607_pt1 | contig 35057 bp, 46 predicted proteins | sample LakKiv5m_2_FD_114544 | JGI IMG/M metagenome (GOLD analysis project Ga0172372, IMG submission 114544) | Freshwater microbial communities from Kabuno Bay, South-Kivu, Congo - kab_092012_9.5m | ecosystem: Environmental > Aquatic > Freshwater > Lake | place: Democratic Republic of the Congo... | reverse complement strand
GGTGGAGGCGGAGGCGGTGGTGGAGGCGGAGGCGGTGGTGGAGGCGGAGGCGGTGGAGGAGGTGGAGGAGGTGGTGGAGGAGGTGGAGGAGGTGGTGGTGGAGGAGGAGTGGGTCCCGGTGTATTGTCAGGTGTGGGATCAGGAGTTATAGTAGGTGTGTTTGAAGGAGTTATAGGAGGTGTTTGTGACGGTGGTGGTGTATTTGTACATGTTTGGGTTGGGCTTGGAGTAATAAGCTCCGTTAAGCAAAAACCCCAGGTTGATTCCTCAAGTGGAGCAAGAACATTAACTGTCAATGGTCCTGAACCCTCATTTTTATCAAACTGAACAGTCCCCTCAGCTGGGCCCACCACCGCGGGGTAACCTTTAGCTGCTAATTGACTATTATAGGCGGGATTACCTCTAAAACCGGTATCGACGAGAATACTATTATTGTAATCAATTGTAAATTGATCAGGGACTTCATATGTATTAAATGTAAGCACATAAGTTGTTTTATCTGTAGTAGTATCAAATCTAATCGTTCTACCAGGTTGACTGCCTTCATAGCATTGTAAACCACCCGGTTTAGATTTTGACGGTGTAATAGATGGTGTTTGGGAGGAAGTTATAGAGTGAGTAGGTGTGTATGTAGGAGTTACCTTGGGAGTAGAAGTTGGTGTAAATGATGGTGTATTGCTAGGAGTAACTGTAATCGTTGGTGTATTAGATGGTGTTACAGTAGGGGTGTATGGAGGAGTGGATGTAGCAGTATATGACGGTGTTGCTGTGGGTGTAACTTTTGATGTTGCGGTTTGTGTAATAGTTGCAGTATATGAAGGAGTAGTGGTAGGTGTTATCTTGGGTGTGCGTGTAGGTGTTAGAGTTGCAGTGTTGGACAAGGTTATACTAGGAGTTACTTTTGGTGTTGTTGTAGCACCAGGTGTTGGTGTATTTGGGGGAGTTGTGCTCGGTGTAGGTGTGGGTAGAAAGAAATTAACTCGCCATGTTGAATCACCAAGAGGTGCAATAGTTTTAAGAATTAAATTCCATGATATACTAGAAGGCTTTACAAATGTTAGAGTATTTGATGTAGGTGCAGACACCGGTGGAAACCCTTTAGCAATTAATTCAGAATTATATGAACTGTTACCAGCAAATCCTGTTTCAAGAATTAAATTTGAATCACAATAAATTTGAAAATTATCGGGTATTTCCCATGTATTGTATCTAAACAAAATTAATTGTTCATCTCTACCCGTGGGTACAATATATTCATTTATACCCTGTTCTCCCTCTATTTCAATATTTTCAAATATTTGATAAGGTGAGTGGGTCGGTGAAGGTGTAAATGTTGATGTTTGGGTATTTGTATATGTTGGTGATAGAGTTATTGTATTGGTTGGTGTAAGAGTTGGTGTAGATGTTGGGGTAGGGGTAACCGGGGTTGGTGTCGGTGTAGCAACAGGGGATGCGGTAACCGCAAATATATTTTTATCGAAATAACCTGCATTATTTAAAACTATTAAATTAATTTCAGTATTAGCTGAAAACGGCGGTAGCGTAAGGGTAATGATATTATCAGATAAAATTGAAAAAGTTTTTACATTATAGCCTGAGAATGGTATATATTGTGAAGATAAATTTTTGCTGTAATTAAAATTAATTGATGTCAGTGAACCTATATAGATAGTTAAATCTGTACCACCAATAATTTTATCTAAAAAATTTCCGCTTATAAATACGTTATTTGTATAATTAAATCTATACCCATATATAGAGATGTCTGTCGCAACGCCTAGTGGTAGAAAAGTTGCATCATCATTAGATCCGGTAAAGAATATATTTGTAAAAGGGCTAACTGCAGACAAATTAATACTTTCTGAGAGTAAGCTTGATAAAGTTGTTGTGTTAGTTGCCACTATAATATTTAAAGTTTAATGATTAAATATAATACTAAATTATAAAAAACGTCCGAGTTTTGCTAAATAATAATATGAACACTCGTATAAGTGTTACTAACAAAAACATACGAGAGGCTAAAGTAGCAGACCCAACTAACTGTCCAATAGCACGTGCTTTAAAACATACTGTTAAAGGTATTAAAAAAGTACATGTATATGGTAGAAACGCTAATATGACAGTAAAAAATGGTAAAAAAATTACCTATTATACTGCAGTATTGGAAAAAGTTGCAACTAACTTCATCTCTCGTTTTGATGCAGGTTCGCCAGTCATTCCATTTAAGCTATCAATTAATTGGAAAAGAACGCCAACCGCTGCATCAATGTTTTAAGTTAGTAGCAAAAAAAGTAATAACCGGCTAATTACCTGTTATTACTGTACCAGTATAGGGTATGAATCTTATAATAAATGCAGATTTATCTAACCCACCTTCCTCACGCATATCGCTTAGAGAGTTAACTTTTTATGCTCATTTTTTTAGACAATATAGTGTAATACTTGAAACCGATCAAAACAAAGATTTATATTTCAAATATTTACGAGGCATAGCATTAGATTTTATTGAGGATATTACCCGTGTGGGTGAAGAGACTGGCCTAAGAATAGAGATAGTCCCAACATACGCGCCCTCTATCATAACTGATAGAATAAATGCGTATACTATGGACTATCTCTTGCGTAGTATAGGGGTTATTATTTAGCAGCTTTGCGGGAATTACGTACTTCAGAAATACGCTTACGCTCTGCTTTACAAATATCTGCAATACCTTTTAGACCTTTACGGAGTCTTGAGGAAGCAGCATTTTGCCCCTTCTCAAAAAACTTCTCATAATCAGCCTGCAGACTCTGCGCTAACCCAACAATTTGTTCAATAAAGTTTGTATTCATGCTAACATTTATTAATTCTAGTTAAATTTCAACTATTTTTTTAAATTAGGTATATCGCCTTTATATTTTGGAAATTCTTTAATAGGTTTTCTTTTTTTGTTTTTAGGTGCTTTTTTAGCTATATATCTTTTAAAATTCATAAACATATTTAAAGAAAAATCTTGAATTTTTAACGGGGATATATTAATATATTATAAGTTGGTTAGTGTTAGTGTTGCAGAAGCCCCTGTATTAATACAGGGGTTTCTTTTTAAAAATTAATAAATATTAAAGATGCCTATTAAAAAATATAAGAGTCTTAAGGATGTTTATGTATCAGGATCTTTTTTAAAGCCGGTACCAAAGCTACCTAGACAATGTATAAATGAAGCTAAAGTAAAAATTACTTTTGACGATGGGCGTGTAAAGGAATTTGATACTAGCGATTATACTGCTAGCAAATTAATTGGAGTAGAAGCTAAGGTATCCGGTAATATTAGTCAATCTGTATCGCAGTGGTTAGCTGCAGGTGGTTGGAAGCCGGAAAGTGTTAATATAGCTGCTCCAATTCTTTTGGGTATAGTAGAAAGAAATTTAAAAACAAATAATACTGGTGTTGTAAAAGATATTCTAGAAGATATAAACAATATTCTCAAACTAAAAAAATCTTTAAATAATTTTAAAAATAATTTAGCTAGCAAACAGTTTCTGGGATTTATTAAAAACTTTCCTGTTCCTCTTAAGCAACTTAGTAACATTAATTTGATTAGAGATATTCAACGTAATTGTATATTTTTAGAAGGTAATGTTGCAGTAGGCCCTGGAGAGGTATTAGCAACTCTCTATAGTGAAATGACGAACCCACCGACTGGTGATTTAATTTTTCCTGATGGGAAGAAGGTAGAAATTAAGGGATCAACAAAAGAAAGTACTGGTGGGCGTCCTGGAAAGAAAAATGTTATCGATGCTGCTAATAAAGCGACAGCTGCCCTTGCGGCTGATTATTCTAAAAAACGCGGCGAGCTAGATGCTACTACTATTTATAAATTAAAAGAAATTGCTAAAAATATACAAGGTAAGTTACAATCACCTAACGTTAGGTCAATAACTGCAAATATGCAGCGTTTTATTAATATTATAAACATTATAGCTACAAACCCAAATTTTAAAATTGATGAGATTTTTAAAAATATTACTAAAGATGTTGAAGCGTTAGGCAAAGCAGGAGATAAACTTACAGGTACAAATTACGGTTCTCAGGTAGCAGAATTGTTGAGCGGTTATGAAAAGAATAAAGAAGGTAAAGAAGTAACAACTTTTAGAAGTTATTTTAATACAGAAAAAGATCCTAACGTTATTACAGATAAACTTCTTATGTTTTCCGTAAGACCGAATCAAATAGATAGAAATGTTCTCTTAGCATATGTTTCAAATCTGGGCGCAAAATTTAATTCAGAGTATGCAGCAAGAATTGTATCGGCAATGCAAATAGCTGATTATTTTGTTGATGAAGGTTATAGTTATATTGTTTTTTTTACTAGTTTGGGTCAAGAGGACAGGCAAGTTGTTATCGGCGAATTTACTAACGATTATATGGCAAATTTGAAATTATGTCTTGATAATGCATTAGCAATGGAACCCAAAAGATTTTTAGATGTTAAACCTGGAACTGGTGGTACAGCGGGAAGAGGAGGCTTTAGTATTGTTGTATGATTTCTTTTAAAAATTATTTTCTAGTACAAGAAGGCGGCGCTGCAGGTCATATGGCTCACCCGTTTGATTTACAAACTGTTGGTAGAGGTACCGATTTAATTTCTTTTTTTAAAAAAGCGTTTAGTAGCTTAAAGAAAAGCAAAGGTAAAAGAGGTTTTGTAAAATTTGATGGTGTTAATGTTAGTTTAAAATTAGTACAAGATGATGAGGGTAATTATAGATTTGCTCTTGATAGAGGCAGTAATAAGGAGCTTGATATTCAAGGTATAACTGTTGATAATATTGAACAGAGATTTGATGTTAATACAGCAGGAGGCCAAAGCCTTATTAACATAGGAAAGTTTTTATTACCTATTATGGATAGCACCATTCAATTGATTTTACCAGAATTAAAAAAATTAAAAATGACAACTAATGGAAACAGATTTTTAAATACTGAATATATTACTGGCCAAACTAATGTAACAAAATACGAGAGAAACATGATAGTGTTTCACGGTGTAAATGAATTTTATCTAGCTAAAAGTTTGAAACGCGGTTCTGAAAGTAGAGCTTCAAAAGAAACAAATTACAATATAGATGCACTAAATGAAATGGTTAATAAACTTAAACCTGTTTTAAATCAACACGGTTTTGAAGTTTTTGGCCCCACAATGGTAAGTTTAACACAGCAAGTTAATTTTGATAGCATACTCAACCAACCCTTTAAAGTTGTATACTCAGCTAACAATATTGTTACACAACCATTAAATGTATGGTTAAGAAGAGCTACTAATCCGCGAAGCACTAAATTTACAGATAATAATGGTAAAATTATATCTGCAATGAATAAGAATAATTACTTACATGTAATAAATGGTAATCCTGTAGATTTAATAACGCTTGACAAGAAAAATCAAAAATTGATTGTAGATGGTGCAGTATTGTATCACGCTACTCGTCTATTAGGAAGCGCTATATTACAAGCTCTTAATTCATCTGCAGGCGAACTAACAAATCATGAAGGTATTGTGCTTAGAGACCCAACAATATCAACAGTCCCCGTAAAAATCACGGGTGAGTTTATAGTCACAGGAATGAGCAGCCCCTTCAAAAAATGAAGCCTTTTAAGAGATTTTATAAAATTGTTAATGATCCTGCAAGCATTAATAACACTACAACTAAACAAGTTAGCTACAGATATACCCCAACAGACTATGCTAATTCTAATGGCAATAGCTTAGCCAATGCGGTGGGTACAGAATCTGAAGAAAAAATAGAAAAAATAAAAGATTTAAAGAAAAAAATAAATGATAAATAAATATAATGCAATCCGCACAGCTATTATTAGAAGATAGAATTTCAGTTGAAACTGCATTATCTAAAAACGGCAAAAACGTTCTTTATGTGCCTAAAATTCAACACCTCTATGTACCGGGTAGTGAATCTACTGATTTAATTTCTCTGCGTTTTGGTAAAGAAGAAAAAATATTCGAAAACATAGGGACGCCTGCTTTACCTAAAATTTCTTTTACTTTAAGTAAAGAAGGTAGAAAAATAAATGTAATTGCAGAAGTTTTTGAAAATTCTAAAAAAACCGAACTGTTTATTGACAAAAAATGCTTAGCATCTTTTGTACCTTTAATAGAGGAAAAACCTATTTTAGCGTGGAATAACAAAAACATAAATACAAAAGAAAAAATTTCTAAAGATGTTGTTGATATTATTTTCGAAAACCAGGATAGAACAAAGCTTAGGCTACCAGAACATCATTTTAAGAATTTTGAAAATAGTAAAAAGCTTATTAAGAAAATTAAAGAGGAAAGTAAGCAAATTTATAAAGTCAAATCTATCGAGATGCGCAAAAAGCAAGTTATTGAAAAACGAGACACATACAATTATCTCTTGCCCATCGAAGAAAGAAAAGTTGAAAAACTTAGTTATGTGGAAATTTTCAAGAAGGAGCAAGCACTTAAAAAGCTCATTGAAAATAGAATTGCAGTAAGAGTTGATGCACTTCAGAAATTATTTGATAATTCTAAAAATAGGATTAGCTGTTTAATAGATAACAAAAATAAAGTTTTAGAAATTAAACATGTAGGGTATGATTCTATATTTCATTTTTTTGAAGGCATAATTACTGGCAACCCTGTAATAGAGAGAAATAGTGTTTCAGTTACTCTCGAGGTTACTGGTAAAGAACACAAATACTTAAAGCGAATTGAAATTGATAGTAAGACTGGTAAAGTTTTGGGTGAGGAAGTTTTATCTGTTTATGACGAATCACCAATTGGTGCGGTTAAGACAGAAGCTTTTTATAGCTCACCCTCCATATCGAAGCAATACAATGTATCGGTAGATTACAAAAAACGATCAATAAGAGTATTTGATATTTTAGAAAAACGAGTTGTCGATATACCTTGGCAGAGTAATGAAATTTTAACATATCAACCTTATTTTAATAAAAATACTCTTGTTATTAATATTGCAAAGTATTCAGATATTAGGGAATCAACTAATAGCAAAGGTTATATTTACGAAACTCGAACTTATGAACCACCTTCATTTGATAGACCTAATATAAGAGTAAGCACTATTATTGAACAATTTCAATATTTTCAAAATGAGAAAAAATACAGAGCAGAAGATTACAGAGAGGGTTCAGATACGGGTGGTGATTTCCAGAAAGTTCAAGAATATCCATTTATGTTGCAAATTGATGCAAATTTAGCTGAATCAACATATATAAGCTTGATAGCGGCTGATGAAGTAACGGGCATTGCTCAACCTATTACACGCATACAACCTTTAGGCTCTATACAGCCTGATGATAGTCTGCCTGGCACGCTTTTAAATCCTCCTAGCGGGTATGTGAATCCTCCTGTTACACCTGATATTAATATTGTACCTTGTTATACCCCGTCACCCACACCAACCATTCCAGGGCCTACACCTACACCTACACCTACACCTACTAATTTACCGCATGTACATGTTACATTAAATAATCAAAATGTATTTGTAAATTATACTAATTTCAATCTTTATATTGGTCACAATATAACTACATTTAACTTAATTTTTGATTTGTTTAGATCTATCAAGATAAAGAATAATTATGATTTCTTAAGTCTTAATAATTGCAATTTATCTGGGTATAATTTTACAAAAACAAATATGTTACCTAATCCAGTTAATATCACTAATAGTAGTGTTATTTCTACCGATCTTGGTATGTCCTTTACTCTTTCGTATGTAAGTACTAGTTCGCCGCAATTATTCTCGAGCTTAGCCAATTTAAGTATAATCTAATGCTTAGTGGTGTTTATTTATATAAACTAATTTAGTTATTTGCAGCAAAAAATATAAATAATTTAAATGTCCTGGGTAAACTTTACATCTTTTCAATTTAATTCGGCAACAAATCCTACTGATTACTTGGTTGGGTATATAGGTTCCCGGGAACAAAGATATCCTGTTTTTGCATTAAAAAACGGCTTAAGCGCAGGGGAATTTCCTGTTGATAGTTTATATGTAAAATGTGACGCAAATATACAAGGCAATACAACTATAGTTGGTAATTTAACAGTGTTAGGTTCAGAAACTGTAATTGATACTTATGTAACTGTATATTCAGCATTAAGTGTGATAAAATCTGGCCCGGGTGTAGCTGCTACTTTTGTTGGCAACGAGCTTGATCCAACAATTTTGCTAGTAGGTGGTTTAAGCGGAAACAAAACATTATCAGCAAATGATGCTAACTTATATAATCTTTTAGTCAAAAACGATATAAGCGCAAATCATAACTTTTTTGCAAATGAAGGGGAATTAGAAAAATTATCGATTAACAATTTAATAAGTGCGGTTTCGACTGATGTTAAGGTTACTGTTAATGGTGCAATAAGTGCTAGCGGTAACATTTATAGTAACGACACATTTTCTACATCAAATACTGTATACGGCCCAGTAAGTGCGCAAGGTAATCTAAACGCAAACGATGCTTATATTACTTCTGCTACTGTATACGGACCGGTAAGTGCACAAAGCAACGTTACTGGTAATGATTCATACTTTACATCTTCAACTATTTATGGTGCGGTAAGTGCACAAGGTAATCTAAACGCGAATGATGCTTATATTACTTCTGCTACTGTATACGGCCCAGTAAGTGCGCAAGGTAATCTAAACGCAAACGATGCTTATATTACTTCTGCTACTGTATACGGACCGGTAAGTGCACAAAGCAATCTCAACGCAAACGATGCTTATATTACTTCTGCTACTGTATACGGCCCAGTAAGTGCACAAGGTAATCTAAACGCGAATGACGCTACATTTACATCAACAACAGTTTATGGCTCAATAAGTGCCAGAGATGATATAACAGCGAATAGAGGGTATTTTCAAGAATTAGATGTAGATGATTTTGTAATGCAGTACTTAACAATTGAAGGTCCAGTAAGTGCTGCGGGTAACGTTACTGGTAATGATTCATACTTTACATCTTCAACTGTTTACGGCCCAGTAAGTGCGCAAAGCAATCTAAACGCAAACGATGCTTTTATTACATCTGCTACCGTTTATGGTTCAATAAGTGCAGAAGGAAACCTAAATGTTAATAATTCGTATGCAGAAAACTTAACAGTTAATAATCTTGTACCAGCTGTCGCCACAGATGTTAAGGTTACTGTTGATGGTGCACTTAGTGCTAGTGGAAATATTATTGCAAATGATTTAACATTTACATCCGCAACTATTAATGGCCCTGTTAGTGCAAGCGGTAATGTAACTGGTAATGACTCATTCTTTACATCCTCAACCATATATGGGCCTATAAGTGCGAGAGATAATATAACAGGGAATGATGCTTTTATTACTTCTGCAACAATATACGGTTCAATAAGTGCTGAAAAAGATCTTAATGTAAACGATGCTAAAGCTGAAGTTTTAACAATTAACAATCTGGTACCGTCTGTTGCAACAGATGTTAAGATTACAGTTAATGGTGCAATAAGTGCTAGCGGTAACGTATATAGTAACGATACATTTTCAACATCAAATACTGTTTATGGCTCGATAAGTGCCAGAGATGATATAACAGCGAATAGAGGGTATTTTCAAGAGCTTGATGTAGACGATTTCGTAATGCAGTATTTGACAATTGAAGGTCCAGTAAGTGCTGCGGGTAACGTTACTGGTAATGATGCTTATGTTACATCTGCTACTGTATATGGCCCGGTTAGTGCAGAAGGAAACCTAAATGCTAATAATTCGTATGTAGAGAACTTAACAGTTAATAATCTTGTACCAGCAGTAGCAACAGATGTTAAGGTTACTGTTGATGGTGCACTAAGCGCATCCGGTAACATCTATAGTAACGATACATTTTCAACATCAAATACAGTTTACGGTTCAATAAGCGCTCAAGGCGATATTACTGGCAATAATACTTTCTTTAAATCCGCTACAATTTATGGCTCAATAAGCGCGCGCGACAATTTAAACATTAATAATATTAATGGTGCTTTTACAACAATAAAAGATGTAACGCTTACCCAAGCAAATGTTCAAGTACCGTACGGCGTAAATGACACTTCAGGTGAATATTTAATTATTAATATTAATGGTAGTGATAGAGCAATAAGATTGTGGGACTTTGTTCCTGTTACACCTTCTCCTACACCTACACGGCCAGCAACACCAACAGTAACACCAACATATACCTTAACACCAACAGTAACACCAACACATACCTTAACACCAACAGTAACACCTTCTCTTACTCAAACATACACACCAAGTATTACACCTACGTATACTCACACTCTTACACCAACTGTAACACCCACACATACCTCAACACCAACCCCAACACCTATACCAAATGTATTCTGCGTAGTTGGTGCGCAAATAGGCTTATTTAACGGTGATTATTCACTAGTAACAGGCTCAAGCTATTATGTCTATGAGGGTCCATTAACACCCGGGGTATCTGGTGTTTATGCTTATTATCCAATAACATCACCAGAGAGCGCATGGGAGTTTTATATCTATGAAGATGTTGCTCCATTCAGAACTGATAGTGTTTATGTAAATACAACGAGCGGCAAATTCATACCTACAACTGGTTGGACTGCTACTAACATAAATGCAGCTCCAGCTCCTGTTGTAGCTTACGGTGTTTGTCCTTAATAGTTGATTTTTAATATATATTTTTTATACTACTATTATGGAGCATACTAAAGATGTTGTAACATGGGGAGGTGTAACATCTCTTTGTAATAAAATTGTCAAACAATTAAAAGACAAATACCCTGATATTTTTGATTACAAGATTTTTGGCTTAAGTCGCGGTGGCTTGATACCATCCATTATAATTAGTAATATTCTGAATATAAGGAAAGTTTATTCAATAGGTATTAAATCATATGAAGATACTGCAAAAGGTGAATTTGAACTTTATCAAATTCCAGAATTAGAAGATATAGATAAAGTTTTAGTAATAGATGATATTTCTGATACAGGTGATAGTTTGAGAGCTGTTAAAGATATTATGCAATCTAAAGATATAATAACTGTATCATTACATATTAAAAAAGAATCTAAATTTATTCCAAATGTATATGGCAAACAAGTTAATAATAATGTATGGGTTGTATATCCTTGGGAATCAATATAATTTTTTTTATTGATCTAGTAGCAAAATTCATTTATTATAATAAATACTATGGTAGTAACAAATACCTCGGCTTATTATAGCCAGCCGTAATTACGGCTTTTTTATAAAATATGAAAAAAATAATTTATACGCTAGTTTTATTTTTATGCTTGGTAGGGAAATTTAGCCTATCTGCACAGTTAATTTTGCCACAAAATAAGATTATTCCAAATTTGACTGATAAAGAATATCAGTTATTTTTAGGTGATGTAAAAAAGTTTACACGTAGTTATAGTAGTGGGTTATGTGCGAAGTTTGCCACAGCAATTCTACACAATATATCAAAAAGAAATCATTCAGCTTTTCCTTATCTTGAATTAAGAGAAGGTAGATTAATACAACACCGTCAAGGAAGAAATACATACCCATTAACCACAGCTAGCACTGGTATTATATATGCTAAAAACTATAAGCATTTTTTTGAAAAACAAAATGATTTTATTAAGATTAAAAAATCGGATGTTTATAAGATTTCTGAAAAAACTATAATCATAGCTGTGTATCAACCTAAATTAAGAAATAGACCGGGTCATATTGAAGTTTTATTCAAACGTAATAACAGATTATTGGCAGCATCTGACAAGCTTGGTAAACCGTTGTTTAATTATAAAAGTCAATACAGTTCAGTAGATTTCTATTATCCAATAAGAGAGAGTTAAAATGCGCAAGTGTTTAATATTATTACCTTTTGTGCTTTTTTATTATGTATATAAGAACTGTAACGATCTTCATACAAATAACTATAGCTTGTTTAACACAAAATGCTTAGACTTACTTACAGAAAAATTTGTTAAAAAAACAGTAGTAGAGAAAAGAATAAAAGTAAGACTTACTGTTTATTGGGCGCGTGGCGGTGACACAGATACTGATTCTGCTAAACGCAAAAGCTCTTCCGGCCGGAAATTAAATGAGGGTATAAGTGTTGCGGTTGACCCAAAATTAATACCTTACCATAAAAGATTATACATTCCAAATCTAGGGTTAAGAGTTGCCCATGATACAGGCACTGCAGTTAAAACCCGTAAAGCATCTAACGGTAAATTACCTGTAATTGATGTATTCTTTCTCAATAAAAAAGATGCATTACGTTTTGCATATAATAATCCTAAGATTGTTACGGTGAATGTTTATAAATATTAATGTGCTATTTAATAGAAAATATATTGAAATTTTAGAGGGATTAGATCTACCCCCTCCACCACCCGGAATATATCAAAAAGCACCCGATAAGGCTATAGATTACCAAGAGCTGTACGAATTAATAAAAGATCACGAAGGGTATAGAACTAGAGTATATAAGGATACCATGGGCATCCCGACGATTGGGGTCGGATTTAATTTAACAAGACCGGATGCGAGAAAACTTATTACTAGTGTTGGTGCTAATTTTAATAATATATTACTAGGTAAGGAAGAGCTTACAGATAAACAGATAAGAGATTTGTATGATGTTTGTATAAGAATTGCAATAAAAGATGCGCAAAATTTTATGCCAGAGTTAATTAATCAACCAAAAAATATAAAACTTGCAATAGTAGACATGTCATTCAATTTAGGGTTTAATAGACTTAGTAAATTTAAGAATACAAAAAATTTAATTATTGCGGGTAGGTATAACGATGCTGCTAACGAATTAATGAATAGTAAGTGGGCCGGTCAAGTAAAACGTAGAGCTAACAATATTGCAAAATTAATAGTTACTGCTTAATTTTTTTTTTTATTTTTGTTTTAATCTTACTGGAAGGGAATTTTAAAATTAATGTACTATCCGAAGAAGGAAAAGTTTTTCCTGGATCGACCTGAGTCATCCCTATATCGGTCCCGCGAATTGCTTTTTTATCAGGATAATATAATGTGTTGTTACCAAAATTAGAAAATTTACCTATACTTTCAAAAATTTTTTTAACTAAATTATTAAAATTATTTTTGTTCATTCTTTAATATATTAATTTCTTCTTTTAATTCTTTAATACAATTTACAAGTAATGGAATTATTTTAATATAATTTACGCCTAAATAACCATCTTCTCGCCTTGTAACTGCTTCTGGTAAAATATTTTGCACGTCTTGCGCAATAAGCCCAACATCGTGCCCGTCTAGATAATGACCTTCCTGCCAATCAAACTCAACCCCTTCAATTGAATCTATTTTAGATAAATTATTCTCTAATTTTTTAATATTTGTTTTAAGATTTTTATCTGAAGAATAAAATGCAATTACATCGCCTCCAGCTCTTACAAACCCGGTTGCGCCAATATTACCAGCAACATCTAGCGCTAGAGGCGCAACTCCCACATTACTAATGGTAACTTTTCTTTTTAATTTTATTACATCATCATCAGTTACATCTATCAACCCGCTATTGTAACTTATGTTTATAACAGAGGGAGTACCGAGAGAGATAGAACCCGTAATACCATTAGATACATTTAATGTACCAATACCCCCACCATATTGAACTATAGTTGAGAAATCTATAGGACCCATTGTGTTACTAAACATACCTAACACTTTACCGTTTGACATGTTAATGTTTTGTATGGGCGCTGAAAAGCTATTAACATTGCCTAGGATTGAAAATGGTGATATAGAGCCAAGATAACTTACTGGCACGGACCCCGGTTTTAATCTTAATGCATTAGAATCTATTTCTATAGTATTATTATCAGTATTTACTTTAATAGAAGTACCGGCTCCACCCACCAAGCCATTACCAACAACGCTTGAATTAATATGTATTGGCTGTACCCCGTAATTTTTTATTTGTAATGCAGAAGATGTATTAAACTCTACAGTACTATTGTCAACCTTAACAATAAAATCTACAGCGCCCCAGCTTTGTTGTAATGAACCGCTATTGCCTGATAGAAAGAATAATTGATTTGAAACATCATCATAAACTATATCGCCTAATTCAGCTCCACTTAATGTTTGAAAATTGAGAGTATTAAAGTTTTTGAATCCATAATTCTTATTACCTATTACATAACCTCCAGACGCAATACCATCACCTACATATAATCTCCTTGTATCTGTATACCAACCAGGCTCACCTTCATTTAAAATAACTGATTTACCTGTAGTTCTTAATCCCCGTCTAAAAACGATCTTAGTAATAGTTTGTGGCATATTATTATTTATAATGTATTATTAAAATTACATGAAAACTATGTCCGTTACCTGTATTATTAGTGGCAAGAAAAACCTATTTAACACTGAATATTACAATAATAAAGCTGAAAAATTTAATGGCAGTGATAATTTACAGAAATACTACATTACTTCTGATGTAAAGAGATTGGTTGAAAAGGGGCTAGCGGTGCCAGAGATAAGGAAAATATTAGGAATTTCATCGAATATAGACATAGATAACGACTATTTTAATAGTATTAAAAAATACAATAATATTGAAAATAGAATAAATAATTTTGTACCTCTAAGTGTTGTTTCTTGTTTTGAGACAGATGAAGAGGTAAAGAAATTTTTAAATTTATTATGAATAAACAATACCTAGCTGTTTTAGATAGTTCATCTAAATTAGTAGTTATTGATGCAACAACAGGTATACGTATTAACTATATCAATGTTGGTTATAATATTATAAATGGCCCTATAATTACTGGTGATAAATGCACGGTTATACTGCAAAAAACTACAGGAGCAAAATTTGGTAGGATTTATAAACTTCCCTCTGGTTCACTTATTAATCAGTTTCAAATTTAATAAATAAATATGTGGATACTAACAGTTTTAGTAGTTTAATTTCGCACATAGAACAGAATGTTGAAAGAGTTCAGTCTGAAGTAAATGAACTTTACAAGACTGTCTACAAGGGTAATGGTTCGCCTTCTCTAGTTTCACAGACTGTAAAATTGGAAGAAAAGATAGCACATGTCGAGACTAATCTAAATCACAAGCTCGATAATATTACTGCTATAGTAAACGAAAAATTTTCTAATTTATCAAACCAAATTTCTTATGAATTTGAGCACAAGAAAATGAAGGTTGAGGGATCTTGGAAGATTAAAGTAGCCATAATATCTTCAATATTTGCTTTAGCTGCATCAGTATTACCTACAGTAATAAATTTTTTTATACTACATAAATGATATAGTTGATATATTACATTAATACGTATAATAGAAACATGTTAAATGTTTTATGTAAAGCTGATACATCTCTTAAAATAGAGGACTATACATTACTTGAATCAATACCTGCAAATACTCTTTTTTATGGTATAATTTTACGCAATGAGCTAGATTCTGTTAAAGTAACAATTAATAAAAAATATTCACCACAAAAATTTTATACAGTAGCGAAGTATAAGGATGGCTACGATATTTTATATTTTTATGGTGCTTTTATACCTATTATGCCTGAGTTTAATAAGTTATTTAGTAGCTTGAATTCTTTTAGTGAAATTGATAGTAATTCGGTAGACAACTATAAAAAGATATTGTCTCTATATAATTTGCATTGTAACGATACATATAGATTTTTTTCATCCGGTATATACCCTATAGATTGTGAATGTAGAGAACAATTATTTCATAGTAAAAATAATTTCCATAATTTTTTTAAGGCAAAAAAAGAGTTGCCGTTTTTTATAACTATAGTTTCACCTGTAATATTATATTTTTCGAATATAGAAAAAAATATATCTGATTTTAAGAAATTTTTAACAATCAATACAAAGTTTTAACTTTGTAAAATAAATACTATATCTGCTATGAAGGTAGTCAAAAGAGATGGGTCGCATGAAAATTTTAATATTGAAAAAATACATAAAATTATTAATTGGTCGATTGAAAATATTGTCGGTGTTAGTTTGTCCGAAATAGAAATAAATGCAAAATTAAATCTGATTGAAAATATTTCAACAAAAGAAATACATAAAGTTTTAATTGAATCTGCTTCGAATTTAATTTCTTTAGAAAAACCAAACTATCAATTCGTTGCTAGTCGTTTATTGAGTTACCAGCTTCGAAAAGATGTTTGGGGTGGCAAAATTCCTCCAAGACTTATCGATGTAATCCATAATGGAATAAAAAATAAAATTTACGATTCCATTATTTTAGAAAAATATTCTGAGTCTGAGATTAATAAGATAGGAGAATTTATTGACCACGAAAGAGACTTTCTATTTACCTATGCAGGGTTAAAGCAATTATGTGACAAATATTTAATTAAAAATAGAGTAACCGATAGGATATATGAGACACCACAATTTGCATATTTGTTAATTTCTATGTATGCCTTTTCAAATTATGAACAAACGACCCGTCAGGAGTATATAAGAAGATTTTATAATGCTATTTCGAGGCATAAAATTAATTTACCTACACCTATAATGGCCGGTGTGCGTACAACTTCCAAGAGTTATGCTAGTTGCTGCCTTATAGGTGTTGATGACAACAAAGAATCAATTACAGCTTCGAGCACAGCCGTTTCAATTGCAACAGCAAATCGCTGCGGTATTGGTATAGATGTTTCACGAATTCGCGCTATAGGCACGCCCGTAAAAAATGGTGAGGTTGTACATACAGGCGTTATACCATTTTTAAAAATTTTTGAAGCTTCTGTTAAAGCATGGCAACAAAATGGGCTAAGAGGTGGATCAGCTACTACAAATATTCAATGGTGGCACTACGAGATTGAAGATATTGTAGTATTAAAAAATAATGCAGGCACAGATGATAATAGAGTTAGAAAGCTTGATTACACTATTGGTATGTCGAAATTATTTTATGATAGAGTTATTAAAAACGAAAATATAACTTTGTTTAGCCCACACGAAGTACCGCATTTATTTGAAGCATGGGGTACATCGAAATTTAATAAAATATACGAAGATTGTGAAGGGGATAGAAAGATAAAGTTTAAGAAAAAAATTTCTGCTAGAAAATTATTTTCGCTTATTGTTAAAGAAAGAGTTGAAACAGGAAGAATTTATATTCTTAACGTTGATACTGCAAATGAACACAGTTCATGGAAAGATAAAATTACAATGTCTAATCTATGCACAGAAGTAATTCACCCTACTATACCTCTTAAGGATTTTAATGACCCTGATGCTGAGATCGGTATGTGTATTTTATCTGCTGTTAACATGTTAGAGATAAAAGATTTTAAAGAATTGGAAAAGATTTGTGATTTAATTGTTAGATTTTTAGATGAAATAATTGACATACAATTTTATTTTAATAAAGCAGCAGAAAACTTTGCCAAAAAAAGAAGAAGCCTAGGTATAGGTATAACTAATTTAGCTGCTTTTTTTGCAAAACATAACGTCAAGTACGGTTCAAAATCTTGTCTTGCTTTACTGGATGAATGGATGGAACATTTTCAATATTACTTGCTTAAATCAAGTTTGACACTTGCAAAAGAAAAAGGCAAATGTGAGAAATTTGATAAAACAAAATATGCGGAGGGGATACTACCAATAGATACATATAAAGACAATGTTGATACCATTTTAAAGAGGCGCCTATCTCTAGATTGGGACTTATTAAGAAAAGAAATTAGAGAATTTGGTTTAAGACATTCCACCCTATCGTCATGTATGCCATGTGAAAGTAGTTCAGTTATTCAATGTTCTACTAACGGTGTAGAGCCAGTCAGATCATTAATAACATACAAAATGTCTAAGATGGGTAAATTACCCGTTCTAGTACCTGGGGTCGGAAAATATAGCGATAACTATGAGCTAGCATTTAATCTAACGGATAACACGGGGATAATTAACGTAAATGCTATTATACAAAAATATATTGATATGGCTATCTCTACAAATCTTTACTATAATTATAGTCATTATTCGAATAATGTTTTACCGGACAGTAAAGTGATGAAAGAACTTGTTCATGCATATAGTATAGGATTAATTTCGTTGTATTATAACAATACTGATGACGGTGACAAAGAACAATCTATTGATGCAGAAAAAGACTGCTCGAGTGGAGCTTGCAAGCTTTAAATATATATTAGGTATATGAAATCGGTTTTAAATATTAAAAATGTTGACTATACAAAACAACCAATATTTTTTGGAGAAGATTTAAATTTGCAACGTTATGATAAATTTAAATATCCTATATTTTTTGAACTGTTTAAAAAACAAGAAGAGTTTTTTTGGTGGCCGCACGAAATTTCTCTACAAAAAGATCGTAACGATTATAAGGAATTAAAAGGAGAACAAAGATTTGTTTTCGATAATAACTTAAAATTTCAAACATTAGGTGATAGTATGTTGTCTCGTTCTATACATTCACTTAAAGATTACGTATCTAACCCAGAACTAGAAATATGTATGAACACGTGGCAGCGTTTTGAAGGCATTCATAGCTACAGTTATTCATATTTACTTAACAATGTACACCCCGATGCATCTGCATTTTTTGATAGTATTATGGAAGATAATGAGATTGTCAAAAGAGCTGAATTAATTAGAAGCAACTTTGACAAAATTTTAGGCAATGATGATAAAAAAGATTTAAAACAAAAAATATTTGATTCTATTTTATCTGTTAATGTTATGGAAGGTTTAGTTTTTTATGTAAGTTTTGCATGCTCGTTTTATTTTGGTTACCGCGGTATAATGGAAGGAAATGCAAAAATTATTAAGTTTATTCAGCGTGATGAGGCGCTTCATTTTGCTACTACACAGAATTTAATTAAAATTCTTAAAGAGGAGGATAAGGAAGGTTTTACATCAACAGTAAAAAAGAGTGAAGATAAAATATATGCTTTTTATGAGCAAGCGGCAAAAAACGAAGTAGAATGGGCGCAATATTTATTTAGTAAAGGTTCGTTGCTTGGGTTAAATGCAGATGTTTTGGGTGGTTATGCAAAATGGCTTTGTGATTCGAGGTTGCGTTCCTTGGGTTATAGGAAGATTTTTAATGAAAAAGAAAATCCTATTGCGGGTTGGTTAAATAGTTATTTAGATAGTAGCAAAGTACAGGTTGCGCCTCAAGAAACAGAAATAAGCGCCTATAAAATTGGTGCAAGAGATACAACTGTTACAGATGATGTTTTTGAAGGAATTAAGTTGTAATGTTTTATAATTATTTTATAAAAGAATTAACTGAAGAGGAATATGCTCTTCTTTATGGTTATACTTTTGCAGTTATTTCTAAATCTTGTAATTTTGAATGTGAACCGAACTATGTTAAGTTTCTTAAACCTCAAGCTGCGCTTAAATATTTAGAAAGAATAAAACCTAAGCTTTTGCCAGAAAAAATAGATGTAGCTGATTCTTTAATTAAAAAAATAAACGAATATCTTAATAATTTATAAATATTAATATGGCACTTATTATATCACCGCTTTTACGTATTCAAAATCAATTACGTATATTTCATTGGCAAACTAATAGTTATGCTGAGCATAAAGCATTTGGTAAAGCTTACGAAAGTCTTGATGAGCTTGTAGATACTTTTGTTGAATCATATTTTGGTAAATATGGAAAAGTTAAAGCAAAATTAAGTTATAATATTGTTTTAGAAAATTACGGTTCAGAACTAACTTTGTTTGTAGATGAAAGTATAGGCATAATAAAAGCATTAGGAAGTGAGTTAGATGTAGATAAAGATTCAGAGCTACTTAATATAGTTGATGAAATGCTTGCCGAGTTAGACAAATTAAAGTATCTTTTAACGTTAAAATAAGCTTGAGTTTTAAATAAAAACGTTTATTATTTTATTCCGCCGGTGTAGCTCAGTGGTAGAGCAGCGGTTTTGTAAACCGCGGGTCGTCGGTTCAATCCCGACCTCCGGCTCATATTTATGAATGTATTGAATACACATTGTGTTTTAAAGCTTAATAAAAATTGGCAGCCATTCTTTGTTGAAACCGGTATTAATGCTTTAATTGATTTATATAAAAGTACTGTTAAGGCATTGTATATAGAATATGATTTAAATGAAGCCCCTAGCAATATTATACCAATGCAATGGAAAGATTGGGTAAAGCTTCCAGTTTCTAAAGAACATTATTCAGTAGGTACCACTGGTGGAAGATTTAGAATACCAACAGTAGTAATTTGTGAAAATTATGGAAAAATTCCGTTTAAAAGAAAAAAGTTAAACAAGCAAACTCTTTATGAAAGAGATGGTGGTATTTGTCAGTATTCTGGTAGAAGATTATCATATAGAAATGCAACAATTGATCATATCTTACCGCGCTCACGTGGGGGTATACATGCTTGGGACAATGTTGTAATTTCACATAGAGATGTTAATCATAAGAAAGGAAGTATGACTTTGGAAGAAAGCGGGTTAAAATTACTAAAGAAACCTAAAGAACCAGTGCCTGTACCCGCCGCTTTTTTGCTTAAAAATGAATTTAAAGTAAGAGATTGGAATTATTTTCTATTATCTAATAGTCAAATTAATAAATAATTTAATGGCTATTCAGTATATAAAGGTAGATAATATTCAGACGAGAATAATGCAAAGCTTTGTCAACTTGACAAAAGATCAACCCACAAAATACCCCGCGCTTTCCACAATTCAAATTTCACAACCGGAAAACCTACAAACAGGTACAGCGGTGCCCGCATTAACAGTTGTACAAATATATGATCAGTGGGCATTTAGAGTTGCATCATTATCTGCAGATAGTTTACAATCGGTATTACTTGGTTCATAATTAATTGCAAATTTTATAAATTATACTACTATACTATAATACTAGCGGTATTAGTTTAGTGGTAAAACAGGTGCTTGCCAAGCATCGGATGACAGTTCGATTCTGTCATACCGCATATGGACAGATGGCTGAGTTGGTCTAAGGCGCCCGACTTGAAATCGGGAGAGGGTAAAACCTCCGTGGGTTCGAATCCTACTCTGTCCGGATTTTGGTCTGTTAGCTCAACTGGTTAGAGCACCGCCCTGTCACGGCGGGGGTTGTGGGTTCGAACCCCATACGGACCGTGTTTGCCAGGTGGTGCAATTGGTAGCACAGCAGACTTTGGATCTGCGTGTTCTAGGTTCGAGTCCTAGCCTGGCAGAAATAACTTGTTTATTTCTTAAATTCAAGTATAATTATCTTACAGGCGATTAGCTCAGTGGTAGAGCTTCTCCTTTACACGGAGGGGGCCGGGGGTTCGAATCCCTCATCGCCTACCATTGCGGGGTAGAGAAGAGGTTAACTCACCTGGCTCATAACCAGGAGATCGTTGGTTCAAATCCAACCCCCGCGAGATGGCCTTGTCGTCTAAGGGTTAGGATAAGCGACTTTCACTCGCTTGATACGGGTTCGAATCCCGTCGGGGCTAATTATTTCTTTTTAATAGGTTCCGGCGGAACTCTTAACTCACCAATTTGCTTAAAAGGTATTTCACGACCAACAGCATCTAATACAGGTTGCCCATCTACATAACCAATCATTTTTTTACCGACAGTCATTACAGGGGTTACTCTTTTATCACCAAGATATCTATATCTGTGTATACAGGTTTTATGCCCTGTTCTAGCCGATGGTCTTGCTGCTGCCATGCTAATATGTATCTGTGTTTTTTATTTTATCTACTAATAAAATGGAAAGTAATTTATTTTTTTTGGTGATTGATAGCCTAAACTACTAAATCTATAAAAATAATTTTTTATGTCATAATCAAACATTATATAACTAGATCCTAAAAGTATTTGCGTTTCATTAGAGTTATTTGTTAAGGATATTTTTACACTATTATAAAAAACTAAATTTCTTTCTTTATCATTTAAGATCTTAATATCATTGTTAGATTTAAAGATAAGTTCACCATCAGTTAAAAGAAACGCTCTTGTAAAAATATATGGTTGCTGGTTTTTACGTAACGGATCTATATTCAAAGTTTTTCCTGGCTTAAGAAATGTAAATGCAAAACCATACCTTAATGGTGAATAAGTTAGGTTGTTTGTTATATAAAAATATTTTTCAAAATCTACACAATCTTCCCAAAAATAAATTAAACCATTATTTTTTCTCATGTAATGGTTAGGTCTTAATGAATTTGTCGCGTTTAGTGCAAGAAATAAATGTTTGCATTTTACTTTTGTTTTGGCATCATAAAGCCACAAATTAAAATCATCTTTTGATTCTTTATATATTTTACTGCCACATCTTACATCATTAAAATCAGTATCATCATCCCATATATGATAAACTCTTAATAAACTATCAGAATTTTTTAAAAAAAAATTTAATTCATTTTTAATTTGATCTATGTTATTAACAAGATCTTTAAAGTATGTTTTTACTTCTTGTGAATAATATTCAGGTTTCATTTATTTTTATATCATAATTAATTGGCTCAAAGCCATCTTGACCAAATAATTTTTTTTGACTTAATTTTTTTATATCTTTAAAAAAATCATGTTTACTAAAAATATTTCTTCCTTCAGGTAGATTTTTTTGGTGTACTATATAATCTTCAAAATCCCAGAAAAATTTTTTTATTTTTACAGAATTTTTTACTTTAAAAGAGTTGTCGTGATGCAAATTGATATCCGAACCATTTAAATCAGGTATGGTTATATTATTAAAAATGTTTAATGGTAAAAATGTTATAGTTCTATAATTAAAAAATAGTAACCGATTTAATGCTTTGAATCTTATATTTTCAAAATAAGATTCATATTCACTAGTTAACTCACCGTTTATTAATTCTTTTTCTTTAGATAAATAAACCGTATTGCAATAAATTTGTGAATGTTTTGGCAGATTGTTAATTAGTTCTTTATCTGGGTTAATAACCCATAGGAATAAATTTGGTATATTAATTATGTATTTAGCAGTGTCTTTATCAACAACGCTAAAATTAATTTCATTAAAATACATATTTTTTTATTTTACTTGAATTATGTTTTTTTTCCAATATATTATAAATATTTGCTCGGTAGCTCAGCGGTAGAGCGGTCGGCTGTTAACCGATTGGTCGTAGGTTCGATCCCTACTCGAGCAGTTCTTTTACAGTTTTACGTCGGGCATTAGCACAGCCTGGTAGTGCGCTAGCTTTGGGAGCTAGATGTCGCAGGTTCGAATCCTGCATGCCCGATGCCAATTGGCTGGGTAGACGGCGAAGTTGGAGGGTCGCATCAGACTGTAAATCTGAAAACTTAACGGTTCTAGTTGGTTCGAATCCATCTCTACCCACTTTCGTCGTATGGTGGAACGGCAGACACGCTAGCCTTAGGAGCTAGTGCCGAGAGGCATGTAGGTTCAAGTCCTACTACGACGATTTACAGCCGCTTAGCTCAGATGGTTAGAGCAGCGTCTTGATAAGGCGCGGGTCGTTGGTTCGACTCCAACAGTGGCTAATAGATGGGGGTGTAGCTCATCTGGTAGAGCGGGACCTTTGCAAGGTCTAGGTAGCGGGTTCGAGTCCTGTCGCCTCCATTTGCTTAAAATAAAATCTATATAAATAATTTCAATGAATGAAAGAATAAATAATTTTATGAAAGATTGTATGTGGGTAAGAGCTGCATTATATTTTTTAATAGCCTCTATCCCAGCATTAATGGTAGATTTAGGACAATATAAAAGTTTTTCCGAAATATCTGATATCACATTAGCTGTAATAATGTGTAATTTTGCTTTACAAGGACTTATTGCAGTCAGAGCATTTATTGATCAATCTATAAGTAGAACGCAAAAAGACAAAAATGATAAAAAGGTAGAATTACTTAACGAAAACACTAAGTAATTATATATGAATAAAACTATTCTTTCTTTATCTTTAGCATCTTTTTTATTAGTTGGGTGCGCAACTAACAATACAAATAATGGCGGCAGTGATGTAGGTGGTACTACACCAAAGCAGGCTGTTGAAAATGCATTGCCTTATATTGCGCCTGCAGTAACTCTTGCTTGTACTGTTGTTCTAGAGCAAGCAGTATCAGCTGAAGATAGGGTTGAAAAAGCTAAAATGATCAATCATGTTACCACTATTGTTGAAAGCTTAACTCGCGGATCAACTCCTACGCCCGATCAGCTACAGAAAGCATTAATGGATTATTTGCCCGCTGAAAAGACCCATTGGGCAAAATATATTACTGTTGTAAAGGATATATATGCAGCGCAATTTGCAAAGCTTGATGGTGATGCAAAGTTAGGTGTAGATGTATTAAATGCCATAGCCAAGGGTTGTAAGACTGCAACCGACGAATACGTAGAATAACATGCCTGGCATTGCTGAAGCAATTATTGGCGCCATCTCAGGGATGTTTCAAGCTATAAATAATCTCTTTGGTCATAAAAATACTAAAGAGATGAAAGAGCGGCAACTTCAACAAAAAGAAGCAAATCATCAAAATGAGCTTGAAAAAGCTATAAAGGAAAAAAATCTTGAAAAAATTCGTCAGTTACTTTCTGAGTAGTATTATATTAGTGGGCTGTACAACCATTACACCGGATAAAGTAATAGACAATACAGCATCGTTTGATTCTACAACACCAGTAAATTATGATAATTTAAATTCTGGGATAATTGGGTTTACTGAAGATGGTAGCGGTATTATAACATCATTTGGTGTAGAACGTTATAATAACCTTATTAAACAATATAAAATACGTTTTAAAACGTTTAAAGGGGTAGATCTTGAAGAGAATGATGGGATATCAAATTACGTAGATAAACACGGGAATGTATTATTTAAAATTAATGCACAACACTTTGTATATTTTGGTGTTTTAAACTCTTGGCGAAAAGATGGCGTAGAGCCTGATTCGTTATGGGATAAAGCAAAACAATTAGTAAAATAATTTATGGGATGGAGTTCTAGAGATAATAATTTAAGACGCAGAGTTAATCCTGATTCCTCTAAACCAAAGGATGTACCCACGCCTTCAAAACCAACAAGTACCCCAGAATCAAAAAAACCTTCTATTTTTTCCCTTGAAAATAAACCTATTGATTTGAGTGGTATTGATGAAAGAAGTGCAAAAAATGTTGCAACACTTCATCACAAAGTACAGCAGTTGTTTAGAAATTGGATCGCAGAGTGTCAAGTTTTAGCAAAGGTATATGGTTATGAATATAAAGCTATCTCTGGCAATAGAACTTGGGATGAACAAGCAAAATTATATTCACAAGGTAGAACTACTGCAGGTAAAATAGTAACCAATGCACGGCCTGGTTATAGTAATCATAACTTTGGGCTTGCTGTAGATATGGGGGTGTTTAAAGATGGCAAATATTTAGATGCAGCAAGACCTTCGGAATCTGAAGCCTTTCATAGAAAGGCAGCTGACATTGCTAAAAAATACGATATTGAATGGGGTGGTGACTGGAAAACGTTTAAGGATTTTCCACATTTTGAGTATAAAATAGGTAAAACATTAGCACAGATGAGAGATTTAATTAAAGAAGGTAAGGATATATTTGTATGAGAATCAAACACGAAATTTTTAAATATGATAACGAGAAACCACCTTTTAAAATAGGTTTGTATGTACCTGGTATTAAATTTAGTTTTAAAGAGATGTACGATGAGATAGATTTAGTTGTAGAGCTTCCTACAGTATTAGAGGCTTGCAAGTATGAATATGGGTATACATTTACATTAAAAATACTAGGGTTTGGATTTGATATTTGGTTGGGATGGAATATTTAAGCAAGATTTAAAGACATATATATTATTTGTGTTGCTTTAATTTATTATGCCTATATACTATATATAGTTATTTGACAACTGGGGGCGTTACGGAATCGATTGAATAGTGGAGTTTATGTGTGCAAGTACCGGGGCATGCCGGTTTATCAATAGCAAACATATTAAATGCCGAAGATAACTTCGACATGGCTATGAGTCTCGAAGAAGCTGATGCAATTCTTGCTCAGCATGGCTTTGAAGATTCAGAAGCCGAACTCGAGCTAGTTTAACTGCTCGATCGTCTTATTGTAGAGTGGAGCTGGTAAGATAAGGCGTGTTACAAGTTCCTGACCTGACGTGTTTGGGTAATTGGTTATCAGGCGTATAGAATTACCATATATAATACAGTTAGCTTAGTTAGATGTATTATGAATTAAAACTAAGATAAACTTGTAGTACATATAAGTGAAATTTTTCAAGACGTGGGTTCAACTCCCACCGCCTCCAGGTTTTACTTGCATAAAATAAACAAATAGCTAACATTAAAAAATGCAAACGTTCTTACCATATAAAGATTTTTATAATAGCGGTAAAATTTTGGATAACAAAAGACTGGGCAAACAACGCGTGGAAGTTTTGCAAATGTTAAACAAAATACATGGTGTTACAAAAGGAAGAGGCTGGACTAACCACCCTTGTACAAGGATGTGGAGTGAAACCCCAAATGCATTGGTTGAATATGGGTTACAAATTTGTACAGCATGGTTAGATAGAGGGTATAAAGATACTTGTTATGAAAAAATAAAAATACATTTTAAACCAAATTTAACAAAAAAAATGCCAGATTGGTTAGGTCGAGAAGATTTACATATTTCTCATAAAAGTAAACTTATACAAAAAAACAGAGAATTTTATAAACAAATTTGGCCTGATGTACCGGAAAATCTTGAATATGTATGGCCTAAATAATTATGTAGTGAATACGACTTCATGTTCGCTAACTGCTACAGATATTTATAAAAGGTTTCTTGCAGAAAGAAATTGTATACTTGAGAATAAATGGTATATGTCTGAGCGGGAAGGTAGAGATGTTGGGTTTGAGAGGGCTTTATTAGATTGGGTAGTTAATCATAGATCTAAGTGGGTAGATAAATTAAAAAGTTTTATTTTTTAGTATTGTTGACTGAGCCTGGCGAAGCTCTACTGCCCGAGTTGTTGTTTAAAATTTTTGCTTTAGTCCTAACGTCATTATGGCTATCCACTACAGTCATCGGAATACTCTTTACTGTATGGCTATGTGCATATATAATCACGCAATCGGGATCTGATTGTTGTACAGCGCTTCTTGAAAATACAGGCGCAGGTGGGCCACCCGGGCCACCAGTGGAAGATGAGAATACCGGGAGCATAGCTCCATTTTCAGGATTTAAGCAATAACCTATAATTTCGCCTCCCGCTATACCCATGAATCCAATTATTTTTGGTAAAGTATTATTTGTTGTGCCCGTTGCAGTTACTCTATTTGTTTCTGAAATTTCAGCAGGGCAAGTTATATGATTTACAAATAATTCCCCTTCAACATGCATACCACCGCCCACAACAACGTTACTGGTTACACCTAAATTGCTATCTACTACCACTTGTTGGTTATTTCTTTGTTTTAAATTAACAATATCAGCTATTAGCTGTAATTTTTGACCACCGTCTATGCATACTTCATTTTCACTTGAAATGTTTATTTGCTGACCAGCTATATTTGTAATTGTACCACTTATATTAACTGGACCATAACTTTTAAAATTAATACCACCAGAACCAACCATAACGTTATATCTATTTCCTATTGTCATTGTATAGGTACCGCCCGGTAGATCATCTACATGAACATACTCTACAATAGGGCTAGGCTGCTGTGAATTAAATACACCTTCTTTATGTACAATAACTGCATTTACACTCATTTTTCCGAGCTTATCAATTCTTGTAGATGGTAAATCATTTATATCTAAGCCGATAGTTTCTATTTTATTTTTTGTAATGTTAATTATTTCGCTACCACCTAGCCCCATTTGTTTTTCTAGCTCTGTAAATTTTTCTAAATTTTCTTCAATATATTTAGGTATTTCATTCTTTATAGTTTCAGTATCAAAGTTACCATCTTGTGAGCTAGGACTTAACCCCGTACCGTTACATACAGGGCAAGTTTCACCAAAAATTTTTCCATTACCATTGAATAGACCTAGCTTAGCTGCAGGTTGCAGCCCTAAAGGCTCTATTACACTTTGACCGTTATTCGCCCAAGGAGAATTAATTAAAGAGGTTGCTTCACCTGTTTTTGCAAATTTAAATATATTGTTTAATTTCCAATAATTAGTTTTGTTATTTGAGCAAACAGGACATTTTGCTGCTGTTCCAGACTTTGTTTGTCTCTTTGAAGTAAAGTTTATAAATCCTTTCGAGTATGTGGTTGATCTCTTTGTTTCGAACAGTTGTTTAATATCTGCTAAAGGTCGCAAGAGCTCTTTGTATTGCAAATAAGGCAAGTAATTTAAATCGCCTATTTTTCTATAAACGTCTCCTTTAATTACAGAATCAAAATCTCTACCAACGTATAAGTTTTTAAACCCATTAACAGTTAAAAATTGATCTTGCAGTACTAATTTTTGATCATTTTGTGTTGCGAGCTCAGTATTAGTATAGTTGTTAAATTCCTTAAAAGAGCCAGAAAAATGAGTAAGCTTTAAAGCTTCTCTGTTATCAGTATTAATAAATTCTAGCGTACCACCTTTTTGATTAATAACGTATTTGTTTCTATAAGTCTCTACATTTATATCTATTTCGTTTCCTGATAATGTATAGTTTTCAAAAATGCCTGGGTAGTCTTGACCGTTTGCATCGTTACCTACATTATCAATAGTATCATAAATGCCCTTCCAATCTTCCTTGCCATATGCAACTGCAAAATAAACTGGACGCTGACGGTCACCTTGCTGAAAAAATACCCACACGTGAGCTCCAACATTAGGGACGCCAAAAGAGCCTTTGGCTTTATTTGAATAACTATTTGGAGTATAATTAAAACTATATTTGTTAGCTATATTTGTATTATATCGCTCAGGATCATTAAATGCGTCGTGAAGTTTATATTCTACACTCTCGTAAATATTAGCAGGTTTTTCGCCTATATCATCAACGTTCTGATTATTTTCTTTTATATTTTTTGTTAAGGAAGGTGCAAAAGTAGATAATCTTGCGGTGTCTGAAATAGAGGCTTGACTTGAAAAATAATTAAATCTACCCCCGGAGACTTCGCTTGCTAGAGGGGCAGCACATTCTGCCCAGGGTAATTGTTTTTTTAAATCACTTAAAATATCAGTAACACTACTATTAATATTATTTCCTACAAAATTAAATTTCTTATCATTTAATGTGTTTTGCCACCCGCTGTAAGTTGCAGCTGTTATATCGGGTACAAAAACCTTGACCCTACCTCTTTGTTGTGGGTCGTTATTCTGTACTACTATACCTAAATAGTTACCAAATAATTTTTTTTCGTTTGCCATTGAATTATTAATATTTAATTTTATAATATCATTATGCTAATGAAAGTATCTCACGAATCACCTGTATCAATATTAGAATACTCAAAAGAATATAATGATTTTGATTATTGTCTTGTTCACTTACTGGAGGAACAGCCAAAATATTATGATTATTTTAAATCTGCAAGAGAATTATATGATAGAGAAGTACTATTAGACAATTCTATATTTGAATTGGGTAAATCATTTAATCCGGAAAAATTTTATAAGGCTGCGTTAACTTTGCAGCCTAACATGTTTATTGTACCAGATGTACTAGAAGATTCATACGCTACAATACAAAGCTTTAAAGATTTTGATGCTAAGAAAAAAGATATTAAAAACACTTTTCAAGCAAGAGCAATTGGAGCTGTACAAGGTAAAAATTGGCAAGAACTAACTGAATGCTATAAGTTTATGGTTGATAATACTGATATGATTGCTATTAGTTTTGATTTTAGTTATTATCAAATTACTGGTCAAGGTTGGCATCATCTAGAGCGCTGGTGCTCAGGCCGTCAACGCTTTATTCAAGATTTAATAAATAATGGTATATGGAGGTGGGACAAACCTCACCATTTGTTGGGGTGTTCATTAGCAAAAGAATTTAGATATTATGTCGATAGAAATATTTACAATATTGTGTCTTGCGATACTAGCAATCCAATTGTTGCCGCTATTCATGGATTAAAATATGATACGGATTATGGTTTGGATAATAAGCCTTCAGCTAAACTCGCTGATTTAATATCGCACGAATTTACTAAAGAACAGCTTGAACTTGTCAAATATAATACTACAATGTTTAAGAGGATTATTCGTAGATGAGACCCTGGGTAACATTCTTTACACAAACTGGTACTGAAATATATAACTTAAGTAATGAGCTTGGTATATATCCCGACGCTATTATTACAAATAGATCAGAACTAAAAGGTATAAATGAAAAATTATTAGAACTAATCAAATTTAGAGAACATAAATTAAATACAACAATATTACATTTTTTACCTAACAAGCCAGTTATAATAGATTATCTAGAAATATTAAAAAAATTTAATAACCCTGTTATTACTTTGCATGGTTATTTGAGAATTTTACCTGAACCAATATGTAAGCAATATGAAATTTATAATTTGCATCCAGGTTTAATAGACAAATATCCAGCATTAAAGGGATATAACCCACAGGAAAGAGCATTTACAGAGGGTTACAAGCTTGCAGGGTGTGTTATACACAGAGTGGTTCCAGAAGTTGATGAGGGTGAGATATTAATAAGCCAAGGTACATGCATAGAGAAATTAGATTTGCCAGGTGTATACAACGTATTACACGGTGTGGCGTTTGATTTATGGAAGAGCTTTTTTAAAACATATAAAATGTTAGAAAAATAATATGGATCTCTCTCTTCATTACGATAATATTTTTTTAAAACCTAATTTCAATTCAGTAAAAACTAGATCTGAAATCAATACAGATATAAATTTTTTAGGTAAAGTTTATAGAATGCCTGTTATACCCGCAAACATGAAATGTTGTGTCGATTTTGATATATGTCAATTATTAGATCAAAAAAATTATTTCTATATAATGCATCGTTTTGATCATGATATTTTTGCTTTTGTAAAAGATGCAAATGAATGTCTCTTTAATAATGTTTCTATTAGTGTTGGTATTCAAGAAAAAGATAGAGCTTTAATTAATAATTTAAAAGAACATAATTTTAGAGTTGATCATATTACTATTGATGTTGCGCATGGACATCATTCTAAGGTAGCAGAACAAATAAAATTTATTAAAGATAAACTACCCGGTGTAAAAATTATTGCTGGGAATGTCGCTACATTCAGAGGTGTTGAATATCTAAGTGCAGCGGGTGCCGATGCAATAAAAGTAGGTATTGGTGGTGGTTATGCTTGTATTACTAAAGATAAAACAGGATTTACTTATCCAATGTTTAGTTGTGTTCTAGAATGTGCTCAGGACCGGGCTATACCTGTTATTGCAGATGGTGGTGTAAGATGTAATGGGGATATTGCCAAGGCCATAGTTGCAGGGGCAACAATGGTTATGTGCGGTTCAATATTTGCGGCATGTTCAGATAGTCCCGCGCCTATAGTAAAAGATGACAATGGTAGAAAGTGTAAACAATATTATGGGTCTGCAAGCATTCACAATAAAATAGATAAAAAAAATATTGAAGGAACTATGAAATTAATGGAGACAGATTCCTTTACTTATGAAGAAAAATTACTTGAAATAATACAAGATCTTCAAAGTGCAATAAGTTATGCGGGAGGGCGCAATTTAAAAGCTTTAGATTTAAACAAAGTTTCATATGGAGTAAGATTATGACACCTGATGAAGTAATTAAAATAGTAGAATCAACCTACCCTGATACTTGTAAAGAATTTAAAAAAATACAGGAGGAGCAATACGAATTGTTTTGTAAAAAACAATTTGATTATGGTCCTCATAATATTAGCATGGGTTCAGATTTACATAGAGCGGAAGATATTAACGCATCTGTTTCAGCTATTGTAGTTAGATTAAACGATAAAATACAGAGACTTATAAATTTAGTGTTGCGTAAAAAAACATTTGATTCTGCTAATGAGCCCATATTTGATGCATTTAGTGATTCTGCTGTGTACTGTATTATCGCCGAAATAGTTAAAAGAAAGAAGTGGTGTAAGTAATTAGCAGTGGTAGTTTAGATATCTTTGAGCTGCTTTAGCAGTATTATTACCTTTATTTTTTTGCTTAGATTTTAACGCTCTTGCTTTAGAGCAAGTCATTTTACCTTTTGTTTGTCGCTTTAAAATACCTGGTCTTACCGGGTCATGTATATTTTTTTCTTTTAAATTATGAAAATCTTTAAATTTAAACATATTAATATTTAGTTGCTTTATTTTAAAGTATGCACTATAATAATAAAATGTTGAAAAAGATAATGTATGATATAGAATTAGATTTATCTTTTAGATTAAAAAAGAAATGAACATAACTTTTACTGGGCCGCAATGTTCGGGTAAGACTACTTTGCTAAAGCAAATGAAGCAGACAAGCGGTATTATGGATCAGTTTTTTTATATTGATGAGGTTACAAGGCTAGTTAAAAGAGAGTTTAATGTACCTATTAACGAAGAAGGTGCAAATGATATAACTCAATTATTAATTCTAAACAAGGAACTAGAGAATTTGTTTAAATATAACTATGAATTATGGCCACGGTGCAGGGGTAACGTTCATGATAGATGTTTACTAGATGGTTTAGTATTTACAGAATACTTTTACGAGAAAAAGTTAGTTAGTCAGCAGGTTTGGTCTCAAGCGTTAAACTATTGGAATAAATTTCATAGTAAATATGATATTATTTTTTACCCAGACCCCTATGAAATAAAATTGGAAGATGATGGCGAAAGAAGTACAGACGTAGAATTTAGAAATGCTATTATTGACAAATATGAAAATTATTATCTAAATCAATTTCAATGGAAGGATAAAATTGTAAGACTAAAAGGTACAGTAGAAGAGAGAATGAGTATGATTAAAAGTGTCGTAGATTTTTATACAAAGTAATATATAATATATTAATGAGCAACACAATTTTAGACAATAGTAATATTTCCAAGCATCTAGGCAGGATAACAGGTTACAAGTCAACTTATGACCCTTCTCTGTTAGTCCGTGAACCTAGAATTAATAATAGAAAACATTTGGGTATAGATGATGAAAATGCTCCTTTTGGCGGGTTTGATATTTGGAATGCGTATGAAGTTTCGTGTTTAACTAATGAGGGTATGCCAATTGCGGCAATTGCTAAAATTGTATACCCTTGCAAGAGCAAATACATAGTTGAATCAAAGTCTATTAAGTTGTATATGAATTCCTTCAACATGCAAAAGTTTAAAGGCAATATTATTAGCGTATTAATGGAATTACAGGATACGATTGCGCGGGATTTATCTAAACTACTTGAAGCTACAGTTAAAGTTTATGTTAGATCTACAAAAGCTGTGGAAGATGATTTGTATTATCCTCCCGTATTTTCTAATAAGGATTATCCCACATTAGAAAATAATATAGATGTAAGTATGATTAAAGCGCTTTCATATAATGAGGACCCTAATATTCTCAGCGCTGTAGAGATCCCTGAAGCTAGAGTACAAAGATTCCATTCTGCTTTATTAAAATCTAACTGCAGAGTAACATCACAACCAGATTGGGGTGATGTTTATATACATTACAAAGGTAAATACGAAATAAATCAAACCTCATTACTTCAGTACATTGTTTCATTTAGGGATGAGTGTCATTTTCATGAAGAAATTTGTGAAACAATTTACATGAGATTGTTCCGCAAATTTAATCCTGAAGAACTTGTTGTTAGTTGCCTTTACGTAAGACGTGGCGGTATAGATATTAATCCAACTAGATCTAGTAACTACGGTTTATTAGATCAAGCTCTTATAGATGAATTCAAATATTTTACTAAAACAGCTAGACAGTAAAAATTAACCGTTTAAATTCCAAAGTCTTCTCTGCTCAGGACTTACGCTATCAAAACCATTATCTACTAGAGTTTGTGCAGGTGTGCCTGAGGCACAAGTAAATATTGAGCTTGAATTGTCAGCTCTTTGAATTGCAAATTGTGCATTATGAAAAGCTCTATCAACTCTAAAAGATGTTGCAACACCATCAAGAGTTGCGCTCAGGACGGCATATAAACCTGTCAAGTTGTTTGCAGCAGGTTGAAATAATAATGATTCTGCGGAAGATCCTAATACTACTAAATTAACTCCAATAAATGAACCTGCTTCGTCAAACGCTGATGTTGAAAGGTTTAGTGAAGTTGGGTTATATTGTGTAGGTACTGAAACTTGATGTGTAAATACTATTGAGGCCATATAATTATTTATTGACACCCTTAGCATTTTCTTGAGCTATTTTTAATAACTCTTCAAATTTATCTTTAAGTTTATCTATTATATTTGACATAATATTATTTATTCATTCAAACAATAAAAAAGGGCACCGCAAGATGCCCTTTTTTAAATTTCCTAGGACTTACTAGGTGAAAATGTTTTCTTTTTTAGCGATCTATCTTCTATTTTTTAGAAGTAGACGGACTGTGTACCAGGGGTGAAGGCTACGCCTAGACCTGATATGATGATAACGTGATAGTACAAGTTAGCACCGAAGATGTTGTCAACAACGCCATAGCGGGTCAATAGACCAACGCGAGGAGCGAAGTCGTTCGGGCCAATTGTACGTTGTACCATAACAGGAATGTATGGGCAATAGATAATGCCTGTGTCGTAGAATTCCGGACCCTTGTAGCCCAAGAGGGCATACTCGAGTGGTTGCTGACGAGCACCGGATTGATACTGAGCCTCAGTACGTGTGTCACGGTATACGTTAAAGCGTCCGCCCAGAGAACCTACCTTAGCTACGCCGACTGGCTGTGTATTTACATTACCCTGTACTGGTACCCACTGGAATTCAGGGAGCATTTCTAGGATAGCGCAAACACGAGGTGTTGCAACGATAAAGTTGGCAGCACCACGGCGGTTACGAACAGCAATACGGTTAGCCTCGATGATTAATCTCTGATAGAAATCGCGATTGCGCTCAACAAGCCAGCGACCGTCTGCAGAAGCTGGGCTCCATGTG
>Ga0172372_10001602_pt1 | contig 35117 bp, 30 predicted proteins | sample LakKiv5m_2_FD_114544 | JGI IMG/M metagenome (GOLD analysis project Ga0172372, IMG submission 114544) | Freshwater microbial communities from Kabuno Bay, South-Kivu, Congo - kab_092012_9.5m | ecosystem: Environmental > Aquatic > Freshwater > Lake | place: Democratic Republic of the Congo... | reverse complement strand
TCCTAACGGTGCGATCAATGACAACGCAACAACGGCTTACAATCTCACTCTTTCCGGTTTGTCTCCCTCAACTATTGATACGCTAAGTTTCGGTTTAGAGACCGTTTGCATCAATCTCACGCACACGTGGGATTCCGATCTGAACATTTACATCATCGCACCGGACGGAACATCTTCAGCCCTGACAATGGGCCAAGGCGGTTCAGATGATAATTACACCAACACGTGCTTCAATGAAAACGCATCTCAATCGATTACTTCAGGAAGTGCGCCGTTCACCGGAACATTCCGACCTATGGGAGAAATCGGTCGCGTAAACAACGGACAAAACGGAAACGGTCTCTGGAAACTTCGTGTGATTGATACATATCCTGCAGATGCCGGAACCGTGATTTCATTCAGCATTACATTCGGAAATAATCCTGCAACTTATACGCCGTTCACGGATTCCAATCTTCCGATTGTAGTAATCAACACCAACAATCAGTCTATTCCGAACGAACCGCAGATCATGGCGGATATGGGTATTATTTACAACGGCGTTGGAATTCGAAATAACATGACAGATCCGTTCAATCATTACAACGGAAAAATCGGAATTGAAATCCGCGGGAATTATTCTGCAAGTCTTCCGCAGAAACCGTATCGTTTTGAAACTTGGGATATCAATGGCAATGCAATCAATGTTCCTTTGCTTGGAATGCCTTCTGAAAATGATTGGGCGTTGCTTGCAACATACAACGACAAATCTTTCGTGCGCAACACATTGGCGAATCACTTATTCGATACAATGGGACATTATGCAACGCGATCTGAATTCGTGGAAGTTGTTCTCAACGGTGAGTATCAGGGAATTTATATGTTGTCTGAAACCATCAAGCGTGATAACGACAGAGTTGATGTTGCAAAATTAATATTACCGATATTACATATCCGCAGATCTCAGGAGGATACATTATCAAAACGGATTATTGGGACAACACGAATTCATGGCAAACGAGCTATAGTCCGATTGATCATCCGGGATTTCAGATTCATCTGGTGTATGATTATCCATCACCAACCGTAATTGTTCCTCAGCAGCAAACGTACATTCAGACTTTCATATACGATATGGAGACTGCTTTGTACGGTCCGAACTTCACAGACACGAGCAACGGCTACAGGAAATACATCAGCGAGCGTTCGTTCATGGATTATTTTTATGTCAATGAACTTGCGCGCAATGTTGACGGTTACAAAAAGAGTTGTTACTACTACAAGGAAAAAGATGATTCAGCAGGTAACATCGGCAAACTGAAGGCAGGACCGGTTTGGGATTTTGATTGGGCGTGGAAAGACATTTGGGATTGTTCCATCTTTCAGGCAACGGATGGTTCCGGATGGTCGCATCACATCAACGATTGCAGCACGGATAATTATTCTCCGGGCTGGATGATTCGCTTTCTGCAGGACACAACATTCGCCAATGAGTTGAATTGCCGTTGGTTCGATTTGAGAAGAAACATTCTCGATACGACTTACATGTTTCATTACATCGACTCGATGACGGCTTATCTTAACGAAGCACAACAACGTCATTACGCCTATTGGGGACACATGGGCGCCGCAACAGGTACGCCTGAAATTCAAGGCCCGCGTCAAACTTATCAGCAGGAAATAGATTCGTTGAAATCATGGATTACACGACGCATTGTTTGGATGGACGCAAACATGCCGGGAACGTTGAACGGTTGCAGCTTCACTTCCGTAAATGAATTACCGGCGCAAAACACAACACCTGTAAATACATATCCGAATCCGTTCACGAATGAAATCAATTTCAGTATCTATCAGGATAGACCTGAAAATATTTCAGTGACGTTGATGAATGCATTAGGTCAGGAAGTAATTACTCCGCTGAGTATTCGGGGAAACACAGGAACCAACTATGTAAATGTTCCCTTACCTGAAGATCTTGCAGAAGGCATTTATGTGATGCGTATACAAAGCGGCAATCGCGTTTGGACGCAGACGATGGTTCACTGATTGATTGCGGGAATTTCTTTTACTGAGAATTGTACTTATTGCGATGCAACTCATCTGCTTCCTCAATGTATATCACGACATGTGCGCTAAGTGCATTCAATGAATAACATTTTTCCAATGTTGCAATATTTCGTATATTCATAAGTATGAAGCTGTCTGCACTTGCAACCATTTTAACAATTCATCTGTTATTCGGTCAGTTGTTCGCAACGAGTGTTATCACCTTCCAACCTTCTGATTCTTGCGGTAAAGATGCCCTTGTTGCGAGCTTATGGCCCGACAACAATTATGGAACGCATGCGGACTTTATCGCTTGCGCATGGACCAACCAATCAGCAGAAAGCAATCTCAGAGCCTTGATTGAATTTGATATCGCTTCCATTCCTCCGGCGCAACGGTGATCAGCGCCACGCTGGAGTTATATCACTACACAAGTCCGTTCAGTATCGGGCATTCGAATTTATCAGGCCCCGCAGATTGCTGGTTGGAAAGGATTACCCAACATTGGACAGAAAGCGGAGTAACATGGAACAATCAACCTGCAACTACTGCTGTTAACCGAGTTAATGTTGTCGCGCCCTTGGTAATGAATCAGAACTATACATTAAATGTAACGCAGTTGCTTCAGGATATGCTCAACAATGCGTCCTCATCGTTCGGTTTTATGTTGCGTTTGCAAAATGAAAGTTATTATCGCAGTTTGCTTTTTGCCAGCAGCGATGCGAGTAATTCTTCGTTTCATCCCAAGCTTACGGTTGAGTACGATGTAGCGATTCTTCCATTGGCAGTATGCTGGAACAGCATTGTAATTACTCCCGATTCCGTTTCCGGAAACCCAACGATTGATCCTGTAGTTTCTGTCCCGAATGTATTTACACCGAACAGCGACGGAACGAACGACTACTTTTTTCCCGACACGAGCGGCGGTATAATCGTAAATGAACTTTCAATTTATGATCGTTGGGGAATTTTGATATATCAACCAATTCCTGCTCAATCCTGGAACGGAAAATTCAACAACAAAGATTGCAGTGACGGAACATATTATTACCTGATTACCGTTGCATTACCAACAGGATCACGCAAAAAATTATCGGGATATGTTACTCTGATCAGGTGAGATGAATGTCAGAGTAAATTTTTGAAGAAAAATGTCTACATTCATATTGCAAACAACAGAACACATCTCATGATAAAATTTTACCTGAAAACCTCAGCGGTATTTACTTTGCTGAGTGCTGGAGCGTTATCTGCACAGACAACCACGTTCAGCTACACAGGAGCCGTACAAACTTACCTGGTTCCTCCTTGTGTTACTTCCATTACCATTAACGCACTTGGCGCACAAGGTGGCGGCACAGTTGGCGGATTAGGCGGCAGTGCCACAGCAACTGTTCCTGTTACACCTGGCAGCACACTCTACGTTTATGTTGGTGGTCGTCCAACTGCACAGCTAGGGCCCGGAGGATTCAATGGTGGTGGTGCAACACTAGCACTTCCATGCGGCGGTGGAGGCGATGGCTTCCCGGGTGGTGGTGCTTCTGATGTCAGAACATCAACCAGTCTTAACGATCGTTTAATTGTTGCCGGTGGCGGTGGTGGTATGGGTTGGTCCACTGGCGTTGGCGGTTCCGGAGGCGGTACTAACGGAACTGACGGCGCTGCAAGCTGGATAGCAGGAACGCATGGCAAAGGTGCTACTCAATCTGCTGGTGGTATCGGTGGATATTATTCAGGTAATAATCAATCCGCAGGTAGTGGTTCTTTCGGACAAGGTGGTGACGCTGGTCCTCCGAATACATATTGCACAGGCGGTGGTGGTGGTGGCGGCTACTACGGCGGTGGTGGCGGCTATGTGAGCGCAGGCGGAGGCGGTTCCAGCTATATTTCATATCCGGGAAGCACATCTACATCAACTACTGCCGGAGTTCAAAGCGGAAACGGCTCTGTAACGATCACTGCAATTCCGGGAACACCAGCATCACCCGCACCAATGTCAGGAAGTAATCCGGTATGCGCAGGAGCAAGTGCAACATACACTATTTCTTCAGTTGTAGGTGCAACAGGTTATACCTGGACAGTTCCTGTTGGATCAACAATAACTTCAGGTCAGGGAACAACATCAATCAACGTAACGTTCGGCAGCACATCAGGAAATATTTCCGTGACAGCTGATAACAATTGCGGATCAAGTCCTGCAACTACTTATTCCGTGACGATCTCCTCTGCTCCATCTGTTACAGCTAATACAACTGCATCTGCAGTATGCGCTGGTACAGCAATTACGCTTACAGGATCCGGAGCAACAACATACACCTGGAGTAACGGAGTTACCGATGGAGTTTCATTCGTTCCTGCATTGACAAATACTTATACAGTTACTGGCGTTAACGGCGCAGGATGCACAAATACTGCTACGATTACAGTTACGGTAAATGCAATTCCTTCTGTTGGTGCAGCAAGTACCGCTAATGCAGTTTGCGCCGGTGATAACGTAACACTGAACGGAACAGGAGCTTCAACTTACATTTGGTCTGCAGGTGTTGTTGACGGAGTTTCATTCCTCCCGGGTTCAACAAACACTTACACGGTTACAGGAACAGATGCGAACGGATGTTCGGATACTTCAAGCATTACTGTCACTGTGAATGCACATCCTTCGGTAGTTGCTAACGTAACTGATGATACAATTTGTACAGGAAGTTCAATTGTATTCACCGGTAGCGGAGCCACAACCTACAGTTGGTCAGGCGGTGTTACAGATGGCAACTCGTTCACTCCTGTTTCTACCAACAGCTATACCGTTACGGGAACAGATGCGAACGGATGTTCAGACACTTCATCAATTAGCGTGATCGTAAATCCTATTCCTAACGTATCCGCATCCGCTGCAACAAATATTGCATGTCTAAGCGATAATCCACTCACGCTTTCAGGAACACCTTCAGGCGGAACCTGGAGCGGTCCGGGAGTAAGCGGATCAACTTTCAATCCGACAACCGCAGGCAGCGGAACACATACCGTAACTTACACTTTCACTGATTCATTCGGATGTACCGGTGTCGCTAGCGACACTATCATGGTTGACCTTTGCCTTGGATTCAATACATCAAACAACGCCAATGGAGTAATCATTTATCCGAATCCGAATAATGGTGTATTCAACATTACTTTGAATAACGCTAATGCGAAAGTTGTAATTGAAGTGCTCGATGTTCAAGGGCGCATTGTAAGCGTAAGCGAAGTGCAGAATACGAAAGTCGGATTCACGCAGCAACTGAATCTCAGCAATGAAAGTACCGGCGTTTATTTTGTTCGTGTTACTGCAGATGGTACGGTAATAACACAACGTATCACAATCTCAGAATAACCGGAATAAGAGTTCCATTGATAGGGAGAAGTTTATCGCTTCTCCCTTTTTTTTATTTCTGCTTCTCTGAATTACGATCTTCATTCATTACCGAAGTCTGTTTCCGAATCGAAGACTTATGCAGCAACTGACACAATTCAGTCACGAGTTCTTTATCGAGGCCGAGTGATTCTCCTGCAGCAACACGTGTCTGAAGAATTTCAAGCCAACGATCCAGTTGCAGAATGGTAATTCCGTGTTCGCGTTTGTGCGCACCGATTTTATTGATCACTTCCATTCTGTGCGCCAATGCCTGAATAATTTCATCATCGATAGCATCAATTACCTGACGCAAAGAATTCAGCTGTTCACTGAAGTCCGTATCAGTTGTAGATTGGTCGCGTACAACCAATTTCCCCAATAGCTCACCGAAAAGTTGAGGTGTCAATTGTTGCGCTGCATCACTCAATGCTGTTGCCGGATCGCGATGCACTTCAATCATCAAACCATCCATATTCAGATCAAGTGCTTTCTGTGCAACAGAAGCAATCAAATCGCGTCGACCGCAAATATGACTTGGATCACAGAAAACAGGCAACGCTTTGCATGATGTTTTCAATGCAATTGCATTTTCCCACAATGGCTGATTTCTGTATTGCGTTTTTACACCGGTATGAAAGCCGCGATGAATTGCACCCAATTTTCTGATGCCTGCCCGGTTGAAGCGCTCCAATGCGCCCATCCACAATTGCAGATCTGCATGAACAGGATTCTTCACCAACACCGGAACATCAGTTCCTTTCAACGCTTCAGCAATTTCCTGTACCGAAAACGGATTCACCGTTGTTCTGGCGCCGATCCATAAAACATCCGTATTATATTTCAACGCAAGTTCTGCATGCTCTGCATTCGCAACTTCAACGGTGAAAGGCAATCCTGTTTCATCGCGCATCGTCGACAACCATTTCAAAGCAGTTTCTCCATTACCTTCAAATGATCCGGGGCGAGTGCGCGGTTTCCATACACCGGCGCGGAACAAACTTACATTTCCTTGCTTTGCTAATTGTCGTGCGGTATCAAGAATCTGCGCTTCACTTTCTGCACCGCATGGACCTGCAATCACCGGCTTCTTCCATTTAGAAGGAAGCCACGCTGAGAGCGGAATAAGATCAAGATGCAGTTGCGATTGAGTCACGCACAAAATTACATCTATTTCAGTCAGGCTGCATCCTAAAAAAAGTCAATATCATCGCAACATGGACTGCATAGCGTTCATTGTTTTACGGTAAGCCCGTCGCAGCAATCGGTTCTTCATCATTTCCGGATAGGCACGCCGCACTGATGGTGTATAGCAGGAATCCCGCCCGATCTTCGACTGAAAAACTGTAGGATGGTCTTTTACATCCTCTGCAGAAGACGCTTCTGCATAAACTTCATGCATTGCTACTGTGTAATTGTCTGTCACAACAATAAGTATTGCTCCCAGAAGATCGCTGACAGTGTAAGAAATTGTTTGTGTCCCCGAATCACACGGATCATCAACTGATGTTTCGAAACGATTCTCCGTCAGTCGAACTGATTGAATGCTGATTGTAAATCGCGCATTATAGCTTACAATATCAAGATCATTTCCCTTCTCATTAAAATCATTGTGAAGGTCGTTGATCAATGATTGAATCTGTGATGCGGAATCACTTTCGCTGAAGTAAGATGCATATAATTCATCGCTTCCGTAGTATACAAGCATATCTGTTGTATCCAGGATTGCCGTTGTATCTTCCGGCAATTCGCGTGCACAAGATATCATCGCAATACACAAGACTGCAACACCGGCAATCAATCGCATGCCAGTTAAATTGAAATTGCCAAACCAACGTGTCCTATATTCCCGAAGCTGAAATCAAGCATGGAATACTCGTTGCGCGTCGGGTTCACATCGGCTGAGTTGTAATAGAAATCCTCGTGTACATTATACAGGAATGCTTCTGCGCGGTATTCTGCAAATATTGAAATGCGTTTTGAAGCTTTGGAATCAACTCCCAATGAAGTGATCAATCCGCCTCCGTCCATTCTTCTTTGCGAAATTCCCAACGGTCCGAAACATCCTGAAACATCGTGTTCGCTGTAAACATGACGATAAGCAAGATCCGCGGAAGTATATAAATTCCATCGCGATGAAAGTGAAATGTTCCGCTGCAAACCGACACGTAAAGTAGTGCGATTGTCGAAACCGTTACCATAATGCATCAACATCGGCCCAGGCGCATTAAACGTAGAATTAACATGTTCAATACCCGCTCTGATTTCAAATTTGCCGATGATACGATTCACCTGTAAGCCCGGCAGGAAAGTAGGATGAAATCCGTACATGCCCGTACTGTAATGACCTGCTGCAATTATTCCGATTTTCCATTTTGCCGGAATTTCTCCTTTCCCATCTGTCGCCGACAGTGAATGAACAAATCCGAAGAATAATGCTGAAAAAATGACATTTCTCATGGCGCTCGTTTAAGTTAAAGTTGCCAATACCTGAATTTGGTTGCCTGATTACCTACAATTAGGTATTGTCTGCAGCACGCGTATTTCATTGCTTTGTATCATGCAACAGGATAATATTAAAGGCTTTCATCCTTCACGTCCGCAAAACGTGCCGTGTATTCTATTGCAATTATTCCCTGATGCAACGTCGAAGAAAGGAAAGTGCTGCAAGCGCTATAAGAAAGAGAAACGTTGCAAGAAATGTCCGAACGATTAAGAGTGAGCAGTAATCAGTGTGCGGTAAGAATTTTCAGATCACTGATCAGCCGTTCGATCTCTTTGTCTTCAGTTCCGTCGTAAATTCCCCTGATGTGTCCGTCTGCATCAACTACAGCAAAGTTTTGCGAGTGAACAAAATCTTCTTTGCTTCCATCACCTTCTGTATCTGAAACCAGATAAGACTTTCTTGCCAAACGGTAAATTTCCTTCTTGTCTCCGGTAACAAAATGCCATTGCTTCACATCTGCGTTATACTTCTTCGCATGTGCAGCAAGTACAGGAACTGAATCATTCTCCGGATTTACAGTGTGAGATATAAAAGCGATTTTGTCGTTGCCCTTATAAGCTTCGTACACTTTGCTAAGATTTGTGTTCATGATCGGACAGATGCCCTGACAATTCACGAAGAAAAAATCAACCACTGTAATTTTACCGGCGAAATCTGCCCGTGAAATAGTATCTCCGCTTTGATCAACCAACTTAAAATCGGAAACCGAGTAATGTGTTCCCGGATCAGTAGTTTTCTTTAAGCCCGCTTCTAACGGATCATAATACGGAATCTCACGCAACGCTTCATTGTGCGGAAATACCAACCACGCTCCCACCAATATTGCCACTCCTGCACCTGCTACCGCTAATGAACGCTGTATCGAATTCATAAATTAATGATTGTGTCCGTCGTGTTCGTTGTGTCCTGCAGGAAGCTGTTGCTGTTGCACAGGTTTCGGTTCTTCCGGCTTAGGATTCGGATGAGCACCTGTAAATGTTCCTGATACAATCTGGCCCCCCTTGTACTTTACAGTTGCGGTTTTTTTACCTGCTTCAGAACTTTCTACCCAACTGCCTTCGCGCAATCCGTTTTTAAATTGCCCCTGCAAATAAGGTGCTCCGCTTTCGTAAAACTCGTTCCACTTTCCTTCTTCTTTTCCGTTCACGTAAAAGCCTTTTACTTTCACTTTACCGTTCTCATGAAACTCAATGTACTCACCCTGAATCTCATTGTTCTTGTACGTTGCCTTACTGTAAACATTTCCGTTCTCATAGTAAGTTGTCATCATACCCTCAAGACTTCCGTTAATGTAATTTGATTCGGTATTCAGCTTCCCGCTTGAATAAAACCATTTGTTGATTCCGTGTCTTTCTCCATTTACGAAATGACCTTCCTCCACCATTCTGTTCTGTGCGTTGTACACTTTTTTCATACCGTGAAGTTTGCCCGCCTTGAATTGCTCTTCCGTCTTCACGCGACCGCCCGTATAATAAGTTCTTCTGTACCCGTCCAAAGAATCGTTACGATAAAATTCCTCCTTCGTAATATATCCTGCACGATCCGCAACGAGGAACAATCCGTTCTTCTTGCCCATATCGTATGTCTCGATGAACGAAAGCAACGATAGTCCTAATGGATAACCTACAAACGTTCCGTGTTTCACACCATTCACATAATATCCTCTCCACTCATATCCGGTCAATTTCTCAACCCACAATCCGTGTTTTTGGCCTGCAGCATTCAACTGATTGGTATCTCCGCCTCCGGCATTGAATGTTTCAAAAACAGAAACCTCAGGTAAACTGAAGAAACGTTCGTTTTTCGATTCAGCTGCATTCATCATTAAAACAGCTGATGAGAATAATAGTGTGATGAGTGTTTTCATTGTGTGAAATTGTATTGTAAAAGTAGTGCAAAAATCGTGCTGAAATGTTGCGTTCGATCTTATTTACTTTCGTAAATGATCTCCAACTTTGGCGAATTGTAAATGGCGTCCGGCGAAACAGCTTCGTCTTTATTGCTGACTTTTCCGCCATACGTCGACGATAATTCCTTTTGTTTCTGTTCGGAAATATCAAAGTCCGCTACTGTTCCGGTCTTGCACAGCTTAAGCATCATGGATTTATCATAAACTTTCCAAACCAATTCAGAGCTGTAAATTTTTGAATCGTCCCAATTCAAAACCGGGTCGAACGGCTTCTTTGCGTAGGAGCGTGTTGCTTCACGCAACGATCTGACTTTATCTTCATTGAGAACTTTGCTTGCGTCTTTCAGTCGCAGAACACAAACAGCACCATTAACTGCTGAAGCCACAAAATCAGTAAGCGGAGTTGCTCTTACGGAGTCTTGCACATCCGTCACCATCAGTATCCCGTCTTTTTTTCGTTGAAGGATAATGCCAACATGATTGTACTTGCCGCCAACAAGCTGATTCAGTAAAACAGCTTGCGGCGAGCTGCTGTTAATCATAATTATATCTCCATCAAAAACCGGAGGAAGTGCTTTACTGAAAACCGTATCGCGTTTGTCAGAATTATTGATCGCTTTCGCAATCGCGGTTTCCGTCGAATCAGCGTTGGTACTTACACTGTCCTTCACATCAGATGAACTACCGGAAGTGCCGCATGCCAATAGCAAGCTGCAGAGTGGTACGAGAATATATTTTTTCAGAGCCATTTTTTAATTCGGAAAAAGACAAACAGAATTACTACAATCACTATCATCACCAACCACACAATGTAATAACCGAATTGAGTATGCAGTTCCGGCATGAACTCAAAGTTCATTCCATACACGCCTACGATAAATGTCAACGGCACGAAAATAGTCGTGATGATCGTCATCGTTTTCATGACCTCATTCATTCGATTACTCATGCTCGACATGTACAAGTCGATCATACCGCCAATCAAATCGCGATAGAATTCAACTGTGTCAATTACCCGGATGATATGATCCTGCGCATCCCGCAAATACACAAAGGTTGAATCCGAAATCAAATCAGACTCACTGCGCTCAATATTGTTTACCATATCGCGCATCGGCCAAACAGACTTACGCAAATACGATATTTCGCGTTTCATCTCATGAAGTTTGCGGATGGTTTCATTCTTCGGATTGCCGACCAATTCATCTTCCATCTTCTCCAGCTCATCACCGAAATGTTCGAGCACTTCAAAATATGAATCGACAACCGCATCAATCAAACAGTATGCGAGATAATCCGCACTGTTCTTTCTGATTCGACCTTTACCCTGGCGTATACGCGTACGCACAATATCAAAAACATCGCCCCCATTCGCTTCCTGAAAAGAAATCACCGTTTTCTTGTTCATCAGGAGAATGGTCAACTGCTCCGACACGTACATTTCATTCTTCGATTTGCACTCTTCATCTTCGTAAATCATCCGCATGATGTTTACAAGATAATTGTCGTACTCCTCGAACTTCGGACGCTGATTTGTATTTACAATGTCCTCAAGTGTCAGCGGGTGAATATCGAACATCTTACCGATCTTCTCAACCAGCGTCGTATCATGAACACCTTCCACATTGATCCAGCGAATCATGCCGTTTCTGACGTTCACCATGCTCGCTTCGATATCCGTGTGACGCGTTTCTGAATAATCGAACTCGTTGTATTCAAGAATAGTTACAACAGGTTGCGCAGTAATTTTCTTCCCGATATACGTTAACGTTCCGGGAGGTGCTCCGATAAGTTCTGATTCTTCACGCATGAGAAAGGAAAATTACGAAATATTAGGAGAGGAACTTACAACACTGCCGAGCTTACAATTCCAACCCGAACATTCAACATAAAGTTACGACCGTAATCTGCAGACAAACCCGGTGATTTACGGATAGGATTCGTCATGCTTACCCCTGTACTTACCATTAAACAGCGGTCTGCTCCCAATGGGAAAAGCACTTTTGAACCTGCGTCAAACGTCCACGACATCACGCGACCCGAATTCACCTTCCACAATTCCAATCCTAACGGGTTCCCGAAAAAACCGTAACGGATTCCGTCCTTCCGTTGTGCAGGTACGTAGTACGTTACACCGTGAGGACACACTAACGGACCCAGAATAACAGTCAAGAGTTCTTCCGCCGTATTGGCATTCGATAGATTCCACCAATCCGGTTGCCGGTACAACAACAACGGAATGCCCAATCTTCCGTAAACATCAGATTGCTCATTGCCACCGACTCCGAAATGCCAATTGAGATAAAGGTTTTCAGAACCCGTAATGCGAACTTCTGCATCCAGTCCAAGACCATAAACACCACGCGTTCCGAATCCGGAATTGAAATCCGCCGTTGGACCGAAATAACTTTCCTGCCCGTGAGACAGGAAAATATTAGACATCAGAAATAATATGACGAGTAGATGACGCACTTACTGCAAGTTAATCAACTTCAGGATCATCGGAAACTTCTTCTGCAGTTTCAATGGAATCCGGGCCGATAATAATCACAATCTCACCTTTAACAGTTTTGGAAGAGAAATGCTTGTGAACTTCATCGGCTGTACCGCGGAAAGTTTCCTCATGAAGCTTTGTGAGTTCTCTGCTGACTGATACGCTGCGCGTTGATCCGAAATACTGCGTTATTTCTTCCAATGCTTTCACCAAACGGTAAGGTGATTCGTACAGCACAACTGTTTTTCCCAATGCAGACAATTGCTCCAATCGCGTTTTTCTTCCTTTCTTCTGAGGAAGAAACCCTGCGAAATAAAACTGATCACATGGCAATCCCGATTGAACCAAAGCCGGTACAAAAGCTGTAGGTCCCGGGAGACATTCCACTTCAATTCCGCGTTTCACACATTCACGTACGAGAAGAAATCCGGGGTCAGAAATTCCGGGTGTTCCGGCGTCGCTCACCAATACAACATTTGCTCCCGCCGCGATTTTATCAGCAACAAACTCCACAGTTTTATGTTCGTTGTGTGCATGATGTGAATGCAGCGGCTTGCTGATTTCGTAATGCTTGAGTAAAAAGCCGGTAGTGCGTGTATCTTCTGCGAGGATGAAATCTGCTTCACGCAACAGGCGCAATGCCCGAAGCGTAATGTCTTCAAGATTTCCTATCGGTGTTGGAACCAGCGTGAGCTTTGCCATGTTCAGTTCATCAAAGCATTGGTGAAATCGCGAAGCAAACGGAAGAGATCATCAAACTCCGTGAGAGGAAGCGTTTCTCTTCGATCACACGTATCGTGATAAGCTTTGATTCCGCCCAGCGTGTAAATGTAAAATGCAGGCACTCCGCGTTCCGTGAAGAAATGATGATCACTGATTGCGGCTTTACCCCGCGGTTTTATCTGAGGCAGATAATTTGAAGAATCATTGAGCGATTTAAGCAGCGTGAATTCCTTATTGAACAAGGTTCCATTAACAACAGTGATTCCTTCATCTCCTGTGCCGAGAATATCCATGTTGATGAGGAATCGAATTCGGGCAAGCGGAAACAGAGGATGTTGCACGAAATAGGCAGAACCTATCAGTCCCACTTCTTCTGCACTGAACGCGATGAAAACGATAGAATATTTCGGAGCATTTTCAGGTTTACTGTAATGCTTCGCAAGATTGAGCAACATCGCAACACCGCTTGCATTGTCGTTGGCACCGGGGAAATAAACTTCCTTGCCCATATGACCAAGATGATCATAATGCGCAGTGTACACAATGAAACTGTCGGGCTGCGCCGTTCCGCGAACATATCCTACTACATTTCGCGAAGTGTATTCTTTCAGAAACTTTGCTCCGATGCGAATATCAATTTCCGTTGCTCCTGCCAACGAAGGATCTATTTCCACTACGGGAACGGTGGATTGAACCATTGAAAAATCCCATGCAGTAAGTTTTGTACACTGATCTGTTCCTTCGATGTGGTTCATCTTCACGGGAAGAAGAATGCCTTTCACATTAACAGGATACTTCACGAAGTTGATCATCTTCGCCAGATCTTTTTTATCGCGTACACCTGAAGTATCTACCAACACAAAAACTTTTCTGTGATCCTCCGCAATAAACGCATCCCATTTCACCGGAACGGACGCAATGGAGGAATCAAGTCGCTTTACTTTATAATGTCCTTTGATGGAAGGCGAAGAACTGCGTACAAGAAATTTTTCTCCGGGCATGCATTTCTCCGCCGCACGATCACCGAAAAGAAAAGTCATTTCAACGCGCCCGGGAAAAGTGTTCACCGGGAAATGGAACTCCTGAAAATAACTTCCGGTTTTCTCGAAAGAAAGAAGTCCGAACGAACTGAACTCATTGGCGATATAATCCGACGCAATCTTATCGCCGTTGAAAACATAACCTCTTCCGTGCATTGACGGAGAAGCAAGAGTGTCCACAACCTTACGCGCATATGCCTTGTCTTGAGCCGTAAGAAATCCACCGCTCAGAAATAAGAAAACAAATCCGGTAAGGATACGTGAATGCATTTAGCTGAAGCGTCGTTTAACTGTCTGAAAGAAAATCTGAACTGCCTCGTTGTCCTTATTCCAATTGTGTTCTTTTGAAGCTGCCATAAGAATGGTCTGCGCTTCTGACTCGGTGGTTACTGCATTCAGTTTATCAATAGCCTCTGCATATGCATCAGCATTACCGCTGAAACACTGGCGGATATACATGAGTTTTTCGTTAAACCCGATGAAGCCACGAATGTCTTTCAATTCTTTTGCAGCAGATTCCGATTTTGCAGGTTCCGGCTCTGATTTCACAACAGGTTCCGGCGTATTTTCTGCGACTGGTTTTATTTCTTCAACAGGTTTCAATTCCTGAACAGGTTGTTTCACCTCCTCTGCAGCTACCGGCTGAATAACCTCAGGCTCTTGCTTCTTTACAGTTTCCGTTGGTACAACAATCTCAGGTTTTACCTCGGGAGCTTCCGGCAATGTGTTCAGATAAGACCACACCACGGTTTTCCTGTGCAGTTCTTCAATACGATGAAGGATTACATCCAGTTCCTGCTGCGGAATCTCACGTTGCATTCCGATTCTGTCGGATTGCTGCTTGATCTGTTCGATCAATGCGGCGATCTCTTTTCTGACCTCGTTTTTATTCGCCTGTTGCATGTGCCTCAGTGGAAATTCCGGGCCTTTTTTGGTTAGATTTGTACCTGCCGGAACGGATACAAATGTACAACTTCCACACCTTCCGGCTGCGAACCTGAATATGTTTCTCGAAAACGCGCAGTACAATCACAATAAACGCGGATGGATTGAAGTCGTCTGCGGCTCTATGTTCTCGGGAAAAACAGAAGAACTGATTCGCCGCATGAAGCGGGCGCAGTTCGCCAAAATGAAAGTGGAAATCTTCAAGCCGGCTGTCGATACACGCTATCACGACGTAAAAGTGATATCGCACGATTCCAACGAAATTCACAGTACGCCCGTTCCGTCTTCATCCAATATCCTGTTACTTGCCAGCGAAGTTGATGTTGTAGGTATTGATGAAGCGCAATTTTTCGACATGGGATTAATTCAGGTTTGCAATCAGCTCGCCGCTCATGGTGTGCGCGTGATTGTGGCCGGTCTTGATATGGATTTCCGCGGGGAACCTTTCGGCCCTGTTCCGGCATTGATGGCTACTGCGGAATATGTAACGAAAGTTCATGCCATCTGTATGCGTTGCGGACATCTTGCGAATCATTCACATCGTATTACAGGCGGAGACGCCTTGGTTCAATTGGGCGAGAAAGACAGTTATGAACCGTTGTGCCGTGAGTGTTTCAACCGTGCGGTCGCAAATGAACCTGCAATTCACCCTGTAAAGTGAGATACACGATCAGTGAAATAGGTGCCGCATGCGGTGCAAAGTCTGTACACAGTGCAGAGCCTGCCACTGTCATCACTTCAATTCTTACCGACAGTCGTAACGTAAATCATACACAAGGCGTACTCTTTGTTGCGTTAACGGGTGAACGTCACGACGGACACTTATACATTCGCGATCTTCACGCGAAAGGGATACGGCATTTTCTGATCAGCAGAAATCCGGAAACCTGGATAAGCACATTTGCTGATTCATCATTCATTATAGTTGATGATTCGCTCGTCGCTTTGCAACAACTCGCGGCTTCTCATCGCAACAAATTCAACTTTCCATTAATTGCGATAACGGGAAGCAACGGAAAAACCATCGTCAAAGAATGGCTGTGGCAATTGCTCCGTGATGAATACAACATCGTAAGAAGTCCGAAAAGTTACAACTCACAAACCGGTGTTCCGCTTTCATTGCTGTTGAAGGAAGAATCCCACAATCTCGGAATCTTCGAAGCAGGAATTTCACGTCCGGGTGAAATGAGCAAGCTCAATAAGATGTTGCGTCCTGATGTAGTGCTGTTCACCAATATCGGACCTGCTCACGACGAAAATTTCGATTCACGCTCTACCAAAGCGAAAGAGAAAGTGCAGCTTGCTGAAGGATCGTCAAAAGTGGTTTACTCGAAAGATGATGCAACTTTAAACGAAGTGTTGTCTGCAGTCAACAACCGATTTTTATGGTCGCGTAAAACCAATGCCGACCTTCTGATTACTAAAGTTGCGAAGGAACGCAATCATACAAACATCCAGGCCGTCTTCAACAACTCCTTCCACAACATCAGCATTCCGTTCATTGACGACGCCTCAGTGGAAAATGCCATTCACTGTTTGTCATGTCTTTGTGTCCTCGGCAAAACGAATGAATCGATACTGGAAAAGTTCGCACATCTCACGCCTGTTGCGATGCGACTCGAACTTAAAGCCGGCATTAACAATTGCTCTGTAATCAACGACAGCTATAATTCCGATATCGGTTCACTGGCTGTTGCCTTGGACTTTTTAAATCAGCAGCAGCAACATCAGAAGCGCACGGTTATTTTATCGGACATTCTGCAATCGGGCCGCGATGAAAGTGATTTGTATACCGAGGTTTCTGCACTGATGAAAGCGAAAGGAATTTCACGTTTTATCGGAATCGGAGATGCCCTGCTGAGACAGCAAGCTCAGTTCATCAGCATAGAAAGTGAATTTTATAATTCAACTGCAGATTTTGTTACGCAGTTTGTGCATTCACGATTTCACAACGAAACGATTCTGCTCAAAGGTGCGCGTTCTTTCGAGTTCGAAAACATCAGCAAATTGCTTCAGCAGAAATCGCATGAAACCGTAATGGAGATTGATCTGAGCGCAATGGTTCACAATTTGAATTATGTGCGTTCGCGACTCAATCCGGGAACAATGCTGATGGTAATGGTGAAAGCCTTCTCGTATGGAAGCGGCACATTTGAAATTGCAAATCTGCTTCAGTTTCATCGTGTGAATTATCTCGCTGTTGCTTATGCTGATGAAGGTCTTGAGCTGCGTAAATCAGGTATTACTTTGCCGATCATGGTAATGAATCCGGAAGAGCAGAGTTTTGATTCCATGATTGCACACGGTTTGGAACCTGAAATTTATTCCTTCCGCATTCTGCAATTGTTCGAAACAGCTGCGCGTCGTTACAGACAAAACAATCCGCAAACAGAACCTGTTCGTGTTCACATCAAGTTCGACACCGGAATGCGCAGATTGGGATTTGAAGAAAAGGAAATCAATGAACTCGTAGTACGCCTGAATAATTCACGTGATCTGCGGGTGGCTTCCGTTTTCTCTCATCTGGCTGTAAGTGACGAAAGCGAACACGATGAATACACGCGCCAGCAGATTCGATTGTTTACCGGCATTTGCGAAACATTGCGCGAGCACATTCGTTATCCGTTCCTGCGACACATACTGAACTCGTCCGGCATACTGCGTTTCCCTGATGCGCAAATGGAAATGGTGCGACTCGGAATCGGATTGTACGGAATTGCAAGCGACGAGGAACAGCAAAAACATTTCCGAAATGTCAGCACACTCAAGACAACTATCTCGCAATTGCGACAAGTTGATGCAGGATTGACGATTGGATACAGTCGCAAAGGAAAAACAGAGCAAGCCGCTACGATTGCCACTGTTCCTATCGGCTACGCTGATGGATTCAGAAGAAGTTTAAGTCGTGGCAAAGGCAAGCTGTTCGTAAACGGCAACCCGGCTCCGATCGTCGGCAACGTTTGTATGGATATGTGCATGATTGATGTTACCGGTATACAATGCAAAGAAGGTGATGATGTAATTGTTTTCGACAGTATTGAAACCGTTTCTTCCTTTGCAAAAGATATGGATACGATTCCTTATGAAGTGCTGACTTCAATTTCTCCACGTGTAAAACGGGTTTACTGGCAGGAGTAATATCCTTCTACTTTTTCAAATCTTCTATTTGCTGATTGATTCTTCGCAATAAATTATCGCGTTCAGCGGTTATATTACGATACGCATCACTAACCGTTTTACCTTTCAATTCTGTTTCGGAATTGTATTCCAGGATTTCCATCCACTTGGCAAATTCATTTTCTCCAGCCAAGGCCAGTGAAGATTTTAATCGGTGAGCGATTGATTTCAACGCGGGTACATCTGCATTCGCAACGGCCTCATTCAGCTTAACGAAATCCTGTACGAATGAAGAAGCCATGGTGTTCAGCATTTCCAATTCAAAACCATGATCACCTGCCGCAAGTGCTTTCAACGGTGTTGCATATTGAACTTCATTTGATCCCCGCTCATTATCGATATCGGATTGTCCGCCAAGAGCGCGTGTGATTTTATAATACAACTCTTTGGAACGATACGGCTTCGTCATATAATCCGTCATCCCTAACTCCAGACATTTTTCCTTTTCTCCGGAAGAAGAGTGAGCTGTAAGTGCAATGATCGGAGTAGCGAGATTCATCTTTCCTCTGATCACTCTGGTCGCTTCATATCCGTCCAGCTCCGGCATTTGTAAGTCCATCAGAATAACATCAAAGCGATCTTCTTTCAACACTTCAATCGCAGCTCTTCCGTTTGATGCAAGCGAAGCTGTGAAACCGAAATCACGAATCAAACGCAAAGCCAATTGCTGATTAAGCGGATGATCTTCCACCAGAAGAATATGGATTGTTCCCGGATGTTCAATCGGTTTCAGTGCAACATCAACTTCTTCAACCGTTTCGCGATCAATCTTCTCAACCGGTATCAGCACTTCGAATCTCGAACCTATTCCTTCCGCACTTTGCACGCGTACGTTTCCTCCTTGCAATTCAGCAAGATCTTTTACGATTGTCAAACCCAAACCTGTACCGGCGTATTTTCTGTTGGATGAAGCCGACACCTGACTGAAAGGATCAAATATCACATTGAGCTTTTCCTTCGGAATTCCGATACCGGAGTCTTCCACCCAGAATTTCAACGTGAATTGTTTCTCTGTTTCTTCAGCTATTTCGCAACCGAAATTCACGAATCCTTTTTCCGTAAACTTCACTGCATTGCCAACGAGATTCATCAATATTTGTGTCAGTCGCAAATCATCACTCATAACGAATGCAGGAATTTTATCGTCGTATGACCACGCAAAACGAATTCCGCTTTGATCGGCCTTGGGCGTAAGCAACAAATGTGTTTTCCGCAACACTTCACGGACATTGAATGCTCTGCGATCAAATTCGATCTTACCTGCTTCGATTTTGGCAACGTCGAGAATATCATTGATCATCGCAGTAAGGTTGTCCGTTGCAACTGCAATTGCATCTGTATATTCTTTCTGGTCAGGATCCAGATGAGTTTTGCGTAACAATTCAGAAAATCCTCCGATCGCATTCATCGGTGTGCGCAATTCATGACTGATGTTCGCAACGAAACGATCTTTGGCAATCAAAGATTCATCCGCCATTTTCTTCGCAGCACGCAGTTCTTTTTCCATCATGTAGCGACCGGTAATTTCTACATTACTCGACAACACAAACGGATTGCCTTCAGGATCTGACAGGCGGATGTTGCTGTACATCCAGATGCTTTCGTCTCCGCCACGCATGGTCATTCGCATTAATCCTGAATGCATGCCGTGATTGCGGATTTCAGAAATGTATCCTTCAAATTCCTTACGATATCTTTCCGGAACCAGCTTGGAAATCTGTCTGCCGATTAATTCCTCAGGCTCGTATCCGAGTGCATGAGCACCAGCTGGATTGATGGAAAGAATCACACCATCCAGATCATGCATGCAGATCATGTGCTGCGAATGTTCGAACAGACTTCTGTACTGGCGCTCAGCCATGCGCAATTCTTCTTCATTGCGTTTCCGCTCGGTTATATCCTGTATTGTACCGACAAGAATACGTTTTCCGTTCGGGGCAACTGAAGCCTGTCCGGTAAGAAACAGATAGGTGACTTGCGGCCCTTTGATAATCCGGCAATCGATCTCGAATGAAGATTTTCTTTTCAATGCATCTTCTGCAGATTGCCGCACAACCTGCATGTCGTCCGGATGCAAGATCGAACGCATATGTGCGATCGGAAGACTTGGTGTTACCGGCAAACCGACGAGATGAAAATACTCTTCGCTGCAGTTCAAAACATCACTGCCTTCTGTCCATTCCCAACTTCCGATTTTCGCCTGACGTTGCGCTGCACGAAGTAACTCCCGGCTGCGACGTAATTCCTCACTTGTGCGCTTACTCTCTGTGATGTCTTCCTGAATGGCTACGAAATGATGAATTTCTCCATCCGCATCTGCAAGCGGAGTAACGTGCATCTGAAGCCAAATCGGAGTTCCGTCTTTACAGTAATTAATCAACTCATCGTGAAAAGAAATTCCACTTAGCTTACGTTCATTAATACGATTTACTGTTTCCGGATCTGTTTGCGGTCCGCGCAATACATCCGGCTTTAATCCTACAATTTCATCAAACGAATAACCCGTGATACGTGTGAATTCTTCATTCACCCATTCAATTACATCATCACGATCCGTTATCATCACGATCGCATTCGCACGACTCGCTACCATCGCCAGCAACTGATCGCGCGTAAGACGTTCTTCCAGAATTGCGGCAGTACGGTCCAATTCCTTGCCGCGCTCTTCAATCTCCTGCGATATGCGCACGATTCTTCCCTGCATCAATCGTGAGCCCCACGACAAACTGAATACCAGAATCGCTCCGAGAAACAAACGCAACAGAAATTTGTCGGTATCAATATGCGGTGTATCCGTTCCCATTGTAACAAACCACATCAGTAACAAACCTGCGATGAGATAAATTATCAGGTCGCGACCTGAGCGGAAATACATACTGCAGATTACGTATGCACCGATGAATGTCAGTGAGTCGTCGTAAGTGAAACTGTACTTGTAACAGATGAATGCGGAAAAAAGAATGAGCACTGCAATACCTGTGTAAGCAAGCCAACGCATTACGGGACGAGACAAATTGAAAACTACTGACGCAGCAAATGCAATTCCGCTAAGCGCGGAGAATGCAATTCTGACGATGGTTTCATCGGAAAGTGTTGTTAACGTCCCTGCAGCAAGACCGTCAAGCATCAATCCGCCTGCAATAGCGAGCAGCAAAATGCGTTCAGCTAAATGCTGAGAAATCAGTTTGCGAATGCCGGCTAAGATCATGGATGACTAAGTTAAACTTAGTTCTTTCAAAATCGGGAATATGATGGTAAAACACACAGAAAAAGCAAAGGGTGCCTTGCGGCACCCTTCTAACGAAAGTACAAAACAGCATAACCCCTACACATTTGTTTGCACTTCCGTATCCTTCCCACCTCGAGAACCTTGGACAACCAGCAAATTGTACATCTCGTCCACTTTGCGGTCGCTATATGCAGAAAAATTAAAACTTGAGTACACCGGATGCGACTGACGAATCAGTGTAATCTGCATCTCTCTCTTCTCCTGCTGCAATTCTTTTCTGTAAACGTCTTCTACCATGCACAGTCCGATTGACTACGACACAAAAGTAATGTCAAAAAAAAGTGAGTGGGAGGAAAACCGACGCAATGCTGGAGATTTCCGACGAACGGCAGAACCAACAGGTTCGATGAACTAACCGAGATTTAAACGACGGAACAAATCGTCTTTATTGGAGCGGCTCACCGGAATAGGTTTGCCTCCAACGGAAACGGAATTTTCTTCGATCTCTGCAATCTTATCGAGACGCACGATAAATGAGCGGTGAATACGCATAAACTCCCTTGTGGGCAGTTTTGTTTCAATCGCCTTCATTGTAGAAAGAATAGTGTGGCGTCCTTCAGTAGTGTAAATGTTTACGTAATCGGCTAAAGCTTCCACGTAAAGAATATCTTTAAAAGCAAGACGGACAAACCGCGAACTTTCTTTCTTGATGAAAAGCGAATCTTCTCCGTTTTCACCTTTCACTTCCATTGACTGATGAATCTGCTGCGCTTTGTTCACCGCTTTCAGAAAGCGTGCGTAGTCCAAAGGTTTCAGGAGAAAGTCCGTTACATCATAATCAAATCCTTCTGCAGCGTATTCCTTTTTGCCGGTAATGAGAATGATTTGCGGAATGTCTTTGAAAGTTCTCAGAAAATCCATGCCGCTCATTTCAGGCATTTCCACGTCCAGAAAAATCAGGTCGATAGATTTGTTCTTGATAATATCAAGCGCCTCTGTAATTCCTGAGCAAGAAGCTGCAAGATTCAGAAAAGCAGTTTTTGCAATACAATGCTCGACCGATTTACGGGCGATTTCATCGTCGTCTATTATGAGGCAGTTCATGGGGTTATGCGATTTTAAAATAAAGCACTTTTTCCGGAATAATCAAATATTTCATTGGTAATATCCGCTGCAGAAGCGATACAACTGAAACTTTCCGGATTTCAGTTCATTTTCTATGCTTTTCAGAAGCATTTCGCGATTCACGTTGTGCATGCGTTGCTGACTGATGATCTTCCAGGCCTTCATCGCATACAATTGCGCCTTACGAATCGGAGTGATTCCATGCTGCGCATATCGTTCAATTGCTGCTGCAACATCTGCGATTCCTTCTCCATTATGAGCCGCCGTTTTTATTACTTCCCTGTCAACCGTGTGAGATACATTTCCGTGCAACAGACCACCGATATTTCTGATGAATGTATCAGCGCCCGGCCGATCCGATTTATTCACCACAAACACATCTGCAATTTCCATTACACCTGATTTCAGCGCCTGAATATCATCTCCCGCTTCCGGAACCAGAACCAGCAGCGTAATGTCTGCAAGACCGGCAATCTCCACTTCTGATTGTCCGACACCCACCGTTTCAATAATCACGCGATCAAATCCTGCGTTGCGAATGACATCCGTAACTTCAACTGCTTTTGCTGATAATCCGCCCAAAGCCCCACGTGTTGCCAATGAGCGTATAAACACCAATGGATTGTTGAAGTGGTCCGGCATACGTAATCTGTCGCCCAACAACGATCCCAATGTAAACGGAGATGTTGGATCTACTGCAACTACTGCAACACGCTCACCGGCTTCCGTAAAATGAGAAATCAATTCATTGATTAACGTACTCTTTCCGGCGCCCGGCGGACCGGTAACACCAATTACAGGAGGCAAGTGTTCCGTTTCAAGACTCAGGAGAATTTCAGAAGCGCCTTCGAGCTCATTCTCAACAATAGTAATTGCGCGAGCCAGCGATTTTCTGTCACCGGAACGCATATTACTGATGAGTTGCTCTACGTTATTCACACAGCAAATGTAGCAGATAGTTGCATTCTGTAACTCTGATGTACCTGTAATTCGCAGGGTGATTCGGGATTCAAACTATGCACTAACTTTGGGCTGTGGCTGCAGTTTCACTTTCAGTAGTAATTATCACGTTCAACGAAGAACGCAACATAGAACGTTGCCTTCTTTCAGTGAAAGAAATTGCGGATGAAATTGTAGTTCTGGATTCCTTCTCCACCGATCGAACGGAAGAAATCTGCCGCAAACACGGCGTGAAATTTTTTCAGCACAAATTCGACGGACACATTCAACAGAAGAATCGCGCCATCACTTATACTTCGCATCCGTATGTGTTATCGCTGGATGCGGATGAAGCTCCGGATGAAAATCTTAAAGCATCCATTCTCGCGGCGAAAGCGGATTGGGATTGTGAAGGATACACAATGAATCGCCTTACCAATTACTGCGGAAAGTGGATTCGTCATTGCGGTTGGTATCCCGACACGAAATTGCGCCTGTGGGATAGCAGAAAAGGAGAATGGACCGGCATCAACCCGCACGATCGTTATGAGTTGCAAGACAAACCTGCACGCACACGGCATTTGCAAGGAGACTTGCTGCACTACAGTTATTACACTATCGAAGAACACTACCGTCAGGTCGATAAATTTTCCGGTATAGCAGCACAAGCATTGTATACAATGGGCAAACGCGCAGGAGCATTCACCCCGCATTTGAAATGCGCTGCGAAGTTCATCCGTAATTTTATTGTCAACATGGGCTTTCTGGATGGCAAATACGGCTGGGTAATTTGCAGAATCTCGGCGTATGAAACATGGTTGAAGTACACTAAACTCCGAGCGTTGTGGCAGAAAAAATAAACGACAATATCACGAAACGTTTTCCGTGGTTGCTGTCGCCGGCTGCTCCTTGGATTTTTTTCGGTATTGCAGCACTGATTGCAACAGTACATCGTCTGATTCTCGGTCCGCAATCATTCAACAACTACGTAATATTCGAGCGCTCGTTTTTTCATTTGCTGAACAACACGAACCTGTATATTGCTTATCCCGATGAGCAATATGATTTGTTCAAATACAGTCCGACGTTTGCTATGCTCATGGCTCCTTTGAGTCTTTTACCGCGTGTTGCAGGAGTGATGATCTGGAATCTGCTCAATATGCTTTTACCTGTTTGGGCGATCAGCAAAATGAATCTCGAACAGAAAAAGAAAAATCTGATTCTGCTGATTCTCTTTATAGAATTGCTGAGCTCTATACAAAATGCACAGAGCAACGGCATTATGCTCGGACTGATTGCAGGAGCATTTGTGCTCTTCGAACAGAAAAAAAACGGAGCCGCAATGTTGCTGATTGCTTTGGGATTTCACATCAAGTTGTTTGCCGCTGTAGCCGGATTGTTGCTGTTTTTCTATCCCGGGAAAATAAAATCCATCGCATATGGAATAGTTTATGTCTCACTGCTTGCAGCACTTCCGTTACTGATTGTTTCTCCTGATCAACTGATGCTGCAATACAAAAACTGGCTGGAGTTGCTTACGCATGATCCTGCGCATGAACTGAATTATTCCATCATGACACTTTCCGAGCGTGTTGCGGGAATTCATATCGGCGACATTTACTATCTGATACCCGGCGCAGCCCTACTCGTGCTTCCATTATTGCGTGTCAAACAGTATTCATCTTATGGATTCCGTTTGTTTTTCACTGCGTCGATTCTGGTGTGGGTTGTAATTTTCAATCACAAAGCAGAATCGCCTACCTATTGCATAGCTTTCGCAGGAATACTTTTGTGGTATTTCACCGGGAATAAATCAAAAGCGGAAATGATACTGACCATTCTCGCCTTCATTTTTGTCGCGCTCTCTCCTACTGATTTATTCCCACGGTATTTGCGCGAACATTTTGTAAATCCTTACAGTCTGAAAGCACTGTTCCCGATAATAATCTGGCTGCTTGTTACTTTTCAGCTTCTGGTTCGGGAGCATTTTTATTCCCCGATTGAAAAGCTGCGGATGCGAATGGCATAGCATACAGGAGCAATGCATTGAAGAAGGCGTAAAATGTTACACCTTGTTGTGTTTCGAGCGTATCATCATCAAGGAAAGACAACAGAGCAATCAGAAAAAACGACAGATAAAGTACGCTTCGCATTTTTCTCATAGAGTATGCCGGCCACCACAACGAGAAAATGAAAAACAAGGCTGCAGGAATTCCAAGCGTCACCGCTATCGCGAGAATCTGATTGTGCACATGCAACCATTGCCATCCTTCCTGTAAGCGAGAACCTGATTTCTCATAGTAATCGTTGTAAGCAATTTTCTGACTCCCCGTTCCTGTTCCGAGCCATGGATGATTCTCGATTGAATGAATAGCGGCGCCGGAAACTTCAAGTCGCATAGAAACCGAAGAACCGCTTGGATCGCCGCCATATGCATAATTGTAAATTTCCCAGAACACCTGATACGCACGACGTTCAAGTGCGTTACGTTCCGCATCTCGATAATTTGTCACGCCGTTTTCAATAGCACGAATTTCCGCATCGCTCAACTGCCATATACCGGCTGAGTCTTTCAACAAATTTCGCGATGCCATATATCGTGCAATCGTGTATTGAATCGGACCGCCATTGCTGTCAACTCCACCGTGAAACGGAATCTTACTTCGGCGTGTCCATTCCATCATCACATCAGGCCAACATACATTAACCATGACTTTATTTCCGTTCTCGTAGATCGGAATATCCAGATGATGTTCGTAGTGAATTCCTGTTGCTGATTTCACATACAGTTTCGGAATTTCATTTCCACGCAGCGAATAAAAATCACGATACGCTTTGTAAACGGAATATCCGGCGAATGATGCTAAAGGCAACACGATCAGTAGAACACCCGCAATCAGTTTTCTTTTTTTATTGGCGCTCGCCACAACTGCAGCTACAACAGGTCCGGCAGTTATCAAAGCGAACAATCCCGTGAGCGATTGCATGTGAATGAGAAAATAAATCAGCCACAAAACAAGCACTGCGCATGTCGTCCGTATCCATAACGAATTATTACGATATATCCAGCGCAGCAGAAGAAAAATACTCAGAGCGGAGAACAAACTCAATCGTATCAGCGCAACCAGATCAGAAGCCTGTCGCAAATCCGAAATCTGTTTGTCGATAACTGCTGTACTGATGAGCCATGTGCGAAATGTGGAAATGGTCACACCTGCGATAAACATGAGCAGAATGAATTCGAACTTGTTTTTCTCCAGAGGCCTTGAAGTGCCAATTACGAATGGTAAAACCAGCAACGGAATTTTAATGCGCACATCATTAAGTGCACTCTTGAAATCCGGCGCCCAGAGCATACCGATTACATGCAAAAGAAAAATGCTGACAAGAATGATCACAGAGTTTCGCGCTTTCAGCAAACGAAACTTTTCTGCAAAACCGCCTTCCCATAACCAGTTGACGCCAACCCATATCACACCGATACTGATCACGACCTTATTTACAGGCAGACCAAAAGCTATCCCGGCAAGACCGGCAAGGTAAAGCCAACGGTGGAATATTTCAGGAAGTGATATCTTCATTTAAGGCGTGCAGCGTAAAAATACGCACTAAATGCGGGAATCGGCGGGAACGGCGGAAAGAGAAAAAGATTGTGTTGCCCGCAAATTATTTCAAAAAAAAGACCCCTTTCGGAGTCTTTTCATTTAATCCTCGTTGTGCATATCAATGCGCTGTTTCGGTTTCTCCTTCTGTATAACAGTAGTAAGAGTCGATTTGTACTTCTTCGCATCTTTCAGAATTCCCAATGCCGCTTGTAAATCGGAATCGTCTTTCAACTCTGAGCCCACGCGGCCTTTCTGGAAATAATATCGTGATGCGATCTCAGCTTCCAGCAACACTTTGATTTCGAATTTGAATTCCGTGAAATCGTCTTCTTTGCCCTGCTGAATCTTCTTCATCAATGCTTCATGTTCTGCAGAAACGAGTTTCCATGATCCTGATTTTGCAGAATGCTTTTTGAACTTCTCAAGATCCGCTTCTTCTTTCGTCACGTATTTGTAATCCTGTGTCTTTACCCACGTTACAAAATCTTCATACTCTTTGTCGCTCAAACGGAAATCGCTCGACTTCGCAATTGATTCATGCTTCAATTTATACTGCGTAGCATAATTGAAGATGAGTGATTTCACCTGCAACGTATCTGCCAGCACGGAATAAGTACGTTCATCGATTTCCAGATCCGGAATTACACCGAGACCGTCCCACACCACACGTCCGTTCTTTGTTTTAAACGGTTTGATCAGAGAATCAGAGAAACGCGTAACAGTTCCGTCAGCGTCACGTTCAGAAGCGTAATCCAACGACTGTACGCAGCGACCGCTTGGTGTGTAATATTTCGCAACAGTTACTTTGAAGAGCGATCCATAGATCAATCCCATTGTTTGCTGTACGAGTCCTTTACCGTAAGAACGTTGGCCAACAATCACAGCACGATCCAAATCCTGCAATGAACCTGAAACGATTTCAGATGCAGATGCAGACCAAGGAGAAACAAGCACAGCAAGAGGAATCTGCGTGTCTACCGGCTTTTCATCTGTGCGGTAATATTTGTCCCACTCCGGAACACGCCCGCGCATGGTAACTACCAATGTGTTTTCTTCCACGAAAAGATTCACGATGCGAACTGCTTCGCGAAGCAATCCGCCCGGATTATCGCGAAGATCCAAAACGATTGAAGTTGCGCCTTGACCTTTCAGGTCAACTAAAGCTTCTCTTACTTCTTTCGCAGCGTCATCATTGAACTCTACAAGTTTGATGAAACCAACATTGCCTTCGAGCATTGTGTAGTAAGGAACATTCTTCTGTTCGATTTCTTCACGAACAACGCGGAAGTCCATTGGTTTGTCTGTTCCCGGACGTTTCACTTTGATTTCCGCAATACTTTCCGGAAGCCCTTTCAGCAATTTGCCGATTTCTTCATAGTCTTTCCCTGCGCAAGATGTTCCGTTCACTTCAAGGAGAACGTCACCCGCACGCAAACCTGCTTTGTGTGCCGCAAAACCTTCATAAGGTTCTGCAATCACCATGTCGTTACCGATTTTGCGAACGATGCAACCGATTCCGCCGTAACGACCGTCCATCTGCAAACGATAGTCTTCAATTTCCTCTTCGGAAATGTATTGTGTATACGGATCGAGAGAAGCGAGCATTGCATCAATACCAATCTTCATTAATGTTGCCGGTTTCGGTTCATCAACATACAACTTGTTCAATTGTTGAAACAGTGTTCCGAAAATTTCCAGGTTCTTGGAAATTTCAAACATGTGATCATCGTTATCGCCTGCCGCAGCGAAACCCATCCAGCCACCGGCTGCCAGTGCAAACGGAATAACTGCAATGCGTGCTTTTCTTCTGATCGATTGAAGTATGCTCATAGTTGACTTTATTTACGGTACAGGATCATGTCCGTGCCCTCCCCAAGGATTGCAGCGGAGAATTCTTTTGAGTGCCAACCAACCGCCTTTCAACGGACCGTGCTTTCGTATCGCTTCTGTACCGTAAACGGAGCAACTCGGCGAATACCTGCACGAAGGTGTAAGATGCGGAGAGATTGCGCTTTGATAAAATCGGATCATCCCGATCATCAACCCCGAGAAAAACCTGCTTACAATATTCGGTTTAACCGGTTCTTCCATCACTCTCCGCCGCTTTTGACAAACGTTGTAAAGATAAAATTATTTTACGCTCCAGTCCGGCATGATCAGGCTTCTCCTTGGCCGTATAAATGAACATTACGGAAATTTTAACATCCTTGCTGCTCAGTGTTTCGTACAGTTCGTGCTTGTGATAGCGATACGTTTCCTGAAGCAGACGTTTAATGCGATTACGATCAACCGCTTTCTTGAAATTGCGCTTTGGAACTGCGAATGCAATGCGTGCTGGAAAATGCTGTTCTCCCTGCGAATGCATCCAGATGATGCGGAACGGATGCACAAAAAAGGAATTGCCTTTAGCTGCAAGCTCCGTGAAGACCTTCAGCCCTGTAAGTTTTTCCTCTTTTTGAAATGTGAAGCGCATGGCAAAAAAAATCCTCCGTCGGGCGGAGGATAATGAATTACTTCTTGTTTACCGATTTGATGTATTCTTCCAGCGCCATCGTCATCGAAGGAGTTCCGGGTTTCGGAGCATGAATATCGAGACGAAGTCCGGCTTCTTCAATTGCTTTCGCAGTTGCAGGTCCGAATGCCGCGATACGCGTTTTGTTCTGTTTGAACTTCGGAAAGTTCTTGTAGAGTGAAGTGATTCCGGAAGGACTGAAGAAAACGAGAATGTCGTAGAATACATCAGCGAGATCACTCAGATCACTGCATACTGTGCGGTAGATAACAGCTTTCGAATAGCTGATCTTATGCTTGTCAAGAATCTCGGGAATATCTTCCTTGTGCACATCAGTACACGGATAAAGGAACTTATCTTCTTTATGCTTCTTGATAATTTCAATAAGATCGTTGATCGTTGCCTTCCCGTGGAAGATGCGACGCTTACGGTATTGAACGTATTTCTGCAGGTAATATGCTGTTGATTCAGAAATGCAGAAATATTTCAGAGTATCCGGAACGGTGATTCGCATTTCCTGGCAGATGCGGAAGAAGTGATCGACCGCATTACGAGACGTGAGAATTACAGCAGTATGCTCTGCGATATTCACACGTTGCTGTCGGAAGTCCTGTGCAGGAACTCCTTCAACGTGGATGAACGATCTGAAATCAATTTTCAGATTGTACTTTTTCTGAAGGTCAGCGTAGGGGGATTTATCGGTCTCAGGTTTAGGCTGAGTAACCAAAATGCTTTTTACCTTCAGATCGGTGTTTTTCGGGGCTGCCACTCTTACTGTTTTTGGTACTGCATTAATGCTGTTTAATGAGCAACTTGATTATCACCAAAACTGGTAATATTTCAAGGGTGCAAAGGTACAGAATTATATAGAATACGGAAACACCTCTTACGGAAAAGCCTATAAATGAGAGTCGTACAAGCCTGTACAAAAGCGCTAATCCCCATAAAACAAGCCCCAACCAGATCAACCACCCCGCGGGCACCTGTCGTGCGTATATGAGTAATAGCGTGATCGGAAACAGAATCAGTCCGATTGTTTTATTGAAAAGTACAATGTTATACGCGTATTCACGTGCAGCTTCTTTTACTTCAAAAATGAATCCGAGTAAGCGTGTCGAAATGATCTTCACCACATAAACGCCAAGCAAAGCAAGCGCAATCCACACTACAGCAGAATCATTTACCTGAGCAGATGAGTTGGACACTATCGATTGCCAAAGGAAAAGCGAACAAACCATTACGAAATTCAGAATCAGGAAAAATGAGACACGACTCGTTAACGCCGATTCTTCCCGATATAAAGTTGCAACGGCTGCAGGTCGCACAAATCCCTGAACAAGCATGGAGATGCGTCGGAAATCATAAACACGCAGCAAGACCAGAAGCGTAAAACAAGAAAGAAGAATTGCATGAACCCAAATTCCGCCTTGAGGCTGCGCGATAGGTTTGGGATCAAATACCGCTGTTGAATCCGTTAGCCAACGCTGATCGGCGAATGAACTTTGAAGCAGAAACAAATACGCGTTGACGAGCATCAGAATGACTGTTTCGCAAATATAGTTCGACCGCTGGGGCCGAAGCAGTTGTGTTGAAAAGAAAAGCATAACAGATATCCTGCAATCAGGACTTACACGAGTGCAGTCAGGACTTATGTCCTGACTGGTGAGTGGACTTATGTCCTGACTGGTCGAAAGTTCAAAAAGAAAGCCTCCTCAATCAACTTGAGAAGGCTTTCCGATTTGAAAAATATCTTCGCTTACTTCTTACCCGCAGCAGGAACCGCCATAACAGAGTGAAGTGTTACTTCAATGCTCTCTGCGATTTTCTGTCCAACAGCAGTCGGAACTTTGATGTCGTGATCAACAAGAAGAATGTTGAATTTGCAATCAACCGTAATGATTCCGCCTTTGATTACAAGTGTTGCATTGATCGTGCGCGGCTTCTTCACATTGTGAACAGTAAGATCGCCAGTCATTGTCACATTGTAAGTACCGTCTTTCGTGTAATCAACTTTCTCATTGATTTTACCATTGAAAGTTGCCATACGGTTCGGATACGTAACATTGCCTTTCCCGTCTTTCGGGCCCGGCTTGTTCGTTTCCATATAGTTCTCGTTGAAGTGTTCTTCCATCAATGGATTTGCAAAACGGAAACCGCGAACGTCAACCTGCGCAATCACCATGTTGGTCTTCGTGTTCAACAATGTTGTTGCAATAGTATCCGTTGCAGAAATATCTTCCAGCGCTGTGTGCGAATAGAAAGTGATTTTGTTTGATGTTCCGCGATAAACATTCTGAGCTCCGAGTATTCCGAATGAAGCCACCAGCAAGACAAACAGGGTTAAAGTCTTTTTCATTGTAGTGTTATGAGTTTAATTATTCTCTGCAACCTTCTTGCCAAAGTGCCGACTGAAAGCTACAACTGGTTGATAACGTTGAATTCTATGTAGTTACAAACATAATGATTTTTAACGCCTTTTCGTCGATAAACCTTAAGATACGGCGGTTAAATGACTTTTACATGATCTTGAGGCAGATTCCATTTCAGACAAGATGCTCAACATTATGTTTTCCCTATTTTTGTCGCCCGGTCAATGTCGGCCGCTTATACAGAAATTAATATGGCAACAGATCAGTTTCAGGCTCCCGATTATTATTTATTGGATGAGCTTTTGACGGAAGAACATAAACTCATTCGCGATTCTGCGCGCGCGTGGGTGAAAAAAGAAATTTCACCAATCATTGAAGACTACGCACAACGTGCAGCATTCCCGAATCAGATCCTGAGAGGTCTCGGAGAAATCGGCGCGTTCGGACCTTATATTCCAACAGAATACGGCGGCCCCGGTCTTGATCAGATTTCTTACGGATTGCTTATGCAGGAACTCGAACGTGGTGATTCAGGTGTTCGTTCAACTGCATCTGTACAGAGTTCATTGGTGATGTATCCGATTTACGCTTACGGAACTGAAGAACAGAAACGCAAATACCTTCCGAAACTCGCAACAGGAGAAATGATGGGTTGCTTCGGTCTTACTGAACCGGATCACGGATCAAATCCTGCAGGAATGATCACGAACATTAAGGATAAGGGCGATCATTACTTGTTGAATGGCGCGAAGATGTGGATCTCGAATGCTCCGTTTGCTGACATCGCTGTTGTTTGGGCGAAAGATGATAACGGTGATATCCGCGGACTCGTTGTTGAACGCGGCATGGAAGGATTTACGACTCCTGAAACACACGGCAAATGGTCGTTGCGTGCTTCAGCAACAGGTGAACTTGTATTTGATAACGTAAAGGTCCCGAAGGAAAACCTTTTCCCGACAATCAAAGGATTGAAAGGTCCTTTGGGTTGTTTGAACTCTGCACGCTATGGAATTGCATGGGGCGCAATCGGAGCAGCAATGGATTGTTATGATGTTGCTCTGCGTTATTCGAAAGAACGCGTTCAGTTCGGAAAACCAATTGGCGGATTCCAATTGCAGCAGAAGAAACTTGCAGAAATGATTACTGAAATCACGAAAGCACAATTGCTTTGCTGGAGACTTGGTGTTCTGAAGAACGAGAATCGTGCTACACCTGCACAAATCTCAATGGCAAAACGCAACAACGTGGATATGGCGTTGACCATTGCACGCAACGCGCGTCAGATGCTCGGCGGAATGGGAATCACAGGAGAATATCCGATCATGCGCCATATGATGAACCTTGAATCCGTTGTCACCTATGAAGGAACACACGACATTCACCTGTTGATTACAGGAATGGATGTAACAGGATTCAATGCTTTTGTTTAGACGATAGACGTTTGACTCTAGACTGTTGAGTCGTTGTGGCGAAAATGTAACGTCAACCGTAACGAACACATAAAACCGCTGTTGAGATTGCTTCCATTGTCGCAATAACTCCGCAGCGGTTTTTTTATGCAAGCGAAAAAGGCGGCAATTAGCCGCCTTTTTCGCTCTCTAACCGATTTGTTATTGCTTTATAACATTTACCGATTTACTTCCATTCTCAAAATACACCGTTATGTAATAAACTCCGCTTTCAAAATCATTCATATCCACTTCTGCATTCACAGTTTGAGGTTGTACTACATAAACCGTTTGTCCAAGTGAATTGTAGATCACAATTCGCTGCATCGTTTCATTTGTTCTGATCTGCAACTTATCATTCACCGGATTCGGATAAACTGAAACATCATTCAATACATTCTCCTGTGTTGCAATACCTGTGCAGATATCAACCTGTAAACTTGCACCTGCTGTGTCGCTGCAACCGTTTACATCAGAATAAGTGTACAAAACATAATGCGTACCTACTCCCGCAACAGAAGGATTGAAATTCCCGTTGCTGATACCGTTTCCTGAATACGCTCCGTTCGCCGGACTTCCTCCTGTTACTGCAAGAGCTGGATCAGACAAACAGAATAATGATTGTGCCGGTGAGAAGGTTACAGTTGGATTTGGGTTCACCGTAACTGTAAACAGTGCAGAATCTGTGCAACCGTTAAGCGCGGTACCGCTTACAGCGTAAGTTGTTGTAGTTGCAGGAGACAGAACTTGAGTAGCAGCAGTTGAACTGTCGTGCGACCAGAAATAAGTGTCAGCGCCACTTACATTGAGTGTTGTTGTTTCTCCCTCACATATTTCGTTAACGCCGCTAACAGCAACAACAGGAGTAGCATTCACAGTTACGTTTACTGTTGCACTTGATGAACATCCATTCGAACCGATTCCAACCAATGTATATGTTGTAGTAGCTGATGGCGTAACCGTCGGAGTTTGTCCCGTAATCAAGCCTGGGAACCAAGTGTAATTTGTTGCACCGGTCCCGGATAATGTTGTGCTGTTGCCCGAGCAAATCGTTGCGTTCGCAACTGTTGCAGTAACTGTAGGTGTAGCCTGAACCGAAACTGCAACTGTAGCGGTGTTAGTACATCCGTTAGCAGCAGTTCCGGTTACAGTGTACGTAGTTGCGGAAGAAGGAGTCACGGAAACTGATGCTCCGTTTGTGTTGATCGGTTGCCAGTTGTATGTTGCCGCTCCTGATGAAGTCAATGTTGCAGCATTACCGTTACACACACTTGAAACGTTTGAGGAAGCAACAACAGTCGGACGTGCAAGTACGCTCACCGAAACGTTGGCAGTATCTGCACAGCCGAATGTGCTCAAACCAATTACCGTGTAGGTTGTTGTAGATGTAGGAGACACAGTAACAGTTGTACCTGTGAGGTTTCCTGGAGTCCATGTGTATGTTGAAGCACCTGACGCGGTAAGTGCAACTGAAGTTCCTGAGCAAACTGTGGAGTTGCCCGCACTTGCCGCAACTACAGGTGCAGCTTGAAACTGAATCGTAGTGAAATCAGTTTTGCCTGCGCATGCGTTCGTGGTGTTTACAATTGCAACTTGATAATTTCCTGCGGCTGTTACATTCAATGATGTTGAAGTTGCACCAACAACAGGAGATCCGTTCAACAACCATTGATAAGTTGT
>Ga0172372_10001600_pt1 | contig 35120 bp, 42 predicted proteins | sample LakKiv5m_2_FD_114544 | JGI IMG/M metagenome (GOLD analysis project Ga0172372, IMG submission 114544) | Freshwater microbial communities from Kabuno Bay, South-Kivu, Congo - kab_092012_9.5m | ecosystem: Environmental > Aquatic > Freshwater > Lake | place: Democratic Republic of the Congo... | reverse complement strand
TAATATTCCTGCCATAACGCCATAATATAGGAAAATGTCCATGATTGCAATAAAAATACGCGTTTGCTAAAATTAGCGGGTGAAAAAAATCTTTATCAAAAAATCTCTTACGGCCGGCGTTTATGTGGCAATCGCCGCCGCCATAATTGGCGGAACTTTTTATTTTGGATACAAATCCGGCTATAAAAACGGCGAAGAAAATCCCCAGACCACGATAATCCGCGGAATCGCCAATATGGAAAACGGCAAGCCCGAAGGCGTGGACTTTTCGCTTTTCTGGGACGCATGGAGCAAGGTAAAAAAAGAATACGTTAACAATAAAAACATAAACGACCAGGATTTGGTTTATGGGGCGATTACGGGAATGGTTGGCTCGCTTAAAGACCAAAATTCCGTTTTCTTTGCGCCTTCCGACGCAACTAAGTTTACTCAAGATTTGGCCGGCCAGTTTTCCGGCATTGGCGCGCGCCTAGACGTTAAAGACAATCAATTAATAATAACATCGACAATAAAAGATTCTCCCGCGGAAAGAATCGGGCTTAAAGCCGGAGATAAAATTACGCAAATCGACAGCAAAGATACTGCTGGCCTGCAAGTTGAAGACGCGGTAAAACTTATCCGTGGAGAAAAAAACACGGGTGTTAAATTAACCATTATGCGCGAAGGGTTCAGCGCGCCGAAAGATTTTTCGGTTATCCGCGACACTATCCAAGTTCCAACAGTTGAAAGCAAAATGATTGGCAATATCGCTTATATTCATTTGTACGCTTTTACCGAACAATCGCCGTTTCTGTTTTATCAAAACGCGCTGCAGATGGCGACTCAAAATCCCAAGGGATTGGTTTTGGATTTGCGCGACAACCCGGGCGGATTTTTGGAAGCCGCGGTTAATTTATCCGGATGGTTTTTGGACAGCGGCAAACCGGTTGTTACCGAAGAATTCGGCAATGGCGATAAACAAGCATACACTTCTTATGGCAACGGATTATTCAGAGACTTACCGGTTGTGGTTTTAATAAACGGCGGCTCGGCTTCGGCTTCGGAAATTTTAACCGGCGCCTTGCGCGACGACAGGGGAGTAAAAACCGTTGGTGAAAAAAGTTTTGGCAAGGGAACGGTTCAGCAGCTTGAAAATCTTAAAGACGGATCAATGCTTAAAATTACAGTAGCTCATTGGCGCATGCCCAAAGGCGACTTGATAGACAAAAACGGCATAGACCCGAATTACGAAGTTAAAATCAGCGACCAAGATATTCTTAATGGCCGCGACCCGCAGCTCGATAAAGCGCTCGAGGTAATAAAGCAAGAAATCGGCCAAATGCCTTCAAATTTGATTCCGATATTAAACATTAAAATATAAATGAGGGTTATTCTCCTTGCCGACATAAAAGGACTCGGCAAAAAAAATGACGTGAAAAACGTAAACGACGGTTACGCCAGAAATTTTTTATTGCCGCGAAGTCTGGCAAAAATCGCCGCCGATAACGCCGTAAAAGAATTGGAATTTCAAAAAGCCGCCACGGCAAAAAAAGAAGAATCGCTTAAAAAAGAATTGCTTGAGCTGGCAAAAAATCTTGAAAGTAAAGAATTGGAATTTAAAGTTAAAACTGGAGACAAAGGCGAAGTATTTAGCTCAGTCGCCAAAGGCGACATCGCAACACGGATTTATACTGATATTAGCACGGATTTACACGGATACTCAAAAAATAATATAGAGATTGAACTCGATAAGCCGATTAAAAAACTCGGCGAGCACCGAGTTGAGGTTAATCTTGGAAAGGGGATAAAGGCGAACGTGAAAATAAACGTTATTTCGTTGTAACACTTACCACTTTAACGCTTCTTTTATTGCCGTCGAATTTAGTTTTAGTTTTGGAAGCAAATTTAACAACTCCGGCTTTCAAGGCGTAAAGCGTGTCGTCGTTTCCGCGGCCAACATTTGAGCCGGGCAAGTATTTCGTTCCTCTTTGGCGAATCAAAATTTCACCAGCCTTAACAGCCTGGTTATCTTGCCTTTTTACTCCGAGCCGTTTAGAGGCCGACTCCCTGCCTAATTTAGTTGAACCTCCAGATTTTGTATGTGCCATATCATTATTAAAAACCCGAAATTCGAATATCGAAACTCGAAACACTATAATTTTCTGTTTCGGATTTCGTGCTTCGGATTTTGAATTTCCTTGAATTATAGTATAATTCAAAGTGTTATGTCAACAAATAAACTTGTTTTCGATATTGAAACCGTGGGCGAAAGTTTCGACTCTTTCGACGAAACCACCCAAAAAACCCTTACGCGCTGGATTAAAAAAGAATCCAAAAATGAAGAAGAATATCAAGAAGCGCTTAAAGACCTTAAAGAAGGCCTTGGATTTTCGCCTTTAACAGCCGAAATTGTGGCTATCGGCACGCTTGATTATGAAAAAAATCAGGGCGGAATTTATTTTCAAGCGCCGGGCGAAACCATTCCGGACTTTACCGAAGACGGAATTAAATACAAGCAAATGACCGAAAAAGAAATGCTGGAATATTTTTGGAAAGAAATCGCGCCAAAATACCAAGAATTTATTTCTTTTAACGGCAGGCAATTCGACGGCCCGTTTATGATGATTCGTTCTGCTTATCACGGCATCCGACCAACAAGAAATTTGTCCGAAAGCCGCTATTTATATCAGCAAAGAAGCTGTGTTCATATCGACTTGGTTGACCAGCTGACTTTCCAGGGAAATTTAATGAAAAAGGGGAGTTTGCATATGTGGAGCCGGCTGTTTGGAATTAAAAGCCCCAAAGAAGACGGCGTCAGCGGCGACGAGGTGGCAAATTTATTTAAAAATAAAAAATATATAGAGATAGCGAAATATAACTCCGGCGACTTGAGAGCCACCAGGGAACTTTACGAAAAATGGGAAAAATATCTAAGTTTATAACCGAGCACAAGAAAGATATCATAATCTTCTTGCTGGTCTTTTTATTTTGCTCCATTAGCTTCGGTTTGGGCTATTTGGTAAATCGCGAATTTAATCGCGCTCCGATTATTATTGAAAAGTGCTCAGCGAATTGACCATTATTTAATAAAGTGATATAAAAATTAATATTAATTTTGGACATTAACTCAATAATAAGGAGGTGCGCCGATGATTAAAAAATTATTTTTGTTCATTAAATCGAACAAAAAAACGGCAAATACCATGCTTTTAGGTTCGCTTATTATCTGCGCAGTTTGCTGGTTATTTGTCAAAGAGCAAGACTGGGAAATAATAATTATAGGAGCATTATTTTTCTGCCTTGCCTTTGCGATTACAATAATCGGATCGCAAGATTAAGCCCTTTCAAGGATGGAAGCCTTGGGGGCTATTTTATTTAATCCGAAAATTATAATCCGAATTTACGAACGAATCCAAATAATAAAAAATTAACGACTTACGATGTCGTTAATTTTTACATTATCAGTATCAGTCCTTAAATTTATAAAAGTTAAAAGCTATCGGCTATAGACTAAGAAAGATATCCCGCCTGCTTTAAGAAATAATCACCCCAGTAGCAAAGCAAAGCTCGCTACGGGGTAAATTTTCCCACTAATTATTGCAGATAACCAGCTTGCCTTAGGAAGTAGTCATTTTCCCATTCCCATAACTTTTTCGCGCCGACAAATGCCTTAAAATCTTCCTGCCAATAAGGAAATTCTTTAAGCTCAACATCGCCGATTGGTTCGGACCAAATATGCGAACAATTTTTCGCTTTAACAGTCTTTGGAATTTTTATTTTTTGGCGTCCGCCTTTTTCGCGCAAACTCGCTCCGCAATTAATGCATTTGCGCGCCTGGTCAATGCGTAAAATCCACCGGCTTTGAAGATTTTTAAATTGGTCCTGGAGCGCCGCCATATAAGCGCTGGTCTGAAGATTATAATCGCGATAAATAGCCTGCGAAGTTTTAATGTCCAAAACGCCGAACTTGCCGTCTATCAGCGCCATAGCGTCCATTGTGCCGGCATAACGTTCGTCACGGTTAACAATTTGCTTTTCCACGAATTCCGGGTCAACTTGAATATGATTTTCTTTAAAGAATTTTATAAAAGCTTCGACAGCCGGTTTGATGAGCGGGTCAACTTCCGGTGTTTCGCCGATTAAAATCTTTTCAACGGCCTCGTGGAGCATTGTGCCTTCGGTGGCGGATTGTTTTTTAATGGCTTCGCCTTCGTTAAAACTGCTCAATTCGCCGTAAAAACGATAAAGCGCGGGCTTGGCTTTAATCTCGACAATTTTGGTAACGCGAGGATACCAAGTACCGTCGATTTCATAGCCGGAGAGTTCTTTAAATTGATTCAGATTGCTGTAATACATTTATAAATGCAAAGCGCGAAGCGCTTATCGCTAAGCGTTTAACGATTTGCGCCTTGCGATTTGCGATTCGCTCTTTTGTTATCAGATGATAACAAAAGGTCTGTCAGTTTGTAAATATCTCCGGCGCCCATCATTACCACAATTGCGGATTTACGTTGATTACTACGCGGATTTACGCTGATATTTTTAAGAAGATTTTCCAAAACTTTTTCGAGATTTTTTTGTTCGGAATGGGGGAGATATTTAACAATTTTTAATTTACAATTTTCAATTTTCGAAACACGAGATTCTATTTTTTTAGCCAGTTTCTCCGCAATGTTTTGCGACACTTTTACCTGTTTTTCTCTGCCGGCCACTTTAAATATATCCAATAAAACAAGCGCGTTCGCGTCGTCAAAAGCCCCTGTAAACTCATTGAAAAGGGCTTCAAGCCGTTTAGTCTGGTGGGGCTGAAAAACGCAAATTAGGGGCATTTTTGGCCATTTTTGGGCTATTCCAGACAGAGTGGCTTTGATTTCGGTCGGATGGTGGGCATAATCGTCGTATATATTAGCTTTTAGCTTATAGCTTGTAGCTTTTAGGACACCTCTGTACTCCATCCTTCGCCAGGCGCCGCGGAAAGACTTAAGCGCCGCCAAAACATCTTTCTCTTTTAGGCCCATTAATTTTGCCAAATCATAAACCGCCGAAGCGTTTAAAACATTGTGGCCGCCGAAAACTTGCAAAACTTTTTCCAATTTTTTGTTTGCCGAGTACCAATGAACTTTTATTTTTTTCGCTTTGGCGATTTTTTCTATCTTGCTTTTCAAACTGAAAAGATTTTTATCTGATTTGTTTAAAACCAAAATGCCGCCGGACTGAACATTATTAATGAATCCCAAAAAAGCATTTTTGATTTCGTTTAAATTTTTATAAAAATCCAAGTGCTCGCGGTCGATGTTTAAAATAATCGCGGCATACGGCGAATAATTTGAAAACGCGTTCGTGTATTCGTCGGCCTCTATAATAAGGTATTCGCTCTTGCCTTTACGGAAATTATTTCCGCCGAATTCTTTGAGTTTTGTTCCGACAATAACAGTCGGGTCAAGTTTCGCTTTTACCGCGGCCAATGACATCATCGATGTCGTGGTGCTTTTGCCGTGCGCGCCGGCAACGGCAATAGTCTTATATTGGTTAGTTAAAGCGCCAAGAGCCTTGGCATACGGCATTAATGGAATTCCCAGTTCTTTGGCATGCTTAAATTCCGGATTTTCAGACGGAATCGCGGCGCTGTGTATCACCAAGTCGGTACTTTTATCCAAATTCGCGGCTTTCTGGCCGATAAATACCTTAACTCCTTGCCCTGCCAATTCTTTTGTTGTTTCGGAAGGGGAGGCGTCCGAACCGGCCACATTATAGCCGTTTGCTAAAAACCAGCGCGCTAGGGCACTGGTTCCAATTCCTCCTATTCCAATAAAAAAAACTTTTGGTTTCATAGTATGTGGTATGTGATATTAATTATAAATTTATTTAAATCCACAGATGAACACCGACGATTATATTAATTACTAGTTGTTTCTATATTTAGGTTTGTCTGAAAAGATATATTTTGCGACATTTGGTATTTCAACCAACCCTGTATCACCTGACACTCTAGATACCGGATTATAGATGGAGATTTTACTTAATAAACTTCTCAACCCACTGAATAGCGTATATAAAGAACTGAAAAATTTTTACGAGCAAATCAAGCAGGCCTTTTATAAAAGCGCCGAGATTGGCGAGAATGTATTGGTCGAACCATTGAGTGGCATAGGTCAAAAGTTCGGTTAATTTTTGAAGTAGTTCCATATAATTTGGCTAATCGCAAATCGCAAGGCGCAAATCGTTAAACGCTTAGCGATAAGCGCTTCGCGCTTTGCTAATTCTACAAATAATCCAACGGATTTAAGTCTCCGCCGTACGGCAGCAAGCCGCACACCCTTGACGAATCCATTCTAAATGTTTGGCTGGCAAACACGGTAAAGTGTAAGTGAGGGCCGGTGGCATAACCGGTTTTACCGCTATATCCAATAAGCCCGCCTCTGTTTATTATATCCCCTACTTTGACGTTTTGCAAAGATAAATGGCCATAAAGCGTCGTTAAATTATTCTCATGTTTAATGACAATAAATTTTCCGTAAGCGCCTTTGTAGCAATATTTGTCCGAATTGCCAACCGCCACAACAGTTCCTTTTTCAGCGCTATACACGGGTGTGCCGATCGACGCCGACAAATCTATTCCATTGTGCCATTTGCCCCGATAGCCGTATTGCGCGAAAGAAGTCGAGCCGTAATCTTGCGTCACGCGTCCGCCAACCGGCCAAGCCAAAACTCCCGGCCTTTTTGAAGGCAAAGCCGACGGATTTATTTTCAAACGCAGCTTTTCGTCCATGTTTTCAATTTCCGAAGCGATATCCGCTTGCCTCTTTTGCAATTCAGTCAAATTTTGCTGATAAACCTTTTCCTGATTCTTGCTTTGGGTTAAAAGAGTTTGTTTTTCGCTTTTCGTTTCGCCCAATATCAATTGCTGGCTTTTTAGATTTTCCTTTTGAACCTGAATGTCTTGCTTTTTACCTGTTGTTTCCTGAAATTTATCGGATAGTACGCCTTTCGCCTGATTCAAATCATTTATCGCGGTGGTTAAATTGGCGTTTAAGTCCGACAAATTTTGAGTTTCTAAAATACTATCCGCCAGACTTTTATTTTTCAAAAAAATTAAAAATGGCGTTTCGTCATCCCCTTTTTGGACTTCACGCAATATTTGGGCGACAGCTTGCTGTTTTGTGAAAACTTGCTGTTCTGCCGTAGAAATATCGCCCTTAATGATATTCAATTCCACTCCTAATTTGTCGATAGTGACTTCGCTTGATTGTATGCTTAAATTCACCTGGCCGATGTTTGAGTCAATTTGTTTTATTTGTCCTTGCAATGTTTGGCTTTGGCCCTTAACCGTATCGAGAATTTTTTGATTTTTGTTTATCTTGCTCGTAATATCCAAAAGCTCCCGGGTTTTTTGGTCCAACGATTGTTTTAAATTCGTCGGGTCGCTTGCGCCGGCCGCCAAAGGCGAAACAAGAAAAAAAACGAGAATTAACGAATAAAGAAAATTCTTCATTGGTGGATTAACTTAATTTATTTATCGCGACATCAAGCCGTTTCAGAGTTTCTTCTTTTCCAACGCCGTCCATAATCTCAAACGGCCCGGGCGAAGCTTCTTTACCGGAAAGCGCGGCGCGCAAAGGCCAAAGCAAGTCTCCCCTGCCCCAGACTGTGGTTAACGGCGTTATAATTTTTTCCAAATTGTCTTTGGCAAAATCGGCTTTAAAAATCTTGTCTATTTCCTCGCGCAAAAGTTTTAAATTTGAAAGAGTTTTGGTTTTATCCATTATAAAACCTTCGCCGGTCGGGCGCGGCCAAGCCAAAAGATTTTCATTGTAATCGGGCAACTCAAAAAAGAAATCCGCCAATTCTTTAAAATCCGACAATTTTTTCATCCTTTCTTTTTCAAAAGACAGCGCCTTCAATAACATTTCTTTGTTTTCTTCAGCCAGCCAATTTTTCGGAATAAAATCTTTTATCCTTTGCGCCAATTCTTCGAGTGGAAGATTTTTTAAGTAATGGCCGTTAAGCCATTCGAGTTTTTCAAGGTTAAAAACCGCGCCGGCTTTTTGCACCCGCTTTAAATCAAATTCCTTCGTCAACTCATCTATATCCATAACCTCTTTGTCTTCTTTCGGGTGCCAGCCCAAATAAGCCAAAAAATTTATAATGGCTTCTTTTAAATATCCGTCTCTGACGTAATCGATTACCGCGGTTTCCAAATAACGTTTTGACATTTTCCGGCGGTCGGAGGTTAAAATCAGCGGCAAATGCGCGTAATGCGGAGTTTCAAAGCCGAGCGCTTTCTGGATTAAAATTTGCTTTGGCGTGTTTGATAAATGGTCTTCGCCGCGGATAACATGCGTAATTTCCATTTCTGCGTCATCAACGGCTCCGGAAAAATTAAACAAAGGCGAACGCAAATTTCTGGCAATAACAATATCACCCAAAAGCGAGGCATCAAATTTTATTTTACCTCGGATAATATCGTTAAATTCAACCTCTGTTTCCGGCACTTTAAAACGGACAACCGCCGGCTCCCCTTTTGCCACTTTTTTAGCGCTTTCTTCTTTGTCGCAATGCCGGCAATGGCCGCCGTATTTCGGCGCCAAACCTTGCGCCAGCATCGCTTGCCGGTCGGATTCAAGCTCTTCTTTCGAACAAAAGCAAAAATACGCCTTATCTTCAGCAATGAGTTTTTTAAGATAATTTTCGTAAATATCGAGCCGTTCGCTCTGGCGGTAAATTTTTTCGTCCCAATCAAAACCCAGCCATTTTATGCCGTCAATAATATCTTTTTCGAATTCCGGCGTGGAGCGTTCGGTGTCGGTGTCTTCAATGCGCAAAATAAACTTGCCGTTATGCTGTCTGGCGAAGAGCCAGTTAAAAAGCACGGTTCGGGCTGAACCTATATGGAAAAAGCCGGTCGGCGAAGGCGCGAAACGCGTCCGCACGGGCTTATTTAAGCTTTCAGTCATTAAAATAATATTAACACAAATTAAGACATTTTAAAGGCCCGCGGATTAAATCCAACGAGCCTTTATCCTGCATGTTTGCAGCCCAGACCGCAATCTAAATATTCTATTTCATAATCCCCATTTTCCCGCAATTCGATTTTTCCGCATGCGCCGCAAATCTTAATGCCATGCCGATTTACGGTATCCGCGCATCTGCGGCAAGCGTAAAAAAATATTTTAGTTCTGCCATTTTCCGCTCCCGTGTAATAAACGCCTTCATCTGTTTTACAAAATCTGCATTGCAATTTTCCGCCTGTATTTTCCAAACAATCATTCATGCTTTCACCCCCTTTCTTCCAAGATTTATTAATTTGTTAACGATGCACTAATTTTAAATCCGTTATTTTAAAATCAACCCCTTTCCGCTATTTTAAAAATTTCTTCCGCTATCAATTGCGCGGCCTGCGGTTTGGCAAATTGTTTTGCCGCCTGCGACATCACTTCCAGTTTTCCGGGTTCGGAAAAAAGCTTCTCCAACTGCGCCATAAAAAGATTTTGTTTTAAATTCGGCTCTTCGATAACAACCGCCGCGCCGGTTCTGGCATATTCATAAGCGTTTTTAACTTGATGCTCGCCTACCACTTCTTGGGGCAAAGGAACCAAAATTGACGGCTTTCCAAAAGCCGCTATTTCAAAAATTGAAGCGCTGCCCGAACGCGAAACAACAACGTCGGCGGCCAAATATGCTTCTTTCATGTCGTTTTCAAAATACGGAACCAATTTATAAGCGCTCCGCTCTCCTTCCGCGCGGTTTTTCAAAATAAAATCCAAAGTTTTTTTAGCGCCGTCAAAATTTTTATTTCCGGTCTGGTGCAAAATTTGCCATTTGGGCAAAGGGCCTTCTGCGCCGGAAATAAAACCCATAAAAGCGTCCGCCATTTCAACCATAAAATTATTTATTTTCATCGCGCCTTGCGAGCCGCCGATTACCAAAATAACCGGCCTGGTCGGTTCAAAGCCAAAATGTTTTTTCGCCTCGGCTTGCGCGGGCTGATTTTTAAGCAAAGATGGCCTGATGGGATTGCCTGTCAAAGCGATTATGTTCGCGAACTTTTTATTTTTCGCCGCTAGCTCATCGACGGTTGAAGAAAACGAAACCGCGATTCTTTGGCTGAAACGGCTCGAAATTCTGTTTGTCAGGCCCATTATCGAATCGGAATCATGAATAAGCACCGGCACGCGGTAAAATCTGCAAGCCAAAACCACCGGCAAAGCGCCGGGCCCGCCTTTTGAAAAAAGGACATCGGGCATAAACCAAAAAACTTTCCACATCGCTTGGATAAAACTCAAGGGCAAAAGAATTAAAATATCTATAAAATTCCGCAAATCAAAATACCTGCGAAGCTTTGCCGGAATAATTTTTGAAACCGTAATTCCCGCGGCTTCCAAATTTTTTTTATAATCTCCCGGCGCGCCAAAATAACGCGCGTCGATATCCATTTCCGATTTTTGAAGTTCTTCGGCAACGGCCAAAAGCGGATAAATATGTCCGCCTGTCCCGCCACCGGTGAATAGAATTCGTAGCATTTTATACAATGACCAATGACCATAACAATGACAACGAAATTTCTGTCATAGTCATAGTCATCGTCATAGTTAAATCAGCTATATTTACTAATATTACCAATTACTCCCGTCATGGTCAAAAATACCGCCAGCGATGTTCCGCCATAACTGATAAACGGCAACGGCACACCGGTCAAAGGTATTATCCCCGAAATCGCCGCGATATTTGTGAAAGTTTGTATCGCCATTACCGAAATAAATCCTATCGTCACCAATTTGCCGAATTGGTCGCCGGAATTTTTTGCGATAAATAGTCCTCTTATGAAAAACAAACCAAATATGACAATCAGCGATGCCGCGCCGATAAATCCGAGTTCTTCCGCGATAACCGCGAAAATCGAATCGCTTATCGCCTCGGGCAAGCGCCTGAATTTGGCGGTTGACTGGCCGAAACCGACACCGGTAAGTCCGCCCGAACCGATTGATATTTTTGCCTGGTCAACTTGAAAAGCGCTTGCTTGCAAATCAACGGACTCGGGATTATTAATCATTTTCAAATACGTATCGATGCGCGCCGAACGGTACGGTGTAACCAGAACAAGAAAAATCAGCGCCAAAATACCCAAAAGAATTGTTCCAAAAATAAACGACAACCGCGCGCCGCTGGCAAAATAAATAATCAACCCCGCGGCCATAATAATCGCCACGGTGCTGGTCGCCGGCTGAATAACTATCAAAAACGCCACCAGTCCGAAAATAACCAGAAACGGCAAAAATCCCGAAAGAAAATCCGTTTGGCGTTTATTCCCCCTGCCGCCTTTGGCGTGCGGAACGAGCCATGCCGCCAAATAAACTATAAAAGAAAATTTAAGCAGTTCCGCCGGCTGAATGGATATAAATCCCAAGTCTATCCATCTGTTGGCGCCGGCATGCGAAAACCCCAGAGGCGTAAAAACCAAAACCAGCATAAATAAACTTACAACTAAAAGCGGTATCGCAATTTTTTGCCAGAATCGGTAATCGACAAAAAAGGCGAACAAAAATCCCAAAACACCCAAACTAAGACCGTAAACAATCTGATGTTTTAAATAATAATAAGTATCGTTGAATTTTATTTTTCCCAAGTCCGAAGATGCCGAAGAAAGCATTAAAATTCCAAACAAAGTCAGCAATGCCGCGCAAACAAGAAAAGTGTAATCCGGCCGGCCGAATTTTAAGCCCTTAAATTTAAACATGAATTATAGTTTTTAAAATTTATAAAGTTTGTAAAGTTTAAAAGTTACTTTATGAACTTTTAACTTTAAGCTTTATGAACCAATGTTTTGCCAGCCAAAACTTCTTCAAACTTTCCGTCTTTAACGACTCTTTTGCCGTTAACGATTGTTTCTCTAACTTGACCGTCTTTAAACAAAACCAAATCGGCAAAAAATCCTTCTTTCACCAATCCCCTGTCTTTTAAGCCGAGCCGCTGAGCCGGCAAGCCGGTCATTTTATAAACCGCGGTTTCAATAGGCAAAATTCTGTCTTTTTCCGCCAATTCCAAAAATCTGGTAAAAGTTTTCGGCGTGTTATTTGAAGCGACAACCGCCCTGTCGTTTGCTATGGCTTTAATGACTTTTTTCAAGCTTAAATTTTTCTGCAAAATAACCGCGCGAAGCTTGGTTATTTTCATCAATTCCAAAATCGCTTCCGAAGTTTTCAAATCATTATTTTCGGCGAATTGCTTTAATGAATTGCCGATTAAATATTCATTGCCCGGCGCGTTAATGATAATAACTTCTTCGCTTTTAAGGCGCGGAAGTTCCCTCATAACTTTTCCGCGCAAGCCCGGAGTCTCAATGTCTTTCAAAATAGTTTCCGTATCGCCATCTTTAACCCATTCTGGCAAAAGGTCATGCGCTAAAACCGCGCTGACATCGAACGGATAAATGTCAAAATAAACATCGGCGACCGCGGCGTTTTTATTTATCAAATCGATTGCCTCTTCGTATTCTTTGCCGTAGCCCGAAACCGGACGGAAATGGCTGATTAAAACTTTGGCGCCGGTTTCTTTAGCGACATTAATTGTTTCATTCACCGATTTAAGCAAATCGCGTTTTTCATTGCGCAAATGAGTGGTATATAAAGATTTATTTTTCGCCACGGTTTCAACCAAAGATTTTATTTCGCTGTAAGATGTCTGTCTGCCATAAATATATCCCAAACCGGTCGAAAATCCGAAAGCGCCGTCTTTAAGCGACCGGTTCAAAACCAAATTAAAAACTTTTAATTCGTTTGCCGACAAATCTCTGTGGCTGTCACCGGCAATCGCCTGGCGAATTGTGCGGTGTCCTGCCAAAGTGCCGAAGTTCGCGCCGAATTTTAATTTGCCGATAGTGGTTAAAAATTCTTTTATCGTATGCCAGTTAACATTGAATTTTCTGACATCGGACCACTCACTAATTGAATCAAGCGATCCGTAAAGCAAAGGCGCCAAAGACGCGCCGCACTGGCCGCCGATTAGAGTTGTGGCGCCATCAAGCAAAGAATCTTTCTGCGAAGGGTTGGAAAATAAAGTCAGATAATGGTCGGCATTGGCGTTAATATCAATAAACCCGGGCGCCAGGTAAGCGCCGAAGCCGTCGATAATTTCTTTGGCCTGATAAGTCGGGAAATTTCCAATTGCGGAAATTTTTTCATTTCGAACCAAGACATCCGCTTTAACGGGTGGCTTTCCCGAACCGTCAACAAGCTGGACATTTTTAATAAGCGTGGTCATCCCAGTGATTCAACTTCAATTGGCAAAAATTTGTGTAGATTTTCACCCTTTTTGAAGTTTTTAATTAAAATTATATTAACTAATTTTGTTATTTTATGAAAATTTTTGCCCTATTATGTTTTTCTGAAAATCTCGATAAAATCGCCGATTGGCAACAAAATATTCACTATTTTAAAATGATATTCGACCGCAAGCCCAGAAAAACATCGTTGAAGTTGTATCTACTGGGTCATTAATATTATTATAGCAAAACGGCAAAGTATTGGAAATAAACTTTTCCACGCCAGTGTTCTTCGCTCGGATAAAATTTCCGGGAATTTTTGTTTTCCCTCAACCCGCTTCGCTCGCCCAGCGTGCTCGCTCGCTTGTTCCTCGGCTCGCTCTCCCGACCGCGGTCGGGAACCATGCCCGCTCGCCTGCGCAGGTTTCGGCGAAAACAAAATTTCCCTTTTTAATTTACAATTTCCAAAATATTGGCTCTTGAAGTTTATTTTATATTTTAACACTATGACATGTCATAGTGTTATGATTAATCATAACATACTTATTAAAAACTATTTTAAAAATTTAAAAAATAGATAAAAAACGCCTCGCTGGAAAACTCACAGTGAGGCTTTGTATCTCCTTTCTGAGCATGCGTTCATTTGAATTTTATCGAATGATAATGAACACACACAGCACAAAAAAAGTTATACCGTTGATGACATGGATAACCTTCTTGTAGGTTGGGAAGCCTTCAGGAAATTCCTCATCAAGAAAAGAACCGTTCATGCCGATGGCTTTATCAATATATTTTGCTACGGCATTTACGCCCAAAAACGCGAAAAACTTCCAAAAGAATCCTATTTCCATATATCCCCCTTCTCCCGCATTGCGGGTTTCTATATGTTATTGTCGATGAACTAATTCAATTGTCTATATTATAGCATATATTTTACCAATTGTCAAGATAATAAAAGGCGGCCTATAATCGCCGCCCATTAGTATATTTATACAAAATTCGTTATTCGTTGATTTATAAAAACCTGCTCAAGAAAAATAAAACTATTCCCAATCCACTGAACACTCCCGAGATAATCCAAAAACGCATAGTCACCTGGCTTTCGGGCCAGCCGAGCGCCTCAAAGTGGTGATGTATCGGCGCGGACAAAAATACTTTCTTTTTGAAAAACTTTTTAGATACCAGTTGAATTATCACCGAGCCGCTTTCAAGCACCAGCACGAAAGCGATTACCGGCAAAAACAAAACCGAATTTGTTAAAAACGCGATTACCGCCAACACAACCGTTAAACCCATAATCCCCGTCTCCCCCATATAAAATCTCGCAGGATGAACATTAAACCATAAATAAGTTACCAGCGCGCCGATAATCAATGCAATGAAAGTCGCCATATCATAAAGTCCGCGGGCATAAGCGATAACTCCAAACGCCGCGAATATCGGCATCAACACTCCGGCCGAAAGCCCGTCGAGCCCGTCCACCACGCCGCCGGAAAAAGTCGCCAAAACAACAATCACAAAAAGCACCATATACAACCCGTCTATTTCGATATTTCCGTAAAACGGAATATAAATGCTCGACCAGCCGAGTTTAGCATAAAACCACCAAGCGCCCGCAAATGCGATTAAGCCAATCAAAGCCAAACGCACTCTAAAACGAATTCCACCGCCGATATATTTCCCTTTATTTTTAATAACCAATAAATCATCAACCAATCCTAAAAGCGATGCCGCCACCAAACTAAAAAGCGGCAGCCATGTTTGCGAACGCGAAAGAAAATTAATTTTCGCGCCAAGCTCCGGCGATAAAAATTTGGAAACGATAAAAGTTCCCAAGCTGATAATTAAAACAGTTCCCCATATCAAAATCCCTCCCATCCGCGGAGTGGAAACTTCTTTTTTACCGTGAAGTTCGGTAAAAATCGGAGTTTTTTCTCCGCCCGGAGCGAATTCGCGCGGCTTCTTTTTCCAACATTTATATTTATACAAAGTCCGTATCAACACCGGCGACAAAGCCAAAGCCAGCGCGAAAGACAAAACAAAAGCGCTGATAACTTTAACTATAAGAAAGATATGTGTCGAATACATAATTATTATTTACAATTTTGTACTAAATTCTTTAACTCGGAAGTTTCTTTAAAAACATCTTTATCCGCGCCCAAAATAACGGTAATAATCGTTTTGCCCGTCATATCGAAAACGCCGATTAAATTTCTGCCTGACTCATCGATAAATCCGGTTTTACCTCCGACAAAATCGGACTCGCCCGCGAATTTATCGATATTTTGTATTTTTCTGCTTTTACCCGTTCCCAAATCGGTAATCGTGATTTCTTTCTGCCGGGACATTTCAAGAATTTCCGGATGGTTAACGTAAATATAATCCATCAAAGCAGACAAATCTTTCGCCGTGGACTGGTTTATAAAAGACAATCCCGTCGGCTCCAAATACGTGGTTTGGAACATTTTAAGCTCGGAAGCTTTTTTCTGCATTTCGTTTATGAAATTTTGTTTGCCTCCTTCAAAATTTTCGGCAAGGGCCATGGCGGCTTTATTGCTCGACACAACTAGCATCGCTTTAATAACTTCGATTTCTTTAAATGTCTCGCCCGCTTTAAAGCCGCCCGCGACACCCTCGGCGGCGGCGGCGTCTTCGCTTATCGTAATTTGCTTATCGGTGTCGGTTTTTTCAAGCGCGATTACCGCGGTCATCAATTTGGTTATCGAAGCAATCGGCCAGCGATTTTCGGAATTTGATTCAAAAATAACTTTGCCGCCGACTACTTTCGCCAGCATTTCTTTGTTGGTGAATTTAACGTTTCCCGAATCGCAGACAATCGGTTTTTCTTCCAATTTCGGCTGGGCGACCAAAGTTGAATCCGGCGTTGAAGTGGGAGCCGGCGCGATTTCTTGTGATGGTTTTAAAGAAATTTTATCCAATCCTTTCGCCGCGATTTCTTTTGCAAGATTTAAATTTTCACCGATAGTTTCGGCCGCCAATGCCAAATTTTTTCCAACCGACGAATAAAAATCCGAAGCAAAAACAACAAACGGATTTCCGTAATTTTTCGCCGGATTGTTTTCCGCTTTAGTTTCCATCTGTTCGACAACAGGAGCGGCTTGAACGGCCTGAATTTGCTCTTTTTGCCGCTCAATCGCCACCGAATCGGTTTTGTGCCCCGCTCCGGAATTAACAATAATTGAAAACAATACGACTAAAGAAAGTAATAGTGCTTGAATTGGCATTGTGTTTGCAAATCGCTAATCGCGAAGCGCTAATCGCCAACGATTTGCGATATGCGCCTTGCGCTTTGCAGTTATTGTTTTTCCATTTTTTTGAATTTACTATACTCCGGCAAATCTTCAACTTTTGAAATTCCCAGATATTTCAGCAAATCAAAACTCGCCTGATAAAGGTAAATATTTGCCCTCTGCGGGTCATTATAACGCTCAACAAGCCCGCGCATCAAGAGATTGCGCAAAATAAAACTCGAATTTACGCCACGGTAATAATCTATCTGCGCCCGCGAAATCGGGCCGAGATAAGCAATCAGCGAAAGCGTCTCCAAAGACGCCGGAGTCAAATTCTCTTTAAATTCGTCTTTGATAAAGTCTTCCATCAGCGAAGCGAATTCCGGCTTGGTAACCAGCTGCACTTTTTGCCCCGCCGGCGAATCGGAAAACAATAAATTTAATCCTCCTGCCTCGGCGTATTTTTTCTGAAGCTCGTCCAAAGCGTTTTTAGCTTCCGCTTCGTTTATTTCGGATTTTTTCGGGTCATTCGGATGAATTTGTAATTTCGGGTCGCGTCTTAATAATTTTGCGATTTTCTTAACCTCCAATTCTTCGCCGTAAACAAAAAGCAAAGCCTCGATTGCAGATGAAATGTTGTTTTGATTTTTTTCGATATTATTTTCAGAATCCATAAATTTTAAAATCCTAAATTCTAATTTCTAAATCCTAAACAATATTAAAATTCCAATGTTCTAAATTCCAAATGTTTTGAATTTTATATTTTAATTATTGGAATTTATTTAGAATTTAGATATTAGTGCTTAGAATTTAGTAATCAGTATATCAGAAAATCCACCCTCTTGCTTTACGTTTATTTTTTGTCCGGCAAGCAAATGAAGCAACGCCAAAAACAAAACTACGATTTCCGAGCGCGGTTTGTCTTTTACCAAATTTCCAAAACTTGTGGACTTTTCAACTTCCATTTTTAATCTGTTAACGATTTCCTCGATTTTTTCTTCCAGCGTTACAAGCGAGCGTTCAATTTTTTGCTCTTCCGGCATCTCGCGCAATTCCGCGAGCACTCTCTCAACGGCTTTTATCAAATTGTCTATTGTAATGTCGTTTGACGGATAAAATACCGCGGGGCGGCAGAAAAACAACGGGCGCGAAACTTCAATATTTTTTTCCGCGGCAAGTTTTTTTATGTGGGCAATCGCCGGCTTGAAATTGCGGTAAAATTCCAAACGGCCCTCCAAGTCTTTTATTCCTTCCTCTTCTTCGCCGGTCAGTTTAAGGTCCGGCAAAAGCGATTTTGATTTTATCAAAAGCAGTTGCGATGCAACCACTACGAAATCGGCTATCAAGCGCGTGCCGTCGTATCCGTTTAAATCCGTGTTCTTATCCGTATTAATCCGTGTTTGCAAATTTTGCAAATAACTCAAAAAGTCGGCGGTAATTTCCGCCAAACTCAAATCGGTAATTTCGAGCTTTTTTCCTTCAATCAATTCCAGTAATTTTTCTATCGGTCCGGAAAATTTTTCAGTTGCCAATTGATACATTTTTATAAATTAACAAATTACAAGCACCAAATTACAAACAAATTCAAAATTAGAATTTTAAGAATTAGTTATTGTTTGTGATTTGGAATTTGTGATTTGGGATTTTTCGAACAAGAACTCTATTGGATTAAAATATCCATAATCCTCGGGGTTATCTGGCGTATAGCCAAAGCATGGCCCAAGCGAACCGTCTTTTTGCAAGCATGCGTCTCCGCCCTCCGGATTAGTTAAAATCGGCGTTGTTTTTAACTCAAAATGAAGATGCGTGTCGGGAATTCCCGCGACTTGCCCTGAGCTTGTCGAAGGGCAGCCGTCTTTCCCAACCTTCCAGTAATTATCGCAGCCATAGCCGCTATTGCCGATTTCCCCGATTTTCTCTCCTTTCTTAATTATAACTCCTTTCTCGATACCGGTGTCAATCGAAGAAAGGTGCGCGTATAAAGAATAAACAACTTGCCCTGAGTTTACTTGCCCTGAGCTTGTCGAAGGGGTCGAAGGGGTTGAAGACGAAATGTCATGTTTAATTATCACCGTATTACCGAATCCGTGGTCAAGCTCGCCGATAGTTTGCGCAAAAACAACTTTACCATCGGCAACGGAATAAACCGATTTATCTTTCGCGTCCGAATTAAGGGCAAAGTCGATTCCCGCGTGCTGGTCATAATCAAATTTTAAAAATTCCGTTCCGCTAAAACTCCAAGCCGTTCTGTATGGATTATTGAACCGCTGGCGTATCCATGCGTTTGCCAAATCTACCGGCGCGGCAAAATCGCTTTTCAATTTCAAATCGTCGAAAGTTTTAAAAACCAAAATCTCATCGCCCGAATTTATCCAATTAAAAATCTTCTCGGCAATGCTGTTTTCAAACCGCAAACAGCCGCCGGTAAATTGTGAAGCCACCGGGTCGCCGTTTTGATAATATGGAATGCCGTGAATAAAAAAATCTTGATAATACTGAAATGCAAAAGGCATGGTTACCGGAAAAATGGACGAAGTATGCTCTTTCCATTTTACGCCCGCGAAATAATACCCCGTCGGCGCCTGAAACCATTTGCCTTCTCGCGACTGGTACGCCAAAGGATATATCGCCGTTATTTTTCCGTTTTCATAAAGAAGCGCTTTTTGGTTTGTCAGGTTTATTTCCAGTCCCTTTGCTCCGCCGATTTTTGATTTTTGCGAACATAAATTTTTGTCGGATTCCTCCGAAAATTGCGTATTTGAATCGCAGTAGTTTTTTAAAGCCACGGATTCTTGCGGATTTTGAACGGATTCATACTGATTATTCGCTTTTGCCTGCAATATATCCGTATTAATCAGCTCATTATCCGTATTAATCCGTGTATTAGAAAATAAAAAAAGTCCGGCTTTAAAGCCGGCGAAAAAACATACCGCCACAACTATTATTCCAATTAAAATCGCATAATAGTGTGGGATTGTTTTTTTCATTAAAGTTACAAGATTTCCATTTCAAGAGCTTTTATTCCAAACTTCTTTGCTTCCGCCTTTGTAGGAAACCAAACATCAACCCTGTCATTATAGTCCGCTCTCAAGCGGTCTTCAACAGTGAAAACTTTGTCTCCGAAAAGCGCAGGCAATCTGACTTGCGTGCCGAAGGCCAAAAAGTTTGACGCGATTACTCCGTTCCTCACGTGCGAGCCGGAAGCGGTTATAAAAGGCGTGTCATCCGTTTGGTCAGGCGTGCTTGAATATGCCGTAACCAAAGTTTGGATAACTTTTTTGGGTTTTACTCCGGATTTCTGCGTTATGGACGAATCTGCCAATATTGGACTATTTTGAGCCGAAAGCTCAATTTTTTGAATTTCTACAGGGCTTATTTTCGCTGTATCCATTACTTGGCTGGAATCCGCTTTAATCAGCGGCCCGGAAGCTACTAAGCTCACTATAAAAAAAGGCAGCACTAAGACTGCAGCTGTACTCATATAGTATTTGCCTACATTATAGCAGGCATTTGGGACTTGTCAAGATAAGGTCAAATTTAGTAGTATTTATGGGTAAATCCGAAGCACGAAGCTCGAAATCCGAAACAAATTCAAATGACCGAAGTAAAAAGCCCAAAACAATACGATTTAGAGGAAAGAACCCTTGAATTTGCCAAAAGGGCCAGGTTTTTCGTGAAAAAACTCCCTAAAAACCCTTGCAACACCGAAGATGGAAAACAACTCATAAGAGCCTCCGGTTCTGTAGGCGCGAACTATATTGAAGCCAATGAAGCCTTGAGCAAAAAGGACTTTTTGATGAGAATTAAAATTTGCAGGAAAGAATCCAAAGAAAGCAGGTATTGGCTGAAATTAATAGAAACAAACGATGATTTGAAATTAGAAAAAGAAAGATTAGAATTGATAAAAGAAGCCGGAGAATTAATGAATATTTTCGGCTCGATTATCCGTAAGTCCGAATAGTCGTTTTGGATTTTAAAATTTAGAATTTTTATTATTATTTCGAATTTCGATATTCGGATTTCGAATTTTTAAACTATTATGTTGGTTCTTTACCGCAAATATCGGCCGAAAACGTTTAACGATGTCCTTGGGCAGGACATTATTTCGGAAACTCTTAAAAACGCCGGACGGCTCGACAGACTGGCGCACGCCTATTTGTTTTATGGTTCCAAAGGCAGCGGTAAAACAACCACCGCCAGAATTTTGGCAAAACTCGCTAATTGTCAAAAGCGACAAAGCGACATGAAGTTCAAAAATCTCGGCGAACCTTGCAACGAATGCGAAGCCTGTGTAGAAATAGACAACGGCCGCGCGCTCGACGTTATTGAAATCGACGCCGCTTCAAACCGGGGCATCGACGAAATCAGAAACCTAAAAGAAAATATCCGCGTATCCCCCGCCGCTTTGGCGAAAAAAGTTTATATCATCGACGAAGCCCACCAGCTTACCAAAGACGCTTTCAACGCTTTGCTTAAAACTCTCGAAGAGCCGCCAACGCACGCCATTTTGATTTTGGTAACCACCGAACTGGAAAAAATGCCGGCGACGATTGTTTCGCGCACGCAAAGATTCCATTTCCATCGCTTGCCGCTTCAAACGATTATCGAAAAACTCAAAAGCATCGCCACATTGGAAAAAATAAACATCTCGGACGATGCCATTGAATTGATTGCCGTTGCCGGCGGAGGAAGTTTTAGAGACGCGGAATCGCTTTTAGACCAGATTTCTTCTCTAAAAACGCAGATTAAAACAGATCAAACTCTGATAAACTCGGATAATCAGAAAAATCAGAGTCGTAATCAGAGTAAATCAGAGATAGAGATGAATGATGTCGAAAAAATAATCGGCAATGTGGCTTTTAAACGCATTTCCGAACTGGCGGAATTTTTACTTACCGCCGATTTGGCGAAAAGTTTAAAATTCCTTTCCGAAATAAATGAAAGCGGATACAACTTGGTGCAATTCAACAAAGATTTAATCCACTACCTCCGCCGCGTTTTGGCGCTCAAATTCAGCCCGGCGCTCGAAGAAAGCTTCAGCCGCGAAATGACCGACGAAGAATTAAAAACCATCAAAAAGCACGGCAAGCTTATCGCCTCTTCCGCCGCCGAACAAAAGCTTATAAACCTTATGAAGCTGCTTATTGAAGCGCATACCGAAATGAGGTATAGTCCGTTTGTAATTGTTCCATTTGAGATAGCGATAATTGAAGCACTCAAATAGATTTTGCCGGGTGGTGTAAAGGCAGCACGCCGCGCTCTGGACGCGGAAATCGGGGTTCGATCCCCTGCCCGGCAGCTTTGACTGGGAGCAATTAAAAATTTATTAGCCTAATGTCGTTGTTGTCTCCTACAAAAAAAGAGCAAATAAAACTCCGATCGGGAGAAGTCGTTTTTATCCCCAAATGCGAACTTATTTTTGATGAATGGACTGGCAAGCCAATAAAAAATGATTATGGCGGCAAGCAAGTCATTAATTTCGCCAACAATCCTCTATTCGTTGAATTAGCTGTTCTAAGAATGCTTGAAAATAAAGGTTTTTGCGGCGTTTGGGTTGATAGTTTTAGTAAGTGCCTAAGAAAAGAAATGCCACCATCTAAAATTCAATATTCAGCGCTGGCAGATATAATTCCTAAAATTCCCGCCATTATTGACGAAAAAACATTAAAAAATGGCGGCTACTGGGATGTGCTAGCATGGAAAGATAAAGAGATTTTATTTGCCGAATGCAAAAGGAATAAAAAAGATAGTATTAGAAACAGCCAAATTATTTGGCTCGAAAAATTTCTCGGTCTTGGCCTTAAGCCAGAAAATTTTCTATTGGTAGAGTGGGATGTTAAAAAATGAAAATAACCAAAGAAAAATTTAATAAGCTTAAAAAGTTTAAAACGGTATCCTTCGCTCTTTGGAACGATAAAGATTTTTCAGACACGAAATATATCGAAAATAACCTTTCAAAACTCAGAGCAGATATAATAATATTAGGCCTTAATCCATCTAAAGATATTAGTTTTCTAAAAAATTTCCACTATCAAAGCAGTAAATTTGATAAGTGGTATAAAGAAGCATTCTCACGGCACAAAATTTTAAGAGGCGTTTTTATGACCGATTTAATTGCCGAAGCTGAGCCGGATTCAAAAACCATAATCAAAAAATGGAGCGCCGACAAAAATAAACACGTTAAAAATCTAAAAGAACAATTAAAAATACTTGGCGTTAAAAATTTTTCCATTATCTGTATTGGATATAATACTTTTGATTTATTTTCATCTACCGGCATTAAAACGATATGTACATATAAAATCAAACATCCAAATGCTTATCGGCAAGAAGGCGCCCGAAATGCGTTTAAAAACGATGTTAAAGAGATTACTAATAAATGGGCGAAAAGCATTTTAAAGGCCTGACCGAGACCGGTCATTTACTCCCCTTTCTCATCCCCAATAAAACCTTTATACTGATTCAAACGCCTTGGTTCTAAACTGGGCACACAGCAGAAAAATTATGTTAAACAAAACCACGCTTAAAAATATTGTTCGAACCAGACTAGCAGAAGCAAAAATTTTATGCGAAAACAATAAATGCGACGGCGCTGTTTATTTATGCGGGTACGCCATCGAAATTGCCTTAAAGAAAAAAATTTGCGATACTTTAAATTGGAAAGGGTTTCCTGAAACCGACAATGAATTTCAGGGCGTAACAAACTTCAAAACGCATAATCTTTCTATATTACTAAAACTATCAGGCGAAGAAGAAACTATAAAAAGAACTAGTATTTTATTCGCAAAATGGTTAGTAATTCAAGAATGGAATCCAGAAATACGCTATAAATCGATTGGGAATATTCCCAAGAAAGATGCGGAACAAACAATTGAAGCCGTAAAATCATTACTTGAATTTTTAAATTGTTAAAATAAATTATGGATGAAATATTAGAAAAATTAAAAGAAGTTTCTAAAAAAATATCTGATATCAAGGGGCCATTTGTATTTTTTGGCCTTTTTAAGCGTAATGCCCCTGAAAACAAATGGGATATTGTTATAAGTGCATATTGGTTCTCCAAAAAGGAGGATGATTTAGTTTTATTTATAGAAACATTAAAGTCAGTCTTTGGAGATAATAATATAGATTTCTTAGAAACTATTCAGATGGTTTCGCCAGACGATGTTTTTATAAAAGAATTTATTAAAACATCTGAAGGGAAAACGTTGCCTTCTGAATTTAAAGATTGCCAAATTCAAAATATAATTTTTGCTGATTTTTATGTTATTGAAAATAATTCCAATATAATTGAAAATTCGGCTCAAGCCGAAACAAGCAATATCCCCCCTCAGCAATGAAACCACCGATAATTATCTTTTTACTCCTCCTAATCCTCTTCCTCGCCTTTGCTATAAACCAATGGCTGTTTTTGCGCAAAGCGCATAGCACTTTTGAAAATTACTACGCTTTCCGCGGGTGCGAACAGCTAATCGAAAAAACCGACGCATACGGCACCTGCAAAACAACCTCCGGCGAAACCATCAAAATCGTTAAATATCAAAACAAATGGTACTTGGACAACGACCTTCCCTGGGCCTGCATAGGCAATCTTTGTTTTAGGATATAAACAAACACAGGTACTTTGCTATAGCAAAGTGTTATGCGAACACATAACATCGGTACTGTGACTAGTCACAATACCTAAAAATCATACAACCGCCGCTCTCTTGCAAGAGAGCGGTTAAATTTTCCCCTCGCTCTATAACACGGGGATTTTTTGTGGTATAGTTTTATATTATATGAAGAAAACTCAAATATTTATAATTCACGGCGGAGATACTCACGCTTCTTATAAGCAATATCTTCTTTATTTAAAAAAGAGAAAAATTGACTTCAAAAAATATCAAAATCCTCAAAAAGGCTGGAAAAAAACATTGGGCGAAAAACTTGGCGGAAAATTTGAAGTAATCCTGCCCGACATGCCGGCGAAATTAAATGCCAAATATCCCGAGTGGAAAATTTGGTTTGAAAAATTTATTCCCCATATAAAACCGAATGCCATATTCATCGGGCATTCTTTGGGCGGAATCTTTCTCGCCAAATATCTGTCGGAAAATAAATTCCCCAAGAAAATAGAAGCAACCTTTCTTGTCGCTGCCCCATATGATTCAAAAAACAGAAACATTGGCTATACTCTCGGCGATTTTGTCCTGCCCAAAACTCTATCTAAATTTCAAAAGCAGAGCGGTAAAATTTTTATATGCCGCAGCATAAATGACCCCATTGTCCCCTTCATAGATGCTAATAAATATAAAAAAGCGCTACCAACGGCTCAAACCAAAGTATTCAAAAACCGCGCTCATTTTAACCAAACAAACTTCCCCGAAATTGTTAAAATGATTAAGGAAAATGCAGTCTGATATTTGTAATTGAATTTTAATTTACTTGTATTATAATATAGATATGAAAAAGATTTGGGAAAAAATCAAAAATTACGGAAAAACCTATAAAATTACTAATAAACAGCCAAAAAACGAACTCGAAAGAAAAGCCGTAGAAGGAGCCCATAAAGCGTTAAAAGACTATGGACGAGTTTTTGAGCGCCTCGCGGAATATGACAAAAAATAACATTAATTATATAGACATCGAATTAATGGAGAAAATGTGCCACCCTCTTGCGGTGGCGCTTTTCAATTCGACAATAGACCCTATTACAAAATTTTCGGAACACGACAGAGCAAGACTTGAAGCCACTTTAAATAATCCCCGCCAGACATTCGAAGGGAAAGATTTATATCCGACATTCACCAGAAAAGCGGCAATTTTATATTACGGCTTAATAAAAGGGCATTGTTTTAAAAACGGCAATAAACGAACCACTACCGCTGCTCTGCTCGTTTTTCTATATTTGAATAATTTATGAATTGATGGCATAAAACAAGAAGTTGAAGATTATCTTGTTGATTTAGCACAAAGAGCGGCGGCATCTGAAGGAAACAAAGACATGCAACTCTTCCTTTCCGAAATTGAAAATTGGCTTAATAAAAATATTAAAGAAATTTCATAAAAATCCTCGTCTACTCCGCGGGGATTTTTTATGGTATAGTTTTACAATAAAATTCTTATTTATGGACAAAAAGCAGCAAACAGCAGAAAATTATAATAAAGGCGCTGAAAGTTTTGCTAAAAAATTCGATGATTTAGGCGCGCGCGTTTCAGACATAAAAGAAATGTTTGAAATCGTAAATAAAAATAATCCGAAAGTTTTGGAAATTGGCTGCGTTAATGGCCGCGACGCAAAAGAGGTTTTAAAATATACTTCTGATTACTTAGGCATTGATATTTCCGGAGAATTGATAAAAATCGCCCGTCGGAATATTCCGCAAGCTAATTTTCAGATTGCCGACGCGGAAACATTTGAATTTCCCGCCAATCTCGACATTATTTTCGCTTTCGCATCGCTTATTCATGTAAATAAAAAAAATCTCAAAAATATTCTTGAAAAATCATTTCATTCATTAAATCATTCAGGTATAATTTGGCTATCAATGAAATATGCCGAAAATTATAAAGAAATAACAAAAGAAGATGAATTTGGCAAACGAACTTTCTACTTCTATTCGGATAAAGACATTACTGAAATAGCAGGTAAATTTTCAATTATTAAAGACGAAATTCATGATGTTAGGGGCCAAAAATGGCTTGATATAGTATTACAAAAAAATTAAGGTCGACTAACTAATTAATTAATAAATAACTATTATGAACGTGTGCAAATCTTGCGGTTCTTCGGGAGCGATATACGGTTTGGGCATTATCGGCGCGGCGATTTATTTTATACAGCAAGCCAACAATTTCGGCGCGGGCGCAATCGGCATTTTGAAAGCAATCGTCTGGCCGGCTGTTTTGATATATAAAGCGTTTGGATTGATGGGAATGTAAAAATTAAGGACTTGCGATGTCCATAATTCAAAATCCCGCCGTTTCGGCGGGATTTTTTATTTTATCTTACTCCACACATTCGGGTCCACCTCTCCGTCCATTTTAAAAATGGTTATTCCCTTTAAGCCGTATTTTTTAGCGAGTTTTATTTTATCGGCAATCGCATTCGCGTCGCTGAAAGAAACAAAGCGGCTAACCGGCATTGTCGATTGCGAAGACGCCAAAGCAATTTGAATTGGCGACTGAATGGTAAAGGTTAAATTTTTTGAAACGCTTACCGAAGTGCTTGTCGCGTAAGAAAAAGTTAATTCGCCCGTAGCGCTGTTTCTTACCGGCGTTGAATTTGTGGAACTCGCCAAAGCAATCATCTGATCATATGTTACGCTTCTTAACCTTTTATAAGTGATAATGCCACTCGCCTGAGAAACTTCATAAACATAACCATATGTTGGAACGCCAAGCATTAATTTTTTCGGGCTGATACTTTTTATCGCCAGTTTTATAACTTTTTCCACCCAGTCCGGGTCGGCAACCGGCATATACAACTGCCCGTTCCCTTTTTGGCTATTCAATTGCAAGTCTATCGCGCCTTGGTCATATGCCATTATACGAACTTCATCGCAATATTTGTTCAAAACCGCGTAATCGTTCGCGTAAGAAATATCCACAGGGACAACAGTAAAACGCGCGTCATTTGGCGTGCGGCTTTCCACCGTGCAGGTTAAAATTTTCTTTTTGGCATGGAGCAAACCGGACAATTCTTTTATGAAAGCCGAAAAATAATCTTTGGTCTCGGCGGTTTTATTTTCATAATCGATATCAACGCCGTCGAAATTCCGCGCCTTAACCATAGCAACAATATTTGCCTCGTGCGCTTGCCGCAATTTTTTGCTCGACAAAAGTTTATAAATTAACGCGTCATCGAAAGTCGCGATACTGGGAGTAACTTTTATTCCCATATCTTTCGCCGCCTTCAGCCACACTGGCCAAAAACCTTCGGTAATTTTAAGGCTGTCTTTTAAAGTGCCGTCGGAATTCACCTCATAAGAAAACGGGCTTATTCCTTTAAATTTTTCCAAATTTAAAGCCACTTCTTGCGCGCCGCCCTGTTGCTTCCAAAACGGCAGCCATGCTCCGTAATAAAACGGAGCCTTTGAAGCGGCAAAAATCGGCAAAGGAGCCAAAATACTTATTAATAATGAAATTATCAAAAGCCTTTTCATATTTGTATTATGGCAATTTGCCGGCAGATGTCAAAAAATAAATTATTCAGTATAATTATCTTATGAATAAAAAACCTTTGTTTGTAATTTTCATCGCGCTTATATTATTAGCCGTTTTTGGCGTTTTATCTTTTGTTATCCGCGAACAGCAAAGCGAAGAAGAAAAAGAATCCGCCGCCGCGTTTGACCCGCTTAACGCTACTTATAATATAGAGGGTCAACCGGTAACACTTGTTAATAGAAAGTCTGAAGTGGAAGCCGCGCCCGGCTCGGCGATTAAAATTCAAACCATGATTTTCGGCGAACCGACAATCGGCGACATAAATAACGACGGCAGGCCCGACGCCGCTTTTATAATAGTTCAAAACCCTGGCGGAACCGGAACTTTTTATTATATTGCCGCCGTAATCAACACTCCAACCGGCGCCATAGGCACAAACGGAATATTATTGGGAGACCGCATCGCTCCGCAAACTGTTGAAATTACAAAAGGCAGGATTATCGCAAATTATGCCGACAGAAAACCGGACGAACCATTTTCCACTCCGCCTTCAATAGGCATCAGTAAATACATTAAATTCAACGGCTCACAGCTGGAAGAAGTAAAAATTTAACCGTGCTTGCAATAATCTTTTACTAAGTCTAAACTGCGGGTAAATGGAACCCTTAGCCGCGAAAATCAGGCCGAAATCGTTAGACGAATTTATCGGCCAAGAACATCTGGTCGGGCCGGGCAAACCGATCCGCGAAGCCATAGAAAAGAAACATCTGTTTTCTTTTGTTTTGTGGGGCCCGCCCGGAGTCGGCAAAACCACGCTCGCCAAAATTTACGCGAAATCTTTAAACGCGGACTTGGCCGAACTCTCGGCGGTTTCAGCCGGCAAAGACGACATAAAAGAAATCGTCAAAAACCAACAAGGTTTAAAACCGACGATTTTGTTTCTCGACGAAATTCACCGATTTAACAAAGCCCAGCAAGATTTTCTGCTTCCTTATGTTGAAAGCGGACGGCTGACTTTAATCGGCGCAACCACCGAAAACCCAAGTTTTGAAATCATCGCTCCTCTTTTATCACGCTGCAGAATTTTCGTGCTCAACGAATTGTCGCCCGAAGACCTCGGAAAAATTATCGACCGCAGCGGAGTAAATTTGGACCAAGCCGCGAAAGATTGGCTGATAAATTTCAGCAATGGCGACGCGCGCCAACTGCTTGGCCTTGTTGAAACCGCGAAATCTCTTTACAAAGATTTAAACATCGAAACTTTTAAAAACGCTTTGCAGTCGAAACATTTACGATACGACAAAGCCGGCGAAGAACATTACAACACCATCAGCGCTTTTATAAAAAGCATGCGCGCTTCAAACGCCGACGCGGCGCTTTATTATCTTGCCCGCATGGTTGAATTCGGCGAAGACCCGAAATTCATCGCCCGCCGAATGGTTGTTTTCGCATCCGAAGATATTGGACTTGCCAACCCGGAAGCGCTGCAAATCGCCAATGATGTTTTCCGCTCGGTGGAAATTATCGGTTTGCCCGAATGCGCCATTAACCTTGCCCACGGTGTGGTTTATCTTGCGCTCGCTCCAAAAAGCCGGCGTTCGTATAACGCGTATTTCGCGGCCGTCGCAGATGTCAAAGAACACGGCAATTTGCCGATTCCCCTTGAACTCCGCAATGCCGTCACGAAATTCATGAAAAACATCGGCTACGGCAAGGGATACGAAAAATACACGCAAAAAGATTTGCTTCCGGACAAACTTAAAGGAAAGAAATATTTGGAATAATCTATTTTTATTTAAGCCCTCAAGTGAAAACTTCAGGGTTTTGTTTTTATATATTAAATTAGTTATAATGACGTTATGAAAAACAAAGTAATGAAATACGCTCTTTTGCATGCAGTCGGAGCAACAGTTTATATCAGTCTTATTGCGACATTTATGGCCAATGTTAATAAAATTATTGGTCAAAAACCGGAAAATAGCATTTTCGGCCCAATGGCATTTTTGCTAATAATCGTAATCTCGGCGGCCGTAATGGGACTGACAATTTTTGCCCGACCGATAATGTGGTATTTGGACGGCAATAAAAAAGAAGCTATCAGTTTGGTCATTTGGACGATTATATATCTTTTCGTAATAGCGGTTATAGATTTTATAATTATTGCCCTATAAAACCCGGTGCTACAACTTGATAAAATTTTAATTATAATTTGTCGAAATTCTTATTAAAATATAAAATATAAAAATAATTATTAATCGCGGCTTGAACTGGTATTCAATTAAAATTTAGACAAATTACCATCAAGTTGTAGCAACCGGGAAAATTAAAATATGCTTATTGATGACGTAAAAATAAAAATTTCCGCCGGCAACGGCGGAAAAGGCGCCGTTGCCTTCAATAAAAACCTAATGAGCTTGGGGCCAACAGGCGCGACCGGCGGCAAAGGCGGAAGCGTTTATGCCGAAGCCGTTGCTGATTTAAGCGCCCTTAACCAATTCAGGTTTAAAAAAATTCTTTCGGCGGAAAACGGCCAAGAAGGCCGCAGCCAATTCAGAGACGGCCAAGACGGAAAAGATTTAATATTAAAAATTCCGGTCGGCACGGTAATTCATAATCTGGACAACGAAAGCGAAACGGAATTGGTAAAAATCGGCGATCGCGCGCTTTTGGCAAAAGGCGGAAACGGCGGCAAAGGAAATTTTCATTTCCGTTCTTCGCGCAATACCAGCCCGAAAGAGTTCCAGCCCGGCTTGCCCGGAGAAAATTTCGCGCTTCGGCTTGAACTTAAACTTATTGCCGATGTCGGTTTTGTCGGCCTTCCAAATGTCGGCAAATCAAGTTTATTAAACAGTCTCACTAACGCTAAAAGCAAAGTCGCCAATTACGCTTTTACCACCCTTGAACCGAATCTCGGCGTTTACTACGCGCTCATTTTGGCCGACATTCCCGGACTAATCGAAGGTTCGTCGCAAGGCAAAGGATTGGGAATAAAATTTTTAAGGCATATTGAACGCACAAAAATCATTTTCCATTTCATTTCCGCCGAATCCCCCGACCCGCGCAAAGATTATAAAACCATCCGCAAAGAACTCGGCTCGTATAACGAAGCCCTGCTTAAAAAACCCGAATATCTGTTTTTAACCAAAAGCGACCAGCTTGAACCGAAAGAATTAAAAGTTAAGCTGGCTATTTTAAAAGGCATAAATCCGGGCGCCGTGGCGATTTCCATACTCGACGACGCCAGCATCGAAAAAGTCAAAAATATCCTTAATAAAATCGAAGAAGAGAAAAAAGTCTAAAAAATATACTTCCCTATAGGGAAGTATATTTTAATTTCTAATTTGAAATTTTTAATTCCAATTTTAATTAACTCCAAGTAATTCAACTTTGAAAATTAAAGTCGAATTCGCGGGTATCAAGCCATTGCCAACCGCCTGGTCTCCATATGCCAAATTCGCGGGAATTACCAATTTTCTCTTGCCGCCGACTTTCATTCCGGCCACGCCTTCGTCCCAGCCTCTTATCACCTGCCCCGCTCCCAGAACAAATGAAAACGGCTGGCCTCTATCATAAGAACTGTCGAATTTTTTACCGTCGGTTAATGCGCCGGAATAATTTACGGTAACGGTTTTTCCGCTAATCGCTTCCGCGCCGGTTCCGACAACTTCGTCCGTTATTTGCAATCCATCCGCCAAAGTTTGAGTTTCCATTTTATTGTTATTTTTATTTTCCGCCTCTTTATTTTGATTTTGCGGATTTTGGCTGTTTAAATCCGCAGTTTGATTTTGATTTAAATTTAAACCAATATTTACCGTCTGATTTTTACTTTTAATAAAACCGAAAACCGCCACGCTTATCGCGATAACAATAACAACTAACACTAACGCAATTAAATTATTTTTACTCATATTACTAAATATAGCGTTTGGCTTTTTTCCTTTCAATCTCGGTAAGCAGGGTTTTTCTGATACGAACGCTCTTAGGCGTAACTTCAACCATTTCATCGTCGCCGATATAACTTAAAGCGTCTTCAAGAGTTAAAGTCAAAGGCACTTCCAGTTGGTCTTGAAGCCCTTCGTTTTTTGAACGGAAGTTTGTAAGTTCTTTTGTTTTGGAAACATTAACCGGAATATCGCCGGACTTGGCATTTTGCCCAACCACCATGCCCTCGTAAACCGGCACGCCGGCGGACAAGAAAAGCTTGCCCCTGCCTTGCGCCGCCACAAGCCCATAGTTGTTTGAAACTCCTGTTTCTGTAGCCACAATCGAACCGCGCGTTTCCGGCATTATTTCGCCTTTATACTCTTCATAGCCCTGAAAAATACTATTCATAATTCCCATGCCTTTTGTACTGGTCAAAAATTCTCCGCGCGAACCGATTAACCCGCGAGTCGGAATGCTGAAATCCATATAAGCCGTGCCTTTGTCCACCCGCATATCTTTCATCAAACCCGAACGCTTGCCCATCATTTCAATAATAGCTCCGGAATATTGTTCCGGCACTTCCACGGAAACAAGCTCCATCGGCTCGGTTTTTTTGCCATCGATTTCTTTAAAAATAACTTGCGGTTTCGAAACTTCAAGCTCGAATCCTTCCCTGCGCATTTTTTCGATTAAAATCGCCAGGTGGAGTTCGCCGCGGCCCGAAACTATCCAACGGTCGGTTGTCTCGCCCGGCGCCACTGAAAGCGCCACGTCTGTTTCAAGCTCGCGCTCCAAACGCTCTTTCAAATTGCGCGAAGTGGTGTATTCGCCTTCTTTGCCTTTAAACGGCGAAGTGTTAACGCCGAAAGTCATTTTAATAGTCGGTTCATCTATTTGGATCGTCGGCAAAGCAATCGGATTTTTCGGGTCGGCAATTGTTTCACCGATTGAAATATCCGGAATTCCCGCGACCGCCACAATATCTCCGGCAAACGCCTCATCGACATCTACCTTATTTAATCCGTCAAAAAGCATTACCGAGGTAAGTTTGGTTTGTTTGATTTTTCCATCACGGTTTATGTGCGCGATTGTGGTGCCTTTTTTCAAAACGCCGGAATAAAGCCTAGCCACCGCGATTTTGCCTTTATAATTGTCGTACGCCAAATTAACCGTTAGCATTTGCAGCGGCTTTGTTTCATCAACTGTCGGCTCGGGAATATATTTTATAATCGTCTCAAAAACCGGCTCCACGTTTTGCATTTCATCCAGGTTGGCGTTATATCCGGCTTTGCCGGCAATGGCAGAAGCGTAAATTACCGGAAATTCAATTTGTTCTTCCGTGGCGCCGAGTTCAAAAAACAAATCATAAGTCGCGTTTAAAACCCATTCTGGCCTGGCTTGCGGCTTATCAATTTTGTTTATAACCACGATAACCTTGTGGCCCGCTTGAATCGCTTTTTTCAAAACAAATTTGGTCTGCGGCATCGGGCCTTCTTTGGCGTCAACGAGCAAAAGCACGCCGTCAACCATGCGCATAATACGTTCCACTTCTCCGCCGAAATCGGCATGCCCCGGAGTATCCACGATATTAATTTTAATATCATGGTATTTTATCGAGGCGTTTTTGGAGAAAATGGTGATTCCCCTTTCGCGTTCCAACTCGTTCGAATCCATAATCAGGTCTTTCGGCGCGTCGGTCTTCATTTTAAAATTTTCCGATTGCCTCAACAGCGCGTCAACCAAAGTTGTTTTGCCATGGTCAACATGAGCGATGATGGCGATGTTTCTTATATTCATTTTATATTTATATAGAAAATGCCCGTTCGGGCTTTAATAAAATAGCACAATAAAAAGAAAACTTCAATGTTTTGAAATTTATTCTATAATTGCTTTGTAGTACAAACAAAGGTCGCAAAAGCAGCCTTATTTTAAATTAACATGGAAGACAAAGAAAATTGGAAAATGAAAGATGGCCACGACTATGGTAAATTTTTTGGGCATTGTAACGGCCGGCATTTTTGCGGCCACAAAGCCGCCAAAATACTTATTGTCGTGGCGATTCTTCTATTGGTTTTGCGGGTCGGAATTAAAATCGGCGAATACCGCTATGGTTGGAGCGGATTTTACGGATACGGACATCCAATGATGAACATGATGCGCGGGTATTACGGAAACGGCTATGGCTATCCAATGATGGGCTGGGGGAACAATTACTATCCTTATCAATCCACAACCACTCTGCCCGTTCAGCAATAATAAAAAAACCCGAACTCGGGTCTTTTTTTTATTATCTCAACCGCCAAACTATTAAAATCCGGCAATTTACCTTATAATCAACTAATGCTTTCTCTTGACCAGATTATCCATCTTTTAATTCAATACAAATATTTTATCCTTTTTCCCATAGCCATATTCGAAGGCCCTATTATAAACGTAATAGCGGGACTTTTAATCGCGCTAAAATATATGGACTTTTATGTCGCTTTTCCCGTGCTTGTCGCCGGGGATTTGGTCGGAGATTTGTTGTTTTATGCGCTTGGCCACTGGGGCAAAAAAAAATTCGCCGCCAAATGGGGCCGCTATATCGGCATAAATAATGCCCGGCTTGCGAAAATAGAAAAACATTTTGAAAAAAACGCGGGCAAAACGCTGCTTTTGGGAAAAGTATTTCATGGAATCGGAGGCGTATTTCTTTTCGCCGCCGGCGCCGTCAATGTCCCATTTCCAAAATTCATGTGGTTTAATTTTCTGGGCACCGTGCCGAAATCCCTTATTTTAATTTCCGTAGGATTTTATTTCGGATACGCCCTCGCAACCATAAAATCAATTCTGGAATTGGTGGGAGTTTTTGTGGTTGGAACCGCCGCTGTTGCAATTCTGGCCTGGCTGTATTTCCATAAAAACGAGAACATTGTTGTTGAAGAATAAATGGATAGTTTTGAACTTAAAAAGAAAAAAGTTTCGACCGGTTCCGGCGATATTTTTTATTTTGTCGATAATGCTTTCCCGGGCCGGCCGTTTGTAGTTCTGCTCCACGGCCTTTCATCCAACCACACCACTTGGCTCAAGCCCATGGAAGCGCTCCATAAAAACCAGTACAACTCTCTGGCGCCGGACTTGCGCGGCCACGGATTTTCGGATAAATCGAAAATCAAAAAAAATTACAGCATGGAAAACTTTTCCGAAGACCTGGAAAAGATATTGGACGCCGAAAATATAAATAATTTCATTCTGGTCGGATATTCTTTCGGCGGCCAGGTAGCGCTCGAATTTGTTATCGACCATCCGCAACGCGCCAAAGGCCTGATATTGATAAGCGTCAATCATGTAAATCCGTTACAATACTGGCATATCGGATTTTTAATACCCTTAGCGCGGCTAATTTTAAACATTCTAGCGTTAACCTTTATTTGGCAAAAAAGAAAAGAATACTCTTATTATCAGCACGGCAAAGCCGTGGGTTATTGGGACTCCGTTTTCGACGGCCTGATGACAATGCCGATATCCGTGAACTTATGGATGCTCGAAACCATTGCAAAAATAAATTTCAAACATTCAAT
>Ga0172372_10001599_pt1 | contig 35120 bp, 33 predicted proteins | sample LakKiv5m_2_FD_114544 | JGI IMG/M metagenome (GOLD analysis project Ga0172372, IMG submission 114544) | Freshwater microbial communities from Kabuno Bay, South-Kivu, Congo - kab_092012_9.5m | ecosystem: Environmental > Aquatic > Freshwater > Lake | place: Democratic Republic of the Congo... | reverse complement strand
TTTTCACCAAAAATTTATTTTAAGTAGGCTTTTAAGAAAAAATATTAATGCATAATTTTAAAATTAATTTTTTTAATTTTATTCCAAAAACTTTTTTTAATTTAAAAGAGTATATTAAAGTGGTGCAAGCAAAAAATAATACAAATTACCTTACAACGGCTCATGTAATTTTAAACGATAAATTAAGATTTTTGCTTCTTTATCGAAAATTTTTAAGCAAAAACAAAATTTTTATACAGCAACACGGAAGTAATTATAAAGATGAAAAAAAGACAGGTAGAAATTTAATGTAGCTAGCAGAAGATAGAATTGGAAAATCTATCTTTTGGGGAAAATTAGAAAAAAAACACATATGTCTTCCCACACCACAAACAAAAAGAATTAATATAAATTACAAATCAAAAAAAATATTATTTTATCAACTTTAATTTTATATTTTAGCTACTATTGCGATTATTTTTCTTATTATACAAATTCCGTTAAAAGAATTAATTATTTAAAAGTATTACTTAAAGATTGCAATAATTTACAATTAATTTATCTTTTTTATAATATTTGCAAAACAATTGTCATTTTTAAATATTTTATTTTTTAATAGTAAAATACTCTTATTATATTTATTTGAATAAAAATTTTTATATTTTAAAAATTTATTTAATTCTTTAATGAGCTGATCAATATTATTTACAATTGGTCCAATATTTATTTGCTTTAAATTAAAATTCATACCAGGATTTAATGAATAGCTTTTTAAATCTGGAGCATATAAAATAATAGGTTTTTTTGTGATTAAAAAATCAAATATTGCTCCAGAATAATCAGATATTAACATATCACAATTGTGCATAATTGCGTTCAAATCAACATCGTAATCTATAAGAAAAAAACCTTTTAATTTACTAATCTTTTTGTAAGTTTTTTCTGAATTTTTATTGTACAGTCTGTGTTTGTCTTCAAAAAATGAATTTGGGTGTTTTTTAATGACTAATATTAGATTATTTTTATTTAAATAATTGTTTAATTTTTTTAATTCAAAAGTATTAATTTTGTTAGAAAAGATTTCCATCCCATCAAATCTCCAGGTCGGGAAGTATCCAAGAATTTTTTTTTTGAAGTTTTTAAATAATTGCTAATTCTTTTTTCTTCATTAGTTTTAAAATAATTTAATTTTTTTATGTCGTTGATATACATAAAAATATTGCGCGGAAAATTCGATACAATTAGTTTAAATTTATTTTTAGGAAAGTGATCTAGCAAATGTCTTGAGTAAATTTTATTAGGATAAACAATATATTTTTTAAAAAATATATTTGATAATTTATAAATTATTATAGACAAAATATTTTTTTTATGTATAGATAATTTTTTAATTAAAACACCATGCCATAAGTTGATGTTATTTGATAATTTAGTTATTGGTTCGTTGATATCTCCTTCTGTGCAATCATAAACATGCCATTTGGCTCTCAGTGAATAATATAATCCCGCCAAGCTATTATAATAGCAACAATTGTAACCTAATTTTTCAACATTTTTTATAACCGAATTGCTTTTTGTTATCCAAACATACTTTTTGATATTATTTGTCCTGTTTAAGTAAATAAAAAGCGATCTAGAGTTATCTCCAAAGCGTCTACCGGCTCTATGTCCAAACACAATTAAATTTTTGTCTGCCGGAAGTACAAGTTTAATAATAAAAATTAGTAAATAGGTGAATAATTTAAGCATTAGTAAATATTATTTAACAAATACTTGGCTTTCCTTTTTGATTGGAAATCAATTACTTTCTTTTTATAAAGAATTTTAAAATTATTATATTTTAATTTTTTTTTATCTAGAAAATTATTTTGATATTTTATAATCCCTTGCTTAATATTTGCATAATCAATTAGATATCTGATTTCAGGATCTTTAAGGTCGATTGACATTTAAAACATTTTTATAATTAAAATGGCAATTAATTTTGTAATATGGTCTCTAATAAATTCAAAAGTAAAGTAGATTTTTGTTCCTAAAATATCTTCATTTTATATAGTTTATTTAGCAAAACCCGTAAGATAGGATCGCAAATTTAATTTTATTGGTATTAGGTAGGGTGAGAAATTACACGAAGAAACGATATCAGTTAACGATTCTATAAATATTGTTGATTTAGGAAAATCCTATGCAATTTTAAATGATAGTAATTTTAATTTTTATAAAAATTGTAAATTTATTTAAGAAAATTTTAATTATAGTTCTGATACAAATCAATCTTTTTTAAATATATTAAAATTAAAAAAAATAATATCATCCTTAAAAATTACAAAATAAGTTAAATAACTTTTATGAAATTCATTAAATTTTAAAAAACCTTCAATAAAAAAAAATTTATTAGTAAAAGTTGTAAATGAAATTATTTTAAAAGTAGGGTAACTTTGTATATGATAAGTAATGAAATTTAAATTAAAAAAAATTTTAGATTTTTTTAAAAAAAAAAAAGCTATCTATCAATTCAAATCAATAAATAAAAAAATTTTTCCGAAAAAAAAAAAAAACATAAACAATATTATATTAATTGAATTTAACGCATTTCAAAACGTACATTATCCTTTAGCTCATTTTGCTAATGCGCTAGGTGAAAAATTTAATGCAAGAATTGTAGCATTTTTTAACTATTATGGTGTAGTAGCAAATTTAAATGAAAAATTACTTGTAAAATTGAAGTGGTTTATTGGAAATTTATTTTCTTTAAATTTTTTTGGAATTTACAAATCTTTTGGGAGTACTGAAATTATTAAACCAAGAATAAATTTAAAAAATTATCTATTTATTAAAAAAAAAGTAAAATTAATTATTAAAAACTCTAAAAATAAAGAAGATATTTTAAAAATTAAAGTTAAAAACATTCCCATTGGAGATTTAATATATGACTCATATTTGAAAAAAAATTTTGAACCAACAATAGATTTCAAGAGCATAAAATTCTTTGAACATCTTTGTGATATATTGTTATTATATTATTATTGGCTGAATTATTTAAAAAAGAATAACGTAAAATCAATAGTAGGAGTTCATAATATTTATTCATATGCAATAATATTTAGAATAGGAATCTTTTATGATATACCGGTATATTCCCTTAATTTATCTCGAATTATTAAAATAGATAAAAAATCATTTTATGAAAATAGTTCTTTATTTAAATTTAAAAAAAATTTTTCAAAATTACCAATTAATTTAAAGAAAAAAGCTTTAATCTTTTCTGAAAAAAAGCTTCAAGAAAGAATTTTCGGCAATAAAAAAGTTGAAGATCCAATTCATTCTGATAATTCTGCTTTATTACATACTGGCAAATATGGCGTTTTAATAAAAAATTCAAAAAAAATCAAAATATTAATATGTCCTCACGATTTTTTTGATGCGGTGCACTGTTGCGGTCCTCTTTTATTCAGTGATTTTTATGAGTGGTTAAGTTTTTTAGGTAAATTTTCTAAAAGTAATGATAAGTATGAATGGTATATTAAAGTTCATCCAAAATTCTTTTTTTGGAAAAAAATTAGTATTAATTTTGAAAAATCAAACAATATATTCAAAAAATTTTTAAAAGATAATAATAACATAAAATTACTTCCAAATAATTATTCGCATTTAGATATCGCCGACCAAGGAATTGATTTTGTTTTAACATGTTATGGAACAGTTGGTCTTGAATATGCTTATTTAGGGATACCCGTTATAAATGCCACTAAAAATAATTTTCATTCAGATTATAAGTTCAATATAAATCCTAAAAATATTTATCAATATAAAAATATTTTAAACAACTTAGATAAAATTAAATTAAAAATTGATAAAAATGAAGTCAGAGAATTATATTTCATGAGAAGATTTTTTTTTGATACCGAATGGTTTATATTTAATTGGAATAAATTTAATGAATATATTAAAACTTTCGATAATCATTTTTCTTATAAAATTTACAAATACTGGGTGGAAACATTTAATTTAGATGAATATAAGGAAAGAATGAAGATAATAAATAATTTTATAGATTCTGAAAATAAAGCTATTAATATATTAAATAAAAGCGATTTAAAGCAATTAGATAAAAAATTTTCATTATAAGGCATTTTAATAAAATTTTAATACCTTAAATGATAAAAAAATTTTTTTATGTTTTAAATAGTTATTCAAAAAAACAATATGTTGATTTACTTAAAAATTTAGAAAACTTAAAATACAAAATAAATAAAGATAAAATTTATGAATATTATTATATTAGATTTATCTATAATGGATCTTTCAACTGGTTGATTGACTATAATAAAGTTTTAAAAAAATTTAAAATTTGGTCAAATACATATAATTATAAATTTTATAAATATTATATGAGAAATTTCGATAAAAAAAAATTTGATTTTGATTCAAAAAAATATCTTGAATATATTAATAGCAATCGATACCGAATAACAGATTCTCTTGTCAAGTAAATTTTATATTTATAGAGTATTTTTGGAGTTTTTTACAATAACTAATATTTTAATTATTTTTTCGGGAAAAAAAAAATTTTTTATTTTATTTTTTCTATTATTATTTGTTATTTTTTTAGAAACTTTTAGCTTACATCTTATTTATGATATTGCTCAATTTTCATTAAACGCAAACAAAAATTTTGAAGATAAGTATTATTTTTTTAAATATTTAAATTTACAAAAAGAAAATACATTAATAATAGGACTGATAACTTTTTTAATTTTTATTTTTAGCAAAAATATTTTTGTATTGTTTGTAACAATTTTAAAAAATAAATTTATATTTGATATTCAAAAAAAAGTTACGTTAGCGCTTCATAAAAAATATATTAATCAAAAATATGATTTTTTTATAAAAAAAAACTCATCAGAGCTTATTTCAAATATAAATAACAATTCAAATATACTAATCAGAACATACGATTCTATCTTTTATATTGTAATGGAAGTAATTCTGGTATTTTGTTTTTTATTTTATTTATTTTTACTAAGCCCCTATATAACAATTTATTTCTTTTTATTAATCTTTTTTTTATTTGGTTCTTATATTTTATTTTCCAAAAAAAAAATTATAGTTTTGAGCAATCAAAGACTATCCCTTAATTACTTAATACTGAAAAATTTACAACAAAGTTTCGGTAACTTTAGGGAAGTTTTAATTTATAAATGTCAAAAATTTTTCACTACAGATTTGCAAAATAATTTTATTAAGTTTACAGATAATTTAAAAATAACAACTAATCTTCAGCAATTAACCAGAGTATTTTTAGAACAGACATTTATTATTTCAATTATTATTCTCTTTTTTTTTTACGCAATCAATAAATCTAGATCAGATATTTCAGATTTTTATGTCACTTTAAGCATTTATGCATATGCATTTATAAGAATTTTGCCATCCCTAAATAAATTAATTACTGAAACGCAGTCATATCTTTATAATAAATTATTTGTAAAAAGAATTTACCAGGATGTTTATTATTTAAATTCTGATTTAGCTTATTCTTTTAAGAATCTTAGAGTGGAGAGTTTAATTGAAATAAAAAATTTAACATTTTACTTTGAAGCAGCAAAAAGTCCAGTATTGGAAAATATTAATATTGATATCGGCGTTAATGAAAAAATAGGACTTATTGGAAAAAGTGGTGTAGGAAAATCAACTTTCTTAAATATTCTTATGGGTTTTCTAAAACCCTCATCAGGACAAATATTAGTTGATAATCAAAATATCGAAAAAAATTTATTTGGTTGGCATTCAAAAATTGGCTATGTTTCTCAATCAACTTTTATTCTAGATGATACATTAAAAGCTAATATTACTTTCGAGCAAAATCCCTCATTAATAGATTATAATCAATTAGCTTATGCAATAAAGTTTTCTGGTTTAGAGGCTTTCTCTAATAATTTGCCAGATGGAGAGGAATCACTACTCGGTGAAAAAGGATCTAGAATATCAGGTGGCGAGATACAAAGAATTGGCTTAGCAAGAGCTTTGTATAAAGATCCCGAAATTTTTATATTAGATGAATTTACAAGCTCTTTAGATATTCAGACAGAATTAGATATATTAGAGAATATATCTTTAATTAAGAAAATCTTTATAATAGCGTCTCATAGAAGATCAGCTCTTAAATATTGCTGCAAGATATATGAAATTAGCAATGGTGGAATTAATCTTTTAAAATAACACTCTATCACTCTATTTATTGAAATCTAGTTTAAATGTGGACAAAAAAAAAAGCTCTTATTTTTGGTATTACCAAACAAGATGGTTCTTATTTGTCCTCAATTTTATTAAAAAAAAAATACATTATTTATGAGGTTAGAAGAAAAAAAAAAAATAAGAATTTAATTAAATTAAAAAAAAAAAAAATTAAATTTATAACTATAAAAAAAAATAACTACAAAAAATTAAATTTTATTCTCAAAAAAAATTTTAATGAAATCTATTTTTTAGATAGGATATCTAGCACTATTAATTTTTCCAAAAAAGAAAATGAGATATTTCAAAGTCAAATAGATTTGATTAAATATATTTTAGAGTATATTAAAAATCAAAAAACCAAAAAATCAAAGTTTTTATATGCTATATCAGCAAAAATGTTTAGAAATAAAAAAAAAAAAAAATTAAATAATGAATGTTTAAAAATTCTAAAAACTCCTAGTGGATTATTAAAATTAATAAGTTACGAAATAATTAAATCTTATAGAGAAATGTTCAACCTTCCTGTTTGTACCGCAATTTTTTTAAACTATGTTTCTTTTTTAAGAAAAAATAACTATGTCTTAAAAAAAAATTCTTTTAAAATAAAGAATATTAATAATAATAATAAAAAACAAATTTTACTTCGAAATATAAATATTCAACGAGGGGGCTGGGTTCCTGAGTATATGCAGGCTTGTTATAATATCTTAAATTTAGTAAAAATTGATGATTATACGATTGCTAATGGTCAAACAGTGTCCCTAAAAAAAAATTATTAAAGTTATTTTTAAGAAAAGAATTAAACGTAAATAAAGTTATAAAAGTTACATCAAAAAAAAAGAAAACATGAAATTTTTAAAATTATGTCGATATTAGTAAAATAAAAAAAATATTAATTGAAGGCTAGCAGCAACTATTTAAAATTAATTCATAACTTTATTAACAATGAAAAATAATTTAGATCCAGAAAATATATTAGAAGAAGGGGGTCTTCGAAAAAATGGTATTTTTAAAAAGACAATATCATCCGTTGAGCCCTTAATAACAGTTATTACAGCCACTTTAAATAGTGAATTATATTTGGAGGAATGTATTCAAAGTTTAAATAATCAGAGGTATAGAAATTTCGAGCATATAATTATTGATGGTGGCTCAACAGATAAAACTTTGCAAATAATTAAAAAATATAACTCAAAAATTGATTATTGGTGTTCTGCGAAAGATAAGGGAATTTATGACGCATTTAATAAAGGCATGCAATTAGCAAAAGGAGATTATTTAGGTTTTTTAAATTCTGATGACAAGTACACTACAAATACTTTTGATTTACTATTAAACTATATCAATACTTTTCCAAAAAAAGACTTTATTTTTGGTGCTGTTAAAAAACATTGGGGTGTACTGTATGGTTATAAACCTTATAAAATTTATTGGAGTTGGGGCTTTTACCCTAGTCACTCAACTGGTTTTTTCATAAAAACTTCATCAGCAAAAAAGGTTGGTTTATATAATCTTAAATATAAGCATTCCTCTGATTACGATTACTTTTTTAGAATGATAGTAAAGAATAAATTAAAAGGAATTGGGACAAAAAAAAACGAAATTTTTGGACATTTTAGAAGAGGTGGGTATTCGAGTACAATTAAATTTTACGATCATTTTATGGAAGAAATTAAAATTAGAATAGATAACGGTCAAAATAGATTTTTAGTACTACTCATTCTTATTTACAAATACATTAAAAATATATCAAAACTGTGAATATATTGATTACAGGGGTTGCTGGGTTTATAGGATTTAATTTTTGTTCACATTTATTAAAAAAAAATATCAAAGTTTATGGACTAGATAACTTTGATAAATATTACACACCCGTATTAAAAAAAAAAAGATTAGAACGAGTATTAAAAAACAAAAATTTTTTTTTTTACAAAATTGATTTGATAGACAAAAAAAAATTATCAAAGTTTTTTATTAATAAAAAAATAGATATCATCGTACATCTAGCAGCTCAAGTAGGAGTAAGATTCTCCTATGAAAATCCAAGCAAATATATTGATTCAAATATTATGGGTTTTCTTAATCTAGTAGAAATAGCAAAAAAAAATAAAATTAAAAAATTTATATATGCATCATCAAGTTCAGTGTATGGAGAAAATAAAAGATTTCCGCTTAAGGAAAATCAATTATTAAATCCTAAAAATATTTATGGTGTTAGTAAAAAATTAAATGAACAAATCGCAGAAACATATCAAAAACTTAGCAATATTAATTTTATAGGATTAAGATTTTTTACAGTATATGGAGAGTGGGGTAGACCTGATATGTTTATGCCAAAATTATTTAAAGCAACCATAGCAAAAAGATTATTTTACTTAAACAATTTTGGAAATCATTTAAGAGATTTTACTTATATCGAAGATGTAGTGAAGTGTATGTATAAATTAATCTATAAAAAATTTAGAAAACATGAAATACTTAATATTTGCTCAAATAAACCAGTAAATATTTACAATGTCATTAAAAATTTCAAAAAAAAAAACAAAATCAAACTTAGATTAACAAAACTTCACAAAGCTGACGTTTTAAAGACCCACGGTGATAATAAAAAGTTACTCAGATACTTTCCTCAAATGAAATTTTCTAATTTTTACAATTCATTTTATAAAACATTTGAATGGTACAAAAAAAATAAGATTTATAAATTTTAAATATGATAGAAATTAAAATAATTAATGAACTAGCGATTTAATAGGTAATTGTTTGGTACAATCGGGTAACAACGGATAGTTAAGATCCTATTCAACCTAAATTATTAAAAAAAATACTATATATAATAATTAGCATAATCTTTAAAATACAACCTTTTTTTTAAAAACTATTTAATATAAAAAAAATAGATTGAATTGAACTCAATTATACTAATTTTTTTAGTCCATTAAAAATAGCAAATAATATTGTTAATTTTTTTTTTTCAATAAATTAATTAATTTTTGCTGGTAAGTTTCTATAAACTTTTTTTTAGAAGCATTATTTTTATTACAATATTTTTTTATATTATTTTTTTTAAATTTTATTACTTCTTTCTCTAAAATATTATTCAATTTTATATAATTATCTGCCTGAAAATAAATACAATTTCTATCTCGTTGCTCTAAATGAACTTTTATATTTGATAAAATTATTTTTTTATCCATAGCCTTAGCTTGCTCCACTGTATTACTCCATCCCTCTGATTTTGAGGGATTAATAACAGCAATTGAATAATACATTAAACTAATCATATCAATATATGGAATAATATTGAGAGCTTTATAAAACTTATTTTTGGAAATACATTTTTTAATATAACTTATGTATTCTGGGTGTCGATGATCTGAAATATTTCCTGTAGAAATTACGAAATATTTTTTTTTACTTTTATTTTCTTTTATTGCTTTCAAAACTACTTCATGATTTTTATGCTTCCAATATTGATTTGGTAAAAAAAAGTATTCATTACTAATTTGATATTTTTTTTTTAAATATTTTATTGATTTCAATTCAGAATGTTTTGGAATATCTACTGAATGTTTTATCAACAATGCCTTTTTGGCTGCATTTTTACTTATCTTTTTTAAATCTTGAAGCACTGATTTGCTACTAACTATAATACTTGTAGCGTAATAATAGCAAAAAAAAACTCTACATCTTCTTATCAATCTAGCTATAAAACTAAAGTTTTCTGGAAAATGTAATTCTTGAAAATCAGGTATCCATGGCAAATTTATTATTTTGCTTCTTTTTCCTATCCATCCTGAATGAGATAAAACATGAATTTGATTTTTTAAATAAAACTTCTCAAAAAAAATATTTTTATTAAATAAAACTATTAAAACTTTGTTAAAAATTTTTAAAGCAACATTTGATCTTGATATTAATTGAGTTTCAATTATTTCCAATTTTGAAATTACTTCATCATTTTCAATTTCTTTTTTTTTATCAGTAATTATTATAGGAACAATTTTTTTTTTTTTAAACGCATCAAGACAATTAAATAGATTTTTATAATAGTTGTAGCCACCTAGCCATAGTGATGGTTTAAAATTTATTACAAAACCAACTCTTATCATCAAAAGATATTGGTATTATATTTTTTAGTATTTTTTCTCAAGAACTTTGCAGGGTTTCCCGCTACAACATCGTAAGGTTTTACATCTTTTGTTACCACAGAACCAGCTCCAACAATTGCTCCTTCTCCTATCTCAATATCTGGCAAAACTGTTGAATTTGCGCCTATAGATGCATAGTTATGGATTTTAACTCGACCAGCAATGTATGCTGAGCCCATGATATGGACACCATCATCAATAACACATTCGTGATCAACAACGGCATTAACATTTAAATAACAATTCTTACCTATTTTTGTTTTTTTATGTACAACTACGTTTGGCATAGCTAAGAATCCTTCCTCATAACGTGCAGACTTTGAAATTAATGATTTTGGGCTTATAATAGATAGTAGTTTTAATTTTTTTTTTTTAATCTTTTCAGAAATGATGCATCTAAGCTTGCCATCATACATTCCAATACAAACAAAAAAATAGTTGGAGTTTTTAATAAAAGTCTCTAAATCTTTCTTTTTATTTGAAAATTTTGCCTTATTGGCAAAGTGTGTTTTTTTAATAAATTCATCAAAAATATAGTCAACCCTTCTTTTTTTTTCCATTAACATTTCATATACTATCAGTGCAGTAGATTTTCCACCATAGAGAAGTATTTTTTTATTTTTCATAATGATCTAAAATTTTAATCAATCTATTATAAATATTTTTTATATCTTTCAGTTGTAAATCAGTACTAGAGGGAAGCACTAACGATTTGTTAAAAATATCATCACTTACACTGACTGTTTTGTTTTTCTTATTACCAATATATTTAAAATCAAATCCAACTTGTTTGTTTAAAGGCCAAAAGCCTGATCGTACTTCAATTCCAAGTTTCATTAACTCGCTTCCAATTTTTTGGACCTGTTTTTTATCTAAATTCCTAAAATAAATGCTGTTAAGCCAGTATACGATTTTATGATTTTTTGTTTTTTTTTGTGTAAGTTCTATTCTTTTATCAGTAAAAATTTTTTTATAAAATTGGCCAATTTTAATTTTTTTCAATAACACAGATTTTGAAAATTTTTCAATTTGCGCCCTTCCTACTGCTCCCAATAAATGTGGTATTAGATAATTATACCCTTCTCCATTGACGAAATATTTTTTCCAATATGGGTCTTTTTTAGTTCTAAACGGAGCGTGCCTTGATGCAATCAACAAAGCCCTTTTATAAAGATTTTTTTTGGAAAAAGATAAAATCCCTCCCTCGCCGACGCCAATCATTTTTTCGGACCTAATAGATGTAACATTAATATCTCCAAAACTTCCTATTTTTTTTTTATTTATTTCAGATCCAAAAGACTCACTGCTATCTTCAATTAGAACAATTTTTTTTTTTTTGCATAATTTAGCTATTTTAATTGTATCCTTGGCTGGATATCCATAAACATGAACTAGTTGCAATGCTTTCGGCTTATAAATTCTTATTGCTTTTTTTACTAGATCAGCATCCAAACCGAGAGTATCTTTTTCAACTTCCACAATTACTGGAATTGCATTACATTGTGTAATACACGTTAGATTAGAAATGCATGTATAATTTGGAGTGATTACACGATCCCCAGACTTTACACCCACAGCTTTTAGCGCTAAATGAAGTGCTGAGGTCCCACTTTGAACCGCTATTCCATATTTTAATCCTAAAAATTTTACGAACTTTTTTTCAAACTCTCGGGTGTGTTTCCCATTAGATGAAAGCCAAGTTGTTTTCAAAACATCTAAAATATATTTTTTTTCTAAATTGTTTAACGAAGGTGTGTTCAGAAGGTATTTCACAAATATTTTTTATTTAAAAATTTTAATCCGCCAAATTTTATAGGTAAAAAAGATTTAATATACCATAAATATTTTGAAAAAAATTTATTTCTTGAATTAAATCCAAGAAATATTTCGTGTGTTTTAATTTTTTTTTGAGCAAACATAATTGCTGCCGAGATTACATTTGATTTAACATAGGTTAAGCCTTGACATTTTGATAGTATCAGAGTTTCAATTAGTATTTCTTCTCCAAGTAAATATCTATGATTTCTTCTAGGGTAGGTTTCAAAACTATCTAATTTACTCATCCTAAATGAGTTATAATATATGAGTTTCTTGTTAAATTTTTTTTTTAATGCATCCAGATATTTTTGCTCCTCTGTCACTAAAAATATTTTATCGTATTTATATTTTTGTATAAGTGTATCAATATTTTTAATCATTAATTTAATTGTGAGAGGGAAAGCGTGACCTTTAGCAGTCTTATAGGTTGAACCTCGAAAATGAACACCAAGAACTTTACTTTTCTTATCAAATTCTTTTTTTAAAAAAATATTTTTTTTTTTAATAATACTTTCTTTGACTTTAATTTTGTTAAAATATTTTATTGAAAAATTATTAGTCATATCAAAAGTCATGTTTTTTTCAAATATTAACGAGCTTAAAAAAACATTTTTACTTCTGTAAACTTTTTCTAAAGAGTAATTATTAAGTTTTTTAAAAAAATATTCCCATGCGTTTTTCGTCTTTTTTATAATATTAGGTTCATTGTAAAGAGTTGGATAATATCTCATATCAATTATTGGAATAAAGTTCATTTGATCACAGATCCTTAGATGATTTAAAATGAAAGTTATATTAGAAAAAAATCCAGCTGCAGGATATCGTCTAATAACATAAAAAACTTTATTTCTATTTAAATTCCCAAAACTTTTATAACTTAAATGATTTAGGTTACCTTGAAATATTTTAAAATTAATTTTATTATTCTGGGATATTTGGGGTCCTGTATTCCTTAACAGCTCTTTAATTTTTTTTAACATATGGTTCTTTCAAATCCTTCCATGAAAGTTGAAAAAATTTTTTTTCTGGTTCCATAACCTTTTAGCGATATAGGCATTTTTACTATTTTGACTATTTTAAATGGAAAAATAATTTATTTTATTTTTTTTGTCTAAAAATCTCACAAACTCGCTTAGGTTGGTGTTTGTATAAATAAATCCATTACATTTAGATATTAATAAGGCCTCAATTAAAATATATTTGTTAAGCTTATATCTATGAGATGATCTTGGATAAACATTAAATGCATCATATTCATAAGCTTTATTAGCATTTTTTAAAAAAATTACTTTTTCTTTGAACATTTTTATAATTGCATCAAAATAGCTGAGATTCTCTGCGCATAGAAATATTTTATTATAGCTATATTTCTTAAAAATTTTGCTAATTAGATTTATTGATCGCTCAATTGTGGTTGGAAAAAGATGATTCACAGATGTTTTGTAGCTAGTATCGCATAAATGAATTGCCAAGACTTTTCCTTTAAAATTTTTTTTACTAAAATCATTAGAATAATTAATAAATTCATTTTTGATTTTAAAGTATTTATTAAATAGATATCTAAATTCATCGTTGTCAATTTGATTGGAAAATGTCTTAGCAAATCCATTAGTTGATATTATAAAATTATTTTCTTTATAAATTTTATTTAAATTTATTTTTTTTTTATTATCAAAAAAATAATTCCAAGCATTTTTTGTATTTTTAATTTTATTTTTTTTTTTGTAGATGGTTTTAAAGTTTTCCATATCTATCAGAGGCTCATATCCACATGAATTTGTAATTTTGAGATGATTTAAAACATATATAAAATTTGAAAATAACTCTACACCAGGTCTTTTTATAATGTAATAAATTAATTTTCTTTTGCGATGCGAGGAATTAACTAATAAATTTGTAACCTCAGTATTTGTTTCTTTAAATTTTATAATCGGTTTGGCTTCAAAGGGATATATAAACTGATTTATAAATCTTATTAAATGTTTTATTTTTTTAATCATTCAAATGATTTATACAGGATGCTTTAGAAGTAAATCAAATATCTAAGGTTTAATTAGGTGTTTTTGTTAATGGAAGTTTGCAAAAAATAGTTCAGGGACATGCATTACCATCGGAAACTAAAATAATAATTCATGAAGTTGCAAAGATATTTAATAGTTATAAATGTAGTAAAATATTCCTATTTACAAAAGATATTAGTTATTTACATGAATTAAAAAAAAAACTTAATCAAAAGTTGATATACCTAAACAGGCTAAGATCCAAGATGAATACTTTTTTCAATCATAATAATAATTTTGTATCTTATTTTAGAAAATCTCACATATAAAAATTCGGAAAAGAGATTTTAGCATACGCCTTATTATTAACTAACTCTCAAGTGTTTATTGGATCTATTTTAAATTTTACTAGATTTGTTAAAAATTTATTCTATTTTAACAAGAAACTTTTGATATTATGACTGAAAATTATTCATATAATAGATTTTTAGCAAGATGAAATTGGTGTTTGAAAGTTTATCTATCATTCTTTTTTAAAAAAATTATTTATACGTTTAAATGATATTTATAAGATATGAAGAATAAGAATTTTTTTTATTTTATAAAAACAAGCTTTGAAGAAAAAAGATTCTTAAAAATTATTAATCAAAATACTTCAATTTTAGATTATGGGTGCGGAGAAGGGGTGTGGAGTAGTTCTGTAGTTAAAAAAGTTTATTTATACGATAAAAATAAAAAATTAATACCTTTTTTAAAAAAAAAATATAAAAAAAATAATTTTTATATTTTAAAAAAACCAATTTTTAATAAAGAAGTTTTTTTATCTAATTCAGTTATTCAATATATTGACGATAAAAATTTATATTCATTAAAAAAAAAAATTATCGGTAAGTTCAATATTATTATCTTTAGCGATATTCCAAAATATCCAAGGATTATAGAAGGCATTGTAAGTACAATTTTAAATCCTCGGAGGTTGCTTTTAGCTTTGCATTACCTTTTTTATTATGAATATAGAAAACTTGGTTTTTATTATCGCTCTTTTGATAAAATTATTTCAGTTTTAAATGAAACATATAATTTTCGGATTATTGAAAATTTAACTGGAGAGAAGATTACAAGATATAGTATTGTTTTTAAAAAAAAATAGTTATTTAAAATTTCTTTTTAAAATTTGTTTCAAAGTATTCCTTCTATCAGGAGTCTTTATTGGACGTTTGATGCTATTCTTTAATTTAAAAAATTTAGCCATACCGCTATGAGATAAAAATAATTCTAGATCTAAATTTTTAAAATTACCCTGATATATTTCTATTAACAAATTAAATGTATTTCTATTATTTACTTCTACCCACTCATTATCTCTATAATGATTTTTTATATAAGGAATCCATGAAATATCATCAATTAAAAAAATCCCTCCTGTCTTTAGAAATTTAAAGTAGTAATAAAAAATTTTTTGAACATGGCTGGGTGTATGTTCTGTGTCTAGAAAAATTAAATCAAATTTTTTATTTTTAATTATTCTATTAATTATTTGATAATTATCATCTCTGCAGTTAATAAATTGCCATTTTTTATACTTATTTCTATATGTGGTTGGGTTTGCGTCTATAGAAAAAAGCTCTCCATTGTTTTTTTTGCATATATTTAAGAAAAAATCTGTTGAGTAACCGTTCTGGACGCCAAATTCCAATATTTTAATATTTTTTTTATATTTAATTTCATGTTCAATAAATTTTTTTAATTTGTATTGTGTACTATTGTTTTTATTTTCCATTATAAAATCATTTTAAAACATTGATAATATTTGTTGCAATTTTTCTCAAAATCAAATTTAAAAAGTGTTTTTTTGTAAGAATTCTTAATATTTTTATTAGCATATCTATTTTTTGATAATGAAAAGTTTATCATTAATTCTGCTAATTTTTTATAATCTTGGACTTTGAAAAGTTTTTTATATTTTATTTTATTTAGTATTTCGTAAGGTCCAGTAGGGCAATTTGAAGAAATTATATATTTGTTGAGAGACATTGCCTCCAATATTACATTTGGGAGACCTTCGTAAATTGAACTTAGAACAAAACAATCAGATCTTCTAATATAAGGGTATGGGTTTTTTTTATATCCGATTAATTTTACAAGATTATTAAGTTTGCTATTTTTTATGTACAAATTAAGTTTCTCATAATTTGCTCCTTTGCCAATAATTGCTAATTTAATGCTTGGTTTTGCTATTTTATTTTTAATAATTTTAACTGCATTTAATAAAGTCATATGATCTTTTTGATCAGTTAACCTACTAACGTTAATAAAATTTGTGGTATTTTTTTTAAAAAAATCAAATTTAATTTTTTTTTTTGATTTAAATTTTATTTCATTATAATTAAGAGGATTATAAATTAGTTTAGATTTAATATTTAATTTTTTTTTTATTTTTTTTTTAAATTCGTGACTATTAACAATTACTAAATTTGCTTTGTTGAAAAAAAAATTAAATAATTTTTTTTTAATAAAATTACTAGACCAACCAGAAGGGGATGTATTTGATCGAACAATAATTTTTTTTTTAAAAATGAGACAAAATATTATTGCATAAATATTTGCTTGAAAACAAAGTATTGCAAAATTTTTTTTTTTTAAAATAAATTCTTTGAAAATTAAAAATAAACAAATTAATGCTTTAATTCTTCTAGAGGAATTATTAAAGTCAAATAAGGGTACTAAAAATTTTATTTTTTTTTTGAATTTTTTATGTTTATTCTTGTTAGCTGATACTATCGTCAGATTATTTAGTTTATTTGATAAATAGTTTGAAATTAAATACAAATTCTTCTCCACACCACCATCTTCAATTGAAGGACAAAATATTATAGGTGTTTTAAAGCTATTCATTGTTATCTAGATGTTTTTTAATATAGTTTTTCTTTTAAAAGAGACCTCTTAGTTAAAATTGTATTTTCAGTATAATGATTATCTTTCAGTTTATTTCCAATTAAACCTAGGAAGCTATCGATTGATTTTAAATAAATTACTTTACTAAGTATGATTATTGGAAAATAAATTAAATAATATGGAATTTGAAAATAAATTTTATTTTTAAAATTCATTAAATCTATAAGATCTTTCAAGAAAATTTTTTCCTTGCAATAAATATTGTAAATATTTTTTTTTAATTTTTTTTTTTGAATAATTTTATTTATTTCTGAACAAAGTTCTCTTATATGTACCGAGTATAAAAATTTTTTATTATTTACAAAATAAGGAACAAGGGGAATATATTTTATGATTGCTCTAAAAAGAGTAATTTTTTTATCTATTTTATAACCAAAAATTAATCCAGGTCTAATTATTGCTGAGTTTTTTTTTGGAACAATTGTTTCAATAATATATTTAGTTTTTCCATAAATTGACAAGGCAGATTTATGTGATGAATAGGTAGACATAAAAATTATTCTAGTCTTTGCTGTATTAATATTTTTAAACAGATTTATTGATCCATTAAAATTAACATTTTTTGAATTAGAAGAGTACTCATGTGCTAAATGAATTAGAGTTTTTATTTTTTTTTTTTTTAAAAAGTCATAATTTAATTTTTTATTAAGATCATAAAATACATGACAGTTTTTTCGTCCCAACAAATAAACTTTATTTTTTTTCTTTAAATAATTGAATAAATAAGTACCTAGATTGCTGTTACCACCAGTTATTGCAATATTCATTTCTTGAGAAGCTCCAAAGTAATTCTATGCGCATTTACCATGGTTCCAAGAGTGAAAGTATTTGGTTGAATTTTGGGTATTATTGATGAGTCTATAATATGAACATTAGAAAAATTTTTTAATGATCCTAGATAGTCTGTACTATTTGGATTAATACTGTCATTCATTGGAAAACTTGATCCTATATGAAAACTTTTTCCAAAGGGATTTTTAAAAATAGGTTTTGAAAAAATTTTTATATCTATTAATTTTTCTATAATCGTTAATCTTGTAATAATCTCATTAATTTTTAATTGCTGTTTATTGTTTTCATTTATTTTATAATCAAAATTATTATTTTCTTTCTTCATTATTAATTTATGTGAAAAATCAGAATGTAAAAAACAGCAAGCTATAATCATTTTTTTAAAAATATTTTCTAAAACAAAATTAGGTACCAGTTTAAAATAAAAGTATTTTTCTTCTAAAATTTTTAGGAAATAGTCATTAAATGCAAAAAGTTCAATAAAAGCCTCGGAATAATGGTTATTGCTTGAAAAGTTAAAATAAAAATCTGACAGTGCTTTACCTTGGTTTATTTGTTTATTTTTAAAATTAAATATTGGAAAATAATAAAAAGGGGTTTCTAAAAACTCGCAAGAATCTATTTTACGCTCAGAGTTTAATATTATTTTCGCACTATTTATTGGCCCAGCTGCGATTAGTAATTTTTTCGTTGAAAAGAAATTTTTTTTTTTTGAAATTACATCTAAACATTTTACTTTAATTACTTCATTATTTATTTCGAATGAAATAACTTCAGTATTATCAATATATTTTAATCCAATTTTTTCTAACCCATTAACTTCATTTGCTGAGTTGTAAATGTAATCGTAAGGGCATCCATACATGCACAATCCACAGTTATTACATTTATTATTAATCATTAAAGAAGAAATGCTAAACATAATTTTTTTTTCAAGTATTTCTTTTTTATTTTTAATACAGTTAATTAAAATATTTTTGAATATCGGTTTTATTTTCATATTATTAATTACATCCTGATCGCTATAATCCTCTTCAAAATTTTTTATAATATTTGTATTGCTAAAAAAATTTTTATATTTATTTAAAATAAAATCGTAACTTTTTGAAAAATCACTGTAATTTAAACCCCATTCTTTAAATTGATTGTCATCGTAAATTCTGCATGAAGCACCCCAAACGTTAGAATGACCTCCTTTTGCTAGGCTTGATTTTAGATTAATTTTATTTGATGAAATATTTTTTTCGTACATAAAATTATCTCCAAATTTTTTTTTTTCTTCATAATTTTTACTTTTAGAAAAACTTTTAATTTGATTTATAGAGCTTGGATTATTTAGATCGGGATCATTAAAAATGATTTGATTGATACGATCTTCTGCAGACTTATTAGCTTTTTTTCCATAATCTAAAATGCAAACTTTTTTATTAGCTTTCACAAGTTCAGTAGCTGATATAATAGACGATGGCCCAGATCCAATTAAAATGTAATCAAACATTAGATTAATTTTATTAATAATTTACACAATTCGTCAGATATAATTCTAAATTTAATTATAAATTAAAAAATATCAGAATATATCTTTTTGTCGTAAAGACCCAACCCTGAATGCTTATCAGCTATAAATTTATTATAATCTGGATGATCAAAATTATGCAGGGTTTTTAGAAGGCCTTTTGCTAATGGAAATCTAAAGTCACATATATGGTCAATATACGATCCTACTTTAAAATTTTTATTCTTAAGATTAAATTCATTTATGGCTAACATTTCACCATTAAATTCCGTTATATTGTAATCAAAGTATAGATCATCAAAATATAATAATACCCTTGGCAAAAGAACATTTTTGAAAGAATTAATTTGATCTAAAAATTTTTTTGTAGAAGAGTAATAATCCATATCAAAAAAAATTACGCTAATATTTTTTGGATTTGTCAGTAAAAAATTAACTACAGTATCCTTTATATCTCCGTAAAATATTTTACTTTTTATTTCTTTTTCTAAAGTTTCTTTATTTGTTTTAAATTGCCCATCTTTCCATAGGTATTTAATATCTTCTTTTAAATCACTATCAGGTAATCCATCGCAGTTATCAAATCCATATATTGTTATTTTAATATCTAAAAATTTTTCAATTTTTTTTTTGTAATTTTCTAAACTAACAATGCCATTTCCATTAGCGACTCCTAATTCTAATATACTTATTTCATTTAACCCAAGTTTTTTTGCTTCTCGACAACTCTCTAGTAAAATAGTTTCATAATGAGGTCTAAAAGTTTTAAATTTAAGGCTTAACAATTTAAGGAATGCTACTCTTAGGGGTTTTTCATATCCAAAGATTCTTAAAAATAGAATTTTTATTTTATATATAAAATACATGATTTAAAATATTCTTTAACATCTTAATTAATTTTTTTTATTTTTGTAGAATAGTCATTTATCAATTGAATTATAAATAATATATAAAATCCTAAACCCTGGAACATTAATCTGCTAACACTTGTTTTTAATTGAAACTCTAACGGAGCATCACTCATCAGTAAGGCTCCAGATATAAAGGAAATGTGAAAAAATAAAAAAAAATAAATAAAATAAAAATTTTTGATTTTAATATTTTTTACAAAAAAAAGTATCACGTTGAAAATAATAAAAGCAACAAAGATTATATTTTGAAAAAAAGAATAAAAAATATGAGTCAGTATTAAAAATATTCTATCGAAAGAAATTTTATTAAGAATAGAAGTGATTGAAAAATCCGTATAACAACAAGGATTTATATGAATGCTAAAATTATATATTTTAAAAATTAATACTCTCATTAATATAGATGCTAAAAAGCCTAAAACTAATAATATTTTGTAATTGAATTTTAAATTTCCAAATAAAGTTGTAATTAAAATTAATGACAAAGCATAAATTGCGCCTTCATTTTTTACCCATATCAATGCATTAGATATTAAAATCAAGAGTATTAATGATTGCACTTTATTTTGGCTATTATTTATTAATATTAAATAAATTTCTTTACATGCTAATGTGATTAAGCAAAAAATAATAATATCTTGATCACCGCCAAATAATTCATATTTGTAAATCAATGATATTATTAGAGTTAGTAGAATAAATTTTGTAATTTTGTCTTTGTTTAAAATTTCAACTAATGAAAAAATAGATATTATAAGTAAAAATATATAAAAAATTCTTCCAGAGTATTCGTTTTGTAAAAAACTTAGCTTCCAGAAAGTCGCCCATAACAAACTACCTAGGAAGGGGTAGTGTGGATTTGGAAGATTATTTAAATTATCAAGATTATTGTTGTTATAAAAATTTAAAGTTTTGAAAAACCATAATTTTTGCGCATCCCAAGTTAAATATAAGTTGTAGCTTACATCAATACTTAGAATTAGGGTGATCAAAAATAAAAAGAACAATGTATAAAAATCATTAAAATATTTTTTTTTTTTGTTTAAAAAATTTATAAAAAAACAGGAGCTTAAAAATATTACATAAACTAATATTATATTAGATAGTTTAAAATTTAAAATTCCTAAAATCAAAATAAAATTTAAACTTATTAAAATATTAAAATTTATATCTCTAAAATTACTAAAATCTTTGTAAGTATTTTGACTAATTAAAGAAACAGAGTTTATAAAAACAAATATAAATAATAATAATATTATTTGAAAAATAATTTGAATAATTTCAATCATTTTTCTTTTCTAAAAAAAAACATAAATTATTGTAATTATCTAAAATTTTATATTTGTTTATATCGATAGTATTTTTAAAGTTCATAGTAAAACCGTCTAAAAAATTCAAAATTTTTTGATCTTCCGTTTCTATGAAAATTAAATTCAACTCAGCACCTGTATTGATATTATTAATTAATTTATCAATTTTTATAATATTATTTTTAATTTCGTCTTTCTGAAAACTTTTAACATAAATTTTCTTTAACTTTGTTAAATCTATTTCTTTTTTCAGTTTTTCTATATCGGGATTATAAGAACCTATGGGTATTTTGAGTAATTCAAGCTTTCCGTCAAATTTTATGTCGTATTTAGAATTTATAACAATATTTTCAATTCCTGATGCATGTGGAATAATAGATGATGCTACATAGTAATTTTTTTTATCATTCAGTTTAGAGAATGATAAAACTGATTTTTGATTAAAATTTAATATTATAAATTTATTGTTAGATTCCTTAAGATTAACATTAAAAAAAATCCAGCCCACTTCAGGCCGTGTGCTATAATTTATTATAACCGGTTTCTCTTTTAAGCGAAATTTATTATTAATATAATTAGCATATCCAATCGAATCTTTCCCGCAGTAGCCGTAAGATTTCTGAAATCTCTCTGCATAGTTATACTGATTAATCATCATATAGATTTTTTTAAATAAATTTGTTTGATTTAAAAGATGTAAAATTAAAATTATTACTATAGCTAAGTCTAAAATATTAGTAGTTAAAATATTTTTTTTCAATTTTTTTATATTCATTGATCGGATAGTAAAAATTTACTCTTATTATAAAAGTGTAAATAACTAATAAAATTTCTTTTTTCATACCACAATTTGCCGTGATGAGGTTTTTTTATAATTCTACTTTTATTAATTTTTTGAAGGTAGCCATATTTATTCATAATTATTTTAATTATTATTAAAGGATATAATCCTAACCATACTTTTTTTTGGCTTAAATATTTGAATAATAAAAAAATAAATTTAATTTTATCATTAATATTAATTGAATATTTTATGACTTTTCCATTCTCGGTTATTGGGTCTAAAACTTTGTAAAACTTAAATGGCATATTTTTTGAATGATATAATGAGAATTGAAAGCAAGACTTAATTTTATTATTATTTATATAAAGTTTTTTTACTAATAGATAACAAGAGTCATGATCAATGTTTCCGCCTTCCCAACTATGAGTAATTATTTCTATATTGCCTTTGATATAATTTATTTGCCTACTCAATTCTTTGTATGCAGCCAAGTATTTTTTATGTAGTTCATATACATTTATACCTAATTTTCTTCCAATGAATTTTATATTTTCATTTTTTACTCCTAAATTTTTTAAGACAGCTAAACTTTCTAAGTCACGGTGATACAATTTATTTTTATCAATCTCTTTCTTGATTGAGCCACTTGTTAAAAATAATATAAAAACATTTAAATTTAATTTAATAGAATTTTTAATATGGTTAAAGACACCCATTTCATCATCTTGATGACAAAAAATAAAAACAATATTTTTTTTCATTTAAAATGATTTTCGATAAGATTAAATATTTTGTGATTTTCAATTTTATTTTTTTGAATAAATTTGTTTTTTTTTAAATTTTCATAAATTATGACACCAGTATTAATATGGATACCGGTACATTTTATGTATTCAATATTTTCTATAAATATTTTTAATGCATCATTATCAACTTCGTCAGTGTAATTAAATTTTAATTTTTTGTCGTAAAACGCTAAATATTTTTCTATATTACTGCTGTTAATTTTTTTTATTTTTTCTACATTAAGTTTAATAAAGGACTTAATTTGTATCTTATAAAATAAACTATTATTGGGATATTTTTTTATGTAGAATAGTTTCATTCCAAATAAATTAAAATTAGATAAGATACTAATGGCTTTTTTAATTTCAGTCTTATTAGAAAAATATAGAAAACCACCATTTGTCATATCTTGTTCTAGATTAATAAAATTAATATTCAAATTTTTTAAAAAAACACTTGGATTTTTTGGTCTTAATAAAAATTCAGCCTGAATTTTTTTTTGTGTAAATCCATTAAATATTATAATTGAGCTATAAAGCTTTTTGATTTCTAATATTTTTTTAAAAATTTCTTCTGTAAACATAAAATAATACTTTTCATTTTCATATTCATCCCAGTTATTGTGCTGAAAGTGAGCTAAAGAATTTAGAAAAATCATTGAAAATTGAGACTTTTTTATCTTTAGCCTCTCATAAAGAATATTAATTGAGATTAAATCTAAGACGAAAAATAACAAAAAATTTTTAATACCAATTTTTAAAATTATCTTAGAAAAAAAAAAAGTTTTTTTAAAAAAAAAATTTAATAGATTATTTTTTAAACAACCTATAAAAAAAATTAAAGCAAAATAAATTATTTTTAACATGCTAAAATCTAAATAATTTTTTGCGTAGTAATTTGGCAATAAATACAATGATTGTAAATCTTTAGGATAAGGTGAGTCATTATAATTCCACGGATCAGGAAAATATAGGTTTATATTTTTATTATAATTCAATTTTGAATTCATAGTTCCCCATACAGAACATGATATTTTCTTTTTAGATAATGCATCCCAAATTTGTATAAATTTTGGATTTATTTTTTGTCCAAGATTAAATATTTTATGTTTTGTAGATTTAATTCCGGTGTTTATTGAAACGCTCTGCACCCACGGATCAAGATTTTTATTTTGTTGTTTATCATTCGTAAATGTATGGATTTTTTTTAATTTTAATAATCTTTCTATATTTTTGCATTTGTATTTTTTTGCACCTTTTTGCAAGTATTCATAGTTAAATTCATTTAGATGAACACATAATAAGTTTTGTTCTAATTTCATAAGACCTGATCGTAAATATATTTAGTAAATCAAAATAATTTGATGTATTTTGCTTAATATAGTCATTAATTAATTTTATATTGAGTTATTGAGCATTTATGAAGTTAAAAGTATGCGTTGTTATACCTAGTTATAAAGTAAAAAAGAAGATTATACATGTTATAAAAAAAATTAATTCTCATTTAATAGATAAAATTATTTTAGTAGATGATTGCTGCCCTCAAAATTCAGGAATTTATGCAAAGCAAAATATAAAAAATCAAAATATACATTTTATTTTTTTAAAAAAAAATACAGGAGTGGGAGGTGCAACTCTTGCCGGATTCATCTATGCATTAAAAAATAATTTTGACATTATAATAAAAGTCGATGGAGATGGTCAACATAACACAATTATTTTGAAAGACTTCATAAAAAACCTTACTTCTAAGTATGACATGGTAAAAGGGTTTAGAGACTTAAGATTCAAAAAATTATTTAATAAAAAAATGCCAATAATTAGAATTTTAGGTACCAAGGCGCTAACCTTTTTAGTTCGCATAACAACTTGGGATTTTAAAGTTAAAGATGCTTGTCATGGATTGATCGGCTTTAATTCAAAATTTCTTAGAAAAATTAATTTAAAAAAAATTAAAAAAAATTATTTTTTTGAACAAGATATTTTATTTTATACTCTTTTAAACAAAGGAAAGGTTAAATATTTAAGAAATGAAATAATTTATAAAGATGAGATCAGTAGTCTTGCTCCAATTAAAATCATAGTGCCTTTTTTAAGTTATCATTTTTTAAATTTATTTATTAAAATAGGATCTGTTTTTAATCAAAAAGATTAGCAAAGTTTTTTAATTAAGATATTATAATCTAATTAAATCGCGGGGTGGAGCAGTCTGGTAGCTCGTCAGGCTCATAACCTGAAGGTCCTTGGTTCAAATCCAAGCCCCGCAACCAATTGATTTTATAATCAAATTTTCATGAAAATTTATTATTGGTCACCACATACTAATTATGTAGCAACAATTAAATCAGTTTTAAATTCTGCTCTGAGCCTAAACAAGTATGGAAAAAATAATTTCGATATTTCGATAATTGATACCAACGGGGAGTGGGAAGATATAGACTCAAAAAAAACCAAGTTCATAAAACTATATAGTAGAATCTTTTTTAAAACATTTCCATTGAACGGATATCTAAAAAGTAGATTAGCTTATTTATATATATTTTTATTTAATTTTTTTCCTTTGAAAAACTTAATTCAAAAAGATAAGCCAGATTATTTTTTTATACAATTAATTTCCTCTCTACCATTAATTTTAATAATTTTATTTAATTTTGATACCAAATTTATCCTCAGAATATCAGGCTATCCTAAATTATCTTTCTTTAGAAAAATTATATGGAAATTAGCTGCAAAAAAATTATTTCTAATAACATGTCCAACAAAAGTAACCTTAGAACTTTTAGAGAGTAAAAATATCTTTGATAAGAATAAATTAATTTTATTAGAAGATCCTATTTTTAGTATAAGAGAAATAGTAAATTTAAAAAAAAAAGAATTAGACGAAAAATTTGATAAAAGTTTTAAATATATTTTATCAATCGGAAGACTTACCCATCAAAAAAATTTTAGTTTGTTAATAAGTTCATTCTATGAAATTAAAAAAATATATAATGAATATAAGCTTATTATCATTGGTGAAGGTGAAGAAAAAAATAAATTAGAGAGTTTAATTAATCAGTTTAATTTAAATAATGATGTATTTCTTTTAGGGTTCAAAAAAAATATTTTTAATTATATAAACTTTGTAGATTGCTTAATATCTACTGCCTTATGGGAAGATCCAGGTTTTGTTTTAGTTGAAGCTGGTATCTTAAATAAATTAGTTATATCTTCCGACTGTCTAAGCGGGCCAGTAGAGTTATTTAATAAAAAAAATGGTTATTTGTTCAAAAATAATTCTCAAGAAGATTTAGTAAAAAAATTTATTGAATATAAAAATACAAGTTTAGAAGAAAATAAAAAAAAAAAAATTATTACAAAAAAAAAATTTAAAAAATATTCCTTGTTTGATCATTTTCTTAAAATTCAAGACTTTTTAATATAATGCTGGCTAGTGTAATAATGCCATACTATAGAAAAAAAAATTATTTTAAGGAGGCGTATTATTCAGTTCTTAATCAGAATGTTAAGAATATCGAAGTTATAATAGTTTATGATGATAAAAGCCATTCTGATTTAAATTTTGTAAAAAAAATAATTAAAAAAAAAAAAAATACCAAATTAATTATTAATAAAAGACAATTAGGAGTAGGAGCCTCTAGAAATATTGGAATAAATATGGCCAAGGGGAAATATATTTGTTTTTTAGATTGTGATGACATTTGGAAAAAAAATAAACTAAGCTACCAGATAAAATTTATGGAAAATAACTTTTTGGATTTTACACATACTTCATATTCTGTAATTAATGAAAATGGTATTTTATTATACAACCTTAAAGCCAAACAGGAGTTAAAATATAATAATTTGATTATGTCTTGCGATGTAGCCTTATCAACGGTTGTAGTAAGAAGAGATATTTTTAATGACTACAAGTTTTCAAAAATTACAACTAAAGAAGATTATTTGTTATGGTTACAGTTATCAAAGAATAACATTAGAATCATTGGAATTGATAAATCGTTCACTTATTGGAGAAAAGTTAAAAACTCACTTTCAAGTAGTATATCTCAAAAAATTAAAGATGCTTTTAAAATTTATTATATTTATGAAAAAAAATCTTTTGTAATGTCGGTAATTAACGTTTTTATTCTTTCTATATTTGCATTAAAAAAAAAAATTAAGATATTATAAACTATGAAAAAAAAAGCATTGATTACTGGAATAACAGGGCAAGATGGGTCTTATTTAGCTGAGTTATTATTAAAAAAAAATTATATTGTGCATGGTGCTAAAAGAAAATCCTCCTCTTTTAATACACAGAGAATTGATCATATTTATGCAGACCACCACACTAAAACAAATTTTTTTTTACATTATGCTGATCTGACAGACTCTAATAGTATCTTTAAAATTATTAGTGAAATCAAACCTGATGAAATTTATAACCTTGGAGCACAAAGTCATGTTGGTGTTTCATTTGAGAATCCAGAATATACAGCACAAGTTTCAGGTTTAGGCACATTAAGAATATTAGAGGCTATAAGATTTTTAAATTTAAAAAAAACTAAATTTTATCAAGCTGGTACCTCAGAAATGTTTGGAGGAGAGCCTAATGGTAATAAAATTTTTGACGAAACATCAGAATTTAAACCAAAATCTCCCTACGGAGCTTCTAAGTTATTTGCGCATCATATTACTAAAATCTATAGAGAATCTTATGGTATTTTTGCCTGTAGCGGAATTTTATTTAATCATGAGAGTCCAAGAAGGGGCGAAACATTTGTTACAAGAAAAATAACAAGGTTTTTGACAAAATGGCTTTTTAATCTCGATAAGACTCTTTATCTAGGAAATATTTATGCTGTGAGAGATTGGGGTCATGCAAAAGATTATGTTGAAATGCAATATCAAATCATGCAACAAAAAAAGCCAGATGATTATGTAATTGCAACAGGTGCTATTTGTACAGTTAAAGAATTTATTAATAAATGTTGTAAATATTTAAATATAAAAATTTATTGGTCTGGAAAAAATCTAAATGAGCATGCATATGTAATAAAAAATAATAAAAAACTTGTTTTGATTAAAATTGATAAAAATTATTTTAGACCACTAGAGGTGGATTTTCTAAGAGGCGATTCTAGAAAAGCTTTTAAAAAATTTAATTTTATACCAAAATACAATCTAAACAGTCTTATAAGTGAGATGTTGGATAATGATCTAATGGTAGCTAAAAAAGAGTCTAATCTATTAAAATAATTTTACTTTCACTATGAATAAAAATTCTAGAATTTTTATTGCTGGTCATCAAGGCCTAGTGGGAAGTGCAGTTTATAAAAATTTATTAAACAAAGGATATAAAAAAATAATATGTAAAACAAAAAAAGAATTAGATTTAGGGGATTCTCAAAAAGTAAATATTTTTTTTAAAAATAACAATATAGAGTATATGATAATTTGTGCTGCAAGAGCAGGAGGAATTTTAGCTAATAGCAATTATCCTGTCGAATTTTTTAATGAGAATATTTTGATTCAAAATAGTTTATTAAATGCTGCTTATAAATATAAGCTTAAAAGAACAATTTTTTTAGGAACTTCTTGTATTTATCCAAATAAATGTCGCACACCGATAAAAGAGGAATATTTACTAACAGGAAAAATTCACCAAAGTAACCAGGCTTATGCGATAGCAAAAATTGCAGGTATAAAATTATGCGAGGCTTTGTATAGGCAGCATAATTTAGACATTGTTGCTTTAATGCCTACAAATGTTTACGGAATAAATGATAGGTATTCTAAAGATTTTAGTCATGTTATTCCTGGATTAATACTAAAGTTTTTAATTGCAAAAAGAAATAAAAAAAAGTTTGTTAAAATATGGGGTAATGGAACTCCAAAAAGAGAATTTATTTTTTCAGATGATTTAGCCGAAGCTATTTATAAAATATTGGTAACTTCAAAAAATAAGTTGTATAAATTGTGTAATAACAATTTTCCTATTATCAATATTGGTACAAGAGACATATTTTCAATCAAGCAACTAGCAAATTTAATAAAAATTAAGACCGGATATAAAGGCGAAATTCTTTTTGATAAAAAATATCCTAACGGGGTTCTTAAAAAGGATCTTAATAGCAATAGAATAAAAAAGTTAGGTTGGTTTCCCAAAACTAAATTAAACCAAGGATTAGAAATAGTTATTAATAATATAAAGTTTTAATTTAAGTTTATGCAATTATTCTTATTTTTTATTTTATCTATATTTTTAATTTTTTTTTTAAATTATTTTTTTTTAAAAAAAAATTTTTTATTAGACAAAAGAGTTCTTTTGCATAAACGTTTTACATCTAATGATGTAATACCGGTATCGGCTGGATTTTTGATAATTCCTAGTTTATTTTTTTATAATGAAACTAATGTAATTTTTTTCATTTGTATATTCTTCCTTGGAATTTTTTCCGATTTAAATTTAATAAAAAGTCCTGTAAAAAAAATAATTATTCAGTTTTTAGTTGTAAGTTTATTGCTCCTTTTTACAGAATTACGTATTTTATCAACAAAATTATTTTTTTTAGATGTTTTTATAAAGAATGATATTTTTGCATTTGTATTTACAATCTTTTGTATTTTAATAGTAATTAATGGATCAAATTTTATAGACGGTCTTAATACATTACTAGTCGGATATTATATATTGGTTGTTTTAGTTATATTATATTTAGTTTATTATTATCAAATAAATTATAATCCAAATTTTTTAAATTATTTACTATTATCTTTATTAGTTATTTTTATTTTTAATTTTTTTTCTAAAACTTATTTAGGTGACTCAGGTGTTTTTTTGTTAAGTTTCATTATTAGTAATGAATTGATTTTGCTATCTAACGCAAATTTAGAAAAAACTAAATTTGTTTCTCCGTTATTTATTGCCTTACTATTATGGTATCCTGCTTTTGAAAATTTGTTTTCAATAATAAGAAAATATATTAGCAAGCGTAACCCAGGATATCCAGACAACAAACATTTACATCATTTATTTTTTTCTTTAGTAAAAAATAAAATCAAAAATAATAAAACTGCAAATTCATTCTCTGGTATTTTTATTAATTGTTATAATTTCTTAGTATTTTTTATAGGAATTAGATTTGTTTCTCAAAGCAGTTATTTAGGTTATTTATTAGCAATTAACATTTTAATTTATATTTCTTGTTATTATTTTCTTATAAAGAAACACAGAAATAACTGAATCAAATCATATTAATTCAGAAATTTTTAAAACTTAACATCGACTATTAAATTTTAAACATAGTTTTTTCTATTGATTATAAAACTTAACATTATTGAAAAATTTATCCAAAATAATGTTCCGTTAAAACTTGAAAAAAAACTTCCGCTAGGAATCAAAGGTATTAATGAAGTAACTAAATATATAATTGAAGATAAAAGTATTAAATTATTTTTTTTTAAAAATATTTTTATAGCTTGGTAAATATTTAAAAATATAAACGTAAAAATTAAAAAAAATCCTGTTAGCCCAAGTTCAGAGAGAATTTCAAAATATATTTGATGTGGATGAGAAGAACATCTTTCTGCATTTTTTTTTAATTTATCATTTGAATAGATTTCTTCCTTGCATTCTAATCTAAAATTTTTGTTGCCGACCCCAAGTAATGGGTATTTCTTAAAAATTTGTAATGCAGTATCATAGTGGGCCAAATGTAATGAGTTATAAATATTGCTGAGATTTACATAAGTTAATTGAGCTTTAGTTCGTAACTCTTTTGAAAAAATAAAAAGTAACATTGGTAATACAAAGATTAAAAAAATTAATATTTTTTTAATTTTTAATTTTAAAAAAAATGTCATTAATGTAATGCATATCAAGGCTTTCAAAGAATTAGCTCTTTCCCCAGTTAATAAAATTCCAAAAAAAATTAATATTCCAACAAAATTACAAATATTTATCATTTGTAGTGAATTTTTTTTTTTTATTAAAAGGGAATTCCAAAAATTTATAACAAATAAAAAGAAACCTAAAACAAAACCTCCAGCTCTCAATTCATCATAAAAAAAACTTACAACTCTTGCTTTGTCAGGAGAGATAAAGCCTAATGTGTTTTTTCCGTAAAAAAATTCAAAGTATATATCTATTGTAGTTATACAGATTATTATGCTCCAAATTATAAAAATTATCTTTTGATAATAAATATTTGTAAAAAGGTGACTTATTATAAGAATTAACAATATATATCTAAAAAAAAAAAATGATCTATTAAAAGACAATTCAGGATTATTTGCAGTAAGGCAGTTAATTAATAAGTATATCCATATAACTAATAAGTAAAAAATCTCTCTCTTTTTAAAATATTGATTTTTTTTTTTGTAAAAAAAAATTATTAAAAAAAATATATTAGTAAGAATAATAATTCCTTCAGAAACTCCAGTACCAATAATAAGCCCCAAAGGGAGTATACCAATTAATAATGCTGAAATTATTTCGATATTTCTAATAACATGGTTTTTCATATTAAATTTAAGAATTTTTTTTTTTTAAAAATTATCTAATTCAAGTTAATTTTTTTAATTTACTATATAATTATAAAAATATAACTTTTTTTATTTTTTATTGGCATTCCACGTGATGCAGAATTTATTTAAAAATTAGTAATTGTATACAAGAGATATACAATAAAATATTATAAAATAGGTGTAATAATAAATAAATTTATTTTTTATTTTTTTGATCTCATTGTCAATTAACTTAGTTTTGAACAAAGTAGAAAATAAAATTATAAGAAGAGGGTCAAAATATTTTTGAAATACCGTGTGAAAACTGAAGCACAACAGTATTATTAAAAGTAAAGTTAAATTAATAACTATATTTTCCTTAAAAAAAAAAATTATCATGAGTATAAAAAAAGAACTAAATAAAAAAAATATATATAAGTTTAAAAATGAGTTAAAAAATCTATATATAATCCCACCTCCATGTGGATTTAAATTATAATTAAAATAAGTAGATAAAATCATTGTTACAAGCATTAATATAAAAATATAAAATAATTCTTTTTTTAAAAATAAAAAAAATAGTTTTAAATTTTTTATAGAAAAAATTAGAAAGGGAATTAAGTAAAAAGCAATAATTGATACTGATATAAAAAAATTATTTATTAAATTGGTTGAAAAATAAAAAGTTAGGTTAGATATACGATAGATATAATAGTAAAAAAAATACATAGCACCCGGAATGCTAAGTATAATAATTAATAATAAGATTTTTTTAAAATTTTTAGTAAATAATTTTTTTTCATGTAATTTTAGTAGAAAAAATATTGAAAATAAAATGTAATATTGTCTTGTGTAAATTGTTAGAAAAAAAAAAAAAATTGCTAAGTAAAGATTTTTAATTTTTTTTTCAGATAATTCAAATTTTAAATAAAAAAATATTGTAGATAAAAAAAAAAGAGTGGCTAAATTATCAGACGTAGCCCATACAGCTGATGATCTAAAGTATGGTGATGCAAATATTATGATTGATAATAAAAGTGCTACTTTTTTGTCGTGATGAACTAATCTAATACATTTAAAAAATATAAAAGGAATTAGAATTGATATGTGCAAATAAAGAAATTTTACTAAGTATGCTTTTTTAAAAATTTTAAGAAGCAGGCCAAAAAATAAGTAATGTAAAGGAAAATGTTGAGGATGTTCGTATGCTAATAATTTAATTCCATTTATTAGATTTTCACTGATAGCTAATATATAATCATATGTGTAAAAATAATCTTTCTCTGCACCGCCGCTTGAATTTTCATTTAAGACAAAACTTAATACTAAAGTAAGATATAAGAATATAATGATTAAGTTTTTACAAAAATAAATTCTAATCTTTTTCATTATTCTTTATGGAATTAAACTTTTAATTGTAAGTAATTTAGTTTTTTTATGTGTATTTATAATAAATATAATTAATTTTGTTAAATAATAATCAAATCCTTTAAACTTTATTTTTTTATTTATATTTAGATTAAAATTATGTTGTTCATTTCTCCTTAACCAGAAATTTTTAGAGAAATAATCTTTATATTTTTTATCTAAATTTTTAGAGTTGTCGCTTTTGTAAGTTAGATTTTTTTTTACATAATATATATTACTATTTAAATTTGTATAAATTGATAATTGAATATCGATAGCTAAATTTTTCCACTCAAAAGGATTAGTTTTTTGGAAAAAGCTAACGATATTTTTTTTTTCAACGCAAATACCGCTGGTACACGAAATACTAGGCCAATTATTTATTAATAATTTGTATAAAAATTTTTTTTTAAAAGGGTTTATTTTAATTTTTTTTATTTTTTTTTTTTTATATTCGTCAAAAATAATTGGAAAATCCATTATAAGTTTTTGATTTTTTATTTTTTGCAAAATATGGCTTACTTTTTTTTTAAAAAAATAGTCATCACCATCAAGAAGAAAAATATATTTTCCTTTTGAATATTTTAAGGCCTTTTTTATTGCAAACAATTGATTTTGAGTTGGGTACGAGAATTTTTCCTTAAGATTAATAAATTTAATTTTAGATTTTTTTTTATATTTATTTTCTAAATTTTGATCTTTATATTTAGATAGATTAGCTACTATGACCTCATACTTATGATAATTTTGTTTTATGCATGATTGTATAGCTCTATCTAGAAATTCATTTTGATTATTTGTATTAATTATAATTGATATTAACATTATAAAATTTTAAAAAAATTTTATATAAAAGTATTAGATAAATATAAACATTGCATTTCTTGACTAAAATTATATATACCTTTTGCCTGGTGATTATTGCAAAGGTGTAACACCCGATCCCATTCCGAACTCGGCAGTTAAGCCCTTTAGCGCCAATGGTACTTTGTCTTAAGACACGGAAGAGTAGGTTGTTGCCAGGCTTAATTAACTAAATATGAAAGTAGTAAGCTCATTAAAGTCTTTAAAAAAGAGAGATATTAACTGCAAAGTTGTAAGACGCAGAGGAAAAATTTACGTTATAAACAAAAAAAATCCAAAGTTTAAGGCAAGACAAGGTTAATATGGATATTTCACCTCAAAAAGAAATGTGGACTGTATTTAAAAAACTTGCAGTCTATGCAATTGTAATGATTTTATTTATATTAATCTTGTTAATTTTTATTACGTTTTAAATTTATTTTTTCTTAATGATTATTGGTTCTGTTTTAGAGGATGACTCTTATGAGAAAAGAAATCTTCTAACCCCTGAAACAATTAAAAAATTTATTCAACTAGGTTTAAATGTAAATATCGAAAATAACTTTGGAAAATTTCTTAATATTAATGATCAAGATTTTAAGAATATTGGTGCGAATTGTGTTGTAAGAAATCAAGTTTTAAAACTATCCGACATTATTCTTAAAATAAATTGCCCCACGTTAGATGAAATATCCATATTAAGAGAAAATAGTATTTTAATTGGAAATTTTTTTCCTCACTTAAACAAAGAAGCTATTAACAAATTAATTAATAAAAAAGTTAAAATTCTTTCCCTAGAACTTCTTCCAAGAATCACGAGAGCGCAATCAATGGATATATTGTCCTCACAAGCAAATATAGCAGGATACAAAGCTGTTATTGACTGTGTTTATGAATTTAACAAAGCAGTTCCAATGATGATGACTGCAGCAGGAACAATAACGCCTGCAAAGTTTTTTGTTATAGGCGCTGGAGTTGCTGGACTACAAGCTATAGCAACTGCTAAACGGTTAGGCGGCGTTGTTAGTGCAACCGATGTAAGACTAGCATCCAAAGAACAAGTTGAAAGTTTAGGTGGTAAATTTGTTTTTGTAGAAGGAGCGCAAAACTTAGAAACTGCAGGAGGTTATGCAAAAGAA
>Ga0172372_10001598_pt1 | contig 35120 bp, 22 predicted proteins | sample LakKiv5m_2_FD_114544 | JGI IMG/M metagenome (GOLD analysis project Ga0172372, IMG submission 114544) | Freshwater microbial communities from Kabuno Bay, South-Kivu, Congo - kab_092012_9.5m | ecosystem: Environmental > Aquatic > Freshwater > Lake | place: Democratic Republic of the Congo... | reverse complement strand
GGTGCAACAGCCAAGCGAGTGGATGATGAGGAAGCACCTGCTCCTGTCGTTCGTTCTGCTCCAGCCAAGAAAGTCACTGCTGAAGATGTCACTGTCGAAGATGATGACATGGCATTCTTCGAGAAACTTGCAGCAGAGTAATTTCTTTTAGAAAACCGTAGATGTTTTCAGGCGCACTTCGGTGCGCCTTTTTTTAGAAGAATCCACCAAATGATCTTGGAAAATCTGAATCTGCAAATGATAGTCTGTTAAAAGTGCTATCGTTAGAGAATACTCTATCTGTTCTTGGTTCGTCTGGCGGCGTTGCTGTAATTGTTCTGTTGTTATTGATAATTACAGGAGGTTGTGCTTCAACTTTTTTCTGCTCTTCTAACATAGCCAAAATACTAGACAAGTCTGTTAATGATGCATTCTCATCACTTGCCCTTAAGATGTCATTGGTATTGCGAACAATATCGCTTGAATCATTATACTCAGTAACTGCTGGAGTGGTATCTTGTGGTGTGAACTCTGGTTCAATTACTGGTGGTGGAGCAGGTGAAGCAGTTGATGTTGTAACTGGTCGATTGGACATTTTTCCGATAACATCAACCGATTCAATCTCATCATAGTCATCATCTTCTATTTTTCCAACATTGCCAGTGACATCAACTGATTCAATCTCATCATAGTCATCATCTTCTATTTTTCCAACATTGCCAGTGACATCAATTGATTCAATCTCATCATAGTCATCATCTTCATCAGATGTTTCTGGTTCATTCAAAGTTGAACCCACACCAGCGCCATAAAAATCCATGTATAGTGCTTTAAATCTTTCCCATGGATCATCACTATATGTCATATTAGAAGCGGCAGGATTTGATCTTGATTTATTTTGAGGTGCTTTATCATCCACAACTCTACCCGTAACGTTAACAGAATCAATATCATCAAAATCATCTTCTGGTGGATCAATCTTTGTGTAGGTTATATCCATTTTTGTCATCTTATAGTCTTTTGGAGCATCTTGATTTTTGCCAAAAATACTATCAACAGTGTTTGAGAATTTTTGAGAAGTTGCTGGATTTTCTATTTGATTCATAGTATTATCTTCAGTGGTTCTCAATGCTGCAGCCACATTCTTTACTCCAAAATCTTCAATGATTGCTTGATTAGTTGTTTTTTTAGAAAGGTCTTGTTCGTTAGACTCATTTTTTTGAACTCGAGAAACAAAATCATTGAATTGATCAGGCATCATTGTCTGAGTTACAACAGTATCACTCGGCTTTGAATATGATCGCGAAGATGTTTGTACCTCATCCTGAACTGTATCACCAAGAGATGATGCGATCTGATTGTTCAATGTTTTTGTATCTGTTTTTACCACCTTTCTTACCATATCCCCTGCATCACTTCGAAACATTTGTGATGCTTGAGCAGAACCCGCAATGCCACTAAATCCAGTCGCATACACAGGTTCTTGTGTTGGTGCTACGAAATTACCTCCACCATAACGAGTTGCAAAATTATTGCGTAGAAAATCCCCTCTCATTGCAAAGTTGCTGCGCAAAGAATTTATGTTAGGTACAAATGCCATTTACTTTTTTCTCTTTAATTGTCGTTCTCTAATCTTATCATTTTCTTCTTTCACGTGTTGCGCTACCAAAGAAACGTACATTGCTCTTTCCCACGGAAGCATTTGCTCAAGTTCCGTAAGACTATAACCATGATGCTGCATCAATGCAAAATTTGTCATGAAGTATGACTTCAGACTTTCATTACGAAGGCTTATGCGAAAAAATCGAGGAGACCCTCCAGTTTGATAGCATGTGTCTTACCACACTTACCACAAACTAAATCGCTTTCATGTCTTAAAATTGGCATGTTTAAAAAGAATTTTTTAATCTTTCTATACTGTTCAGTTGTTAAATTATTGACAAATTCATCGAACTCACCTTCTTGCATCTCATTAATTTTATATACTTGATTTTCGTCAAACAAATACTCTGTGCATTGCTTTAAAATTTTAGTTGGTGCATCTTTTGAGTTAAGTTTTTCAATTAAAATTTTTGAAACGCTGATTGTTGGATATGTTAATTTGATTCCAATATTGTTAGAAAGGTTAATAGTGTTTTCGCTAGGTTTGTGGTCTAATGCCACTTTAAGCAAATCAACATCCATTGACATCATTCCTTTACACTTTTTATTCTCCCCAATCACATTTTCGCAAACGTAATCTAATGTGACAACTTCACCAATTGATCTCGCTCTTAAATTTAAGAACAGATATTCAATCTCATAAAGCGGTAAAGATTCGACATCCACTGAATCAAGTACACAATTATGAATAATTTGTTTAATCGCATCTAAACTTGTTTCATAATCTTGCGACTCGAGCGCCATCAGAAGAATCTTTTCTTCTTTCACAACAAATGGTCGAAAAGAAATTTCTTTTCCTAATGATTCAAGTTTTATTTTATAAGTCGGCAAATCAATTTTTGGTATAGGCATAATCTACTCCATATTAACCATTTCTATTTCTTCTTGTCCCAATAACATCAATACTCTCAATTAAATCATCACCACCATTACCCCTTCTTCTTCCAACAACATCGATGCTTTCAATAAGTTCTCCATCGCGTCTTTGTCCAATAACGTCAATACTCTCAATAAGATCTGGTGCATCACTATCATCTCTTTCAAATCTATCAGCATTGAAACTTCTCCAATAGCGATATGTGAACACGACATTAAGTCGACAAACTTCTTGTTCAGCCCATGTCCCATCAATTTGTCCAATACTATTTGGATAAGCGTCGAATAATCTTACACCATAAGAAACTCCCTTTCCGTTTTCAGATAGTTGTAGAATGTCAACGCTTCCGACATAATCATCTCTATAGCGAAAATCGAATTTGTTTTCTTTTGGATTGATATAATTAATCCAAGCATCAAAGAACATTTTCTGCCGCATGTCATCGTCTAAAAGAAAAGTAACTGAAACTGGTTTGAAATCAGATTTTGTTGGAACAGGTGTTGTTGGACCACCAAATTCAAAGTTAGTGACATTAAAATCAAACGATGGCATTGAAACTTGCTCAGCATAATAAGTCAGATAATTATCCTTATCTTTGTAATTTAATATTTCTACAAGTTCAATTGGTGGTCGAATTGTGACAGCAATACGATTTTGTCTCGCGAATCCTCTATCCTTTACACGAGATAGAAAATTGGAAATGTTCATTGTTTGTTTTGGATTTAAAGACATTAACCATAGCTCCTCATATTCGCTACAGGCAGAAAGATCGCAGTCTCCCATTGATTTGGTTCAACATAGATCAACGGTGATACCATCTGACCATACAAATATCTTCGCATGCAACTCTGGACTGGCGAAAACCGACTCATGGTTTTAAGTAGATCATACGAAAGCATAAATCTTGTAGAATCATCATATTTATCGTTGTTAAGGAAAATGGATAGTCCGTCTAGAATTGAGGCTCGAGTGCCCATGTCAAGAAAATGTAGATTCATTCCAGTGAATCCGTCGCCTGTAACTGTCGTCGGAAGAACTAGGGGAAACTCGTCCCATTGAGGGAGTTTTTCTTTTGTAAGAGGATCATATCGAAACATAAACATACGACCCACGGCGGCGAATGGAGTGATGCGTTTGGCATCGTTTAAAACATTCGAACGATTACCAGGTATTTTTGTTTTTGCGATCATCTGCTGAGCAAATGCTTTGGCTTCGGCTGTTCGTGGCTGTATACCTTTTTTAGCCATTCCAGCGGAGATTTTTTCAAGTAATGCGCCCATTAGATTCCTAATTGATCTTCAGTTATTACACTAAACTTCCACTTACGATCTTTACAATATTCTTCTGCTGCGTTCCATTTCGCTTCGTTTACACCCCAATTCACGACTTCCTTGATGTATTGTTTGGTCACTCGACTTTTCATTTTCGGAGGAGCAGCCTGACTCTTTGGTTTAACTTCCAAGATTAAACTCTCTATTAATCCTTGTTTATTCCGAACCTTTACATAGAAATCTGGAAAATACCGATGCCAACGATTGTCCACAGGCGATAAATATGGAATAACGATTTCCTCATTCGACCATCCAATCACATTCGGATTATCATCCAGGTGTACCATAACTCGGCGTTCCCATAACGATCTATACCAGATGTTCGAATGGTCACCTAAATATTTACTGATATTTTTCGGACTATATTTTCCGCTGTATGCCATCAATTATTTATAGGACATCTCAATGGCGAGAGACATAGAATTAATAGAGAGTATTGATGTTGTAGGAAAAAATGGACCTGCAGATGGCGAACGTTTAGAAAGCATCGATGTTCGTGGAAAGATTAGAAAGAAGTCGGATCCAAAACATCTTTATTACCCTGAACAACTTGCATCAGCTAGTTCTGATGTTAAGAATGCAATTCGATTTAAGATTTATGCTCAAAATCGTTCTTATCAAGACGATCCAGGAAATACGCCTTATGTTAAGGAAGTTCCAGAACAATATTTAAATGGATCTAGAACGTTTCCAGTAAGTGCTGGTGGATTCATTGGCGCATTTGCTACAAAAAGCAGTTTGTTTTCTGGCTTACAATTTAGAGGACTCAATCCACGCACAGTTATTGAAGATATAGCTGGTATTGGTGTAAATGGTATTGACTATTTTTTAAATGGTCAATTGGCGCAGTACGGTCGAAGGACCGAACAGCTCGAAAGCACCATCACGCTTTATATGCCTGATACGATGGTAAATCAAGATAAACACGACTATCAACCAATTTCTGTGAATGAGGCTGCAGGGCGTGCGGGATTGTATACAGCAGGTTTACCTTCAACCATTGGTGGTAGCGGTTCGCCACTCGGAAGAATTGAGGTCATGGCTGAATTAGCAGGTCGTGCAGGTATCTTCGGAACTCGTGCAACTGAGGCTGTTCTTTCTGGATTAGGTTATGCATTAAATCCAATGCTTGAAATGACTTATGGTGGTAGCCAAAATAGAGTGTTCTTGTTCACATTTAGATTTTCACCAAGAAACTTCAAAGAAGCAGAAGAAGTTTTAAGAATTATCAAAACATTTCGTTTTCATTCTCACTCTGAACCTGCAGGATTTGAGGGAGATTCAATAAGTCGAGGCAGTGGAACTCGTTACCTAATTCCACCAAATCATTTTGAAATTGAATTCTTAAGAAAAGTGAATGGTCGATTTGAAGAAAATCTTGCTCTACCTCGCATTTCAACCTGTATGATTGCTCAGGTTCAAACTGACTATGCATCTCAATTAGATACGTTTACAACTTTCCGTGATGGTAAACCAGTTTCGATTAGTTTGAATCTTGAATTTATTGAAAATGTCATTCTCACGAAAGATGATATTAAGAAGGGTTACTAATGACATACTTTGCGAAATTTCCAAGAGTATTATATTCGGTAAACAAAGAAGGAAACGATGCAAAGATCGTACCAGATATTCTTGCTCGTGTTCAGGTTATAGAATCAATCATTTCGAATCAAAATCTATACTTCAAGTATGAAATCAAAGGCGGAGAAACTCCAGAGCAAATTGCTGATCGCGTTTATGGAGATTCACAAAAGCATTGGATTATTCTGCTTGTAAATCAAATAATTGATCCGCAATTTGGTTGGGCTCTTGGTCCTTTTGATTTCGAAAAGCACATTAAACAAAAATATGCCTCATTAAATGTAAGTTTGAGCACGAGTGAATCTTATCCTGCAGGTTATACAGTTGGTGAAGTTGTTTATCAAGGTTCAGCTTATGAAAAATCAACAGCGGAAGGTACTGTTGTAGCATACAATTCTGGAACAAAAACTTTGCAAGTTAAATTTGCATCACAAATTCTTGCTAATGGAAGCAACATCACAGGCGTAACGTCTGCTCAGACTCACTCTATTATTGGAATCACAAATAATTTAGATGGTTATCAATGGGCAGTAAATACAGTAAGTCACTATGAGGCGACTGAAGTTCGAATAAATTCTGATGAGCCACGAAATCCTGAAACTAGGAAGTACAGAGTGTCTGCAAACGCCTATGATTATTCAACAAATACCGTGATTTCTATTAATACAAATACTTCATATTCAAACACCTACAATGTCGTAAGTTCTGTAGACGGAAGCAATGCACAACTTACGGTAGTCACAACGATTGCGCCTGTTTCATTTTATGAACATGAAGTCCAATTGAATGAAAATAGAAGAAGAATTGTAGTTCCAAAATCTTCTGTCATTTCAGCAATCGAAACGCAATTTGCTTCATTAATGTCAATGCAATAATATGAGCGATTTAAATCCAAACGGAATAACATCTGGTGAAGGTGCTTTAACACCATATGATTACACACTAATCGAATTAAAGATTATCAATGCTTTGGGGACAAACATTGATATTAATTACATTTATGGTGAAATTAATCTATATGAAGATTTGTTTAGCAATGTAATTAATGGGGACATTCTTTTAACAGATTCTAATAATCTGTTTCAAAAATTGAATATGCATGGAAATGAATTTGTATCGATATCATTTAGCACTCCAGGAAGAGCCCAAAGATATGAAAAGATATTTCGAATCTATAAGGTAAGTGACTATAGCCTCCGTGGAACTTCAAATGCTAGATTTAGAATTCACTTCTGCTCAGAGGAATTCCTTTTAAATCAGCAATACTATATCTCAAAATCATTTAAAGAAACAAGACTGTCAGATGTCGTAAAAATTATTGCAAGAAATTATCTAAAAATTCCACCTACAAAACTAACAGACAATCAAATTGAAGAATCAACTGTTTTATTGAATCCAGATAAAAATCCACTTATTATCCCTAATTTAAAACCATTCGAAGCGATAAATTGGATTTCTTCATTTGCATTAAGCAGAAATGATCTTTCTCCAGGATTTTTCTTTTATGAAACGATCAATGGATATGCATTTAAATCTTTGAGTTCTCTTTACACCACACCAGTAAAAAAGAATATATTCTTTTCACCAAAAAACGATGATGCTACAGAGTCTGTTGGTATGCGCCGAGATAAACTAGATGAAATGCAGTTCAAACAAATTTTCGACGTTCTAGACAACATCAATAATGGTGCGTATGCATCTGAACTTGTCAAACTTGACATTTTAAATCGTTCGACTGAATATGAACAATTCTCTGTTGATTCGAATTCATTTGAAATTCTGAATGAATATTTACCGTATAATTTGGCGCAGAATAGACTTGGTAATTCAATTAATCAAGCGTCAGCATATATTCGAATGTTTCCGAAATTCCAGGATAGTTTGGCAAGTCAATGGTTGCTCATGCGTGCTGCGCGACTTGCGCTTTTAAACAATACTCGACTTCATGTAGATATTCCTGGAGACAGTTCACTCTCAATCGGTGATGTTGTAAATTTAAACATTCCAAAAAATAATGCACAAACCGATAGTGCAAAAATTGAATTAGATCCGATCATGTCTGGTCGTTATCTGATAACAGGGTTAAGGCATAAACTCAAAGACGATAAATATTTCTGTCACGCTCAGTTGTGCAAAGATTCAATCAACTTCAATCTTAACTTTACTCCACCATTCAATTCTGGATGGAACTTGGTAATTAACTCATGAAATTTCGTAAGAATTTTATTGGACAAGACGGCTTTCTTTGGTGGATTGGCGTTGTTGAAGACCGTAACGATCCTGAAAAATTAGGGCGTTGTCGTGTTCGTATTTTTGGAATTCATACAGATGATGTTACAGCAATTCCAACAGAAGATCTTCCTTGGGCAATCCCCGTTCACTCTGTGAATAATAACGATACATTCGCCACACCAAAAGAAGGTGAGTATGTGATCGGGTTTTTCTTAGATGGCACATTTAATCAATCTCCAGCAATTTTAGGTGTGCTGCCAGGATATAATCGTCAAACTCCTCCAGAAGGAAGAGGGTTCGGCGACATGCGCGATGCAAATAAGATTCGAAAAGGTCCAAAGAAACCATCCGCGCTCGATTACCCAGAAGCACGAACAGGTCATCCAAATGCAATTAGCGGAAATATCATTAATGATGGACTTGGTGTGGCAAAACTTGCTGCTGATAATATCATATTGCATCTTCCGTTATCTTTGCATGCCAAACCGTCTCTCACTGAAGAAAATCAAAACGTTATCGGATACAATCATAAGTTTACGCAACGCGAACTAAACCAAGGATTTATATCAATTAGAAATAATGGCACTATTCCAATCAATGGAATCAATGCTGCGAACACAACAGTTACAAAGGCACAAGCGAAACAATTACTTGATGTTGACATTGAAGAAACTATAACACAAGCAAAACAATCGATTGGAGAATCGGCTTGGAATGGTTTAACGACACCACAAAAAGCTGGACTTGTTTTAAATGCATATCACCTTGGAAGAAAAGTAGACTTTGAAAAATCTGGAGTTCGTTCTGCTGTCACAAGTGGCGATATTATACGAGCTGCACAACTCTTAGGTGCAGAAATGCTTAAATCTTCGACAGGAAAATACTTACGAAGTGAGGATACGTTGGCTCATATTGCAGCAAGTCTTTTTAAATCAATTCCAAGAACTGCACTTACTTCTGCTTTAACCAACACCTCTTTAAATACAACCCCTCCGATTGTCGCAGGAGCTGGCGTTGGCGTACAAGTTCACGAATCAAATCTATCTGAAGATTCAGATGCATTATCGATGAAATATCCATCTCCTGAAGAGCTGGGGAAACCTTCTCTGAGCGATATCGTTACAAATGCAGATAAAACTCTAATACAAAAATTTAAAGAAAGAACTCCAATTAGTGCAATCGGTGCAAATAATGAATCTTGGACTGAACCAAGTCCAGCCTATTCAGCTGAGTATCCTTACAATAAAGCAAGAGAAACAGAATCGGGTCATATCTTTGAAATGGATGACACGCCATTAAATGAACGCATTCATATGGCACATCGATCTGGAAGTTTCGCCGAATGGTATCCAAGTGGATCTAAAGTTGAAAAAATTGTAAAAAATAATTATCGAGTGGTAATGAGTGATGATCATTTATATGTTGCAGGTAAAGTAAACATTGTCATTGAATCTAATACAAACGTTCGTATTGTTGGTGATGCTTTCTTACAAATTGAAAATGATTTAAATGCTTCTGTGAGCGGTAATGTTAATTTTTCTGTTGGAGATACTTTTAGAGTTAAAGCAAATACGCTTTCTATTTGCGCCAAACAACTCAGTGAATCATCGCATGATCTGTTTACTGCTCCGAGAAGAGGAACACCTACAGCAGCTCAAAAATTCCTAGAAAACGATAGAACGATACGTTTAAGTGACGATATAAATCGACAAAATAACGACTTTTTGCAAAAATATCTTCAAAATCCTTATGAGTTCCTATCACAATATAAGAATGTAAAGAGATATATTCCTCAGTCACCGAGATCTGGTTCTGATTTAATTTTGAAGAGTCAGGTTGGAGAGAGTTTAATTTATTTGAATGAAACTGCGAGCATATCGCAGTGGTTAGATAAACAACTTTCTCTTGCCTCTAATGGTTATTGGAGAGAAACGGGGATAGAACTTACGGGCACCTCACAACCATCAAATCCGAACATTATTGATTTATGGAGAAATTTGGGGTTTTCTAGAGAGTATTGGACTTTAAGCGATCAAACAGTATGGGATATGGCATTTATAAATTATGGTTTAAAACAAAATGGCTATCGATATGTACAAACACCTTACTCTCGAGATATCGAACGTAGATTTGATGATTATCGCTTTACTCGTATTAAACCACAAGACGCTCAGACAGGAGATATCGCTCTTTGGGCAAACGACCATGTAAATTTCGTGTATCAAAATAAAAATAATGTGTTGTCGTTCGTTGGCGGCTCTCAAACCCCTGAGCCGAGATTTGATATTGGAGACGGTCGTATTGGTGACGTATCGATTACTAATGATGGTGGGTGTCCGATCGTTGCAATTGTTCGTCCATCTAAGACATAAATAATCATTTAGAGGTGTATAAATGGAAAGAGCTGCTCGCGTATATTCTGATTTGGATCTGAATTTTAGTAAGCATCCAGTGACGAAAGATGTATCGTTAAAAACGAACGAATATGCAATCGCAGGAGCAATTCGAAATATTGTTATGACCAATTTCGGCGAACGTCGTTTCTCTTCAAGGTTCGGGAGCGATGTATTTTCTCAACTCTTTGAACCCCTAGACGATATGACCGCGATGAACATCAAAGAAGAAATCATCACGAGTCTCACAAATTATGAGCCAAGAGCTAAGATTGATTTTGTAAATGTTGTTCCGAATATAGAAGAAAACGGATTTAATGTAACGATTCGTTTTTACCTTCTAAATTCGATTAAACCAATTACAACGGCTTTATTTTTGCAAAGGTTAAGATAAAATGGCTAATGTCGAAAGCAAACTAGTAATATCCGAGCCAGACTTCTTTACAATTAAGGCAAGTCTCAAGAATTTTCTAAAGTCGCAAAGCACCTTTGCGGATTATGATTTCGAAGGTTCCACACTATCGCAATTGATTGATCTACTCTCCTACAATACTCATTATCTCTCATTCTATATGAATATGATTGCAAATGAGTCGTTCTTGGATAGTGCTGCTCTTCGAGATTCTGTAGTATCTCATGCTAAAATGCTCGGTTACACACCCTCTTCGGTTCGTAGTGCTGCAGCTCGTATTGATCTAAGTTTTACGCTTGCAAACAATCCTGGGGTTGGTGCAATTAGTTCGCTTACATTACCAAAGTTTACTAAGTTTTCCTCTTCAGCCGTTGATGGAATCAATTATACCTTCACCAATTTAGATGAAGTTACTGTACAAAAATCAGGTAATGCCTTTACATTTAGCGATTTAAATATCTATGAGGGAACACCAATCACTCAAGTGTTTACCTACAGTGAACAATTAAATTCATTGCAAGAATTTAAATTGATGGATAAAAATATTGACACTTCTACAATTGAAGTTATTGTTCAGACATCTTCAATTGATTTGTCACAACAAACGTTTACACATGCAGCCGATGCCACAACAGTGACTGCAAATAGTAATGTGTTCTATATCGATGAAATTTCTGGCGGAAATTATAAAATTTATTTCGGTAGTGGAATTCTTGGTAAAAAACTCTCAGACGGAAACATCGTTGTTGTCACATATTTGATTAGTAATGGCGCCACTGCAAATAAAGCCAAATCATTTAAACTTCTCGATTCAGTTGGTGGACTTTCCGAAGGAACGATTGTTGTCGATCAAGTTGCGGCAGGTGGCGCAGGAATTGAATCAATTGAAACAATTAAGGCGCTCGCACCAAAAACTTTTGCATCAAGTGGTCGCGCTGTTACAAAGAACGATTATATTGCATTGATTCAGCAACGTTATCCATCTTTCGAAGCAGTTAATGTTTGGGGTGGAGAAGAAAATGTTCCGCCAATTTATGGAAAGGTATTTGTTTCTGCAAAACCTTCTGCTGGATATGAAATTTCTAGAACCGAAAAAGATTATATCATTAGAGAAATCATAAATCCAATCAGCATTCTAACTGTAACGCCAGAATTTGTTGATCCAGATTTTAATTTCTTAAATTTAAATGTTCGTGTGACCTATGATCCAACAGCCACAACTTTAACTCCAGGGGAACTTTCATCATTAGTTCGTGGTAGAATTAATAATTATGCCAATACTTATCTTGATCAATTTAACTCATACTTCAAGATTTCAAGATTAATGCATGATGTTGATATGGCTCATCCTTCAATTGTAAGTAATGACATTGATGTTAAAATTGAAAAACGATTAACACCTGTTCTGGGTGTTTCTAGAAATTACGTTATCAAATTTTTCACAGAGTTAAAACGTTCAACTGGTGCCGATCGCATTGGATCAAGCCCAGCATACACTGCATATGATAACGAGGGCATTCTTCGTGAATTCTATTTTGAAGAATCACCTCTATCATCAACAGGTATATCAGCAGTGCAAGTTATTAGAGGTGGCTCTGATCTAATTACTGCTCCAAGATTGCAAGTAAATGGAGATGGTGTTGGTGCATCTCTCAAAGCTGTTGTAACAAACGGTAAAATTACTTCTGTTAATGTTGATAAAACAGGGTCTGATTATTCGACCGCTGCAATCAAAGCATACGATGAGGATGATGAATTACTTGAAAACGTTATTCTTAAACCTATAATTGAAAACACAACAGGCAAATTGCGATCCTATTATTTCGACAACAATAACATTAAGATCATCTTCTCTGAAGATGCTGGCACAATTGACTATCAACAAGGTATTATAACATTATCGCAATTTAATCCATTAGATGTTATCGATGCATTTAAGACAATTAAGTTCTTTGCAACACCAAAGAACACATTGTTTAATTCAGAAAGAAATACAATTATTACGCTAGACATTGACAATCAATCACAAGTTACAATTGATATGCTAAAAGTAAGTTAATATGTCAAGTTTAAATAGAGTTTCAACACTTATTGATTCGCAGTTACCTGAGTTCATTCGCTCAGACTATCCTGTATTCGTTGAATTTCTTGAAAGATATTATGAGTTCTTGGAACAACCAGGAAATCCTGTCTATGAACTTAAAACGTTTACAGATAACTATGACATTGATTTAACACGAGAAAGTCTACTCAAGTATTTTAGAACAAAGATTCTACCTTCGTTTCCAGAAGAATCAGAGTTGTCGACTGAAAGAATTATCAAATCTGCAAGAGATTTCTATAATAAAAAAGGCACACCCGACTCATTCAAATTTTTATTTCGAATCTTGTACAACAAAGATCTTGAAATTTACTTTCCGAAACTTCAAATCTTTAAGGCTTCAGATGGTAAGTGGGTTCAACCACAAGCATTTCGTTTGACATCATCTATCGGAAATCAATCAGTCAATTTAAATCTACTTAAAGGTCTTAAAGGCGTTGGCTCAGTATCAAAGGCAACATGTATCATTGAACGAGCATATAAGACGATTGACCTTGCAACAAACAATGAGATCTATGAAGTTTATGTTTCCAGCATTACCAGAGTTTTCAATAATAACGAATTTTTAGAAGTTCAATATGTCGATGAAAATGGCAATTCTCAAGTTTTTAGAGAGACAATTATTGGTAGCCTGTCAAATATTAGAATCAATCCTCGAAGAAGAGGAAAACGATATTATACTGGTGATCCAGTTGTAATTAGCGGTGGTCAAAATTTAAATTCTCTTACAAGACAAAAGGCTGTCGCAACAGTTGGCAACGTTACTGTATCCACGCTAGAAAGTGTTACAGTTGTAAAAGGTGGTTATGGCTTTAGAACCTCACCAAATACAATCATTGATATCATAACTAAAAATCTATATACAGGATTATTTGATGGAACGGGCAATGGTGCAGGAGGAAATGCAGTTGTATCTGGTCTTGATACAAGTGTTGCAAAAACTATAAAAGTCACATATTCCTCTGATGGATTATCACTCAAAGCCGACACTCCTCTTTATGCGAGTGACATGGACTTTGCTAATTCTGCGTTTACAACGTTGTTTTATGCAAATGCTGCTGGATCAACACAAACAACAGTAAACCTGTCAAGTCGTCCATCTGTAAATACTACAAACGATTACTATAACAATTATGTTATAAAGGTCGTAGAAGGCACAGGATCAAATGGATTGCAGTCGAAAATCAATACGGTTGTGATCTCTGATTATTATGGATCTAATGGGATGGCTGTGATAAACACATTCACCTCTATTGTTGGTACTGTAAATGTTTCTGGTGTCACCGTAACTGCAAATTTATCAGAAATTAATAAAGCAAATTTTACTGCAGGCTCTCCAGGATTCTATAATTATCTTACTTCTGGAAAAGATATTGAAGTAAATGGCGAAACGCGAACAATTGATACAGTTACAAACGCTGATCATTTAATTGTCACCTCAGCATTCAGCGCACCAGCTTACAATAAAAAATTAAATGCAAATTCAACATTAAGCACAACATTAGATGCTACAAGTTATTTACAATTAACAACATCTCTCGATTCTAGAATCGGTGGTGCGTTGTCATTCGAATCATTTAATTTATATCCGATTGTCACAACTTCAGTCGTAACTGGCGGTGGTGGATATGAAGATGACCTCAGTTTTGATGTGTTATCTTTATATGAAAGTGATCTATCTTCTTTAGGATTTGTCAATATTAATCCTGGTGATTTTAATGCATACAATACCATAAATGCATCTTTTAGATTAAGCAGCGACTTTTCATCGGCAGATGATTATTACGTTGGTAGAAGAATTAAAATTGAAAATCATTTCAGAAAGATCGTTGATTATGACGGCGCAACAAGAACAGTATTTTTAGAACGTCCGTTTGAAACGAATATTACTAGTTCGAACATATTAAACAAACGTTTGCAAATGGATAATCGCCCATTAATTTCCGCTATGGGAATTCTTGGCGCTATTGAAATCATTAATGGTGGCACTGGATATGCAAATAATGATCCAATTTATTTTTATGGAACTGGTGTAGGTGCAGCTGCACAAGTCGAAGCGGTGAATATATCTGGAACAATAACAAAAATTAAGTTTACGAACAGAGGCGAGGGATATGTTTATCCTCCAACTGCAGTTGCTGGTGGTGCTGGAACAGGCGCAAATTTAAACGTTATTCTTTTGGGTGATGGCGAAGAACTAACCTCGACGACTTCTGCGCGTGGAGAAATTATCGATTTCGTGTTATCAAATCGTGGATCTGACTATATTACAAAGCCTAATGTCTCACTGAAGATTTATGATTTGTTTATAAGTGGAAATACAACTAACATTGCAGCAATTAAAGAAAATGACGTCATATACCAAGGTACGCCAAGCAGCAAAGTATTCACAGGAACAGTTGATGCAGTGTATTCGAATAACTCAATTCTTCGTATCTTTGATTATTCTGGTTCGCCTAACGTGGCAAACATTGTCATTACTCGAGCAAATGCGACTGGGGTTTATCTAAACGTTCACAATACTGGTATTACTATTTCAAATGCAAATATAAACGGTATTTTGTATCCAAGACAATATGGTAATGGACGCGCGAAAGCAAATGCAGAGTTTTTAAATGGATTGATTCGCTACAATGGATTTTATCTAAACAGTGATGGTCATTTAAGTTCAGACCAACACTTCCAAGATAGTCGAAAGTTTCATAACTATTCTTATTCTTTATATTCAGAAGAAAGTTATGATACCTATAAGAAAACTGTATTTGATACGATACATCCAACAGGAACAAAACTGCTTCCGACTCATGTTATTCCAGAATCGTATTCCTCTGAACCTGCGATTGTCATCAACGCGCATGCAATTGTGCTGGCAACTAACTCTTTCATTGGAAAGTGTTCAATCGAATATGATTCATCAACAGTCATAGGTAGTGGTGGTGAGGTATTTGATACAGTTGCAAATGTTGGCGATATGATTATAATTAATTCGTCTGATACGAATCGATTCTTCGTCAAGACAATTACTTCAATCGCTAATAATAATTCTCTAAATATTGAAAGTTCTTGTACGATTATTGGAGAAGGAAGATTGCACATTTCAACAGGAAATGCGAGTGTTGTTATCAAAGGAAATACAAACGCTGTCTCTAGTTTCTTAGATACATCCGACAAAATTCGACTTAACATTGATGGAACTTTACTTGTCAAGACAATTAATGTAATATTCGGAAATGTGGTGACTCTTAATAGCAGTACTGGTATTACAAATACAACTAACCTTACAATTGATACTACAAGCGAAACTAACTACGGAAAACAAATAGCCCCAGCTTTGGTCTATGAGATTATCCCTCAGTATAGTAATGTTGATTATGAGATTATAAGAACTTGAGGACCTAACATGTCATCTTTATTTACTCGAAATTTCGGAATTTTAAATGCTCGCGCCTTTGAGCATTACGTTGCATCAGACCTTGCAAAAGTCTATTTGACAATTGGAAGATCGCAGCAGTGGGCAAACGGTGATGCTGTACCGAATCTTATAGAATCTTCAAATTCGTTTTACAGCATGTGGAATGACATGGTCGCAATGAAGAGAATCACTGCAGCAGATATGAATCTTGTAATTCCTCGAGTAGATTGGACTACTGGGACAACTTATGTTGAATATACTCAAGATTTAGATTTATTTGCAAGAGCCAATTCTGCAAATATTGCTTATGATAATAAATTCTACGTTCGAAACACAAAAGATCAAATCTTTAAGTGCTTGTTCAACAATTCGAATACATCCTCGACTGTGATGCCTGAGATTGATCTTGGCGGTCAATTACCAGAAAATCCATATATTGAAACTTCTGATGGATACAGATGGAAGTATATGTATAAGATCCCACCAGGACTAAAAGAACGATTTTTTACCACAAATTATATGCCTGTAGTCGTTGAAACCAACGTTGTCGATAGTGCAGTTGCTGGTAGAATTGATATTATTAAAATCGTAACTGCAGGTGCGGGGTTCAATGCGAATATTAGTAATAACTTTTTAAATATTGTCACCGTTAATGGTGATGGAACAGGGGCAAATATTCGTGTAAATGCTTACTCCACTGGCGTTAATGGTGGTAACATAGTTGGTTACACGGTTATTTCTGGTGGAAATAACTATAGTAGGGCAACGATATCTCTTATCGACGAAAATAAAATTGTTGGCACAGCAAATGCAAACTTAGTAGCCATTATTGGACCTCCAGGCGGTCATGGTTCTAACGTGGCAAGCGAGCTCGGCGCTTCATCTTTAATGATTAGTGTCGCAATTGAGGGTGATGAAAACGATACCATTCCGACACAAGGCGGTGGGGGAAGTCAGTATAGACAAATCGGTCTTTTAAAAGATCCAAAAGCAACCTCGAACACTAATGCTCTGGCTTCGGTTTATAGAGCGACAACTAAATATTCCTTAGTCATTCCAACTGGAACGTTTTTGCATCGAGAGAGCGTTTATGTTGGTGCTAATCTAGCAGCTGCTAATTTAACAGCACTTGCTGATTTCTATGACAGCGTGAATGATATATTGTATGTTAATAATATCATTAATGATGGAACTATTAACGTTGCAAATTCATTCTCTATTACAGGCGCAAACTCTGGAGCAACTGCAACAGTGATTGCTTCTGAAAGTCCAGGTTTAAAATTGTATTCTGGAGAATTATTGTATATTCAGAATACTACTGCAATTAGTCGCGACCCCGAAGAGAACCAGCAATTTAAAATTGTTTTAAAGTTTTAGGAATATAACTCATGGCAACAGATTTTAATGTAGAACCATTTTACGACGACTTCCAAGCCTCCAATGGAGCCAAGGAAGAAAACTACATGCGTATTCTATTCCGACCTGGTTATGCAGTTCAGGCTCGTGAACTAACGCAAATTCAAAGTATAATTCAGAATCAAATTAAGCAGTTCGGTGATCATATCTTTCAAAATGGATCTCCAGTTTTCGGCGGTCAGATCACTTATGATTTAAATGTGCCATATATTAAGTTACAAACTACTTATAACGGAGCTGACGTTGATGTTGAAGACTTTGCTGATGCAGTAGTCCGTAACGTCTCTGGAACTGCAAAAATCCGCGCAAGAGTTATAGCGTCTGACGATACTTTAACTTATCCAACTCTCATGTTAAAGTATTTAAGAGGAACAAAATTCTCAGATAATGAAGTTATTTCAAATGCAGAATCTGGCGGAACGGAAGCAAAATTATTAGCTGCAGCAGCAACTGGATTTGGATCTGTCGCGTCTATTCAGCCTGGAGTTTTCTATGTTGATGGATTCTTTGTTCAGGTTGCAGAACAATCGATTGTGCTTGATGCATATGGAAGCACACCATCTTATAAGGTTGGATTGCAGATTGTTGAAAAGATTGTTGATGAAAGTGCAGACGCAAATCTTCTTGATCCAGCACAGGCTTCATTCAACTATCAAGCTCCTGGTGCTCATCGTTATCAATTCAATCTTGAGTTGACAAAACGTACTATTAATTCAGCAGACGACACCAAGTTCTTTGAACTTCTTCGTATTGAAAATGGCGTAATCACAAAACAAGTTAAGTATCCAATTTATTCTGAACTTGAGAAGACTCTTGCTCGCCGAACCTATGACGAATCTGGAGACTACACAGTAACTCCATTCAAACTCTCGCTAGAAGCAAACACTGCTAATTCAACCAACTTTATCGCTATCGTTGAACCTGGAAAGGCATATGTTAAGGGATTTGAATATGAATCAATCGGTCCACAAAGAATTGAAGGACCAAAGGCAAGAACAAAACAGACTTCAACAGATTTTGATTTGTCTCTAGAGTATGGTAATTATTTGTATGCAAATTCTGTTGTTGGCTCTGCAAATGGATTTGCAAATACTGCAAGTCTAACTACACTCGAATTGCATTGTGTCCCAAAGAATAGTATTAACACAACAAATTCTATTACATACAATGCAACTTATATGGGTAATGCAAAACTTAAACATATTACTCGTAATTCAGGAGCAGAGTATATCATCTATTTGAGCGATGTGGCTCTTGAATCAAATACTGTAACAGCGGGTTCTACAGGCGCAAATACTCTAGCCATTAATTTCCCTGTAAACTATTCAAATCTCGCAGATGCTTATGCTAACGTTTCTGTTAGAGTAACTTCTGGTTCTTCTGCAGGCGATGTGCGTAAAATTGTTTCATATAACCCATCAACGAGAGTTGGCGTGGTTGATCTACCGTTCACAGGTTTGATTGGAGCTGGACAAACTTTTGCATTGCTTTACAGCACTAAAGATATTGATTCTCTTGTTGATGTAATTTCAACTAAAACTGCATTTAATGTTTCTATGAATGTTTCAAATAACAGTAAAGATACTGCAGGTGGAACAATCGTATATGACTCAAATCGCAGAACATTAATCTTTAAACTACCAGAGGCGCAAATTGCTAATGGAACAATCGATAATGCAGATTATGTTACGAATCGATTCTTCGCATCACAATCATTCAACGCCAGTGGTATCCTATCATTACCATTAACAAATAATGAAGTTCTTGATTATGGATCAGATGGCAGCACCTTATCTTCTGCACTCGTCAGTCAAAATTTTATTATTGTGGTTAGAAGCATTGGTACAGCAAGTGGTGCGAGCGTCGGCGATATTATTACTCCAACGAGTATTACACGCACTTCAAGCACTGGTCTTACAATTAATTCTGGTTTAGGTGGATCTTTCACTGCTGACATTTATGTTCGTGTGAAGATGGACAATTCAGAAGATTATAATCGTCGCCTAAAGGTTGTAAAAGGAAACGTTGCAAATACAACTCTAACTGCTACTGCAAATTACACAGGTGGTCAAGCAACATCAGTGAGCGGGTGTACTAGTATTTACATTGACTCTGCTAATGGTAGAGTTTGGTACACGGATACATCAATCATTAATAAAACACCAGGTGGTAATACATCATTGTTTATTCCTGATGTTTATAGATTGGTTAAAGTTTATGATTCTGGTAGTGTTTCATATGCTCCAAATTCTACGAATGTGATTGACGTAACTCAAAGTTTTTACTTAGATCCAGGTCAAACGTCAGAATACTACGATCACTCAAAACTTGTTCTAAAGGCTGGTAGAAATCCGCCAAGAGGACAAACAGTCGTGATTTTGGAATACTACGATCATTCCACAACTGCTGGATATTTTAACGTTGACTCATATCCTTCGACACAATATGATAATGGTGAGATTCCAGTGTTTAAATCAAATGATAAAACAAGTTTCCCATTACGCGATTGTATTGATTTTAGACCAACGAGAACACTAGGTACAACTGCAAATACATTCTTTGGTGCTCGCATTCCACTTCCATATGAATCTATGGAAATGACATATGAATATTATGTGCCAAGAAAAGATAAAATTGTTGTCACTTCTTCAAAAGAATTAAAACTCATAAGTGGTATTGCAGATAAAAATCCAAAATATCCAGCAGATCTATCTGATGCAATGACATTGTTTACGTTAGATATTCCTGCATATACAAATTCTGCAAAAGATATTACCGTAAAGGCGATGGATCATCGTCGTTACACAATGCGTGATATTGGTAAACTTGAGCAAAGAATTAAGAATGTTGAATATTACTCTGCATTGTCTTTGGCAGAAACAAAGGCAAAGGATTCTACTCTATTCTACGAAGATAATGCCACACAGAAAGAAAAATATGGCATTCTTGTAGATAATTTCAGTGGATTCGCAGTCGGTGACACATCAAGTCCAGACTTCAAGTGTTCAATTGAAAACGGTGCGTTGAAGCCATATGGCAAAACAACTAATATTAATTTAGTTCCATATGATAAATCATATACGAAGCCTGATGATCCTACGCACTCAAGAAAAACAATGTGGTCTATTCCTTCTAGTGAGATGATCATAAACAATCAAACTTCTGCTACAAAAAATACTGCAGTTATTCCGCCAGTATTGGCTGCGAAGTTTGATGGTTGGTTAACATTGGTGCCGTCTTCTGATAATTACTTCTCTGTCACAATACCGCCAGTTGTAATTTCACCAACAGTGGTGATACCAACACCACCGCCTGTTGCGCCAGAAGTAATCTACTATACACCTCCAATTCCACCTGCAGTGGAGGTGCCAGTCACACCACCAGCTCCTCCTCCTCCGCCACCACCTGTGGCGCAGGCACCGATTGAGCCTGTGATTCCGCCACCCCCACCTTATGTACCTCCGCCATTTGTTCCACCTCCACCTCCAGTGTATGTGGCACCACCACCTGTGGTTGTGCCAGAACCATTTTATCCACAGATTATTATGCAACCTATGCCATATCCAGACCCTGCAGAAGTTGGTGAGTTTTTGGTCATACCATCACCACCAGTGCCTGCATCACCACCACCAATTCCGCCACCAATTAATTTTGGTTTGACATTGGGTGGTGCGTTAACAATTAATTATGCAGAGATTTTCCCACCACCAGCGATTGAAATTCCACCTGATGTTGTGGGCACTGCACCAGAAGTCACCGTTGTTGATACTTGGTACAATGCTCCATCATACACACCAGAATTCTTGGCAACGCCAAGCGACACTGGAACGAGTGGCGGTGGTGGAGGAGACTTTGAATTTGAGATGTTCAGCACAGAACTGAACTAATATAAACGAGGAAATGATGCTATGCCAGAATCAATAGATCAATATTTTAAAAATTCATTGAGCGATGATGCTACGAGAAAAGTACAATTCACTCGTTTTATGCGTTCTCAAGAAATTTCTTTTTATGGGCGAGGATTATGTCCAGATAAAAAAGCAAATGTATTTTTTGATAAGATCGACGTTAAACCATTTACACAAAAATCAAATCGTTTAACTGTTACAAATGTCTCGTCGCCTGAGGGATATACATCATTTTGGAATGATGAGCCAATTATCAACGCAACAACAAATGCTTTCGCGAAGGTGATCTTTTCTTCTGGTAATTTAGTTTATTTAAATGAAAACTTTATCAATGTAAATGTTGCTCCATTTGCCGCCAACACTCTCTCATCTACGACAGTCGTTGAACAAGATGTCGTGTATCAAACAGCATCTGATACTGTTGCAGGACAAATTACTTTTGCTGGAATTGTTGAACGCTATCAAAATACAAGCACCTCTCATGCTTATATGGCTATCAAGCCAATTGACGGATCATTTAGAAAGTTTAGTCCAAACTCAGTCATCTTCTTAAGAGATAATCAAAATATACGTTTAAATGTAAGTAGCACACAAACAGCTGGAAATGCATTTCCGATTGGATCAAATGTTTATAGTGTTGGATGGAGCGCAGGAAAAACTGCAACAGTTAGTGCTCACGATCATTACTCTGGTGTTATTTCATATACTGCCGCAAACGACACAAATGTTATTCACGTTTCAGGTAATCTTGCTTCTGCAGTTGGCAACACATTTAGAATTGCTGCTGGCGCAGGAGTGACAGCACAAAGAACAATTAATGCTGTTTCTGCAAATGGATTTATGATAACATTGAGTGGAAATGTCAGAGTATCTTCAAATTCAAGATATTCTTATGGTGATCATGAAGTTGATGATTATGGTGCAATCGCTGGCATCTTCCATATTCCAGAAGCAGATGGTGCATTTTTCCCAACAGGATTATATCCTTTGACAATTACTGATGCAGCCACAAGCACCTCTGAAACTTATACAATGAAGGCATCAAATTATTATAGTGCTGGTCCAAATGCTGGATATGCTAGATTGATGCCAATGCCACCTATTTCTGCAGAAAAACCAGTTGCAGCTCAAGTACAAGATATAACAGTAAATAATCGTAAATTTTATCCACTATCACAAACATTCTTTACACCTGCAACACAAAACACTCATTCAGGTGGTGTATCCGCGCAGTTGAATGCTCTGCAGATATCTTCTCTTGATCTTTATTTCTCTGCAAAACCAACAAGCGGTGATCTAGAACTACCTGTAATGGTCACAATCAACGAATTTGAAAATGGATTGCCGTCTACTAAAATTCTTGCTCAGAGCATGGTAGAAGCAAGAGATGTAAAAACATCAACAATTCCATTTGCTGATTCTGATTTCACTACGTTTAAATTCTCACCGCCTGTTATCGTTAAGCCATCAAAGGAATATGCGATTACAGTAACAACTTCATCACCAGATTATTCTTTATTCGTAGCAGAAATTGGTGGTGATATTCTTGGTACAACCCCCCCAAGAAGAGTTTCAGAACAGCCATACATTGGTCAGTTCTTCAAAGCGCAAAATGCATCAAATTGGTCGCCTATTCCGAATGAAGACTTGATGTTTAGAGTTCGTTATAATAACTGGTCTGGATCTACATCAAATAGTATTATCTTTATGACAGATAATATGCTATCGAATATTAATGTTGACTCTTTGCTCATTCACTCGAGTGATTTTAATTTTAAACCAACTAGTGTTGATTATTATTTTAAATCAACATCTGTTGATGGCACTCAAGACGCTGATTGGAAACGTATTCGCAAAAATCAATTTTACAACTTTGGTGGCGATTTAGAAACATCTTCAAAAACTGGAACACGCAGAAGAAGAATTTCTGCTGGTAATAATGAATCACTTCTTGTCAAAGTAGATTTGTCAACATCTGATTCATATATTTCACCAACTGTTGATATGGAAAGCGTAAGTGCGATTGCAACAGAATATGTTATCAATGATGCGGGTATTTCTGTTGCAGATATTACTCTAACAAATCTTGGGCAGCATTCGAATGCAGCAAATATAACTATCACATTCTCTGCCCCAGATCGAATCGATGGTCAAACTGCAAATGCTTATGTTGCTGCACTTTCTCCAATTACTGGATATACAGGCAATGTTTCAGTTCTTGTTGTTGATAATCCAGGATCTGGCTATTATAAAACACCAACAATTACATTTACAGAACCAGGAACTGCAATTAATGCAGCTGGTATAGTTGCAGGTGAAGATAAAACCTCTGGTGGAAATTGTAAAGCAAAATATGTTTCCAAAGTCGTTACACTTGCAGATGGATTTGATGCTGGAGATTTAAGAGTTTATCTAGATTGCAATCGTCCAGTCGGTACAGATATTGCTATGTATTACAAGATTAAATCTGCAGACGATAATCAGTCATTTGAAGAAAAGAAATGGCAGTTGATGTATAAAGTCAATGACAATTTCTCTAAAGATCAAAATCAAATTGTGGAATTAGAATATCGACCAAGTTTGGATTATAACAAGGCTTCGTATGTTGAAGATGGTATTACTTATCCGCTTGGTGGAAAATTCAAGTATTATGCAATTAAAATTGTCATGACGGCTGGAAGTTCAGCGATTGTCCCAAGCGTAAGAAATTATAGAGCGATTGCAACACCAGCAGGTTAATATATGTTAATTAAGATAAAAGATAATGATGATCTAGTAAGAGACGGGCGATCACAGGCAATTTTGAATATTAATAAAAAAACTCTTTTAAAAGATCAGATGTTTCAAGAAAAAATGAAAAGAGAACGGGAAATAGACACTTCAATAAATAACCTCAAAGAAGAAATTTCCTCTATCAAAGGTGATCTTTCAAAAATTTTAGAAATGCTTTCTAGGGAAAACAAGTAATGGCAAACGCAAATATTACACACATTCAACTTGTTAATACATTTAATGAGTGGCGAGCAATCACAAATGATTTGATTGAAGATAGAAATAATCTTCGAAATTCAGATTATTATAAAGATAATGGCAAGTTGATCCTTCAAGACTTAACTGTTTCTGGTAATTTAATTGTTCAAGGTAACTCAACAACTTTGAATACCGAAGTGCTTACAGTTGAAGATGCAGATATTAAACTTCTATCAAACGTTACAGGTTCTCCAGTTCTGGATGCAGGGATTACAGTCAATCGTGGAACATCTACTGATACTTTCTTGCGTTGGAACGAAACAACAGACAAGTGGGGATGGAGTGACACTGGCTCCACTTTCTATTCATTTGATTCTGCATTATTTGCATATACACAAGCAAATACTGCTCGTAATACAGCAAACGATGCATATAGCGCAGCGAACGCTGCAGCGGGAACTGGTGGAAGTGCCACTACAATTGCTCAAAATGCTTATGGTCAAGCGAATAATGCAGCAAATTCAGCTAGGGTAATTCACGCAAACACAAATGCTACATTTGACAATACTGTTATTACAGTAGCAAACTCAGCATCAGTTAATGTTCGTTCTGCAGCAGGTTCTGGTTCTTCAAATACTGTATTTTATTTTGAAGCAAATACATCCAATCCAGCTGTGTTAGGACCAGTAGGACCACAGGGTCCACAAGGTCCTCAAGGAAATCAAGGTGTTGCTGGTCCGCAAGGTCCTCAAGGTGTCAGTGGTCCACAAGGACCACAAGGCGATTTAGGTCCACAAGGTCCTCAAGGAAATCAAGGTGTTGCTGGTCCGCAAGGACCACAAGGTCCTCAAGGAAACTCTGTCACTGGTCCTCAAGGACCACAGGGACCACAAGGAAATTCCATCACTGGTCCTCAAGGTCCTCAAGGTCCATCTGGTCCATCTGGTCCATCTGGTGGCGGTGGCGGTGGTACTGGTCCACAAGGACCACAGGGTCCGCAAGGACCACAGGGTCCGCAAGGACCACAGGGACCACAGGGACCAGAGGGTCCACAAGGTCCTCAAGGAAACTCTGTCACTGGTCCACAAGGTCCGCAAGGTCCATCAGGTCCATCAGGTCCATCTGGTGGCGGCGGTGGCGTTTCTAACACAATAAATCATGTTTATTTTGGTGGCTTAACTGTAAGTACAACATCAACATCTGTTGCATCAGACGAAATTCGTTCTTCTGGCGATGTAATTGCTTATTATTCTTCTGACCGTAGACTTAAAGAAAATATTCGTAACATCGAAAATGCTCTTGAGTTAGTGAAAAAAATTGACGGCGTTAGATATGATTGGAAAGATGATCATATTCAAAGTCGTGGTGGAGAAGATGGATATTTTGTTCGAAAACAAGATGTTGGCGTAATTGCACAAGATATTGTGTCTGTCTTACCTGAAGTTGTCGCAGAAAGAGCAGATGGAACTTTAGCTGTTAAGTATGATAAAATTGTTGCACTCTTAATTGAAGCCATTAAAGATCTAGACAAAAAACATGATTCATTAATGGATATGATCAAAAGAGGTTGAGCAATGACACCACTTTCTGGACAAATCAGCATGAGTTCACTTAGATCTGAAATTTTGCAAGCAGGATCAGGTCAGGTTGCATTGCGCGGTGATGCTGGAAATAGATTAGGATTAGGTTCCGACACTAATGTAAAATTGAGTGATTTATATAGATCATATGGTGCCACAATCACATCAGGAACATATAGTGGTTTATTTGGCGATCAATATGGATATGCAGATGGCTTGCATGGAACTATTGATGATCAAGTTATTTTGTCAAATGTGAGTGTACAACAAAACGTCACTGCAGTGATATCATATGCTAGTAGCGGTCAAGAATTAATGGGGATGAACGTTCAATTCGCAAATTATACTGCTGGCAATGTTAATATTTTAGCAACACAAAATACTCAAAGAACGATAACATCTATTGTCAATCCTACCACTAGTCCAGGTGTAGCTGAACTTTATTGGGATCAAAGCGGCACTCTTCCTAGCAGTGGAACATTTACAATTGGTCTGAGATTCAATGATGGTGGTCCAATAGATACTGGCGGCGGAGGTGGCGGCGGCGGAGGTGGCGGCGGCGGTGGATGCTGTTTCACTCATGATACGATGGTAACGATGGCAGATTTATCAACAAAAGAAATAAACAAAATAAAAGTCGGTGATCATATTCTATCATTTAATCCAGATATAAATGCTCTTGAAACGAACGAAGTTTCTGAAGTAATCACTCGCGTAAACAGAAAAATGTATAAGTTTACAATTAATAATGGTAAAGAAATTAGAGCATCGCAAGATCACCCATTTTACGTTGTTGGAAAGGGATACTGTTCAATGAATCCTCTGATGACGATGAATGGTTATAAAAATTTGACAGATGTAAAAACAATTGAAATTGGTGATAATTTTATTGACAAAGACAGCAATTTAATCAGTGTAAACCAAATTACACCAATAGATCATTATGATACTGTTTATACATTTAATAATAAAAATAAATCAAGCCCTAATTTTTATGCTCATGGTGTGCTGGTCTATTAATCGGATTCATAAATATAAAAAATAGGAAATTGTAAATGGCGCAGTTTATTGAATTGTCAATGGATCAAGGTACATCCTTTGGTGTTGACATCACAGTCATTCGAGACGATGATTCACCCAGAGATGTTTCTAACTCTACATTTACCTCATCTATTCGTAAATCATATTATTCTTCATCAGTCACTGCAAATCTAGTCATTACTGCAGCTGATGCTGCGAATGGTATTATCTACGCCAATGCAAATTCTGCCGTTACTGCAAATATTCGTCCAGGTCGTTATCTTTATGATATTAAAGAAATTAATGGCAACAATGTAAATCGTCTTATTGAAGGGATTATTACAGTTTATCCTCAGGTAACGAAGTGATATGGCAGTAAAAGTTAAACAACAAAGTCAATCTGTAAATCTCTTAGAGATCTCTAGAGGTCCACAAGGACCACAGGGACCACAGGGACCACAAGGTCCAGTTAATACACTTGGCGCCAATGACGCATACAATCAAGCGAACACTGCGTACGACCAAGCAAACGCTGCTTATCTTCAAGCCAATTCTGCTTATTCTGAAGCAAATTTAAAATTAGATATCGCTGGTGGTACAATCACTGGTTCGTTGAATATCGATAGTAATCTCTATGTAACTGGAGATATTTCTCTCGATGGTAATCTAATTATCGGTAATGTAAACACCGATACGATTACTGTCATCGCCGACTTTACAAGCAATCTAGTTCCAGACGCAAATGCGACATATGATCTCGGCGCGCCAGGAAAAGAATGGGGAAATCTTTATCTCGGAACTGCAAATCTTAGCGGATCTTTGAACGTCGCTGGAGATATCTCTCTCAACGGCAACTTAATTATCGGAAATGTTAATACTGACACTGTAACAGTGGTTGCAGACTTCTCGAGCAATCTAGTCCCTGACACAAATAACTCTTTTACACTCGGTACGCCTTCTCAAGAGTGGAAAAATATCTATGCCAATACTGGAAATGTCAGCGGATCTTTAAATGTCGCTGGAATCGTATTGGGTAAGGGTAATGTTATCGCGATCGGAACTGAGATTTCGGATAATTCGACCGCGCAAGCAGTAAATTCGACATATGTCGCAGCCAATGTATTAATTTCTGGTCCGACGCAGACGACCTATAATGTTTTTACAACCAATTCTGATAGTCCTCATACTATTGACAGCTTTCCTTCCTCTCAATTTACAACTGTGAAGTATATTATTCAAGCGAAAACCGTTGAAATATATCATTCGACCGAATTATTCTGTATGCAAGATGGTTTGTCAGCTTATCTTACAGAATACGCGACTCTAATTAATAATTATTCACTCGGAACTTTCACTCTGACGATCGCTGGAGGAGTGTGTAATCTAATTTTCCACCCGAACAATCCAGATAACAACATTATTACTGTAAAACTTGTGAGAACAGCACTAACATCGTAATTATTATAAATACAAAAGATTCTCCAGGAGATTTAAATGGCAACTCTTAATCGTACATTTAGCGTCAAAAATGGTGTTGACGTCGCCAATACAATAATTATTGATTCGAGCCGAAATATCTCTAATATCGTCTCTGCCAATATTACTCAAACACTTAATGCAGCAACCGTAAATGTTACGACTGCAAATATTGCAGAAACTGCTCGTGCAAATCTTGTTGTAAGTACGAGAACAGCTCTCGCTGCACCAGACACAGCACACTCTAACGGCGAAAGATTAAGACTATACGATTTTAACAATCCTGGTCAGCCTAATTATGCGATCGGTGTAGAACCAAATCACATTTGGTCAGCAACAGACGATAATACTGGCGCCACAGGATTTAAGTGGTATGGTAATACGACTCAAGCTGCTATTCTTAAATCAAATGGTACATTAGAACTCGCAAATACCATTGTTGCTAAAAATTTCCTTACCACTGCTGGTTTAAATGTAACTGATCAAGCCAACGATGCTTATGCTCAGGCAAATACTGCTCGCGACACAGCCAATGGTGCATACGCTCAGGCAAATGGTGCATATTCTCAAGCGAATGGAGCATATTCTCAAGCCAATGGAGCATATTCTCAAGCCAATGGAGCATATGCACAGGCTAATGGTGCTTACGCTCAAGCGAATGGAGCATATTCTCAAGCCAATGGTGCATACGATCAAGCAAATAGTGCAGCAAATACGGTTCGTGTTTATGCAAACAGTGCTGGTTCTCTCTCCAATAAGTTCCTAAACTTCGTAAATACAGCAAGTATTCAAGTTACTGTTGGCGATGCTGGTGACGGAAATGCAAATATTTCTTTCACAACTACTGGTGCTGCGGTTGCTGATGCTTATGCTCAAGCCAATGATGCTTATGGTCAAGCAAATACCGCTCGTGGTACTGCTAACGATGCCTATGCTCAAGCGAATACGGCACGTGGTACAGCAAACGATTCGTATGCTCAAGCGAACGCTGGTTACGCTCAAGCGAATACCGCTCGTGGTACTGCTAACGATGCCTATGCTCAAGCGAACGCTGGTTACGCTCAAGCGAATACCGCACGTGGTACAGCCAATGATGCATATGAACAAGCAAACACTGCGCGCACGACTGCCAACGATGCTTATGCTCAGGCGAATACGGCACGTGGTACTGCAAACGATGCATATGGTCAAGCCAATGCTGCTTATGGACAAGCCAACGCTGCTTACGGTCAAGCAAATGCAGCATACGGTGAAGCAAATCTAAAACTTAATATTTCTGGCGGCACGATTACTGGTAGCCTTGTTGTTCAAGGTAATCTTGAAATCCTTGGTGATAGCACTACTCTAAATGTTGAAACTTTGGCTGTTGAAGATAATGAGATTATCCTCAATTCAAATGTGATTGGTGCTCCTGCACTTGATGCATTTATTACGATTAATCGTGGCGCCTCTACAAATGCTGTTCTAAAGTGGGACGAAGCAGCTGATCAATGGAAATGGGCAGATGGCGAAGGAACTTTCTATGCCTTCGATACTGCTCTTGACGCATATGCTTCTGCGAATCTAGGATATGCTCAAGCGAACACTGCTCGTGGTACTGCTAATGACGCATACGCTCAAGCAAATGCTGGTTATGAACAAGCCAATACTGCTCGCGGCACGGCTAATGACGCATACGCTCAAGCAAATGCTGGTTATGAACAAGCCAATACTGCTCGCAATACTGCTAACGATGCCTATGCTCAAGCCAATACTGCTCGCACAACGGCAAATGATGCGTATGGTCAAGCAAATGCAGGTTATGCACAAGCCAATACTGCTCGTACAACAGCGAACGATGCCTACGCTCAAGCAAATGCTGGCTATTTCCAAGCAAATACTGCATATGGACAAGCCAACGCCGCATATCTTCAAGCAAATACAGCTCGCACAACGGCAAATGATGCATATGGGCAGGCGAATGCTGGATATGCGCAGGCGAATACCGCTCGTACGACTGCAAATGATGCCTATGCTCAAGCGAATACCGCTCGCACGACAGCAAACGATGCTTATGGACAAGCAAATGCTGCTTATAATCATGCCAATACGAAGGTAAGTAAATCTGGCGATACGATGACTGGTAATTTGACGATTACCACAGCAGGTATCGGCTTAACAGTAGCAAATGCAAATGTAACATATTCGTTACAAGTTGGTTCATTAAATGTTACAACCAACACTGTAACAACTTCGACTTCTGGTCAAGTTGTTCTCGATGTGTTTCCAGCCACTCAGCTCGCTTCTGCTAAATATTTCATCCAATCAAATAGTGCAACTGATTATCATACCACTGAAATGGTACTTGTTCAAGATGCAACGAATGTTTGGATTACTGAGTACGGTTCAATTCAAACTGGACCATCACTTGGCACCTTCTCCGCAGACATTTCAAGCGGCGATGTGAGACTCTTGTTTAACGCTACAAATAATATTAACACAATTCGCGCAGTGAGATACGGCATCGTCCCATAAACGATGCCTTACAATCAGGCGTTGACTTTTCAGGGATAGTGAACTGGGATGCCAACAGAAAATAAAACATTCAGCATAAAAAATGGACTGGATGTTGCTAATACAATTGTATTGGATTCAAATCGCAATTTATCAAATATTGCGAATGTAAAAGCATCTACAGTTAATGCAAATACTCTTTTCAGCAATGCTGGTGTTAATGTAATCGCACAAGCGGCGAATGCATATGAAAAAGCAAACGCTCCGATAACAGTTAAAGAAGTTTACGCTGGCAACAATGCAGTTGTCAATACCTTTACCAATATTAATACTATTCAGTTCGATGCCGATTCTGGCATGGCTGTGGTTGATGAGGGAACAAATACTGTTACAATTCAATTAAACAGTACCTTTAAGTATTGGAATATCAATGGTGCACCTGGACTCGAAGCTGCAGGTCTTGATACTGTCAATTTCTTAAATGCAAATGGCATTATTATTACTGCAAATAATAATGCATCACCAAAAAGTATTACATTCGATTATATTGGACAAGGTGGTCCAACAGGTCCGCAAGGTCCGCAAGGCGTTGCAGGACCACAAGGTCCTCAAGGTGCTGCTGGTTCTCAAGGTGCAACAGGTTCCGCTGGTCCTCAAGGTCCTCAAGGTCCACAAGGTCCACAAGGTGTAAGTGGCGCAAGAACTTATACTGTAACAAACAGCGGTGCAAGTTCATATACAATTGATGGATCAAATAATCCAACTCTAAATCTACTGCGTGGATTTACATATACCTTCAATGTAAGTGCAAGTGGACATCCATTCTGGATCAAAACGGCACAGGTCACTGGCACAGGCAGTGCTTATAGCAGTGGTGTAACGAACAATGGAACAGATTCAGGTAATGTCACCTTTGCTGTTCCATATGATGCGCCGAACACATTATATTATATTTGCCAATACCACGGATCTATGTCTGGAACCATCAGCATCAGTGATGTTGGTCCAGCGGGTCCACAAGGTCCACAGGGTCCACAAGGCGTCACTGGTCCGCAAGGTCCTCAAGGTGTTGCTGGTCCACAAGGTCCACAAGGTCCTCAAGGTGTGACTGGTCCACAAGGACCACAGGGACCACAAGGTCCACAAGGAGACACTGGACCTCAAGGACCACAAGGCATTAAAGGTGACACTGGTGAATTTGGTGGTGCGTCATTCAACTTTGTGTATCTTACAAATACTGCTAACACTGATCCAGGTGCAGCAAATGTAAAATTCAATAGCACAAATCTATCAACAGCAACTACTCTTTATATTGATTTTATTGATGCGAATACTGCCAATGTATACAATTATTTGGAAACAATTGATGATTCTACTTCTGCTATCAAGGGCACATTTAGAATTTCAAATACAGCAAATACATTAGATTATGCATATTTCAATATCAATGGTGCACATGGAAATACTGCAACCTATTTCTTTGTACCAGTTGCGCATCTAAATGGTGCAACAAGTTTCCCAAATTCAACAAATGTTGTAATTACTTTTGTTCGTACTGGTGATAAGGGTGATGCTGGTCCACAAGGTCCACAAGGTGCAACTGGTCCACAAGGACCTCAAGGACCAACTGGTTCGCAAGGTGCAACTGGTCCACAAGGACCTCAAGGACCAACTGGTTCGCAAGGTGTAACTGGCGATACAGGTCCTCAAGGTCCTCAGGGACCAAGTGGTGCCACTGGTCCGACAGGTCCTGGTGGCACTGGAACAGGCAATCCTGGATCAACTCGTGACATTTTTACAGGCAATGGTGCATGTACCACATTTACATTGACTGTTCCTCCTACAAGCGAAGAACACACTCTTGTTTTTGTTGGATCAGTTCTTCAGGGAAATGGCGAATACAATGTTTCAAGTGGAAATATTGTATTTACAACTGCACCTGCAAATAATGATGAGATCATTGTTTATACGATTGGTGACTCTGGTCCACAAGGACCTCAAGGTCCACAAGGACCTCAAGGTGCAACTGGTTCAACTGGTCCTCAAGGTCCACAAGGACCACAAGGTGCAACAGGTTCAACTGGTCCACAAGGTCCGCAAGGTCCAACTGGTAACTCTGTATTTGTAACTGCAAACAGTGCAGGATCAATCACTGGTGACACGATCAACTTTGTCAATACTGCAACAGTCACTGTTTCTACTTCAAACAATAGTGGAATCATCAACGTTGCATTTACAAGCGTTGGTGGTGGTGGCGGTGGTGACGGCAATGCAAATGTAACAGTTTCTGATAATGCTCCGACTGGTGGTCGTGCAAATCAAGATTTCTGGTGGAATAGTAACACTGGCACATTGAAGATTTATTATAATGATGGTAATTCAACTCAGTGGGTTGATGCCGTTGTTCCAAAAATTGGACCACAAGGTCCGCAAGGTCCAGCGGGATCGAATGGTGCTGCTGGTGCTGCAGGTCCACAAGGACCACAAGGTCCACAAGGTGTAACTGGCGATACAGGTCCTCAAGGACCGCAAGGTCCAGCGGGATCGAATGGTGCTGCTGGTGCTGCAGGTCCACAAGGACCACAAGGACCACAAGGACCACAAGGACCACAAGGACCACAAGGACCACAAGGACCACAAGGTGTAACTGGCGATACAGGTCCTCAAGGACCACAAGGTGCAACAGGTTCAACTGGTCCACAAGGTCCTCAGGGACCAAGTGGTGCCACTGGTCCGACAGGTCCTGGTGGCACTGGAACAGGCAATCCAGGCTCTACACGAGACATATTTACAGGCACTGGTGCTTGCACAACATTTACATTGACTGTACCACCAACAAGCGAAGGTCACACACTTGTATTCGTTGGCACAGTATTGCAGGGAAATGCAGAGTATAATATCAGTGGTTCAAATGTTGTTTTCACAACTGCACCACCAAGCAATACTCAAGTTGATGTGTATACAATCGGCGATTCTGGTCCTCAAGGTCCTCAAGGTCCACAAGGTCCAGCAGGATCAAATGGGTCGGCTGGTGCAACTGGTCCACAAGGACCACAGGGTCCACAAGGACCACAAGGACCACAAGGTCCGCAAGGTGTGGCAGGACCACAAGGACCACAAGGTGATGTTGGTCCACAAGGTCCACAAGGTCCAGCAGGATCGAATGGTACTGCAGGTCCACAAGGACCACAGGGACCAAGTGGTGCTACTGGTCCGACTGGTCCTTCGGGAACTGGAACAGGCAATCCTGGATCAACTCGTGACATTTTCACTGGCGATGGAAATACAGCGACGTTTGTATTGACTATTCCACCAACCAGTGAAGCACACACACTTGTTTTTGTGGATTCTGTTTTTCAGCCAAATGCATCATATAACATTTCTGGTGCAAATGTTCTCTTCACATCTGCTCCAGATAATGGAACAGAAATCACAGTTTATACGATTGGTGACTCTGGTCCACAAGGACCTCAAGGTCCACAAGGTCCAGCAGGATCAAATGGGTCAGCTGGTGCAACTGGTCCTCAAGGTCCTCAAGGTCCACAGGGTCCACAGGGTCCACAAGGTCCGCAAGGTCCACAAGGACCACAAGGCGTTACAGGTCCTCAAGGTCCACAAGGTCCAGCAGGGTCAAATGGATCAGCAGGTGCAACAGGTCCACAAGGTCCACAGGGTCCAAGCGGTGCAACTGGTCCGACTGGTCCTTCAGGAACTGGCACAGGCAATCCTGGTTCGTTCAAGAACTCATTTACTGGTGATGGTGCGAATACTGTATTCACTCTTGGCATTCCACCAACGAGTATTAATCACACACTCGTCTTTATTGACAGCGTTCTTCAAACAAATTCAGACTATAGTCTCTCAGGATCAAATGTAACAATCACTCCTGCACCAGCCTCGAATGCTGCAATTGAAGTGATTATCATTGGTGACTCTGGTCCACAAGGACCACAAGGTGCAACAGGTTCAACTGGTCCTCAAGGTCCACAAGGTCCGCAAGGTCCACAAGGACCACAAGGTCCGCAAGGTCCACAAGGAAATTCAGTCACTGGTCCACAAGGTCCACAAGGTCCGCAAGGTCCACAAGGACCACAAGGTCCGCAAGGTCCACAAGGAAATTCAGTCACTGGTCCACAAGGTCCGCAGGGTCCTTCAGGAAATACTGAAATTCTTGTTGAATCGAATACTCTAACAGTTTCTGCAAATACGTTTACACTCGCACAAACTGTAAGTTCAATTAGTTCGTTGATTGTTTCGAAGAATGGATTGACGCTTTC
>Ga0172372_10001595_pt1 | contig 35145 bp, 30 predicted proteins | sample LakKiv5m_2_FD_114544 | JGI IMG/M metagenome (GOLD analysis project Ga0172372, IMG submission 114544) | Freshwater microbial communities from Kabuno Bay, South-Kivu, Congo - kab_092012_9.5m | ecosystem: Environmental > Aquatic > Freshwater > Lake | place: Democratic Republic of the Congo... | reverse complement strand
TTCTTTATCACAAGGCGATTATAAATTTCAAATTTCAGCTCCTGGTTATAAAGAAGTAAGCTTTTCGGTAAATGTTAGAGAATTGTACAAAACAAATATAGAAGTAAAATTAACTCCATTACCCCATACCAAAGACATCCAAAAATTTGGTGGTTTAGATAATATTTTTTATATTTATTCCAGTAACCCTGATGTTTTTGGAAATTCTAAAGATTGGATAAGTCACTTTTTAACTTTTTATAAAAAAAGAACCTTAAGTGTAGGGACAATTCAAATTTTAAAAGATGATTTTTTTGACTATTTTGTCGATTATGCCGGAAGAATTTATGATAAAAACGGTACTCAGATTGATACTCTTGAGTTAATTGACGAACCTACTCAAAAAAATATAGCTCTCCTTTTGAGAAATAATGATAAAGAAAAGTTAAATGAAAGAACCTATAAATCATTATTAGTTTTTAATCCAAATATTGAATTGAACTCTACAACAAATTCAGAGCCTCAAAAAATATCTGCTAGACTTGCAACTTTAAATATAATTTCAAATGTTAATACTTTAGGATCTCAATCTTCAACACCATCTAAAACCTTACCTAACTCTAGCTTACCTACAAATACTCTCTCTACTTCAAATCTCAATTCAAATTCAAGTAAGAAAAAAGTTGTTATAAATAATGAGTGGTTAAGGGTTCGAAAGACACCTGGAGGCGAAGAATTAGGGCAGGTTGCTCAAGATTCAGAGCATAATTATCTTGGAGAAACTGAAGATGGTTGGGTTAAAATTCAATACAAAAATTCTGAAGGTTATGTTTCAAAGCAATTTGTAAAAATCATTCCTTAATATCAAAATATTTTTTCTTTTACTTTTTCCTTAAAAAGTTTAATAGGTAGGTTTTCTTTAAATTCATTGTCAAGGTATTTCCAATTTTGAGTTTTAAGATGGAAAATTAAATTCTTGGAATTTAATTTTCCATCTTGAGTTATTTTTCGATCGTAAACATACTCAGATTGAGTATTATAACTTTTATATTCATTTGAAAATCTACTTAAAAAGTGGAGTAATACTATAGTTGGAAGTAAAATAAATATTTTTAAAGACTTAAATTTTATACAAAAATGATTTAAATTTTGAGAAATAAACAAGAAAAATATAAGTTTAAGATAAATATCCAACCAATTCAAAAAAATAAATATTAATATTGAAATAAGATAATAATTATTGAAACTTTTAACTCTTAAACTTTTAAATCCTAAATATATAAAAGTTATAAATATCAAAACTCCTTGTGAAAAAATGATTTCGAGATAATAATTGTGAGGTTTATCAAATAATAAATAATACTCTGATAAATTATTAAGTTCAAAAGGTCTTTCTTTTTCAAAATAGTACATAAAAGTATTAGTTCCATGACCTTGTAAAATATATATTGGATTATTTAAAAGACTCAATGTTTTTTTCCACAACTCGTTTCGGATTAGTAAACTGTCTGATATAAATGTATGTTCTTCTATAACCGTTTGCCTTAATATATCGTTGAGTTTCATCCAAAGTATGTTTCCTTTAAAAATTGTAAAAATTATAATCAGTATTACAATTAGAAAAATGAATTTTACGGGTATTTGGATTTTTTCTTTTACAAGAAAAAATCCAAATACTCCGATAAAGATAAACAAAGAGGTTAAAGAAGATGTAGAGATAATTACTATCATATAAGGAATTATCGCTAACAAGGTTCTTATAGGATGTGTCTTGTAAAAATTTTCAAACAAAGAAAAAATCGCTAGTACTAAAAAGATTCCTAAAAAGTTTGGTTGTCCAAAAGTACTACCTATTCTTTCATTTATATATAAGACTTGATAAAGACCTACAAATACGACAGGTAATGAGCTAAAAAAGATTAGCTTGCTAACATTCAATCTTTTAAAAAGATTTAACGATAAAAAGATTGCAGAAAAAATTAGCAAATCTATAACCATTCCTTCAGAGTATCTCGGAAAAGTACTATTTAAGGACATTTCAGTATCGCTTGAAAAAAAGTGACTTATAGTTGATAAAACAAAATAAGTAATTAATAACTTATTAGGAATTTTTATTTCTTGTTCGTTAGAATCTTTAAAATAACTCAATATATAGAAAATTAAGGAAATAGAAATAAAAATTCCTAAGAACATGAATTTTCCGAACAAATAAGGATTATCTGAATAAGGAATTATAGCTAAAGGAGTCCCTATAATTGCTAAAATAAAAGTAAACCTTGATATTTTTGTAAAAAAGTTCATATAATATATGTAATATAATATGTTTTCTAAAATTTTATTAAAACTTGTCCAAGAATCTATATTTCCGGTTTTCGGTTTTATTATATTAAAAATTTTGATAACTGTGGTTTCAGGTACAAATTTAGGATACGATGTTAACTTAAGTACTGTATTGAATTTAGAAGTTTCTTATGATCACTATAAGTCCCTTAACTCAGATATTTTACTTTCTTTTGCTATTTTTAGCTTTTTAGGAATTGTATATTCTTTAATAAAATCACTTTATTTTCATCAAACCCATATATCTCCAAGAGCGTCAATTTCTTTATTTAACTTTAGAATAAGATTTTTAATTCAAGACTCCTTTCATTTATTTTCTCAATCTTTAGTCTGGCTTGTTTTTAATTATATTGTATGTTTTTTATGTTTATTTTTAAATTTTTTAGATTTAGTGAACTTTTACCTAGTAATTATATCTACAGTTTTCTCACTTGTAGCGACATATTTTCTAGTTCTTGATATTGAGTACGAAATTGATAAAGAAGAGGAAGATACTCTTCCTGAGGTATTTGTAAATGAAAGAGCATAGACATAGTTTTTTAAGATTCGTAACAGATATTATTCTTACTCTTGTTATAGTGTTGTCGTTTATGACTCCGGTTTTTCTGGTAATGAGTCTAAAAATAAAAGATTTAAATTTAAAGGCTGAAATTGTAAGAGCTGTAGCTGGGTCAAATTCAGAAAATTAGAATAAAGGCTTTTATAAAAAGTTATTTACAAAAAATATAATTGCAACCCAGACTCCAACCGTAAAAAATAAAGGTTTATCCGATAACAATACTCTTTCGGGAGATTCTCCTTCTTTTTTTTCGTAAATAACATATAAATATCTGGCAACCCCATAAATAACAATTGGTATGGTAATCATCAACCATTTAGGAGAATCTATTGAGGCTGGAAGTAACCCTCTAAATCTACTGATTGATAGCTCAGGACTTACTTGAAAAGTAAAAAAAGAATAAGTAACTATACAAAAAGTGGCCGACATTGTTATCATTGCGTCAAGAAGATTATCTGGGTAATTTTTAAGTGTTGCTCTTGTTTCTGAAGTTACATTTTTCTCAGATAACAGAGTTTTTTCTGACCTTCTTTTTCCGAAAGCCAGAAGAAGAGAAAGTGCAATTGTTGTTAAAATAAGCCAAGAAGAAATAGCAATCTCTGAAATAATTCCTCCAGCAATCACTCTTAACACAAATCCTGAAGCAACAGTTAAAGAGTCCAAAATTATTATACTTCTTAAAAATGTGGAGTAGAGAAGTTGAATCAAAATATAAACTATTAAAATTATTGTAAAGAAATTTCCACAAAATTCTGACGAATAAATAATTGAGGTTCCAATAAAAGAAAGTGAGATTAACCAGGCAGTAAGAGTAGGAATTTTACCAGATGCGATAGGCCTGTTTTTCTTGATAGGATGTAATCTATCTTTTTGAGCATCTATGATATCGTTTATAAAATACGCACCAGAAGACATCAAACAAAAAGCAATAAAGCCATCAAAAAGGTTAACTAAAATTTGAAAATCTAAAATGTTATCTAAAATTAAAGCTGGAGCTATCAGAGCAAGATTCTTCAACCATTGTCTTGGTCTTGCCGTTCTAAAAATTTGGTATATAAAGTCAAACATTAGATTTATTATACTTCTAAATCACGAATTTCTTAAAAATTAATTGTTAGTATATAATTTAAGATATGCTTTTAACACCTCATACTTTTGTAGGAATTGCAATTGCCACAAATATTACAAATCCATTTTTTGCCTTCATTTTAGCCTTTTTAAGCCATTTTTTAGGAGATAAAGTACCTCATTGGGATTTTTATTCTAACACAAAAAAGGAAGAGAGAACTAAAGGCTGGAGACCTTTAGCGGTTATGGCTGATCTTGCGATTGGGGTCGCTGTTGGTATTGCATTCACAACCTATTTTTTATGGAATAAAGATAACCCTTATATTGCTTTCAATGTTTTTATATGTGGAATTGCAGCTGTACTTCCAGATGCTCTTTCTTCTTTAGACTTATTTTTAGGAAAATCAAACAAATTTTTAAATGTATTAAACTCGATTCAGAGTAAAATGCAGTTTCAAGCACCTTTGCCTTGGGGAATAATTACCCAATTTATAATAATACTTTTGTCTTTACTTTTTATAAAGTTTTAAGTTTAAAATAATAATAAAAAAACTAACAATTCCACCTAAGGTTAAAACAAGTAAAGGTAGATCTTTTTCTGACGAATAGATTGCTATGGCTCCTAAAAAAATAGTACTTAACCAATAAAAAACTGCAATTTGACTTATTGACCAACCTCTGTTTAAAAGTAGATGGTGTAAATGTCCCCTATCTCCTTTAAAGGGGTTTTGTTTATTTATAATTCTTCTAATAATAGTTATTAATCCATCCATAAATGGAACTAAAAGAACTAAGATAGAGATAGATATTTTTGAAAGTGAGAGTATTGAAAGTGCCGCAAGACAAATTCCCGCGGAAGTTGCACCAAATCCCCACATAATTTTGGAAGGATGCCAAGTAAACGGAATTAAACCTAAAGCTGCTCCTGAACAGATAAGTGCCATTTTAGCTATATCTAATTCTTTATCAGTTATGTTTATAAATCTTAAAGCAAGGATTGCAATAACAATTCCAGCTACACCCACAATACCCCCATACTGACCATCGACTCCGTTTGACCATGACAGAAGGTTTGCAATCCATAAAATCCATATTATAGAAAAGATATAAGGAAGCCAGTAGAACTGATTTAAGTTAAATACATTTTCTGAAAATGGAATTCCTATTTCTTCTATTTTTACCCCAGAAAATACTATGAGAATTGCAGGTATTGGAAGTAAAACTAATAAGCGAAATAAGGGATTTCCAAATATTTTAGTACCTTTATTGTTAGAGGTGTTAGATATATCATCTAAAATACCGATAATTGAGGCTAGTAAAGTTGCTCCAATAATTGCAAAATTTACAAAAACTGGTTTAGTTAAAAGAAGTGAACTTATAGTAAAAGAAATAGCAAAAACTAATCCCCCACCTCTAACCGAGGGTTGCTTTAATATCATCCCAGGGTGATGATGTTTTTTTGGATCAGTTATAAGCCCGTATTTTCTGAAAACACCTAACAACAAAGGAGTTAAAGCAAAAGAAAGAATTAGAGATATAAAAAAACTATTTAAAAGCTCAGTCCCAATAAAGTCTAAGAAAAATAGATTTGAGTATGTAGTTCTTTTGACAATACTTACTAAAGAGTAAGTTAAAACTAAATTTCCAACTATTGTAAATGTAAAAAAAATGTTTTCAAATTTGAATTGGAGTAATTTTTTAGAAATTTGAACTATAAATACAGAAGTGATGCTAATAAGAACTGATATAAAAGGAATCACTAAAATATCTTCCTTTGGCGCAAGTATTTCCAAACTCCAGTTTTTTGTATACCAAAGTGGTATCTCGGAATTCATCTGATTATAAAAAAAGGAGATTATAAATACTTGGAAAGCTATAATTAATGTGTTTATTGCAAGAAATATAAAAATTCTTGATAAAAAGATTTTTGAACTTTTTAAATATTTAAGCATTGGAACTTCTGACCTTTGGAGTATGGTACAAATCTTTCATCCTTTTTCCGAGCATAAGTCTGGTTTGAGCTTCTATATAAGGAAAAAAAGAAAATGTTAAAAGATTTATAATTACTGCAAATCCTTCTAAATATTTAATAAACTTTTTGAATATTCCCCATTGCTTTGGGAAGGGAGGCGCTATTTTTAATCTTAAGAAAGTACCTGGAATTAAGAATATAAGGGTGATTGTCATGATAAATGAGACAAGGTCAGGGAGAGAATAGGCAAAACTTGTTTGTTTAACTTCTGGATTGACAAGAGTTATTAAAGCAAAACCAAAGTTTATTAGAAATACGGTGTTTATTAAAATAACCTCCCTTTCAATTTGTTTTAAGGTCCATAAAATTTTAATTCTCAAAGGAATTTGACTTTCAGTTAAGAAACCTTTAATAGCAATTGGAAATTTTATGATACCCCAACCCCACCTTAAGAGTTGCTTATAAAGACTTTTATATGTTTTAAAAGTGTTTTCAGCTTCTACCGCATCAGCTGAATAGGGTATCCAATGACAAACTCCTGAAAATCTTCCTCTTTTTTGTAAAAACGCTCTCCAATAAAATACCGAATCATCGACTCCTAAAGTTACATCCCAATAATTTGCATCCACTAAAGTTTGAAGAGTACAAGAATAGGCAGCAAATGTTTCTTTAAAATCTGGTGAAATTGCCCATTCTGACATAGTTCCTAGAGTGACAGCGTTAGCTTCAACTCTTGCTAATGTTGGAACTTGCCAGTGATTGTTATTAAATAAGTGTACGGCTGTTGTATAAAATTTATTGTTTCTGTCTGGGGAAGTAAGGTAAAGGTGAGTAAGTCTAGAAAGATAATGTTTGTGTAAGACATGATCTGCATCTAGAGATGAGAAAAGATAATTTGAGATTTTGTGCCTATTTTTAGTCATATAATCAATTGTATGTTTAGCACCCCAAGTTCTATTAGCACCTCCAACACCGATTGCTTCTCCTACAATTCCAGCAGGATGTACAAAAATTAAAATTTTTTCAAAACTTGATTCATATTCTGCGACCATCTCTTTTATATTTTTAGTAACTTCTTGGGAGTATTTTTCTTCAACTGTATAAGTTAAAAAAATTTGTTTGGTGGGATAACTTTGATTTAAAATGCTTTCAAAACTTTGGGCTAAAATTTCTTTAGATTCGTTAACTACTGGAATTAAAACTAAATGCTTTAATTCAGAAACATTTTCCGGTAAAAGATCTGGTTCTGGAAGTTTCTTAAAATCTAGTTTCATGACTTCTTTGTCCCATTTGACTATTAACTCATCTTGATATTTTTTGTACCCTTTAAAAGCGCCAAATGTAAATTTGATTCCTAAATAGAACCAAAAAATCGTGAGAAAGGTCAGAAAAAATATAATTAGTTGCGGATATAAAATACCTAACCATATTGGAGAAAGTAAAAGACCCCAAGTCAAAAAACCAGGTAAGATTTCTAAAAATCTTGTAACTTTTTTCTCATTTGTTAGAACGAAATCTTTAACCATTATTTAGCTATTTTATCAAATAAAGTCAGGGAATTGTTGGTTGTTATTTCTTCTATTTTTTGAATAGAGATCTTTTTTGCTTCCGCAATCTTTTGGGCTATTATTGGAATATATTTTGGGTAGTTTAATTCCTTGCGGTAATTCTGCGGGGTTAGGTGAGGAGCGTCTGTTTCAAGGAGTATTCGATTGGTTGGGATTTTTGATATTGTTTCTAAAATTTTCTCTCCAGATTTATAGGTTATTATCCCATTGAAAGAAACATAAAAACCTAAGTCGAGTATCTTTTTTGCAAATTCATAATCTGAAACAAAACAATGTATAACGCCTTTTAGATTTTTTTGTTTATAGTCTTTTAGAACCTCGAAAGTTTGTGAATCAGCGTTTCTGGTATGAACTACTAATGGTAAGTTATATTTTATTGCTATTTCAATCTGCGCCCTAAAAATATCTTCTTGTTTTTTTAAATCTCTTTCATTTTCTTCAAAAGGTATATTAAAACCACATTCACCAATAGCTACAATTTTTTCATTTTTAAGGTAGTTAGTTATTTGATTAAGTAAAAAATCATTTGAAAACTCGTTGTCGTATGTTGGGTAAATTCCTAATGTTGCATACACATCTTTGTGGTTGGTTAATTTTGTAAGTTCCTCAAATTCAAAAAAAGTTGTTCCAATTGTAATAAACTTTTCTACTCCAAAAAGCTTTGCTTCATTGATTATAAAATCAGTATCGTTGTATTCTTTAGAATTTAAATGTAAATGTGTATCTATAAACATTGATTAGTATTATATAATTATTTTATGGAACCTGATAATTTAAATAATAAAATTCCTGATAATAACTTATCTTCTGAATCATCTGAGATTTCTGATTATGAAATGGCTTCCCATGCTCCAAAAGACAATAAAAAGAAGATTAAAAAGATAGCTTTAATAGTATTAGGAGTTATTTCTTTGATTGGTTCGGCAATAGCTTTGTTTTACTTTACTAAATAATTTTAAGTAATTCTTGGAAAAAAGTTTGTTTTTGAAAAACCTGTAATCTGAGATTTAATGATTTCTTCAGTAATTTCAGGCATATAACATTTTAAATTCAATAAAATATAGTATAGTTCATCTAGATATTTTCTCAAAACTACTTCAAGCTCTATCTCATTTTGAATTTTCCAGACCTCCTTTTGATTAATGTCTTTATTTATTTCTGAAATTCTTTCAAATATTAACTCTAGGGATTTATCAGGTCTAAAAGATTTAAGGAAATCTTCGTTTAAGTTTATAAAGATTGATTCAGGTTTTTCATACTTTAAATTGATTTTTTTCGCTAATGAAAAAACTCTTGAAACAGTGTTTCCTAAACCATTTGCTAACTCTCCGTTATATATTTCTTTTAAATGTCTATTAGAAAAATCGGAGTCGTCCACTAAAGGACCAAATTTTAAAAGGTAATATCTCAAGGCTTCAACTGGAACTTCTTTTATTATTTCTGAAGGTCTAATAACATTTCCAAAACTTTTACTAATTTTCTGACCATCAATTGATAAAAATGAATTTACATAAATTTGTGAGGGTATTCTTAAATCGACAGATCTTAACATTGCAGGCCATAAAAGTGCGTGAAACTTTGCATTATCTTTTCCTAAAAAGTGGATAATTTTGAGATCTTCGTTTTGCCATAAGTTTTTTCCAAAAGTGTAATAATTTATTAAAGCGTCAAACCAAACATATAAGACATGGTCTGAATCTATCGGACAATCTATTCCCCATGAAAGGTTTTTTTTAAGTCTCGTAACCGGAATATCTTCTATTTCATCAATCATAGAATACATTTCATTAAATTTTGACCTAGGTTTAACAAAATCAAGATTTTTATCAAAAATATCTTTTAAATAGTCTTTAAAATAACTCCATTTAAAAAAATAGTTTTTCTCAGATGTTAAAATTATCTCTCTAGAGGGGTGTAATGGGCATTTATCGTTCTCAAGATTTTTATCTGTTTTATATTCTTCACAACCTTCGCAGTATTTTCCTTCAAAGCTTCCTTCATAAATAAATCCATTATCATACGATTTTTTGAAAAACTCTTTAGCTGTTTTTTGATGATCAAGATCTGTAGTTCTTATAAATCTGTCGTATGAAATAAGAAGGGAGTTTTGTTCTTTTTGGTCAAGTAAAGCTATTCCATCAACGAAAACTTGAGGGTTTAGATTATTTTTTTTGGCTTCTTTTTCATTTTTTTGGCCGTATTCATCTGTTCCTGTTAAAAACAAAACATTAGAATTGCCATAATTTTGTCTTAAGAGCCTCGAATAAGCATCGGCTAAAACTTTTTGATATGCGTGACCTAAATGGATTACATCGTTAGTATAATCTATAGCTGTAGTTACAAGATATTTCATATTGTTATTATATCAATAAAATTTTTTGTTTTTGTGTGATTTTTTACCCTTGTAAAAAGGGTAAAAAATCACTAAACAAAGATAAAAAATCAGTAATCCAAAAAAGATATAATTGTTTATTAACTCATAAACTTTTAAAAGATACAAAATTGAGATTGCAATTGAGAATCTAAGACTTTTTTTAAAGAATTTTTTGTAAACTTCAAGTAAATCAGGGAGTCTTAATTTTCTAATTTTATAAATTACAAAAATTATCAAAATATAAATCAAGGGAAGTAATAAGGAGAAATTTAAAAAGAGTATTAATGGAACCAAAATTCTCAACCATAGATTATCTGGATTGATAAAGTTTATCGATAAGACTAACAAAAAAGTAAGTATTCCAAGAGTGATTAAAATTGTATAGATAAATTTCGGCATTTTTTTGGTAATATTGTCATATGACTATTGAATTATTTCTTATTCTCATTTTAATACTAATTTTAGCAGTTGGTGTGGGTTATTTAATATTTTTGAATCATAAAAATACTAACAATGCCCAAGACCCTCAGTTAAAAATAATGTTGGAGTGGATGAAAGATATGAAAGGTTCTGTAGAAAAGACTTCTGAAACTATGGAGAAAAAATTAAAAGAACAAAATGAAGCAATGCTTAATCAATCTAAAGTATTATGGGAAAGATTAGATAACGCATCAAAAGTTATTGGAGGAGTTCAAAAACAGTTAGGTTCGATTGAAGAATTTGGAAAAGATATGAAGGATTTATCAAATGTTTTAAAATCTCCAAAATTAAGAGGTGGTCTTGGAGAGCAGTTTTTAAATGATATCTTAACTGATGTCCTTCCAAAAGAGTTTTTTGCACTTCAATACAAATTTAAAAATGGAGCTTTGTGTGATGCTGTTATATTCTCCTCAAACGGAATAATTCCAATTGACTCAAAATTTTCAATGGAAAATTATAAAGCTATGCTTGATTCAGACAATGATAAGGATCGAGAAACTTATAGAAAAGAATTTACTAGGGATGTGATTAAAAGAATTGACGAAATTGCCTCAAAATATATTTTACCTGATGAAGGTACAACAGAACAAGCTGTAATGTATGTTCCGTCAGAATCAATATATTATGAACTCATAACTAACAATGCTAAAGTTATCGAACACTCGAATCAAAAAAAAGTTGTTCTTTCTTCGCCAAATACTATTACTTTTTTGCTTAAAACTATATTGATTGCATATAAACAAACCCAACTAAATAAAAGTGCTACTGAAATTATGAGAAGCCTAGATGGTTTAATTGTTGAAGGTAATAAGTTTAATGAGGAATTAGAAGTTTTAGAAGGTCATGTGGTTCGAACTTCAAAATCTATGGAAAATGTCAAATCAAGATATGGAAAACTTTTTGGAAAAATGGAAAAAATGCATGAATTAGAAGAATCTGCTGATAGTCAAGAAAAAAAATTGATAGAATCTTAAAAATAAGTTTACAAATTACAAAATTATAAGATATCATTTGAGTTATGAAAAATATGAACCAAAACCAACTTGAAGCTATAAATCATAAATTTGGTCCTTTGCTTGTTGTAGCTGGGGCTGGAACTGGAAAAACATCATTAATTACTGCAAGAATTGTAGATTTAATGAATAATAAAAATGTACATCCTGACAATATATTAGCTGTAACATTTACAGAAAAAGCTTCCAAAGAAATGTTAGGAAGGTTAGATGAAGTTATGCCTCTTTCTTATTATGAACCAAAAATTTCGACATATCACTCTTTTTGTCAAGAAATTTTAAGAAATGATGGGCATGAAATGGGTTTAAACTCAAACTTTAAACTAATTGCTGATTCTGAACAATGGCTTCTTTTAAGAAAAGAAATCTATAATTTTGCATTAAAAGAGTTAAGACCTAAAAATAATCCCGGAAAATACATATCTGATTTATTAAAACTTTTTTCAAAGTGCGTTGATGAAAATGTTTCTTCAAATGACTTAATCAAATTCTCCTTAACTTGTGAAGATGAGACTGAGAAGAAAAAATGGGAAGAGATTTCTTTTTTATTTGACAAGTATCAAGAAATTAAATTAAGAGATTCTAAAATGGACTTTGGGGATTTAATCACTTATGCCTACAAATTGTTTTTAGAAAAACCATATGTATTAAAAAAATACCAGGAAAAGTATCAACATGTTTTAGTAGATGAGTTTCAAGACACAAATTATACTCAATACAACCTAATTAAATTACTTTGCTCGCCGGAATCATTAAAAAATAGAAGTTTAGTAGTTGTTGGAGATGACTCTCAATCAATTTATAAATTTAGAGGAGCTGCTATTTCAAATATTTTAGAGTTTAAAAAAGATTATCGAGATCCTAAAATTATCACACTTACAGATAATTACAGATCTACTCAAGAGATATTAGATGTTTCATATAAAGTTATAAAAAACAACGATCCGTACACTTTAGAATCAATGCTAGGTATTTCAAAAAAGTTAAAAGCTTGTGGAAGAGAAAATCCTGAAAATTCTGAAATAAAAGTTATGAAATGTGCAGATTTAGAATCAGAAGTAAATTTTGTTGTAAGTAAAATTAAAGAAGTACTAAATCAAAATAATAATTTATCATTTAAAGATATAGCAATTTTAGTTAGAGCAAATTCTCATTTAGAGCCTTATATCTTAGAATTAAGAAAAGAAGGAATTCCTTACCAAGTATACGGAAATAAAGGGTTGTATGATAAAGAAGAAGTTTCCACAATTATCTGTTTATTAAATTTATTGATAGATCCAACAGACAACAACAATTTGTTTAGATGCCTTTTTATAGAATCCTTAAATATTGAACAAGAATTAATTTTAAAATTATTGTCAATATCTAAGAGTAAAAAAACTATCCTTTGGAACGAATGTGAAAAATCATTAGATAAAAACATAAGAAATTTCGTTAATCTTGTTAGAAAATTTCAGAAGCAACTAGCCACAAAATTACCATCTGATTTAATGTTTAATTTTCTTCAAGAAATAAAATATGTTTCTAAATTTTCACTAGAAGAAACATTTGAAAATGAGTTAGCAATCAAAAATCTTGATTTATTTTTAAAAAGAGTAAGGGATATTGAAAGATCAATGATGAGTGAAGATAATTTAACTCCAAATCTTGTAGAGTTTATGGATTATTTTAATTTAATTTTAGAAGCAGGTGAAAATCCAGCCCAAGCTGAGTTTGAAGATTTAGATACTATAAATCTTCTAACAGTTCACTCTAGTAAAGGTTTAGAGTTTGAGTGCGTTTTTATTCCTAGTTTAATAAATGGAAGATTTCCTTCAATAAACAGGGGTTCAAGTTTTGATATTCCAACCGATCTTGTCAAAGATAAAGAAATTCTTCCCGAAGGAGATTATTTTTTGCAGGAAGAAAGAAGGCTTTTTTATGTTGGAGTGACAAGAGCAAAAAAATATTTAAATTTAAGTTTTAGTCTGAATTATGGAAAAAGAGAAAGAGCAAAGTCATTATTTTTGGACGAAACAGGTTTAGAAATTTCTGATTATATCAAAGAGTTAAAGCAGGATGAATCTCAAGATAGTTTGTTTGATCTTCAAAATGATTTCAAGTCTAAGTTATCCCAAAGTAATCCAGATTATAATATAAACTCAATTAACTATACCGCTTTAAACAACTATAAAACCTGTCCTTTGAAATATAAATATCAATATATTTTAAATATACCAACAAAACAATCTAAAGCTTTGAGTTTTGGAAATACAATACACGAAACATTAAAAGAGTATCACCAACAAAAGTCAAACAGAAAAGTAAGTCTTAATGAAGTCTTGGATATGTATAAAAAGAATTGGCAACCGTATGGTTTTGATGATAGAGATAACCAAATGGAGTATTACAAACATGGGGTAGAAGTACTTACAAAATACTACGAAAAGTATAATCCACTAGATATTAAATCAAAAGTAATAGAAAGAAATTTCAAATTTAGACTTGGTGATATCGATGTTACTGGAAAAATAGACAGAATAGATTTATTACCAGACGGAAAATATGAAATTATTGATTACAAAACTGGAAACCCAAAAACTGAAAGGGAAGTTAGAAATGATAATCAGTTAACTTTATACAAGTTAGCCGCTAGTGAAGTTTTTGGGTTTGATGTTGAAAAGTTGACTTATTTTTTTCTAGAAGAAGATTTAAAAATTACTACCGAAAGAAATGAACAAGATATTCAAAAATTGAAAAAGGAAGTTTTAGAAGTTTCAGAAAAGTTGAAAACTAAAAAATTTCCAGCTAATCCTTCTAATACAAATTGTAATTTTTGTGATTTTAAAGAAATTTGTCCTAGTGCTTTTAAAGATTAAGCTAAAAATCTGGGGAGATAAAAGAAATTGCTTTGAAAATTTTGGAGTTTATCTTAAACATTCCTAAAGGATACTCAATTTCGTTTTTTGAAAACTGTCTTTTAAAGTTCGAAAAACCAAGCCACTTTTCATATTCCTTGGGAATTCTTTCGTCTGCTAAGCCTTCAAAATCGTAAACTTTATAACCTTCTTTTTTGAAAAACTTCAGCGCTTCGTTAATTAATTGATAACCAGCTCGAGAGTTTTTAAGCTCTGTGTTTACACTTCCAGTAAAGTAAGTAATTTTGCCCTCATGTCCTAGGTAAAGATTTGCAACAATAAGTTCGTTTTTGTGATTATACGCTAAAAGTGCGTATGACTCGTCTTTGAAAATATCTTTCATTAACTTAATTTCTGGGTAATTATATGTGTCAAATTTTTTTTCTTTTTTTCTATTTTTTAGAGCTTGAAATAAAATCTTTAGAATAAAATTACTTGGGTTTTGATAAATCTCAACTCTATCTTTTTCTCTATAACTTCTATTTATCTTGTACCTAGTATTTTCGGAAAAGGATTTAAAAATGTTTTCTTCAGAATCTGTTAAATCTTTAATTAAAGTTTTTGTAGCTGTGATATTGGTATAAGATAGGTTGTAATTAAATTTATCTGTTAAATTGTAATCATAATCTATATTTGGTGAGATTTTTACTAAAATGTTACCACCTTTTTGTTTAATAAATTCCTCTAAAATCTCAAAAGATTTTCCGCTTAAGTTATACCTAAATGCCTTAACAATATTCATAGGTCCTGCATCAAAAAAATGAACATATGAGTTTTCTCCAAGTTTTTTTGATTTAAACTTGAATATCTCCATAAATTCGCACTGTTTTTCTGATTGATAGTAAGTACTTTTTACTATTTTGTTAAGTTCAGAATTTTCCATCTTACTTCCTGCGCTAGATTAAACAAGTAATAAAAAATTGGGTTCAGCACTAGGTCGTATGATTTAATATATTTTTTATGTACTCCTCCGAATCTTAATTTAAAAATTGTAAAACCATAATATGGGTCCTGTTGGTTATTCAAATCACTACAAGCACCAAAAAGATCTAGTGTTTTTACACCTAAGTTTTTGAGTTTTATAATACTTTCCCATAAAACTAAAGTTGAAGGAAAAAGATTTTTGTAATTTTCGTCCGATCCTCCGTAAACATAGTAAGCAATATCAGAATTTATTAGAAATAACCAAGAACTTATAGGATTTCCTTCAGAATAACATGTAGTAAGAAGAGTTTTGTTTTTTTTATTAAAAGTGTTGATTAAAGTTTCGTAATAGTTTTTGCTTTTTATCAAGTATTTTTGTCTTTTAGCAGTAAGTTTTTGAAGAGAGTAAAATTCTTCAATCGTTTTGTTAGAAATTTCAGTTGAAATAGTGAGTCCTTTTTTTCTAGCTAAGTTTAAGTTATATCTATGTTTAGTATGAAAATTTGCAAGAAGTTCTTCCTCGTTTTTTGAAATATCTAATAGTACAGTTGCATCAGGATAAGTACTTTTAAAAGCTGGTTGAGCTCCTATTTCTTCGAAAAGTTTTGTGGCTTTTAGAGAGTTTGGATCATCTAAAAAAGTATTTGGGGAATCAAAATTTATAGCAATTACTTTTTCTGAGATTAGAGTTTTTATAAGTTCTTTAAAGTCTATATCAAAAACATTAACTTTTGGAGAGTATGCGTAGTAAGCGTTAAGTAATGGAATTTTATGAAGTGTAAAAAAACAATTACCGCTTTCTTGAGCTATAGTTCCATAGATATTTTTAAAATCTGCCCAATCCTTAGTTTGTACTATATGTTTGAGCATATTACTTTAACTCAAAAATTACATTTATTGATTTCGAAACTTCGCTACTGCCAGCTGGCAGATCTGCTTTAGCTTCTCCTCCTCCAAGTCCCGTTAAGGGGTTTGCTCTAAACATGATTGGAGGTGTATAGTTTGAAGCTTCAGAAATTAGAATAACTTTTCCTAAATTTCTTCCAGATTTGCTGGCTAAGTTTTCGGCTTTCGACTTTGCATTTTCAAAAGCTTTTTGAAGTACTTCACTCTCATCTAAATTAGTATTGTCTATGGAATAGTTTGGTCCGTAAACATTAGAACTTTCACTTTTTCCTGTTAACGAGACAAATTCATTTACTTTTTTTATATCAACCACTTTAACTGATATTGATTGTGAGTAAATCCAGTCTTTATAGACATTTTTTTGCTCTTCACTATCCCATTCTTGTTTTTGATAAGAACTTAAATCACTTGTCTTTATAAACCTATCTTCAATTCCAAACTGTCTGATTGAATCTAGAAATCTCTTTACTTTTTGATTATTTATAGACTCTGATTTTTGTTTATTAGAGTTTTCTGTTGAAAATGTAACTGTAAATTCAGCCACTTGATTTGAAATTGATTGAGTTCCAATTCCAGTCACACTAATTTGATTTTGAGTTATATTTGTGTAACTAAACATAAAATAGCTTGAAAAACAAACAAAAACTGTACCTAGCACTATTATTAAGATTTTAAATATTTTGTCTTGCATAACATTATTATACACATTTTTTGATTTTTTAACTAGAAAGTGGTATAATTAGTTAACCTCAACATATAATAGTTGTGGGTCTAAAAGAGAGAAACGTCGAGTTTCTCAAATTTTTTTGGGAACTCGACGGATTCTACCCTTAAGTTACGCTAAAATTTCCATTTTTATATATTTTTAAAATTTCATCTTTAGTTAGGTCTTCAGGTCTTTTGTTTGAGTCAATTCCTATATCCTCCAACCAATCTGTTGCAAAAACTTTGTTAATCTTTTTTCTAGGTGATCTAAAGACTTTGTGGAGGAAATTTGAAAATTTGGATATATCCAAATTTTCAAATTTCCTAAGTTTCAAAGAAACAACACCACTATCTACTTTTGGTACAGGGTAAAAATTGTTATTTTTTATAGTAAATTCATATCTTACATCATAAAAATATTGAATAAAATTACTTAAATAAGAACCTTTCTTTTGTTCCGAAATTTTTTCGGCGACTTCCTTTTGACAAACAATAATTATAAGATTTGGTTTTATGTCAGTTTTTATCAATTTATGGAAAATTGGTGAGGTTATATTGTACGGTATGGCACCAATAATTTTATTGTAATGAAGGTTTGCATCTAAAATATTTTCTAATTTTACTCTGACTCTTGAATCTTTAATTTGGCTTAATAAATTTATACATCTTTCGTCAATATCAATACAGGTAAGGGTGAATTCTTTTTGAATTTTTAGTATCTCTTTTGTAATTACTCCTTCCCCAGGACCTATTTCTAAAATATTATCTTGATTTGAGATTTCTAAAAGTTTTACTAAACTTTCAATTGAGTCATGGTTTCTCAAAAAATTTTGACCTAAATTTTTGATAGGTTTTATCATATTGAAAGTCTTTCTCGATATAAATTTTTAATACTAAATTTTTCATTATATACTCTACAATTTTCTTGAAATTTTTTTAAAGTTTTAATATCTTGGAGTTTGTGTATACTCAAAATAAGTTCCTCAAATGATTGTATCTTGAAACCTAAGGAATTTTTTTCAATCTCTTGCCAATTTGGAATAAATTTAGTAGTAATTGTAGGTAACTCCAAATAAGTAAATTCTCGAATTTTAATAGAGTCTCTGTACTCATCGTAAGTCTCTGAACCAGAATATAATGCAAGACCTATGTGAGATTTTTTTAATATTTCTATTACTTCTGAATGAGGGATATATCCGTTTAAAAAAACTCTTTTTTGAAGATTTTTTTTATCGATAATGTTTTTAACTTCTTCAAATCTTTCTCCATCACCTATGATATGCAAATTAAAACTTTCTTCATTCATCAAATCAATAAGTTTGATTAGATATTCAACTAAAAAGGTTCTATTTAAAAACCCTGAGTAAACAACTGTAAATTTTTCGTATTTTTCTAATTTTGGAATTTTAAATACGGGTATATTAGGTGAATAAATGTTTTTTTCTTTTGGAAGGAAGCTTTTTCTTAAAGAATATACTTTACTTGAGCAACTCCAAGTCTCATTGCAATTTAATGACACAAAATTGTCTAAACTCACATAAATTTTATCTAAAATAAAGTTATTGAATCTGTTTTTAGAAAAATCAACACTATAAAATATTGTTTTTAGTTTTTTATTAAATATAAATTTCCCTAGTATACCCGCAAACGCGTTTATTGGATCAAAACCTATATAGATTGATGCGTCATTATTTTTGTATATCAAGACAAGATCTTTTAGAATCTTTATCACAACTTTGATAGGGTTTGATGAAAGTTCTTCTTTTTGTGAAAGATTTTTTAGACCACTTTGGTCTAAAAAATCTTTCACACTATGATATGGCCCGTATTTTTCTTTTCCTTCTTGGTTGTAAACTATATGAATTCCTAATAAAATCATAATATGTATTTTAAACTAAATTCCTATAGAATTGATTGATATGATTATTGCTTTAGACAATATTGGTAAAATATATAAAGTATGAAAATTTTACAAATAACCCCATTTTTTAGTCCTAACATTGGTGGCGTGGAAACGCACTTGATAGATCTTGTAACAGAACTATCTAAGAAAAAATTTTATTCAGATGTTTTAACCTACCAACCAGTAATGAGTAATGAAAAAGCTTCCAGTTCTGAATACATTGGGGATTATGTTTATGTAAGAAGACTTGAGATTTTAAGAAACTTGTTTATCAAAGTCGAACCCTACCCAATTTTAGATTTTTTTCTTCTTACACCTGTTTTGCTTACATACTCAGTATATTATTTGATGAAAAATCATAAGAAAATAGATGTAATTCACTCCCACGGACTGAACGCTGGATTTATAGGATGTTTTTTAAAATTTATATTTCGTAAACCTTTAATTATAAGCACTCATGTAACTTACTCTTTGAATAAATCCATACTATCTTATTTAGTTTATAATATTTTTAATTTTTCAAATCATATTCTTACATTGTCTAATGCGTCCAAAAATGAATTAATAAAACTTGGTATTAACAAAAATAAAATTGATGTTTATAAATATTGGGTGGACCAGGATTTATTTAAACTTAGAAATAAAGCCGCACTAAGAAAGGCATACAGTTTCAAAAAAGATGTTTTTTTAGTTTTATTTGTCGGAAGATTGATTGAAAAAAAGGGATTATTACCCTTAATAGAGGGTTTTAAAAATATTAGAAATTCAAACATAAAACTTTTGATAGCTGGTACAGGTCCTCTTGAAAATTTTGTTAAAAAAAGTTCTAATGAGAATCAAAATATAGTTTATCTTGGGGGATTAAAATCAAACCTTCTTAAGGATTATTATTCTTTATCTGATACTTTAATTATACCTTCAACTCATGATGAAGGCTTTGGAAGAGTCATACTAGAAGCAGTTTCTTGCGGACTTCCGATTATTGCATCTGATAGGGGAGGTATTCCTGAAGCGGTAAACGATGAAGTTTCCATACTTTTTAATGTAAGCCCTGAAAAAGTTAAAGATTCTATACTATTAATGCAGAAAAGAATTGCTAAAATAGGTGTTGATAAAATTTCTAAAGTTTGTAGAGAATTTGCTGAAAAAAACTACTCATGTGATAATATAAACACATTTATAAAGATTTATGAAAAAGTTATTAGATAAAATACTACAAAATACTCATGACCAAGCATTAAGACGCCGTGCAAGATTAATAATTGAAAATTTAAATCTGAAAGGAACTGAGAGAATTTTAGACGCAGGATGTGGTGATGGGTATTATATAAAATTATTACTTGAACTTTACCCAAATTTAGAAGTTTTTGGTATTGATATAGATTCAACGGCTCTTGATGTTGCTAAAATTAATCTAGAAAAGGAATTAAAAACAAAAAAACTTAAAATCTTTGAAAGGTCCATCACTAAAACCGAATTTCCCGATAATTTTTTTGACGCTGCCTTCTCCTCAGAAGTACTTGAGCACGTTCCAAATCATCTTGATGCATTAATGGAAATAAAAAGAGTTCTTAAGAATGACAAAAAATATATAGTCACTGTTCCAAATTACAATTTTCCATTTATGTGGGATCCAATAAACTGGTTACTACAAAATATTTTTAAAACTCATATAAAGTCAGGTTTTTTTGCAGGTATTTGGAACCAACATATTAGACTTTATACAATTGATTCTTTTATGGAGATAGTTTCTAAATCTGGTATGAAAACCGAGCTTATCAAGGCAGTAACTCACTATTCATTACCCTTTAATCATTACATTCTAAATTTTGGTGCAAGAATTTTACACGATACTAAACTTATAAAAAAAGATTCTTCTTATAATAAATTTAAGATAAACGATTCGGAAAAAATTAAAAAATTTAGCCTTTTAGGTTTGTATAAAACATTGATTAATTTTATTGATCCGATAAATGATAATATAGACGCTAGTTACTCATCAGTATCTCTTTTTTTTACGCTAAAAAAGTAATATGAAATGCAATGTATGTGGAAAAAATTATGGTTTCAAAAATGACTATCCTAATATAACGGTAAATTATTCCTACATAACCTGTATGAATTGTGGTTCTGGTATTTTAGATCCTTTTCCAATTACTGAAGTTTTCCAAGAAAAATACGACACTGAAGAGTATTTTAATGATTTATCGTCAAAAGTCAAAAACAAATTTTTTGATTTTTTTCTTAATATGAGAATTTACGAAATGCCTTGGGAATATGTTCCAAATTTTGAAATTCAAAAGAACAATGCTTTGGACGTAGGTTGTGGAAATGGTGAGTTTTTATATGAGATGAAGAAATTAGGATTTAGTGTTTTTGCAACTGATTACTCAAAGATTGCACTCGATAGAACAAGAAAGAAAGTAGATGGTGAAAAAGAAAATTTTTATTTAGGTGAGTTTTCAGAAATAAAAATTGATAAAAATTTTTCTTTAGTATCTTTTTGGCATGTACTTGAACATGTAGAGAACCCTTCAAAATATATTAAAAAGGCATTTGAAATTTTAGAAAAAGATGGTGTAGTTGTTGGAGAGGTTCCGAATTATAATTCTTGGACGCTTTCTCTTTTTAAAGATAAGTACAGTTGGATAATGATTCCTGAGCACATAATTTATTACTCTCCTAAGTCCTTAGAAATGCTTTTAAGAAATCAAGGTTTTAAAGATATCATGATTTTTAACCCTAATAGAGCTGTCATAAATTTAACATCTTCTTTAATGAATGCTCTAAAGATATTTTCTCTAAATGAAAATTTTGAAAAATTAATTTACTATTTTTCAATGTTAATAACAATACCTATTATGATAATTATTTCTATTTTTAATAAAGGAGAAGTTTTAAGATTTTATGCAAAAAAATAGATTCCCACTTGTTTCAATCATTGTTCCTAATTTTAATACGAAATCTGTAATTGACTCCTATTTAAAAAATTTTCTTAAAATTAAATACAAGCCATTAGAGATTATTGTTGTAGATGACTGTTCTACTGATGGAAGTTATGAGAAAATTAAAGAATATCAAAAGAAACATTCTGAAATTAAAGTTTTTAGAAATGAAAAAAACTCAGGCCCTTCCAAGACAAGAAATAATGGAATAAAACACTCCAAAGGAAAGTATATCTCCCTCCTTGAAAGTGATATGGAAGTTGAGCCTGATTATCTCGACTATCTAATTCAGAAACTTGAATCAGACAGTGATTTAGGTGCGGTTCAGAGTTTGGTTCTCGACTTAAATAAAAAAGATATTATTCAAGCTGACGGACTTTTATATGACCCACATACATTTAACGTCTATGCAAAAAATGTTGGAGTTATGAAAACAATAGTAAAGAAAGATATCATTCAAACATATACAAGCATCGGAGCTGTCGGTAGCGTGATTCGAAAAGATGTTCTTGATTTAATTGGGGGGTTTGATGAAAAAATAGTTCACAATATTGATGATATTGATTTAGGATGGAGGATTTGGTTATCGGGAAAGAAGATTGTTATGGTCCCAAAAGCTATAACATACCACGTTACATATAAAAAAATGGATCTCAGAGAGAAAGTAACTCCAAAAGTTTCTTCAGAGTTTCACTCTCAAAAAATTTTAAGGATATTCATTAAAAACTACGAACTTTTTAATTTAATAAGATTTACTCCTTGGCTGTACCTTACATTCTTGCTCAGGGGGTTTCTCAACTTGATTCGAGGAAATACCGCCCCACTTAAGGGTCTATGGATGTCAACAAAATGGTTGGTTACCAATCTGAAGGATAATCTAGAACAGAGAAAAAAAATTCAATCATTAAGAAAGTTTTCAGATAAAGAATTGTTCAAATATATCTTTATGAAAGGGAATTATTTCGAAAATTTTAAATTAATAAGAGATAATTTAGATAGATGTGAAAAAATCTTCAATAAGTAAAAACTTTGTAATAGTTGCAAACGCTGCATTGGGTAAAGGTTTTAGCGGAAGCGATAGAATATTTATTGAATTGGCAAAAAAACTAAAAGAGAAATTGATAGTAAGAGTTTGTGTCTGGGAAGAAGGTTTTGAAATGTGTCAAAGACATAACTTAAATGGGGTAATTTTTGAGAAATGGTTTCTTGGAGAGTATAAAAATTTACCATTTGTTTTAAACTATCTTTTTAGAATTTTTACCGGAACATACTATGCGCTGAAATTTAAAATTTCCAGAAATGAGGTAAAAAACTTCACTTTCTACTCTGCTTCGGATTTTTGGCAGGACTTCATTCCGTTTTTAGTTCTTAAACTTAGATTCCCTAACGCTTTATTCATAGGATCATATTATCTCGGAGCCCCAAATCCTTTTATAGGTTACAGAAAAGAGTATGAAAAAGCGATTCAAATACCAAAAATTAAAGATATTTTATTTTATCTTCAACATCTAATTCCTAAATTTTTCTTACCTATAATTTCAGATTATATTTTAGTAACGTCAGATCCTGATAAATCTTACTTCATTAAAAAAGGTTTTTCAGAAAAGAAGATATTTTCTATAATGGGTGGTGTAAATTTTGAGAACTATCTTAATTTACCAAAAAATATAAATAAAAAATATGATGCAGTATTTTATGGAAGATTTCACCCTCAAAAGGGTGTTTTAGAGATATTAGATATATGGGTAAAACTTTTAAAATTTAAACCAGAAGCTAAACTAGTTATGATTGGAAACGGGCCTCTATTTGATGAGGTTTCTGAAAGAATTAAAAAATACTCTTTAGAAAAAAACATATTTTTACTAGGGCACATGGACGATTCTCCAGAAAAGATTGTAGTATTTTCACAAAGTAAATTAGTAGTCCATCCTGCTGTTTATGATTCAGGAGGAATGGCTTCCGCTGAAGTAATGTATTTAGGAATACCTGGGGTAAGTTTTGATTTAGATGCTCTTAAAACATATTATCCAAAAGGAATGATAAAAACAAAATGCTTTGATCTAGATGAGTTTGCCGTTAATATTGATAAGTTACTTTCAGATAAAAATTTATACAATAAAACTGCAAAAGATGCTAAAGATTGTGTTATAGAGAATTTCGATTGGGCTAGTAAAAGCAAGTGGGTTATGGAAAAAATTTTATGAAAAAATCACCAAAAGTATCTATAATTATTCCTTTTTATGGTAATCAAGATAAGGTAGTAGTTGAAACAATAGATTCATTAATTAAATCAAATTATGAAAATTTTAAATTGATTTTGATAGATAACGGATGTAAGACTGGTGTTGGTGAATACATCAAAAATAGTTATAAGGAAGTTAAATTTGTAAAATCAAGTAAAAATTTAGGAGTTTGCGGAGGAAGAAACTTAGGAATAGAAAACTTAGATGGAGATGAAGAATATATAATTTTTTTTGATAGTGACCAAGTCGCTGATTCTAACATGATATTGGAATTAATTAAACCAATGATGAGTAGAAATGATATAGGGATAACAACGCCTAAAATTTATTTTCACCCTGACTTTATCGATTCAAGTAAGGAAAAAACATTTAAAGACGATGAGAACTTAGCTGAAGGCCCAAAACTTATTTGGGCCGCAGGAACTGACATCAATTTGAAAACTGGCCAAATAATATTTTATGGAGGAGAGGATACTGAAGAACTTAATTTTGAAAGAGAGGTAGCGGTAGCTCCAGGTGTTATATGTTGCTCGAGAAAACTTTTAGAAAAAATAAAGCGTTTTGATGATATTTACGAAAGTGTTTATGAAGATACTGATTTTTGTTTCAAAGCAAGAAAACTAGGTTATAAAACTTTTTATGTTCCTAAAGCAGTTGCTTGGCATAAAATATATTTTGATCCTAAAGGTTCTGAAAAAAAACTATTAACCAGACTATACTATATAGGAAGAAATAGGGTTATTTTTATGAAAAAATACTCAACTAATATTGTAATATTTTATTTTTTTATACCTTGTTATATTATGTATTACCTAATTCTAAGTATAAGAAATCGTGTTTTAAGACCTTTTTTTGATTTCTTAAAGGGCACTGTTGATGGATTGAAGAAAAAAATATGATTTGTAAATTGTGTAATCAAAATTTGAACAATAAGTTGAACAGAAAAATAATTTCAGTAAAAAATCCTGAAAATAAATCAGAGACCTTTAACTACATTTTCTGTCAAAATTGTGGAATTGGATTTTTGGATAATTTAGAATTTTTTAAAACAAAAGAAAATTACGATAAAGATTACAAAGAATATCAAAATACACCTAAAAAGAGTTTTATAGAGAAGGCTTTGAACTTTTTGTACTATCCAAGAGATTCTTTTGTAAAAAAATTCATTACAAATAAGAACTCAATACTTGATTTAGGTTGTGGTAATGGTTCCTTTTTGTATTCTGTAAGTAGCGTATTCAAGAAAGTTTATGGAAGTGAATATAATCAGTACGCTGTAAAGATTGCTAAATCTAAAGTAAGAGATATGGTTATAATTTCTGAAGAATTACATAATATAAAAGAAAAGTTTGATGTTATAACTATGTGGCATGTATTAGAACATATTTCTGATCCTATGAGTTATGTAAATGATGTTAGAAATATAATGCATAAAAATTCGGTCTTAATAATAGAAGTTCCAAACTCAAGTTCTTTTAATTTCAGGATATTTAAGGCAAATTATCAATGGATCTCCTTACCAGAGCACCTATTTTTTTATAATGAGATGTCACTTAAATATTTACTTAAAGCCAAAGAATTAGAAATTGAGGATGTATTCTACCCAAGAATGTTTCCCTTATTATTTTCACATCACCTGAAAAATCCAATCTTAAGAATTTTTTCTATACCAATATCTATTTTTATTTACATTATCGCTCCGTTGTTTAAAGCAACTGAAAGTATAAGAATTGTAGTCAAAAAAAATGAAAAAAAATCTTAGTTTTATTATAATAATTGCAAATTACAATGGAGAAAAGTATTTAAAAAGATGTTTAGAATCTGTTAAGAACACTAAATATAATAGCTATAAAGTGTGTATTGTTGATGACGGATCAACCGACTCAAGTTTGAAAATTGTTAATAGCTTTAAAGAAACTCTTGATTTAGAAATAATCAACCAAAATCACGGGGGCGCATCTAAAGCCAGAAATATTGCGATTAATAAATTCCAAGAAGATTACGATGTATTGGTTTTTTTAGATAATGATACACAGGTTGATCCCGACTGGTTAAATGCATTAGAAAATAAATTTATGTCTTCAAAAGACATAGGCGCACTTCAGTGTTTGTTAATAGATTTTGAAAATAGAAATAAAATCCAATCAAACGGAGTCTATTTGATACCTCAGGTTTGTTGGGGAATTTCAAGACAAGCCGGAGAGGATGCTTCTAAGTTAGATCTTAACTCAGTTCCTTGTGCTGCAATATCAGCGGCTCTTGCAGTTCGTTCTTACGTTGTTAAAGAGATAGGTACTTTTGATGAAAAACTATCTGTTTCGACAGAAGATTTAGATTATACATGGAGAATATGGATCTATGGTTATTCGATTCTTAATTGTCCTAATTCAAAAGTTTATCATTATTCTAAAAATATTGCGGATAGAAAGAGTATGAATGTAAACTTGAAAAGTCAGTATTTTCATATCACAAAGAATTCTTTTAGAACATTGTTAAAAAACTACTCTATACCTTATTTAATAATATATCTGCCTCAATCAGTTTTTATAAACTTTGCTAGGGCATTTTTGGTCTATTTTAAAAGAGATGATTTTAGCTCAATGAGTTCATTTTTTTCTGCAATATTTTGGAATATTTCTAATCTGAAAGATACATTAAAAAATCGTAAGATAGTTCAAGATAATCGTAAAAATTCAGACAAAACCATTTATAATACCATAATGGTTAAGGATTCATTGTTAGATATTTATGAGAAACATTTTAAACAAACTAAACTTTTATAAGGCAAAATTGATAAGTCTTTTTAAAGGATTAAAAGTCTTTCACCATTATTTATTAATTTCTCTGTTTCTTGCAATATGTGTTTTTGGGATGTTTTATTACGATTTTTATCAGGTTGCTCAGTCTGAGTCGGGGATATTTTTTTACCCCTCTCATATTTTTCAAGAAAACTTAAACGGATGGGGGTCTTATTACTTTGGATCGAGAAATTCCCAATCTCTAGCATATACAACATTCATTTTTAGATTTTTTATCTATCCTGAAGCACCGTTTCCGTTTTTAGTTCAATATTCTTACTATTTGCTTATAATCTTAATTGGATGGTACGGTTTTCATAAATGTTTAGGAATTTTTTACCAATCCAAAAATTTGGTTTTTGATTTATACCTAGCTTTGATTTATATTTTTAATCCGGCTTCATTATCAGTTTTATATAGATTTCAATACCCTTACATAACATTCTACTTCCTTCTTCCTTGTATTTTCTATTTATTACATTGTGCTTTTTATGCAAAAGATAAGGGAAGTTATCTAAAACACACACTGTTTTTGAATATTGTTTTGAGTATTTTTTCGATAATGTATGCAAGTATGCCTACATTGATTATGTTATTTACGGTATTTGGTTTGATAACTTTTTTTGCATTTATAAACAATTTAAATTTTAAATACTTCTTTTTTCGTATAGTACCGTTTTACCTGATCTGGTTATGTATCAATATGTTTTGGCTTATTCCACTTTTTCTTGAATTTACTACAAAGAATACTCTTTATAATTCCCAACAGGTTGTAGATAGTGGTTCTAATTTTGGAAATCTTCAGTTTTTTTCAAAAAGAGATTCCACACTATTCAGTATTTTTAGTCTTTTGTCTTATGAATATGCTTCAATATTCTCAACAGGAAACAATTTAACACAATCAGTTTTATATTTTGTGTCATTTATTCCTTTGATAATTATATTGGTATTTTTCTATCTAATTTTCAAAAAACTACGAATAAGTCTTATTAGAAATAGATTCCTCTTAATATTTACACTTCTACTTATGTTTTTTTTAATCAGAGGGTTAAATTTTCCTTTTTCAAACATATACGAAGTTATATTTACTGAATTTACACCTTTTCAAATTTTTAGGAACCCTTTTGAAAAAGGAATTATGTTGTTTGCTTTACCCTATCTTATTTTGTTTGCAATTGCACTTAGCGTTATTTATAAAAAATTAAAAAAGAAATCCTTAGTGTCTTTAATTCTGGTTTTATACATATCTCCGTTTATTTTTTTATTTTTAAGCTCGCGATTACTTTTAGGATTACAACCGCCTTTCAATGATACATCCCAAGGATTTAGGATTGAATTTCCTTATTATTACAGAGAAATTAAATCAAAAATGAAAGAATCAGGTCTGGTAAAGCCAATTATCGTTCCGATAGTTTCTGAAGGAATAACATATAATTGGGAAAAAGGGTACATTGGTCAGGATATTTTACATTCCTATCTATCGTCATACGGATATTCATTTAACTCTCCTGATAGGTTTTTCGATAGAAGAACAATTTTAAACAATATTTATTACGCCGCTGACAAAAAAGGGCTACTTAAAATGTATGGATTTGATTCGATTGTTACAAGAAAAGACTTTGACTTTGAATCTAGAACAGAAGCAAATCCTGAAGAAATTTCTAGGTTTTTTTTAGAGGACTATTCCGTAGATTTTAAAAACCAACTACTTTTAAAAGATATAATTGTTTCTTCAAGTGTAAAAAAGCTTGACAATGTTATGGAGGGGTCCTCAGTAAGTGGAAGTGAAAACTTCTCTATAAATTCTGATTGGGAAAGAAAAATTTTCATTAAAGTTTCCTTAAATGAATCAAATACTTTTCCTGCAAATACTCCGTTTGTTTTAGTACTTGACTCTAATAATGTAAATAAAATTGAAGAGTTAAAAATCAGATTTCATTCTGGGCAAAGTTTTAACTTTAATATGAAGAAAAATGAGTATCTGTGTAAAGATTGTTTTAGTTCTGAAGTAATTAATATACCTCTTGAAAAAAACATTGAATCCTTTGTTTTATCTTTAAATATAAAATATCGATCTCAAGACTTGGGAATCAAAAAAATATATAAAATCCCTATTATAAAGAATAATTCTATTTTATCTGATAAGGAGTCTAAATTCGAAACTCTTTACTTATCTGACCGAGCTTCTTTGCACGTAGTAGAGAGAAGCAAACAAGTTACATCAACAAACAACATTAAAGAGTATGAAAATTTCAATTATTTTCTATCATATCCAATTAATTCTGATAGTGAAACATATATTCAAAGCGATAGATTTAAAGATATAAAAGATTTAATAAGCCCTCTAAATATGAAAGTTGTAGATGTTTCTTACAAAAAGAAATCTGAATCTGAGTATGAGGTATTTTTAAAACCTAAGATAGGTGATTCAAATGTTACAACTATAGTTACTCTTAAAACCTCCGCAGATAGTTTTTGGAAGGTAGTTGAAGAGAATTCTAATGTTTTTGGAAAAACTTTTTTTGAAAGCGACAATTTTCATTTCATGTCTAATACCTTTTCGAATTCATTTATAATAAAAAATATACCAGTAGAGGGTAAAGCTGTTAGACTAATTTTTCTTCCACAATACTATTCAAATATATTTTTATTATTTTCTATATTATTTTTTGTTCTTCTATCATTAATAACTATTACAACAGTTATTGTTAAGAAACTTAATACTGATAAATAGACACCAATAAAAAAAGATACATCAGGCACAAAAACAATTTGGTATGAGTTTTTTCCTTCAACTTGCCATGAGTTAAAATAATCCTTATATACATCAGGTTTTAATCTTTGAGATTTTATTAAGAAGTATAGTTTAATGGTATCAATCAAACTTCCTTTAAATAAAGGCGTATCTGTTTTAACTAAAGCCCAACCTGAGTTATATGTTTTATTCAAGAAAACATCGCTATTTCCTTGAGGTGAAAAAAACGAGTTTCTCTCAATTTCAATTAAATTTTGGTTTTCTAGTCTAAGATTATTTATTTGGTATATTTCTGCGATTTTATTTTCCCAGATTTTAGTGTATCTATCTAATCTCTTTTCCTTATAATTTTCATTAAATTTAATTACTAAAATTTCTGTATCTATACTTTGACCTAAATTTCCAATAAAGAGTAGTTCTTTAATGTTATTTTTTGAGAAACCGTCCTCAATTTGGTTTGCATTTTCGAATTCGAAGTAACCTTCATTATACTCCCTAAAGATTATCCTTTTATTATTTTTATCAATCAAGTTAACTTCAAAGTCTTTTAAGTCTTTATTTTCTATTAAAAAAGATGTAACGCTTTCGATATTTATTGTACCTATGAGTTCACAGATGTATGTGATTTTTCCAATGACACGGGATTCATCTTTTCTTAAACTACTACATGATATCTCTTTAGGTGAATCCTTTTGTTTAGTTTCAAACTCTATATCTACTTTTTTAGTAGTAAGTATATCTTTCCGTATAACAATATGGGATATATCGTTTAAGCTAGCGTAATTAGAGATATCTTTACCGTAAGTAATATAATTGTTCAATTCTTTAGTACTTTCCCTTAAAAATGGAACATTTATTAGATACGAGAAGGAGTCTCTATCAAATAAAAAGTAAGAAGAGTCTACACCGTCATAATTCCATGTTGTTTTATGGCCCTCACCTCCTAAAGGTAATATTATAAATTTATTTTTTGAGATCTCATTCATTTTAGAGTTAAGATCTTCTAGTTCTTCGGGAATATCAATTTTACTTTGGGATATATAGGCTTGATTAAAAACAGGAAATAATACATACAGGTAGCTTATTAAAAAAACTATTATAACTATATTTCCAAATCTAAATTTCTTTAATAATGAAATACAATAGGAAAGTAGAATCACAAATGAGATCATATACACCATCCCGAATTTTTCAAATGGATTCCTAAAAGCTTGAAAAAATTTCACATTTTCAAAGACAAAAATAAACAAATTTCTTGTTGGTTCGTTTGAACCAATAGATATAAAAAAGCTTAAAAATGTTAAAAGTATTAGAAAATAAACACTTCTATCCTTTCGTAATATATAAATACTTACTAAGACAAAAAAAACACTTAAATAAGTTATAAAGCTAACAATATTACTTGAGTAAAAATTTTTCATTTCCCCTGAAAAAAAATAGTAACCCTGAAGTAGTCTAGAAACATATTCAGGAACTAGATATTTTTGGAGTCCTTCTAGGGTTTCTAAGTTTAAATTGTTATCTATTTGAAAGCTGAAAGTATTATTTATACTTATAACCTCCATAAATGGAATTATCCACCATAGATTAGTTGAAATAAAAACAATCAAAGTTGTAAATAAATATTTTAGATTGCTAAAAAATATTTTACTTAACAAAATTTCTATTAAAGTATAAACCACAATAATTGACCATAAAACAATTACGTTAGTAATTAATCCAAATGTGGTAGAAAATAAGAAAGAGAATACGGCTATGTAGAATATATTTTTATAATTTTTCTCCCTTAAACCCTTTATGTAAAAGTACATAATTGCAGGCAATAGAGCGAATAGAAAATATTGCGAGTATAACTGCCTATTCCACAATTGTGTTAGACTATAAGGATTAAACAAATATAGAAAAGACGATATTAATGCAGCCATTCGATTATGAGAATATTTGTTAAAAAGATAAGATGTAAGTTTAAATTGATATAAGCATCCAGTAAAGATAAGCAAGAAGAACACTAAGGCTTGGTATAAAAATTTCTCTAAACCAAAGTATGATACTAAATATGTAAAGTAAATGAATGGTAATCTTGGAATATAGTTTGAAGTAGCGAATCCAGAACCAATATCTAACCAAGTGCTTAAAGAAGTTTCGATACTTTTGTCAAGGTTAAAAAGAAATAACCCATCTTCACCAGATGCAATTAATTTTTGATCGTAAAACCAGTATGTTACTAAGGATATGCAAAAAGTTAGAATGGTCAGTATAAAAATATGTTTGTTAATTAATAATTTTAGTTTTTCCATCATAGGTTTTTAAAGTGGGCTTAAATCCAAACATTTTTAAAATTAAATTATATACTATAAATACTGATGTAAATATTACTAAGGGTAAATGAATAAGCCAGATTAGGTTTCTCCTAGAAATACTTAGTAATATAGAATCAAAAAATGGGAGTATTAAGCTGAATGAATAAGGTATAAAAAAGTATTTTTTTATCTTTAGAAAATCGTTCAAGTGATACTTTTCTCTACCTGAAAATCCTGATTCTCCTAATTTATTCTTTAAGAATATATTGTTTATTATTCTCCACTTTATTTTATTTAGATATGTTGAAATCTTATCTGAGGAAAAATGAATTATAGGATCTTTTTTTGTAATTACTATATAGGGATAATCTTTACATATTTCAAAAAATAAATGTGTTAGAAATTCTGGTTTTTTTATCTCTGTTTCAAATCTCTTAGTTACATATTGTTTATCAAAACAACTTGCTCCGGCTATGAGTTCTATTAAAGGAATGTACTTCAGTAATTCGATTTCAAATTTTATATATTCACTATTTTCTTCTAAATTTTTATACCATTTTTTAATTGACTTTGTGAAATAATCTTTATGTTTTGAAATTCCGTAGATGAAGAATGAGAACGGATCCCCGAATTCGTTAATATAACTATTTATAGGATGGTAGCCTATTGGGGTTTCATAACCAGTTGGTAAGATAATTTTTACTTCATCATTTTTATGAAAAATTTCTTTTCTAATCTTAAAAAAATCATGATTTTTTAATACTTCATCATGGTCAATAAATACAACATACCTTCCATGAGCTTGATTTAGTCCAATATGTTTTGCATTTACTGGATCTTTTAAGGGATTATCAAAAATAGTTATCTTTTTTTCTTGAAGATACTCTTTAGTTCCATCAGATGAACCTCCATCTACAGCAATTATCTCAATTTCACTAATATTAAAATTCTGATTAAATATTGAATCAATTACTTTTGGTAATATTTTCATAGAGTTATAAGTTGCTATGATAATTGAAAAACTATATTTTTGATTCAAAGTATTCATAGATATTCTTTGTTATAAAATCTACTTGTTCTATTCTTAAATCTGGATAAAGTGGTAGTCTTAATAACCTATCTGAAACTTGTTCCGTAACAGGTAAATTAGTTTCATTAGCGTACTTTTTTGCTCCTGGGGAAGTATGAAGCGGTACATAATGAAAAACTGAATAAATATTTCTATCTCTTAAGAATTTTATTAGATTATCTCTAACTTCAGAGTTATGAACAATAAGATAAAAGTTATGTGCATTATGTTTTGAGTAATTTGGTATTGAAGGTAACTTTGCTAATTTTAAATTTTCCAGATTTTTTAAGTTGTTAAAGTATCTATTCCATAATTCTAATCTCAAGTTTGTAATCTTGTCTACTTCAATAAGTTGTGCGTATAGAAAAGCTGATGAAACTTCACTAAGTAAATAAGAAGAACCAATATCTACCCAAGTATACTTATCGACTTCACCCCTAAAAAACTTGCTTCTATTTGTTCCCTTTTCTCTTATTATTTCAGCTCTTTCAATCATAGAGCTATTATTTATTAGTATCGCCCCTCCCTCTCCGCAAGTAATATTTTTTGTATCGTGAAAACTGAATGTTGATATGTCCCCAATTGATCCAAGGTAGTCTTCTTTATACTTTGAATTGATAGAGTGAGCGGCGTCTTCTATCAAAATTAGATTATGATTTTTACATATTTCTTGTATACCGTCCATATCGCAGCTGACTCCCGCATAGTGGACTACTATTACTGCTTTGGTTCTTGGAGTTAGTTTTTTCTGAATTTCTGTAGGAGTTATGTTTAAAGTATCAAAGCTTATGTCAGTAAATACAGGGGTTGCTCCTCTTAATACAAAAGCATTAGCGGTACTCACAAATGTAAAAGACGGCATTATAACCTCATCCCCATGTTTCAAATCAATTAATAGGGCAGCCATTTCTAAAGCCGCTGTACACGAAGGAGTCAAAAAAGCCTTTTTAACATTATATTTTTTTTCAATAAAATCTTCGCAAAGCTTGTTATACTTTCCATCCCCAGAAATTTTTTCATTTTTTAGAGCGTCCTCAATAAAAAAAGTTTCTTTACCTGTTAGATAGAATTTGTTGTATCTTATAAAATCTAATTCCATATATGATAAATATTTTCTTTTTTTCTTAATACAAATTTAAGTTTTTTATAAAACTTCATTGCAGGTTTGTTTTCTTCCTGTGTAGTGACTGATAAAATTTTAAACTTGTTAAATCTTGCAAACTCTATACACTTTAATATTAGTGAAGTACCAAGACCTTTATTTTGAAAATCTTTATTAATAGCGATTAAAGATATTGTTAATTCATCATCAGAGACTTTAGTAAGACTCACTATACCTATAATTTTTTCATTGAATTTTATACCAAATATTTCATAACAATTTACTCTATTCAGTGAGTTCTCAATCCACTTAGTGTACAAATTTTCAAATTCATTGTTCTTAAATTTTTTATCTTTCTTGAATCTTGAATATTTTCCTGCTTCGAGGCTTAACTCAATTGTGTCTTCATTGAAATCTTTTTTTTCTAGAACCTCAATTGTAAATCCATCTTCTAAATTGTTTTTAAATGAAATTTGTTTGTTTAATTTCATTTCAAGTTCTATTTTTGTATCCATTAGAATTCCCCCTCGTTTTTTGACTTCTCTTACTTTATTGAAGTCTTGTTCTTTTACAAAAACATAGATTAGTTTGTATTCTTTGAATTCTGCATTACTTATATTAAATTCTCCTACAGTTCTAATTTTACCTACTTTATATCCAAAGAATTTACTATCCCAATCTAACTCCTCTAATTTAGATTCTGTTAATTTTGTTATAATTATTTCTGCAGGATATACATCATCATTTAACTTATCGTGTTTAAAATTCTTATAATTTTCTAAGAAATGCTGAAGTATTTCAAAAGATCCACTCATTAAAACTACATTCTTATTTAAACCTTCAATTCTTTCAGTACAGTTTCTAATAATTAAGGTTGGTATTCCAAAATAAAAAGCTTCTTCTTGGTTACTTCCCCCATCTGTCAGAATAAATTCTGCAGTTGAGATTGTATTAATAAATTCGATATAAGGTGTTCTTGGAAGTAGTACAACATTTGGATTGTTCTTTATTGTGTCAAGCATTCCTTCATCTTTTAAAAATCTTTCTGTGATTTTGTGTAAGACTAAAACACACTTTAAATCTCTATTTGTAAAATCAATAATCTGATAAATCAATTTCTTTAAAAAATCTTTTTTAAAATAAATGTTTTCTTGTCTATGGATAACGGTTATAAAGTACTTAGATTTAATAGTTTTTATTTCAGATGGACATCTATTGAATTTTGTTGCCATTTTCATCATTTCA